>Ga0208005_1000119_pt1 | contig 35313 bp, 52 predicted proteins | sample DEB19_08_DNA_3_FD_184530 | JGI IMG/M metagenome (GOLD analysis project Ga0208005, IMG submission 184530) | Aqueous microbial communities from the Delaware River and Bay under freshwater to marine salinity gradient to study organic matter... | ecosystem: Environmental > Aquatic > Marine > Coastal... | reverse complement strand
CGACGCGCTGCTCAAGAAGGGCTGGTTCCCTTCCTATGAGGAAGCTGCCGCAGGCAAGACTGCCAAGAAGATCATCGAGGCCGCTGAGGCTTTCGAAGATGCGATTGATGAAGTATCAGATCCGACCCGCGATGAGCTTGAGGCCAAGGCAAAGGAACTTGGTGTCTCGTTTAATGCGCGAACTTCTGATAAGAAGCTAGCAGAACGCATCGCTGAGGCTCTGGAGGGCTAATCGTGGGATACACCAAGCGCCAGTTTGTAACTGCAGCCTTTGAAGAGATAGGGCTGGCTGACTACGTGTTCGACCTCCAGCCTGAACAGCTTGAGGGCGCGCTCCGGCGCTTGGATGCCATGATGATGGAGTGGAATGCTCAGGGCATTCGCCTGGGCTATCCCATTGCCAGCAGTCCGCAGGACGCAGATCTGGATACCGATACCTTTACGCCTGACGGCGCATGGGAAGCGGTGATCACCAATCTCGCCATTCGCATTGCTCCAGGATACGGCAAGACCGTCTCTCCTGATACCAAGATGATTGCGAAGAACGCGCTCAACACGCTGATGCAGCGCGCCGCATTCCCGCTTGAGAAGCAGCTGCCGGATACGATGCCGATCGGTCAGGGCAACAAGCCTTGGCGCTGGGACAATCCCTATGCGCAGCCTCCTGTCGATCCTGTTGATGCTGGGCCTGACGGTCCTATTGAATGGAGTTAAGCAATGCCGACTATCAACTATCTTCCGCTGATCACGCAGCTCTCTGGCGGTGACAATCTTGTTCTCTGGGTTCCCAATCAGGGTGACTCGCGCCGAGCCTCGATCACGACCTTCATTCAGTTTATCGAAGAGAACTTCGACGGGATTGTTTGCAATACGGTCCAGACCACTCCCATGCGCTTTGACCAGCTGCCCAACGCAGTCGGCAATGCTGGGGCGCGTGCCTTCATCAGCAATTGCAGCACCACGACCTTTGGCGATGCAGCCGATGGCGCTGGCTCCAGCCAGGTTCCCGTCTGGAGCAACGGCACTGCTTGGTTCGTTGGCTAATGGCCAAGAAAGACCCTCGCTTGGAACGTGCTGGGGTGCAGGGCTATAACAAGCCCAAGCGCACTCCTGGTCATCCGAAGAAGTCGCATATCGTTGTCGCCAAGGAAGGCGATAAGGTTAAGACGATCCGCTTCGGCCAGCAGGGTGTTTCTGGATCTCCGCCCAAGAAGGGCGAGAGCGAAGCCGACAAGAAGCGCAGAGCATCATTCAAAGCCAGACACGCCAAGAACATCGCCAAGGGCAAGATGAGCGCAGCGTTCTGGGCTGACAAAGTGAAGTGGTAACATGGTCCAGATCCCAATCCTGAATGGCATCTATACCGACAACGGACCAGACTTCCGCACCTCATATCCGGTGAACATGGTTCCGGTCCCCAAGACCAACGGCATCAGCAATGGCTTCCTGCGTCCTGCAGACGGCCTTGTTTCGAATGGAACTGGTCCTGGCCGCGATCGCGGTGGCATCAACTGGAATGGCGTTTGCTATCGCGTCATGGGATCCAAGTTCTGCAGCGTCTCCAGCACTGGCGTTGTGACCGTCATCGCTGACGTTGGTGATAATGGCAAAGATGTGTCGATGGACTATTCGTTCACGCTGCTGGCCATCGCATCCAACGACAAGCTATATTATTTCGACGGCACGACCGTTACGCAAGTAACCGATCCAGATCTTGGCGTGGTCCTCGATGTGGTATGGGTTGATGGCTACTTCATGACCACCGATGGCGAATATCTGGTGGTTACTGATCTAAGCGATCCCTATGCGGTTAATCCGCTCAAGTATGGCTCTGCAGAAGCTGATCCAGATCCGATCGTTGCGCTCTTGAAGCTGCGCAACGAGGTCTATGCGCTCAACCGGAACACGATCGAAGTATTCGACAACGTGGGCGGTGATCTGTTTCCCTTCCAGCGCATCGAGGGTGCGCAGATCGAGAAAGGCGCAGTTGGCACGCACGCTTGCTGCATCTTCATGGAGACTTGCGCTTTCCTCGGCAGCGGATGGAATGAAGCGCCTGGAGTTTACCTTGGCGTGAATGCCAATGCGCAGAAGATCAGCACGCAAGAGATCGATGAGATTCTGCTCCAGTATACCGAGGCAGAGCTTGCAACGGTGAATATGGAGATGCGCAATGATAAGGCGCACCAGCATCTCTACATTCATCTTCCCGATCGCACGCTGGTCTTTGATGGCAGCGGCTCCGAGGAGTTGGGAGAGCCAGTCTGGTTCACGCTGACCAGCAGCATTGCAGGCTTCTCCCGCTATCGCGCTCAGAACTTTGTCTGGTGCTATGACAAGTGGCTGTGCGGTGATCCGGTCAATAACAATGTTGGCTATCTGGTCGAGGACATTTCCTCGCATTACGGCTCAACCGTGCGCTGGGAGTTCGGCACGACCATCGTCTATAACGAGGGACGCGGCGCTATCTTCCAGCAGCTGGAGCTGGTCGGACTGACTGGATCGGTTGCCTTTGGCGAGGATCCGTCGATCAACACCTCCTACTCGACTGATGGCGAGACCTGGAGCCAGCAGAAGTTCATCAAGGCTGGCAAGACTGGACAGCGCGCAAAGCGCCTTGTCTGGTTCCAGCAGGGGTGGATGCGCAACTGGCGTATTCAGCGATTCCAAGGCACCTCAGACGCGCATATGTCGTTTGCTAGGCTAGAGGCGGCTATCGAGCCGTTGGCGTTCTAATGGCGCTTCAGAAGCTTGGCCTCACGCGAGATCAGCTTGCCTCGTTCCTGCAGGATTTCGAGCAGATCAAGCAGTTCGAGAAGCTGTTTGGCACGGTCGATGATAACACCAACAATGTCATTCCTGGCATTGAGATTGCCGCAGGAACTGCTGGCGAAGCTGCCAATGATGCACTGGCGCAGATTGCAGCTTTGGCAGAGCTGCTAGGTAAAGATCCTGATGCAGCAACGCAGAGCGATATTGCTAATTTACAATCGCAGATTCAGGCGCTTGCTTTAAATCCTCCTGCCAAGGAGTATCGCACTCCGCGCTATGGCTCATTCTATGATACGACCACGCAAACGGCAGCAGCCATTAACACCGCCTATGCGATGACGTTCAACACGACTGATCTGTCGGTTGGCGTGACTATCGGCAGTCCCACATCACGGATCTACGTCGATCGCCCTAATATCTACAACATTCAGTTCTCTGCCCAGCTCGATAAAACTGCTGGCGGTGTTGGTTTGATCTATATTTGGCTCCGCAAGAATGGCGTGGATGTCTCAAATAGCACCACGCAAGTTCGCATTCAGGGAAATAACGCTGAAACTGTCGCGGCATGGAATTTCCTGTTACAGATGAACGCGGGAGATTATTTTGAGTTGATGTGGGAAGTGGATGATACCAGCGTCCAGATTTTGACTGAAGCGGCAAGTGCTATTCATCCAGCCATTCCATCAGTCATCCTAACCGTCACTGATAATGTAAGTTCTTTGGAGGTTTAAAATGGCAGTTACGATCAGCAACATCATTCCGGCCAAGACCGCCGAGAACGCGCAAACCACGCAATATACCTCAACTGGCGTGCAGACGATCATCGACAAATTCACGGCCACTAACTACAGCGCGGCTGCGGCGACGATCAGCGTCAATCTTGTCGCTTCTGGCGGATCGACCGGCAATGACAACCTAATCGTCAAGACCAAGACGCTCCAGCCAGCAGAAACTTATACCTTCCCTGAGCTGGTCGGTCAGGTGTTGCCTGCTGGTGGATTCATCTCGACCATTGCTGGAACTGCGTCAGCCATCAACATTCGTGCATCTGGGAGGCTCGTAAGCTAATGAAGAAGCCAATGATCATCATGGGAGGCTTTGGTGGAATCCGCGAGGTCGAGCCGTTCATCACGCCTGCCGAGAACAAAAAGAACACGCAGACCGTCATTGATGACTGGATGCTTGGTCCAGAGAAGCCCACCAATGAGCGTGGAGCTAATCCTGAGTATTGGTCTGCGCTTGGTAAGGCCATGCAAGTCGATGAGACTGAGGCGCGCCGCCGCCGCTGCTCCAACTGCGAGTATTACGACAACAGCACGCTGATGCAGGCCAAGATGGACAAGATCCCTTGGAACGCATGGGACGTTGATGCTGGATTCCGTGGATACTGCAACAAGTTCGACTTCATCTGCCATGATCTGCGCTCATGCCAGGCATGGGAAGAGCGTGAGTTTGAATCTGAGGATTAACTGTGATAAGGTGAAGCCACCGAGCGTCATTGAGCAGCCGGTGGCTCACCTTCGAGGGGTTTGAATGACGCATAATCAGGACAGCATCAATGAGGCTTCGCAATCGAGCGAACCATTGACTGCGCCTGTGATTCGTCATGCTGTTACTGATGATGCCGAGCAAATTGCCATGCTTGGTGCCAAGTTTCATGAGCAGGCGCTTTGGTCTGATATTTTCAATTACAATATCAGTGACTGCGTTGCATCTCTTGAGCATTTCATCGGTCAGCCAAACTTCATCTGCATGGTTGCAGAAGAGAATGAGCGATTCATATCATTTGGATCTCTGGTTCTAAGTCCCGTTTACTTCAATCACCTCCATATCTCCGCAGAGGAGCTTTTCTGGTGGGCTGATCCTGAAACCAAGCATCTTGGGATTGGGCGAAAGATCAAGAAGGCTCTGGAGCAGGAGGCGAAGGATCGAGGGGCATCATCTGTTCAGATGAAATCGATCGATCTTTTGAATGGGAACAGAATGTCTAAATTGTATGCTAGGGACGGTTATCGTCCTAGTGAGCATTCATTCATTAAGAGGCTTGTTTAATGGCTATCGGAACTCTCGCTGCAATTGCGCTTGGCGCTGGCGCTATCGGAAGCGCCGCCATCGGAGCTGGTGCTGCTAAGAGCGCAGGGCAAACGCAATATGACGCGTCTATGGCTGGCGTTGCCGAGCAGCGCGCTGCACGCGAAGAACTGGCGCGCCGCCTTGAGCCGTATGCTGCCGCAGGCACTCCAGCACTCCAGGCGCAGATGGCTGCGCTTGGATTGTCAGGGCCAGAGGCGCAGGCGAAATATGTTGCAGAGCAGGAGGCCAGTCCAATCTTCCAGGCACTGGCTCGACAGCAGGAAGAGTCAATTCTCCAGAATGCTTCTGCAACTGGTGGTCTGCGTGGCGGCAATGTTCAAGCAGCTCTTGCCCAGTTTCGACCGGCATTGCTCAATCAATTCCTGACGCAGCAGTATGAGCGCCTTGGCGGCATGACTTCTCTTGGTCAGCAATCTGCTGCTGGGGTTGGAACTGCTGGTATGCAGAGTGCATCGAGCATTGCCGATCTACTTGCGCAGGGTGGAGCAGCTAAAGCTGGTGCAACTCTTGGCTCTGCTAAGTCATGGAGCCAGCCATTCAATCTGCTTTCTACTCTTGGTGGCTTGTCCGCTCAGAAATCGATGGGGTTCTAATCAATGCCTCAGCCTTATGACTATTCGCTAGGTGTTCCATCAGCCACAGAATCGTTCCTTGGTGGGATTCAGATGGCGCAGAAGCTGCGTGAGAATAAGCTTCAAGCAGAAGCTGCGCAGGCCAAGCTAGATGCTGCTGCTCGTGCCAAACAGTATACGGCTGACGTTGCTGCCATCAAGAACAACCCATCGCCAGATGCTCTTAATGAGCTATATCTCAAATATCCTGAGTATGGAGATGATCTAAAGCGGATCACCACTGTTCTGACCGATCAGGATAAGCGCACATATGGCACCATCCTTAGGGAAGCCATCATTGCAAAGCAGCGTGGTGCATCTCCTGATGAGATCGCTGCCATTTACACCAAGGGTGAAGCTGCCGCTAATACTGCTGGCCGCGATGATATAGCCAAGAACTTCAATCAAGCCGCATATATGGCAACCAATAAGGCGGCTGATGATGATTTTGCTGCACGTTCACTGCTGAACCAGTTTGACCCTGATGGTTACAAGATCCTTTATGGCTCAGAGGGTCTCACTGGATTCCAGCAGGAACTGGCTGCGGCTGGTATCGATCCGCGTAGTCCCGAAGGTCGCCAGAAGGCCAAGGAATACGTCGAGCTTAAAACTGATCCCATTGTTGAGATGGATACTCCAACTGGCGGAAAGTTTGTTGGCCGTCAGTCGGAATATTATGCTCGTTATGGCAAGGAAGCTCCTAAGCCGCAGCCTACTGGCACCACTCCGGTCAAGCCAAGGACGTTTAGCAATGTCACGACATTGCCGACTGATCTGCAACCTGGCGATATTGTTAACGGCAAACGATTCATTGGTGGTCCGACCAATGAGGCAAGCAGCTGGGAACATCCGAAAGGAGGTCAGACGGGAACTCCGTCTGGTGGCTTTCGCTAATGGTCGTGATGTGATTGGTAAACTCTTCCCTAACGCCACGATTACCTCTGGCTATCGTGGTCCTGAGCATCTGCTCTCGAAGAAGAATCCGCAGTCCTATCATGCAACGACTCCTGGAGCAGTGGACATAGCTCCAATCCCAGGCATGACATTTGACCAATATATTTCGGGCATTCGCAATGCTGGGTATAGGATTATTGAATCACGTGATGAGGTGAAAAACCCATCAAGGTATGCTACTGGTCCACATTGGCACGTGGTGATTGGAAAGTAATATGGCGCAGACTGATCCTTGGCTTCTTCCTACTGCTTCGCCTCAGGCAGCGCCGCGTGGTGGAATGGGAGTGGAAATTCCTAAAGCACCTAAGGAGCCTGATCTCCCATCTCCAACTCGTGCAACCGAGCGTTGGAGGACGATGACTCCTGCCGAGATTAAGGCGCAGGGTCTGCAGGAAGGTCAGCGATACCAGATCAATGAAGCTGGTAAGATCGAGCCGATTACCTCCAAGGAAATGACCGAGGGTGAGTCTAAGGCAGTTGGATTCTATCAGCGGATGCGCTCTGCTGATACGCAGCTTAATCGTCTTGGGCTGGATCCTCAGGGTTTCTCTACTCTCATTGCGCAGCGCATCTCACCTGACTTTTCGCGTGCAGCACTGAGCGATGAGCGCAGGGCGCAGCTTGATGCGATGGAAAACTTCATTGCCGCATCACTGCGTTTGGAATCGGGTGCCGCTATTGGTCCTGATGAATTTGCCAAACAGGCACGTATCTTCTTCCCGCAGCCAGGTGCTGGTCAGAATGAAATTGAGACCAAGAAGCAGCAGCGAGAGCTTGCCATTCTTGGATTTAAAGCTGTGGCTGGCGAAACTGGTGCAAGGCGTGCAGATGAGAATCTGCGGAATCTTGGCTTCATTGATGAAAATGGCCTTCCCATTGTCAAGCCATCTCCAGCTGCCGGTGGCGGTGCGCCGCCTGCTGTGGCTCCCATCAAGGCTGGTGAAGCATATCAGACCGAAGCAGATCTAGCTGCACAGAAGCGTCTTCAAGATGCTTGGAATAGCGGCCTGTCAGTTGACGATATGATTGCGCTCAATCAGCAGATGGGGCGTGGCGCTTTTGCGCCTGAGGATATCGCTCGGATGCGTGATGCGCGCACCAAGGGTGGTCCGATCTCGTTCTATGCTACTCCGACCGGCCAGCCGACTGCTGCCGAAGGTGTGATTGGCGCTGCACTCTCCACGCCAGTTGGCGAAGCAGTTGGCGGATATACGCTTGGCGCTGCCAATGCGCTGACTGCTGGGATGCTCGATGAGTTGGCTCCGATTCTCGGACTGGATGCTGGCCGCGTGCAGGCTGCAAAGGATTATCTGCGCACCAAGGCTCCAGTCTCATCGTTTGCTGGTGAAGTCACTGGCGGCATTATTGGCGCTCTGCCAGCCATCAAGGGCGCTCAGGCTTTGACCGCAGGAACTAAGCTCGCTGGTGCCGCTCCCTTGCTTGGTGAGACCATCTATGGCGCTGGTTATGGCGCTGGCGAAGCACCGGAAGGCGATCGCCTGCTTGGCGCTCTGATCGGTGGCGGTGCTGCGCTTGGTGGTGGTGCGTTGGCTAATCGCTTCCTGCCTGGCGGTCCTGGCACTTGGACTGGAGCTGTTCCTGAGGTTCCTGCTGGCGCTGTTATCCCTGAGGTTCCGCCAGTAGCTGCTATGGCTCCAGAAGTGGCTCCTGCCGCTCCTGTGGCGCAAGCTGCTCCTTCTATGGCACCTGAGATGCCTCCGGTTGCTGCTGCCGTTCCTGAGGCTGCTGCAGCCGCTCCTATGGCCGCAGAGGAAATGATCACGCTGGCCCAGAAGGCAGTCAGCCGCACGCCTGGCGCTTCCAAGGCACGCGCACAGCTTGCTGAGATGGCTAAGACCAATCCTGAGGCTAAGGCTGCTGCCGATCGCCTTGGCATTGAGCTTCCGGTTGATGTGCTGAGTGATAATGCACAGCTCAAGGAAGTCACTGGTCTGACGCGTGCGCAGATCGGATCCGAAGCCAAGCAGGCTTGGAATGAGACTGTATCTGCTGCTTCTGAACGCGCTCACCAGGCAATGGATGAGCTGGATGCCGTGACCGACATCTCGCAAGTTTCGGCTGACGTATTCGATCGGCTGGACAAGGCTCAGATGGGCCTTGGTAAGCAGGCCAGCGCGCTTCGCCAGGAAGTCACCGATGCTGTCGATGTGCGTGGCCGCGTTGATGCGGCTGGCATCAAGGGATGGCTCGAAGGCCGCATCGCAGATCTTGGTGGTGGCAAGGAAGGCATCGCCAATCTTTCGCCGGAAGAAAAGCGCCTCTGGGGCATCGTCTCCAAGGGTCAGCCGACCTATGCGCTGATCAACGAGCAGCGTGATCTGATCGGCCAGGCGCTTGAGAAAGGCACTGGTCCTTGGTCGAACACCAACATGAAGCGCCTCAAGGATATCTATGGCGCTCTGGCTAACGACCAGATCAACTTCATCGAGGCCAGCGCAGGCAAGGAGATCGCTGACAAGCAGCGTGCCGCAAATACTCTGTTCAAGCAGATGTATGAAGGCCGTGAGCAGATGGAGCGGATCTTCACCAAGAACCTCTCTGGAAGCCTTGCTCCGCTGATGCAGCGTGCAATCACGCAGGGTGCCAAGGGCAATGCCCAGACGCTCAATACGCTAGTCAAGATCATCCCTGAGGATATGCGCGGCAAGGTGCTGACCTCGGCGCTGTTCAAGGCTGCGAAGGCAACTGACGATACGTTCAGCTTCACCAACTTCGCCAACATCTACCGCGACCTTCGCGCTAATGGTGCTGTCTACAAGGAGTTCGCCAAGGCTGTTGGCCCAGAGGGCGATAAGCTACTGACCGATCTCTATGCTATCTCGCGCCGCCTGAGCGATGCTGACAAGGCTATCTCGCGCACTGGTGCATCGACGCAGCTTAATCTTCTCAATTCTGAGCGCCTGCTGAGCCGCATTCTGATGGCAAGTGGTGGTGCGGCTGGTGCTGGCCTGATCGGCAGCGTCCTTGGCGGTCCTGGCGCTGCTATTGTTGGCGCTGGACTTGCAGCCGCTGCTCCTGAGATTGCTCAGCGCGTTGGTAAGACCAATGCCCAGAAGCTGCATAACCTCATGAGCAGCACTGAGTTCCGTGAACTGGCAACCAGCGCCGCAACTGGTGATGCGCTCGATCGCAACATCAACCGCGTGGCTGGCAGCAGTGCATTCCGCGACTTCGCCAAGACGATCGGCCTTGAGTTGAAGCAGGGTCGCAACTGGCTGCGATCGGCTATGACGGCTGGCGCTGTTGGTGAGGTCGGACCGGAAGCTGGTCCGCCAGAAGGCGCAATTATGGTGCGTCCGCAATGACCTTTCCAAATCACCAAGATTCAGGCATAATGGCCGTTAAGGAGTTTGATTGATGGCCCTCACGCAAATCACCGGACCATATCCGATTTTTACGGATCTCGACGGCACTCCGCTCGATGACGGCTATCTCTACATTGGCGAACCTAATCAAGATCCTGAGACCAATCCCACTCAGGTGTTCTGGGATAGCGCGCTAACCATTCCGGCATCGCAGCCGATCCGCACAAGCAATGGCTATGCCTGGCGCAATGGCACGCCTGGCCTGCTGTATACTGCTGGGACGTTCTCAATCACGATCCGCAACAAGCGTCAGGAATTCGTTCTTTATAGTCCACTGGGCTACGGATTCGATCCCGCATCTGTATCTGCATCGGTGGTCAAGAATGACTTCACTGGCGATGGCGTTCAGGTTGACTTTACGCTTTCCTCTGCACCCAGCACCATTTTGGCCACTAACGTGTTCATCAATGGGGTCTATCAGGACAAGGATAGCTATAGCCTTTCTGGCAATGTGATCACCTTCTCAGTTGCGCCTCCTTTAGCATCTGACATTGAGGTGATGACCAATGAGACTGGCGTTATCAATTCAGGCAATGCGAATGACATTAGCTATACGCTAAATGCGCCTGGCGCAGTTGCACAGAGCGTTCAGACCAAGCTGCAGCAGATTATATCTGTCGAGGACTTTGGCGCTGTATGTGATGGCATTGCGGATGATTCCACTGCCATCCAAACTGCACTCGATTATGCCAATTCGATCGATGGTGCGACAGTTACTGCCAATGGAATCTGCAAGATTGGCACCACTGTAACCGTCAAGGCTGGCACAAAGTTCCTGTTTAACGTCCTTGAGCCTGCAACATCGTCAACCGATGTTCTGCGGATCTATGGTGGCTGCACCGTTCAGGGCAAGGTCGATACCTCAGGCTTCCCGACCTATTCGGGGAATGCCGTCATCATTGATGGCAATGCCGAAAACATGGGATCGATCTTCCGACTGCACATCCAGACTGATCTGGATCTGGTGGTCAACGGTGGTGGATCCACTGGCACTGCGATCTACTTCAAAGCAACTGACACCAAAGCGTGGATCATGAACGTTAATCTCCAGGCGGAGATTAACAAGTTCCAATATGGCGTTCGCATGGAGCAGACTTCGACGGACTTGAGCAAGTTCATCACGTCGAACACCATGCAGATTAGCACTTCTGATACGCTGATCGCGCTGTCTATGTCATCGAGCCATCCGAATCATTATGGTTTGGACGGAAACAATATCAGCATCAAGAGCCAGCCAAAGCCTGGAACAACTGACCCGATTTTCGATATTTGCGGACAGGCAAATATTTTCGACTTGATTGCTTGGGATTGGGACAGCGTTGCTGGAACCGCTCCGTATGCCATGACAATCCAGCAATATACGCGAAACAGCGAGATAACTTGGCGCACGGACTTTGCATATATCAGCAATTCGTCGCTCGATCTCAGCATCGTATTCACGATCCTGTTTGATAATGGTGGTCCGCGTTTCCCGCGCATCTTCACCTCACGCACGGACAACACGCTTCCGATTCCAGCGACTAATACTGTCCTCGACAATAATCGGTTCTATGCTGGGAAGACCACGACCAACATCGACGCGCCGCTGCTCGGTGTAACCTCATCCAATGATCTTCTGATCGAAGCGCCTGCCGTTGCTGGCGCAAACATCCTAATGGATACGCGCAATGCCACTGGCATTTATGCGCTACGTATTAATGGGTCGAATAAGTTCTTTGTTGGATCATCGAGCATTTCGCCAGGTGCAGACAATGCGCTGGCCAATGGAACTAGCGGCGCTCGGTGGTCTGTGGTCTATGCCGCCACTGGCACGATCAACACATCAGATGCACGCACCAAGCAGGACGTTGAGGAACTTGACGCTGTTGAGAAGCGCGTTGCGCTTGCTCTCAAGGGTCTGATCCGTAAGTTCCGCTTCAAGGATGCCATCGAGAAGAAGGGCGAAGCAGCTCGGATCCACACTGGCGTTCTTGCACAAGAGGTTGAGGCAGCATTTGCAGCCGAAGGTCTTGATGCTCGGCGTTATGGCCTGCTGTGCTATGATGAGCTGGATGAAGGTGATATCTACGGCATTCGCTACGATGAGCTTGTGATGTTTATTCTGGGGGCGCTGTAATGATCACTCCGGCATTCAGCCCCACTGCGACTGAGCGAGTCCTTCCTAAACTGGCATTGGACTTCACAACAGCATCGCTGGATCCCAGAGTAACTGTAACGCGTGCGCTAAACACGGCCACTCGCATCAATAGCAGCGGCCTGGTCGCCACCGTCAATGCCAACCTTCCACGCTTTGACTATGATCCTTCCACGCTTGTCTGCAAGGGTCTGCTGATTGAAGAGGCACGTTCTAACGTCATTCTTTACTCAGAGGATTTCAGCAACGGAAACTGGGCAAGGACTGGCGCAACGGTAAGCGCCAATGCTGCTGTTGCTCCAGATGGAAACACGACTGGTGATGCGCTGGTTGAAGATGGCACCACTGGCCTTCACATCATCCAGCAGTTTTTCACGTTCACCACTGGCACCGCATACTCTTTCTCGGTGTTCATCAAGCCTGGCATCCGCACTTGGGTTCAGATCTTTCTTCCAACAGCTGCATTTGGTGCGGCGCAAGGTGGTTATTTCAACCTGTCTGGAGCTGGATCGCTTGGCAACGCGACCGGCACGCCAACGTCTCGCACGATCACTGCACTTCCTAATGGCTGGTATCGCTGCACCATCACTGCCACATCAACTGCATCCGCTGGTGGCAACGTTGGTATTACAGCGGCATCGGCCAATGGAACCAACTCATATGCTGGATCCAATGGAAGCACCGCACTGACGCTGTGGGGCGCTGACCTTGAGGTTGGTGCATTTTCCACCAGCTACATCGCCAATCTTGCTACTGGATCGACTACGCGGAATGCCGATGTTGTGGCGATGACGGGAACCAATTTCAGCGATTGGTATAATGCTAGCGAGGGCTCTTTTACAGTTCAGTTCGATAGCGTTGCTGTTTCCGCCACGGATACTAAACTGTATTATGCGCTCGGTGCTTCAAACGGCACTGCATCCAATCTTAACGGTGTGTATACCTATCAAGCTGCGGCATATGGGGCTACCGTCAACGGTGGCGCTGGGCAGGCTAACATTTCTGCTGGCGCAGTCACTGTAAATACAACGCAAAAAGTTTGTTACGGTTATAAAGCCAACAGTTTTGCGGTCTCTTTAAATGGTGCTGTTGCTAACCTTGACGGATCGGGCACCATACCAACTGTAGATAGGCTTTCAATTGGCTCACTGTATGGCAGCACTAACGTGCTGAATGGTCATGTAGCTAAATTGGCTTTTTACACCCCGCGCCTTATTAATGCGGAAATTCGCGCATTTTCTAAATAGGATTACGCCATGTCTCTGACTAAAGTCACATATTCGATGATCCAGGGCGCTCCGATAAGTGTGCTAGATTATGGCGCTGTTGGCGATGGATTGGCAGACGATACAGCGGCTATTCAGGCCGCTATCGACGCAACGCCTTCCGGTGGGTGCGTGTTGCTTAACGCTGGCACTTATTTGACAAGCGCTCGGCTCAACATCACTCAACCCATCACCTTTATGGGTGAAGGTTACGGGTCTGTTTTGAAAAGCGTTTCTGGCGGAACGCATATCCTTATTCTCGTGCAAGAGCCTTCGTTTTTGGCTCTTAATGGCGTGCGGCTGTCAAACTTTCGCGTGGACGCAAACGGTGGCGGCCAGTTGGACGCAGGCGTGATACAGCTAAACAACGCAATTGGTGCTGTTGCCGAAAAAATCTGGATCGAAAACGCGACCCGCGTATCAGGCTCGTCTGGCGTTAACGGTATCTCATGCTCTATCGGCACAACGGGCGGAACAGGCCCTAAGGCCGTTATCCGAGATTGCTATTTCACCGCAACGTCAAAAGCCGCAATTAACTATACGTCTGGCAGCGTTTCCGGCGTTATCATGGGCAACCATATTCAAGATATTTCGGGTAATGGTTTTGCACCTGGCATTCAAGTAAACGGTGGCGCGAACTGCAAGATTATCGGCAACTATATCGCAAACACTCAGGGCGCTGGCATTTATGTGGGCGTCGACAGTTCGTCTAACCAGCCCAACCAGACCATCATTGAAGGTAACACGCTTGTAGGGTGCGGAGCGTCTTCAGCTACTGAGGGCGATGGCATCCGTATAACCAGCGTATCCACTTCGTCTGGCCGCATTGTAATCAGTAATAATGCAATTACCAGTTGCGGAACCGTCACAAATGGCGGGTCTGGAATGTATCTTATCAATACGCAGAACGTCTCTATCTCCGGTAACGTTTGCTATGATAACGCGTATGACGGCATTCGAATTCAAAATTCCAATTATATTACCCTTACTGGAAACCGCTGTTCAGGAAACAATCGTGCTGCAGCATCATATGCTGGTGGTATCAGTTTCCTTGGGACTTGCTCAAATGTAAGTATCACTGGAAACAACCTATCAGATAGCAAATCGGTTAAGACACAGAGCTATGCCATAATCTATCAGACTGGCGCTGATCTGTCGTATTTTACGATTATCGGGAACCTTGTAGACAACAACATTCTAGGACCAATTTTTGGCTATACGTGTCCAGTCCCTATGCGAATGGAAATGGATTTCGCAAAAAGCACGACTCAGGGAACTCCATCAAGCCTGTATGAATTTGCCTTGGCAGATACCTGTGCAATGCAGCTTCAGGCATATGTCATCGCTACGCAGGATGATGCCTCAAATCGTGCCATTTATTCACGCGAAGGTCTATTTTATCGCACTTCTGGCGGAAGCACTACTCAGCAAGGCAGCACCACGACTTTAGCATCTGACATTGAGAGCAATGCTCTGTGGGGCGGTGTTACGCTTGACACATATAATGTAGGCGCATTCCATAATGCTCGTGTTATCGTATCAGGACTTACCGCCACCAATATCAATTGGCGCGCAAAGGTTGTGATTCAGACTATATAAGATGCAATATAGTGAAGGACGAATAAGATGCTAAAGTCAGTCTCATCGATCACCAACGCTCTTGGTGCGCTGAACTATAAGGGTGTCTGGAATGCCAGCACCAACAGCCCAACGCTGGCTTCGGGGACTGGCACCAAGGGCGACTATTATGTCGTCTCAGTGGCTGGCACCACAGATCTCGATGGCGAGACGCTCTGGGGCGTTGGCGATTGGGCCGTGTTCAACGGATCGGTCTGGCAGAAGGTCGATGGCGGTGACACTGGAAACTTCACGACTGTCCTGTCTGCTGCATACCAGCTGACCTCCAGTGGCATCGTGACTGAAAGCACGACCAGCCGCACGCTGTCGGCTGCTGACAATGGCAAGGTGATCTACTGCACCAACGGATCGGCCACGACGATTACGTGCGCTGCTGGCCTTGGCGCTGGCTTCTCCTGCACGATCGTCCAGGGCGGCGCAGGCAAGGTCACTGTGGCAGCTGGTGGCCAGACGCTGGCCTCCTACAGCGGTCTCTATAGCACGATGGGTCAGTATGCTGTAATTAGTGCCATCTGCCCAGTGGCAAACACGTTCCTTCTCGCTGGTAATCTCGGAGTCTGACAATGGCGACTAACTCTCAAATTGCATTCGCACCGCTTGGCAAGACTGTCGCCATCACGGCTGCAGCCACTGCCCCTAATGGTGTTCAGGCTCTGGTGGCCGAAAAGAACAAGGCTTTTGCGCCTGGTCAGTATCGCGTGATCAACAACGGCACGGTGCTGGTGCATCTGGGTGTTGGCACGAGTGTGGCTGCGGCTAAGGCCAACGCTGTCGCAGCAGTCTCAGGCACGCCTGGAACTGGCATTCCGCTGGTTCCTGGCGCTGTTGAAATCCTGCGCTTTGGTCCTGAATCTTATTTCAGCGCCTTGGCTGCAAGCTCGACCACCATCTACATCACGCCGGGGCAAGGTATCTAAGTGTGGATCAGCAGATCATTAACTGGCTCTTCACTGCCTTCGGCGCTGCCCTAGGCTGGATATTGAAGGTTGTCTGGGATGCCATCAAAGATCTCAAGGCTGATATTCGAGTGATCGAGCGTGATCTGCCTGAGATCTACGTGCGTAAGGATGATTTCAAGGATGCAATCCATGAGATCAAAACCGAGATGCGTGAGATGCGCCAGGATATGAAGATCAGCTTCAAGCACATCGATGATACTCTTGGCGCTGTCTTTAAGCGTCTTGAGGCTAAAGAGGATCGGGCGAAATAATGCCCGCGCTCGGTCCTGTAAAGTTCCTCACGATCCACTGCGCGGCGACGCCCGAAGGGCGGCACGTTAGCGCGGCGCAGATCAGTGAATGGGATAAGGCCAAGTTCGGCCAGACCAGCTACCACTGGGTCGTCGAACTGGACGGCACCCCAGTCCGCACGCTGCGCGATGACCAGAAGGGCGCCCATACCGGCGGCGCCAACACTGGCAATATCGGCATCTGCTACGTCGGCGGCGTGGACAAGAAGCTGAACCCCAAGGACACGCGCACCCCCGCGCAGAAGAAATCGCTCCTGACGCTCGTTCGGACGTACAAGGAGCGGTATCCCGGCATCATGATCCGCGGTCACCGCGATTGGCCGGGCGTCAAGAAGGCTTGTCCTAGCTTCGATGTTGATAGCTGGCTTGCTGAAACAGGAGATTGATCATGCTTACCAAACTTGAAGGCAAGAAGACCTACATCGCCGCAGCTATCGCTGCTGCTGTCGCTGGCGCTCAGGCGCTTGGCTACGACGTACCGGAATACGTCCTGACCCTGCTCGGCGCATTCGGCCTCTACGGCGTGCGCTCGGCTATCGGGCGCTAATAGTTCTGGGGCATCGGTTGGAAGTCTCGATGCCCCAGAAAACTACTCCTTGATTCCCTTTACCGTCTTGTCGCCATTGTAGCGGCCCTTGGAGGCATAGGACGCTTCCTGCGCCACTTGCTCATGCCGGAAGAAGATCATCTGCCCTATGGCATCCCCAGGGCGAATGATGATGCTGTGGTTCTGGCACATATTCTTGAGTTCAAGCGTCAGCACGGATCCGTTCCAGCCAGCATCGCACCAGCCAGCATTCATATGCTCAAGGCCAATGCGCGCCATGCTGCTTTTCAGCTTATACTCAGCACTGAGCCAGTTTGGCAGATTGAACACCTCACGGCTCTGCGCGAGGATGAAAGCGCCAGGCTCCAGCAGATAGCCATTTTCGTCCATGACGTATTCATTAAAGGCAACCGGCTCTCGCTTGCTGAAATCAACCGTGCCAGGCTGCTTATCTTCCCAAAGGATCGTGTCGCCCAGATGAATATCGATCGAGGCTGCGTTGATGTCTTTCACATCGACTGGCGTGATGATCTCAAGCTCAACGATGCGGCGCAGTTCTTCATGGCTTAAAAGTGTCATTCAATATCTCCTATGCAAACAGCCAGTGGCGCAGGGTGGGTGTCACCACCGCTCCATCCCAACAAAGATTGCAACGCACACCAGCAGCAGGGCGATGAAGGCCCAGCCGAATACGATCCATTCAGTCATTGCGTGTCCCCCAATGCGGCGCGGGCGATGTCCGATTGCTTTGAGCCAAGCGAAAAGTCACCGCGCAAGTCTGTCCTTAAGCGGGCAATCTGCGTCAACGCCTCACGCAGCCGCTCAATCTCTGCCGCTTGGGCTTCGATGCGGTCGGCTGCTTTATCCATGCACGTTGCAGGGTCGTCTGTGCCGATGTCGCCGCCTCGGTGCATCATGCGTAGGACTTCTGCCCAGTTTTGCACCTCCTCAACCAGCGCCTTGTCGTCGTCAGTCATTGGAAACGCTCCTTGAGTTGGCGGACTTGAGCGGTTGCAAACATCTCCCCCGGCAAGCGTTCTGGATCAGGGTGGATGTAACCAATCACAACATCCGCTGCCATATCCAAGATCAGCGGTGCGGCTGCACGGATGGCTGCACGGGCTTCATTCAAGACCATATCCATCAACGGCGAGGGACGCCCCCAATCATTGTTTTTCATCTTTTGGGCTTCTGAAGTGTCGGCAAAGTGAATCTCAAAAATCGCCCGCGCAACAGCTTCGATCATGTCGTCAGTCACGGCCAAACCCCTGTTCCCAAAGTTCGATGGCGCGGATGGCAACCCATTCCCAGTCCTCATCACCGGAGGCCAGCAGCGCACCCCATTGCCCCATAGCCTCACGCGCACACAACAGCTTCCGATCCACGGGTGGCTGCTCGTGTTCTGCGATGTAAGCGGCAAAAGCATCTAGATGGGTAAAGCCGCGCTTATTGCGTAGTTCCTGCGCCCTAGCGAAAGCCCATTCGGGCGGTGTTTGCTTATCGGTCATTTCAGATGATCTCCCATCGAAATAGCGACAGCTAAAAACTTAAATTCACCTTCTCGCAGCCACGCCACGATGCGGTCGCGCTCTGCCTTGACCGCTGTATCAATCAGCTCATGAGCAAATCGACGCATGGTATTGGTCAAAGCGACATCATGCTTATGAACCACCACACTCAATATATCGTGCCTGGTCATCGCTTATCGTCCTTCTTCGGCTTAGGCACCTCGAACTTGGCTTTAAGATCCGCCAGCCTGGATGCGATGCTTTCCTCGGTCCATTGCTTCTGAGCCTCTGGATCGGTTGGATACTGCTCGGTCATTTGAACACCTTCTTGGCATCCGGCAGTAGCTCCTTGGTCTTGCAAGTCTGGCGGATGCAGCCTCGCACTCCGGCCAAGCTGATCTCCGCATTGCAGTGATCGCACCAGATAGCTTTGATCTTTTCCTTAATCATGAAGAACCTCCTCCATGTGCGTGATCTTCACGATCTGCATCTTGCAGCCAATGCGCTTCTCAGCGCGAATTCGCTCTTCCTTGGCGCGTGCCAGATTGTCATATGCGAACACTCTGGCATTGCGCTGCGTGCGAACCTCATAGGTCACGTTCATGGCTCAACCCTTCTTGGTGAAGCGACCATTGCGATCGCGCTTCTGCTTAGGATTTCGCAATTCGCAGACTGCATATCCGGCAGTGAAAGCGCCAAGCATCATGATGATCTGCAGAATGATATCGATCATTTCCCTACTCCCGTTGTGTTAATGATCAGGCTGGTGTCATCACCCAGATAAGCCAAAAGACTGCCATAAAGGCTGGCGGCAGGAAGATTGTATTCAGCTTCTCGCTGCGCGGCATGGTCTTCCAGATCTCAATTACGCTCTGCATTTTCTTCTTCCTTCTGCACTGCGCGGTGCAGCATCAGCCGTGCCTGCGCTGAAAGTGAGCGATGCTCTTGCATTGCGATCTTCTCCAATCGAGCGCGCAGTTCAGGCTCGATGCGGACGGTCATGTAATCTTTCGGCGGCATTAGAAATTCCAAGGTTTAGCGTTGTATTGTGCAGCGATTGCTCGTGCGGCGATCTTTCCATCGACCTTATGTTCAGCGATGAAATGGCGGCGACCGTCCTCAATGACGCTGATGGTGATTGCGCCATCATAGCGTTTGGTCGGCTTGGTGTAGTCTGCGATGCGGGTCACTTGCGTGCCTCCCGCGCCATACGTTCAGCCAGAGCGTTATCTAGCGCGTTCAGATCGCGACCTTCACGCACCATATACATGATAGCGCGGTCAAGCTGTTCGTCGGTAAGGCGGCTATAATTGGTGGTCTGCATGTCGGTAACTCCGGTCTGCGTTGCTGTTGCATGGTTATTCCCACATTATCCCGCATCTCGCAAGAGAAAAACGCACATTGCATGAAAAAAATATACCAGCGCAGAATCCCGACAGATCAGGTTCCACACTGGTATGTAATCAACATGAGCGGACAGACCTTTCGCCTGGTCCTGCGGCGCTCTAGGGAGAGTCGGCCAGATGGCCCGGCAGGCGTTACCGGCTCTCCCTTTCTTTTCTGGCATCAGAAGCATCGGCAAAACCGAGCAGGATCGCAGCCAGTTCCCGCGCCTCATATGCTCCAAAATATATCCAAGCAGTTTTGTCTGATTCCCTAAAGCAATCACCTTTAATAACAATCTGCAGGCTGTCATCATTCTCTAAGGTAACGGTATAGTCCCAGTCCATTTCCGCCACTGGCACTTGAATGTTGATCATTTCAGCAGTGCCTTGATCCGCAAACAAGGTGCGAAATGTGTTACGAGTTTTATCCCAGTCCATTATTGTTTCTCCATAAAAGCATCAATCTGCGCTTTTGCGTCCTCTGCACCATGACAGACCATCCAGGTATGGCCGCATTCTTCGACAAGATATTTCTGCCAGTTGCGCTGATCTGGCGATAGCTTGCCGCCTTTAACGCGCTTCATCTCGATCCATAGGCAGTGAAACGGCACAAAGAGATCAGGAACGCCAGGGCTGACACCTTCTGCTTTCAATCTGGCAGCTGTGGCACGTGATCGGAATCCGCCATTGGGAATGGCAAAGATCCGCACTGGCCCATATTTGCGGCGGAACCACATTACAACTTCGCGTTGCTCTTCATGCTCGGTGGGGATGCGGTCCATCAGAATGGCACCTCCCATGACCAAGACTCACATTGGCCCTGGCTGTTCACAAACTCGATCGGAGGATGCATCTTGAAGATAAAGCAAGTCCCATCGCCTGCATAATGATCGCAGGTGTGGCAGCACTTTGGCGGACCAGCCTTTGTCCACTCTTCATATTGCACCAGAAAGTCTGGCTTTGGCGGTCTAGGCATTGTTCCACTTCCTCCTAATCACTCGGTAATATTTCCCATCGCGGCGATATTCGATCATCCTGGGGCAATTGCCACCATTCAATCGATCGGCCCATTCCTCAAGCGTATCTGCTTTGATGAAATTGACATCAGCCTTCCCAGCGATCGTCACGATGGCGTTAAGCGCCTTCTGGCCTGCATAGCCTTCATGGGTGATTGGGAAATACTCGACCACGCTGGGATCGCTCAGACCGCCATAATAGGACACGGCCAGCATATCCTTGCCGCTGGCCCTGCTGGTATGCTTGCGCCAGTTCCAGCCTGTCAGGGCCATCTCTTCGGCCTCCAAGCCCATGATATCGTCCTGGCGCAACTCCAGCTTCTTTGGCGCTGGCTCTGGGAACAGTTCGCCGCAGGTCGGGCATTCCCTGGCGCTGATATGCACCAGTTCATTGCAAGCCTCGCAGACCTTAACAGGAGCCTCGCCATTGCCTTCGCCTTTGCGCTTGGGTGGCTCGACCGCAGTGATCGGTCCATGCGTCTGCACCACGCCTGCAAAGTCCAGCACCAAGCAATGATCGGTGTGGCTCTTCACGCGCATCCCGCGTCCAGCCATCTGGACGTAAAGGCTGGCGCTCATGGTCGGCCTGAGCATGGCGATCAGATCGATGTCAGGATAATCAAAGCCGGTGGTCAACACATTGGCGTTGGTCAGCGCACGCAAGCGCCCAGCCTTGAAGTCGGCCAGCATTCGATCGCGCTCCGCCTTTGGCGTGGCTCCTGTGACGCAGGCTGATTCAACGCCATGCGATCGAAGCACCTCGGCCACGTTCTCCGCGTGCTGGACACCAGCGCAGAAGAACAGCCAAGCCTTGCGATCGCCAGCCAGTTCGATAACCTCACGCACCACACGCAGATTGTTCTCGTCTGTGTCAACCGCCGCCTGCAGTTCGCTCTCGATGAACTCACCGCCACGCTTATGCACGCCAGACGTATCGAGCGCGGCCTTTGTGACCTTGCTGCGCAGCGTCGAAAGATAGCCTTTATAAACCAGTTCCTCAATCGTGACTGGCTCGATCAGATCATCAAACAGCGCAGGCTTGTCGGTGATCAGGCCATGCCCCAGGCGGTAAGGCGTGGCAGTCAAGCCCACCACACGCAGCGCGGGATTGATCGCCTTCAACTCAGCCAGAAACGATCGATAACCGCCTTCATCCTTGTGGCTGACCAGATGGCATTCATCGATGATGCAAAGATCAATGTGGCCGACCTGAGAGGCGCGCTTCCTGATCGACTGGATGCCAGCAAAAGTGATCGGCTCACCCAGCTGCTTGCGGCCAAGCCCAGCCGAATAGATCCCCATCGGTGCGCCACGCCAATGCAGGCGCATCTTTTCAGCATTCTGCTCGATCAATTCACGCACATGGGTCAGCATCAAGATCCGCGTATCAGGCCAATTCTGGATCGCATCTTTGCAGAGCGCGGCCACGATGTGGCTCTTGCCTGAACCTGTCGGCAGCACCAGGCAGGGATTGCCTTTGTTGCCATTGGCGAACCACGCATAAAGCTGGTCGATTGCACGCTGTTGGTAATCTCTTAACACAACCATCCCCATTGATCTGCCATTGCCTGCGCGATTCCCTGATAGGTCTCGCTGCGTAATTTCCAGCGATCGGCGCTGGGCGGCATCTTGTGAATGCGCGGCTCACGGCCATCGACAATGTTTGTTGGAGTCAGCTTTGGAAGTCCTTTGAGCCAGAGACACGTTGCCTTGGTCTCTCCATGCCCGAACTGCCACGGCTGAATGATCTGGTCAGGCTTCCGCCATAGCGATGACATTACGCAGACTGGGTTTTCGATGGCGATGCGCGGAATATCTGCTTTCGCCAACATCATGAAGAATGATGCGCTGGCTTGCTGACGGCCATCCATGCGCTTCGCTTCGAAATGCCTTGCTCCAGACACAGCCAAATCGGTGCATGGCGGATGAGCAATCATCAGATCCCAAGGATAGTCCAGCACATCACGCACATCACCCTGATAATGTGGTCCTGGAGCCTCTGTAGGCAGCAAATCGCAACTCATAGCATCAGCCCCCCCCCCTATAAATGCATCGCGCACACGGCCCGAATATTCGCAAGCGACAAGAACCTTCATTTCATCATCCCTCAAATAATTGCCCTGTTGCAGCGCATTCACGGCCACAAAGTTGACACCGCTTCCAGCCAGCCGTTTGTTCCTTCCGGTGCGCTGCCTTCAATCCCGCCAGGGCTGTCGGGACCAGTAAGGAGGCTGGGCGGTAACTCGTTATCCAATCACCTCCGCATCTGGGAACTTGGCCTTTGCCTCTTCGACCATAGGATCACCGCAGGCTTCTGGGTTGGCGACGATCTCGCGGCTCTTGTAACCGTTGGCTCCATTCTCAATCACGCGATCGCCAATCTTCCACATGACGCTCAGACCATCCTCGCTGGCGATCATCGGCCAAGGCACAAGATCAGGGTGCAGAATATGATCGTCGCAGCCTTCATGCTGGAACTCGACTGGAATGCCATCGGCTTGGTGCCTTTCGCAGCGCCAGGTGGAATCAGCTTTGGCCGTGCTATGCGCGCAGGTGCGGCAGTTCGCGTATTTGGTCGGCTCGGCCTTGTGGCAGAAGCTATGCGCTGGGCAAAAGCGACATTGATACCATGTTGGATCGGCGCTCAATGGCTCAGGAATGCGGTCCTGCAGCACCAGGCGCTTGCCACGCTCGATATACCGCTCGGCCACCGCTCGATCGTATTTTACGCGCTCAGTATAGATCCGGTCATCGTCCTTGCAGACCGCCAGATACAGCGCACGCTCGACGTTGGTGCCGTGCATATAGACCTGCATCTGAACAAAGTGCATCGGCTTGGACTTCTCAACGCCCAACTTTAGCAATTCGTCAAACGACTTCTTCGAGTGCGTCTTGAACTCAGCCACATGGCGCTTCTTTGGCGCTTCCGGCACGCCAGACTCAATGATGCCGTCCAGCGATCCGCTTACATGACTGCCGAAGTTCACGCGCTGCTGGCTCGATCGAATATCAACACCAATGGCGCGCAGATCACGAATGATGGTGGCTTCCTCCATCTGGCCGCGCCGAAACAGTCGCAGCATTCGTCCCTCGAACTCTTCGCGCACTGCCCAGCGGAAATTAAGCCAAAGCCACCGATCGCAGGGATGCCCAAGCAGGCTGCATCCCATATGCGGACGCGGCTTCTCAGCCTGACTTTCGTGGTATTGGTCAATCAGACTTGATATGGTATGAACTGGTTCCGGCAGCTTCATGGTTGCTCTACTCCCGCGTAGTAGTTGGCCCCAGTCGTCCACCCTTGCGACTGGGGCCTTTTCATTTCACTTCGCCCAAGGCGGCTTTGCACCACCAGGTGCAGACGATGCTGCGGGTGCGCTTGAGGACATCGAAGGCATCGGCGCTGAGGTGCCGTTTGCAGCCTTAAAGCCAGCCACCTCGTTGCGCGGATCGTTGTAACCAGCGTCCTTGTCTTTCTCAGTCGGCATCTTGATCTTGATCTTGATGCAGAGCTGGCCACCGATCAGTTGGTCAGTGTCCTCGACCTTCGCCAGACCGATCGAGCGCATGATCTCGCCAAGCTGCTGGCGACCAATCTCCTCGGCCTTCTGGCTCTGGTTGCGGATGTTCACCGCCTGGAAGATCACGCGGCCTTGCTGCGTAGGCCCAGTGATATCGTAACGGATATCGATCTTCTGACCCGTTCCAGACTTGGTATTGCCAAGCTCGGCCTTAGTGATGGTGGCATTATACCAGCCTTCGGGAATCAGCTCGTAATTGCGATCCGACTGCGGAAGGTCGTCAACGCCAAATGTTTCTCCAAGAAATGCCATATTCATTACTCCTTTGATGAGGGATTAGTCTGCCTTGGTGATAGTAAAGGACGGACGGCCAGGCGTTGCCGTAATCGCGTCCAGCAATGGGGTGGTGATTGATGCGTCTGCAGCCTTCCAGACGGTCATGTTGATCTCAGGCTTCCAGCGGAAGAGGCTTGCCAGATGGTCGGTCAAACCATGCTCTGCGGCCAGCTCCTGCAGCTTGTCGGAATTGACCTTGCGATTGATCCGGCCTTCGATCTTGATCTTGAAGCTGTCGGCCTCAAGGTTGGTCGTGCCTTCATGACCTTCTGGGATCTCAAACTGCTTGACCAGTTGGTCCTCGATGTCACGGCGCGTTTTAACTGCTGCAGCTTCGATCTGCTTTGCGTTCAGCCATTGCTGATAGAGTGAGACAGTCATGCCGCACCTCCGATCTTGGAGATAATCGCGCCAAGGTCAGGAGCTTCCCAAGCCTCCAGCTTTCCGGAGCGATCCTTGGCCAGCCAGATCCCATCACTATCGCACATCAGTGCGCGCTGGGTGTTGCCTTCTCCATCCTTCTCGACGCGAAGCGCAAGCACCTCGTCAAAGAAGTAAGGCAGGCCCTGTGTGAGCGACTTGCCTGGCATCGAGGGATTGAAGAGCAGCTTGCCCATCTCATCCTGCGACTTCTCCAGCTTGGCGCTCATATAGACGTGCTTGCCGGGAAGATCGCGGAAGGCGCGGATCAGTTCCTGCATCGTGGTGTTCAGCTCACCATAAGCAGCGCGGCCATCCTTGTTGCGCTTTAGCTCGTGCTGCAGGACAACCTCAGCGACCTCGCTAATGCTATCCAATGCCACGCTCTCAAAGCCAGCCGCTTCCTTGCTATCCTTGCACCATGCGAAGGCTTCGGTCAGATCGTCCATATTGGCGATCTCAATAAACGGCAGATCGGCATCCTGAATCGAAAGCAAACCACCCTCAGCCGACAGCACCACCGGATTCGGCAGCGTGCGGATCAGGCTGGTCTTGCCAGCGCCTGCTTGCCCATAAACAAGCAGCTTCACCCCATTGGCGGTCAGGCCGCCAGTCTTCTTTAGATTGATCGCCATTGTTGGCTCTCCTTATCAGCACCAGTCGGACCATCCAGTCGGTGCGTGCAACCTTATTTGCATATCTATCTTGCCAGTGCAAGCGGAATGTGCAATTTCGTTTTCAACAGGAGGCGATATGATCACCGAGCAATACCGAGAGCAGATGCGCGATAACCTCTCCCGATTTTTCGTTTTGAAGGATCTGGCCGAGGAATCTGGCGTGCCTTATTTCAGCCTATGGCGATTCGTGAAGAAGAAGGGCAATCTGGCTGATGAGCATCTTCTCAAGATAGATGATGTCATTCAAAACATCACACGCGGAGATGACTGATGGCTGATATTACCTCGATTATGGGCGGACCTTGGTCGCCATCAAAGCCGATCGAACCAGATCCACCAGAACTCCAACTCCGCGATGCAATGCACGAAGCTGGCATGACTCCGCCACGCGATATTGTCCTCGATGGCAAGATGCACCGCTTCAACAGCGGCACCAAAGGCAGGCCAGGCCATGACAAATCTGGCTGGTATGTGGCCTATCCTGATGGTGTTCCAGCCGGACGCTTTGGCTGCTGGCGCGCTGGGATCGAAGTTACATGGCGCGCTGATGTTGGACGGCAGATCAGCCCAGCCGAGGAAATGGCTCATGCGCGCCGAATGGCAGAAGCCAAGACGCTGCGTGATGCCGAGCTGAAACGCCAACGCGAGGTGGTGGCGAACACCGCTGAAATCATCTGGTCGGACGGCACCGGAGCAAGCGCAGATCACCCCTATCTGGCGCGCAAGGGGATCCAGCCGCACGGAGTTCGCGTCACAGGCGATGGTCGTTTGATGGCTCCGCTTTTCACCGCAGACGGAAACCTCGCCTCGATCCAATACATCGATCAGGATGGCGGAAAGCTCTATCACTCCGGTGGCCAGACTGGCGGATGCTTCTGGATGGTCGGAACCACCGATGAACCTGGCATCATCTACATTGCAGAAGGCTTCGCCACTGCTGCGACCATCCACGAGATCACGCATCGGCCTTGCATCGTTGCCTATTCCGCGTCCAATCTGGTGCCAGTCACCGGAACCATCCGCGAGAAATATGGAGCCACGCAGGAGATCGTCATCGTGGCAGACAATGATGCCTCCGGCACAGGCCAGAAATATGCTGATCAAGCCTCAGCCAAATATGGCGCACGCGTGGTCATGCCTCCGATCGATGGCGATGCGAATGATTATGTCATTGCAGGACACGATCTCAAGATCCTGCTTCAACCGCCAGCATCAGACTGGCTCGTTCCAGCAGACGATTTCTGCACCAAGCCAGCGCCCATCAAGTGGCTGGTCAAGCACTGGCTGCAAGAGCAAGCTCTCATCATGGTGCATGGCCCATCAGGTGGTGGCAAGACGTTTGCCGTCCTCGACTGGTCGCTGCATATGGCCGCTGGTCTCCCAGAATGGAACGGTCACAAGGTCAAGCCCGGCACAGTAGTCTATCTGGCTGGCGAGGGGCATCACGGGCTGCGCAGCCGTGTCGCTGCCTGGAAGCAGCATCATAAGGCAGGCAGGATGAGTATGTGGCTGTCCAAGGCCGGATGCGACCTGAACACAGCTGAGGGATACCAACGTGTCCTTGATTCCGTCAGGGCGCTCCCAGACCAACCTAGCCTGATCGTGATCGATACTCTCCATCGCTTCCTCCTCGGTGACGAAAACAGCGCCCAAGATGCCAAGACCATGATCGATGCCTGCGCTGGTCTGATGCGCGAGTTTAACTGCTCAGTCCTGCTTGTCCATCATACAGGCGTTTCCGATGAAGCCCAGCACCGCGCACGTGGCTCCTCAGCATGGAAGGGCGCACTTGAAATCGAGATCAGCATCGTGCCAGCCAAAGGCGATCAACCAATGCAGATCGTTCAGCGCAAGTCGAAAGATGCCGAAGAGGCCCAGCCGATCTATGCCAATCTCAACGTGGTGCCGATCAACGGCTGGCTCGATGAAGATGGCGAACAGGTCTGCAGTGCCGTCCTCGGCATTGAGGAGGCTCCCACAGCGGCTCCGAAGGAGTCCAAGCTCGATGGGCACCGGAAGACTTGGGAACGCGCTTGGTGGGCCGGAGGAGCCGAAACACGCGAAGGCAGTCCTTACGTCTCACGCTCGGCGCTCAAGGATATGCTGCTGGGCGATGGAAACGCTGAGCGCACAGTGCGCAATATGGTTAACCCATCATACTCGGACAAACTGATCGGCGCGCTCATCCAGGGCGAAATCATCGAGGCATATGAGCATGGCTGGATCATGATCGATGAGGTCAATTCCAGCGCAATGATGCTACGCAAAAAGGGTGACCCTAAATGACCCTAGGGTCAAGATTAGGGTCAGGGTCAAAAAGGGGCAGAAGCATGAATTTTCGACCCAGAAATGACCCTGACTCCCTACCCCCTTTTAAGGAAGGGGTAGGGTCAAAGGGTCAGGGTCGGAAATGAGTGCAGTGATGTTGGGGGTTGCAATTTTCAAAACATGGTAGCACCTATAGGGAACCTTATAGGGGGTAAGCATGGAAAAGACATATCTTGGAAACCACGAAACCGAAGAGACGGATTGGGTGAAGCTTGGTGAGACTGAGAAGTGCGATGGAGTGAAGTGGAGCATCTATCGCAAGTCACAACCAACGAGTGCTGAGTGGGATTACATCAAGGTGGTGGCCAATGGACGCGCTGCACGGAAGGCAAATTATTGGCTGTCATGGAACGGAACACGTTTCGGCATGGGTGGCGATTTTTCAAAACTGGCGCAGCATCGAAAAGAACTCTGCAACATGGTTCTTTCGTTCATGGATGGATGGGAGTGAAAATGGAAATTGATCAGATTTTGGAAGAACGGGGTTCACGCTATGGCGACTTTGCCAGCCACGCGATCATCACTCAGAACATCAAGGCGGCGATGCGGCACAGCCCTAACTGGGCCAAGCTGCCAAACGATATGAAGGAGAGCCTGGAGATGGTCGCTCACAAGGTTGGGCGGATCTTGAATGGCGATCCGACCTATGCCGACTCATGGGTCGATATCGTTGGCTATACCCAGCTGGTGGTCGATCGGTTGGAGAAGACCAATGCGGACCAGTAACTCGGTCCTGCTGTTCCTTGCAGGATATTTCACACAGGTCATATTCGGCTGGACAGGTTTCTTCCTGCTGGTGCTTGCGTTGATCATTTTCAATGCGAGATCGTGACGTGGACAAAAATCAGCGCCTGATGTAAATGAGCAGAACCAGACCGAGAACGGGAACTGAGATGACAAGTCAGCAAAAGAAGGCCGCTCAGGCTAGAAGGCGAAAGCCTGATGAACGTGCAGCTCTCGCAAAAGCCATCATCGACGGAATGGCGCTTGAAGGATTGAGTTGTTTCAAAGCCTGCGAAGCTGTTGGTGTTCCGATTGGATCATTCATTCGCTGGACTGTTGAAGACGCAGAACTAGCGGAAAGCTACACGCGTGCGCGTGAGACGCTAGTTGAGCGCATGGCTGCTGAGACTTTGGCGATCGCTGATGCGCCAGTTGGAAGCACTGAGCATGGAACAACTGATAGCGGTGCGGTGCAGAAGCAGCGTCTGCAAGTCGATACGCGCAAGTGGCTTCTCTCAAAGATCGCTCCAAAGAAATATGGCGACAAATTGACGCTCGGTGGTGATGAAGAGAATCCTCTCCGAGTGCAGAAAGTTGTGCGTCAGGTGATCGATGGCCCAGACGCTAACGATTAAGACCCCGCGCTGGTTTAAGCCGTTCCTGCAACCAAGCCGCTATAAGGGCGCACACGGTGGGCGCGGCTCTGGCAAGTCTCACGCCTTTGCCGAGGCGGTGATTGAAGCGCACGTGATGGATCCTAAGCGCCGCACGGTCTGCGTGCGCGAGATCCAGAAGTCGCTGGCGCAGTCGGTCAAGCGCCTGCTGGAGCTTAAGATCGAGCAGCTTGGCGTGCAGTCCTACTTCGAGATCCAAGAGGCGCAGATCAAATCACGGCATGGCGATGGGCTGATCATCTTCCAGGGGATGCAGAACCACACCAGCGATTCCATTAAGTCGCTCGAAGGCTATGACTGCGCATGGGTTGAAGAAGCTCAATCGCTCTCCCAAAGATCGCTCGACCTTCTCCGTCCGACTATCCGTAAGCCTGACTCCGAGCTGTGGTTCACTTGGAACCCGCTCAACGATACCGATCCAGTCGATGCGCTGCTGCGCGGCGAGAAGCCTCCGCCAAACGCGATCGTGCGCGAAGTCAACTATCAGGACAATCCGTGGTTCCCTGACGTTCTCAAGGCGGAGATGGAATATGACCGAGCGCGAGATCCTGACAAATACAAGCACGTTTGGCTGGGCGGATACGTTTCGAACAGCGAGGCGCGAGTATTTCGCAACTGGCGCATCGAGGAGTTTGAAGCTCCTGCCGATGCCACTCATCGCTTTGGCGCGGACTGGGGTTTTGCTTCTGATCCTACCGTTCTTGTGCGCTGTCATATTATTGGCCGCACTCTCTACGTTGATCACGAGGCGTATCGTGTCGGCTGCGAGATCATGGATACACCGGATCTTTTCCTGACTGTGCCAGAGTCCGAGAAGTGGCCGATCGTGGCAGACAGCGCCAGGCCAGAGACGATCAGCCATATGCAGAAGAATGGCTTCCCCAAGATCATGTCGGCAGTCAAAGGGCCTAAGTCAGTCGAAGAAGGCATTGAGTGGCTCAAGAGCCATGACATCGTGGTGCATCCACGCTGCAAGCATACGATCGATGAATTGACCTGTTACAGCTACAAGACTGATCCGCTCACTGGAGCAATCTTGCCAGTTCTTGCAGATCGTGATAATCATCTAATTGACGCACTGCGTTATGCGTGCGAGGCCAGCCGCCGTGCTGCCCCTAAGAAGGCAGTCGAGGTCCAGCCTCTGGCAACGATGAACAGGTGGTAAATGGCTAGACTGAACAGGGAACAACGGCTCGGGAATGTGCATCAAGCTGCACTGAACGAGTTTGATCGCTGTCAGACCACCATGCAGGAAGAGCGCCTGCAGTGCCTCCAGGATCGTCGGTTCTATTCACTCTCTGGTGCGCAGTGGGAAGGTCCGCTGGGCGATCAGTTCGAGAACAAGCCACGTTTCGAAGTGAACAAGATTCACATGAGCGTGATCCGCATCATCAACGAATATCGCAACAACCGCATTGCCGTTGATTTCGTCTCGAAGGACGGGACCAAGAACGACAAGCTGGCCGAGACTTGCAACGGTCTCTATCGTGCCGATGAGCAGGATAGCGTGGCCGATGAAGCTTTCGACAATGCTTTCGAAGAAGGTGTTGGCGGTGGCTTTGGCGCATGGCGTTTGCGCACCGTCTATGAAGACGATGAGGACGATGAGAACGAGCGCCAGCGGATTCGCTTCGAGCCGATCTATGACGCAGACAGCTCGGTGTTCTTCGATCTTGACGCGAAGAAGCAGGACAAGTCGGACGCGAAATACTGTTTCGTCCTCTACTCGGTAACGCGGGAAGCCTATAAGGCTGAGTGGAACGACGATCCGACCACCTGGCCGAAAGAGATCCACCAATACGAATTCGACTGGGATACGCCTGACGTTGTGTTCGTGGCGGAGTATTACCGCGTCGAGGAAGTGCGTGAGACCATCCGCATCTTCCAGACCATCGATGGCGAAGAAGAACGCTACACGCAGGCTGACTTCGATGCTGATGAAACGCTCGAAGAAACTCTGGCCGCTGTCGGGACCATCGAGGTTCGCCAGAAGCGCATCAAGCGCCGTAAGGTTCACAAATACATCATGAGCGGTGGCGGCATCCTTGAGGACTGCGGCTATATCGCTGGTAAGAACATCCCGATCGTGCCGTATTATGGCAAGCGGTGGTTCGTTGATAACGTCGAGCGTTGCATGGGCCATGTGCGTTTGGCGAAGGATCCGCAGCGCCTCAAGAATATGCAGCTCTCAAAGCTGGGTGAGATCAGCGCGCTCTCCTCGGTTGAGAAGCCGATCCTGACTCCTGAACAAGTCAATGGCCATCAGGTGATGTGGGCCGAAGACAACATTCGGAACTATCCGTATCTGCTGGTCAATCCGATCACTGGTCCGAATGGTGAAATGCAGGCCACTGGTCCTGTTGCTTACACCAAGTCCTCTGACATTCCGCCTGCGATGGCTGCGCTTCTGCAGCTGACCGAGCAGGATATGGCCGAGATCCTCGGCAACAATCAGCAGGCTGACAAGATGGTCAGCAACATCAGCGGCAAGGCCGTTGAGCTGATTCAAACGCGGCTGGATATGCAGTCGTTCATCTACATGACCAACATGGCCAAGGCCATGCGCCGCTGTGGCGAGATCTGGCTGTCGATGGCGAAGGATATCTACGTCGAAGAAGGCCGCAAGATGAAGTCGATCGATCAGATGGATCAGGTCACTTCCATCGAGCTGATGAAGCCGACGATCGACGCAGAAACTGGCGAAGTGATCTATGAGAACGATCTGAGCCAGGCATCCTTTGATGTGGCGGTCGATGTTGGTCCGTCCTTCACCAGCCGCCGCGAGGCAACTGTGCGTGCGCTGACTGGCATGATGCAAGTCACCTCCGATCCCGAGACGCAGATGATCCTGCAGTCGATGGCCATCATGAACATGGATGGCGAAGGCATTGGCGACATCAAGGACTTCTTCCGACAGAAGCTGGTTCAGCTTGGCGTGGTCAAGCCGACCGAAGAAGAGCAGCGCGCCATGATGGAAGCCATGATGATGCAGGGCCAGGCGCAGCCTGATCCGCAGTCCATGTATCTGATGGCAGAAGCCACCAAGGCTCAGGCTCTGGCTGTCAAGGCGCAGGCCGACACCGAATATACGCTGGCGCGCACGCAAGAGACGCGTGCCAAAACAGCGGAGACCGTCTCCAACATCGACATTGACCAGCGCAAGTCTGCTGTCGAGACGGCTGAAAAGATTGGGCAAGCAGTTGCTCAAGCGAATGTGGTTCCACCCACCACGCAATTTGGGTGAGTTTGACGGGGTAATGTATGAACACGGCAGAACTGGAGAACGACAACATTCTCGATGATATCGAGATCAACACCGAAGCTAATGACGCAGACGATGGTGAGAACAATGCCGCCACGGATGATGAAGGCGAAGGTGAGGATGACGTTGTTGTTTCGATAGGTGAGGAATCGCCACCTCAAGAGGAAGAAGTTCGTGCGCCTGAGTGGGTGCGTGAGCTGCGTAAGGCAAATCGGGAAAAAGAACGTAAGATCCGCGAACTCGAAGCGAAGCTGAATGCCACCGCAACTGAGACCAAGCCGGTTGCACTGGGAGCAAAGCCAACGCTCGAAAGCTGTGATTACGATTCCGAGGAGTATGAGAAGAAGCTTGCTGATTGGTATGACCGGAAACGCGAAGCCGATGCAGCCGAAGCCGATGCCCAAGCTCAGCGAGATGCTGAGGCCAAAGCCTGGCAGGACAAGCTTGATTCCTACGCGAAGGCGAGAGCCTCGCTAAAGGTGCGCGATTATGAGGACGCTGAGGCTGTTGCCTTGGAGACCTTCAACGTCACGCAGCAGGGAATCGTTCTTCAAGGCTCCGACAATCCTGCTTTGATCATCTACGCGCTCGGCAAGAACACTAACAAGGCCAAGGAACTTGCCTCTATCACTGACCCCGTGAAGTTTGCTTTCGCGGTTGCTAAACTGGAGACGCAGTTGAAAGTCACCAATCGTAAGGCAGCAGCAGCGCCTGAACGCACCATCACTACTGGTGGTGGTCGCATCTCTGGCTCTGTGGACTCAACCCTTGATCGCTTGCGCGAAGAGGCTCTCAAGACCGGAGATATGTCGAAGGTCATGGCCTATAAGCGCAGCAAGAAACAAAACTAATCTGGAGTTAATTCAATGGCTAACGCTTTTTCCAAGGAAGAAATTGTTGCCTTTGAGGACATCCTCGAAGGCTTCAACGATGCGCTGATCCTCAGCAAGAACATCACCGTCTACAACACCAATGGCGTGACGATGGAACGCGCTCGTGACACCATCTGGCGTCCGCAGCCCTACATCGCTCAGTCGTTCGACCGCACCGTTGGCACCTCGATCGCCAGCGATGTTTCGAACATGACGCAGCTGTCGGTTCCCTCGACCCTCGGTTTCAACAAGTGCTCTGCCTGGCAGATGAACGCTCTGGAACTGCGCGATGCTCTGCAGGAAGGTCGCCTTGGCGATGCTGCCAAGCAGAAGCTGGCCTCGGACATCAACCTCTCGGTTATGGACCTGGCTGCTGCTCAGGGCACTCTGGTTGTTCCGATCGCTACGGCTGCTGGCACCTATGATGACGTTGCTCTGTGCGACAGCATCATGAACGAGCAGGGCGTGATGGCCGGTGATCGTTACCTCGCTCTGTCGAGCCGCGATTACAACGGCATGGCTGGTAACCTGGCAGTGGCGACCCGCTCGTTCACTGGCAACAAGTCGGCTAACGCTTACGAGCGTTCGTATGTCGGTGAAGTCGCAAGCTTCTCGACCTACAAGCTGGACTACGCCAACCGTTGCGCTGCCAACTCGGCCAGCCGCACCATCGCCACCAACGGCGCTCAGGTGCGTTACGTGCCGCAGGCCACCACCAGCAGCACTGGCGGTGTTCTGAACGTGGACAACCGCTATCAGACCGTCACCGTGTCTTCGACCACTGGCATCACTGCTGGTGACTCGTTCACGATCGACGGCATTGAAGCAGTCCACCACATCACCAAGCGTAGCACGGGCGAACTCAAGACGTTCCGCGTTATCTCGGTTGATAGCGGCACGACCATGACGATCTCGCCGCCGATCATCGGCGCGAACTCGTCGCCCACCGATGCAGAACTGCAGTATAAGAACGTCGAAGTCGTTTCGACCTCGGCCACTGCTCAGATCAACTTCCTCAACATTGCTGCTTCGAACATCAACCCGTTCTGGCGCAAGGACTCGATCGAACTGCTTCCGGGCCGTTACGCTGTGCCGGATGGCGCTGGCGTGGACGTTCTGCGCGCCTCGACCGATCAGGGTATCGAACTGGTCATGACCAAGAAGTTCGATCCGCTGACCTTCCAGACGCTCTACACTCTGGATACGCTGTATGGCGTTGTGATGACCAACCCGGAAATGGCTGGCATCCTGCTGTTCAACCAGTCGTAAGACAGAGGGATGGGGGAGGCTTCGGTCTCCCCCAACTTTCATTCAAGGAGTGATCAAGATGCCGCTTAAAAAAGGTTACAGCCGGACTAGCATCGGCAAGAACATCAAGATGGAAGAGAAGGCTGGCCGTCCTAAGAAGCAGGCCATTGCCATCGCTCTCAATGTTGCACGTGATGCTGCTATGAAGGCTGGCAAGCCGAGCAAAGCTCCGAAGCGTGCTGCTAAGAAGAAGATGAAGTGATGAGCTTTCCGACCATCATGTATCGCGTCCCTGGGCCGCATAAGAAGCCGCGTGGCGGCACCTATGCGTATCGTGGGGCTGAGGATAAGGCTGAGTTCGACGCACTGCTCAAGAAGGGCTGGTTCCCCTCCTATGAGGAAGCTGCGAATTCGCTTCTCGTTGGCAACGCTGCTGGCAAGATCATCGAGGCCGCTGAGGCTTTCGAAGATGCGATCGATGAAGTCTCCGATCCGACCCGCGATGAGCTTGAGGCCAAGGCAAAGGAACTTGGTGTCTCGTTTAATGCGCGAACTTCTGATAAGAAGCTGGCAGAACGCATCGCTGAGGCTCTGGAGGGCTAATCGTGGGATACACCAAGCGCCAGTTTGTAACTGCAGCCTTTGAAGAGATAGGGCTGGCTGACTACGTGTTCGACCTCCAGCCTGAACAGCTTG
>Ga0208005_1000111_pt1 | contig 36483 bp, 47 predicted proteins | sample DEB19_08_DNA_3_FD_184530 | JGI IMG/M metagenome (GOLD analysis project Ga0208005, IMG submission 184530) | Aqueous microbial communities from the Delaware River and Bay under freshwater to marine salinity gradient to study organic matter... | ecosystem: Environmental > Aquatic > Marine > Coastal... | reverse complement strand
CCCAAATTCCCGTGGGGTAATTTGACCAAGGGGGGGTTGCAAAGTATTATCGGGGGTATGAACAAAAAACCGCCAGAACTGCACTTGGTTGACGGGACGACCCCACGCAAGGGAATGCCCGTGGCTTTGCCAGACACAATTAAAAAAAGAATTCCCAAGGCCGAGTGGGTAGATAACCCTGATGCGTGGGACAAGTCAAAGTTCATTGAGGAAACCGCCGAGTTTTTGTACGACGTTTATGGCATAGGAAACAACCAGGACAAGCACACGCTGGCGATGCTGGCCGACCACATTGACACTTATGTGCAATGCACCAAAGCCCTGAAAAAAACGGGAATTGTGTCCAAATTTAATGACGGAAAAACCGTTGGTCCAAGTCCGTATTTGACCGTCCGTAATAAAACTATGACGCTCATTATTCAACTGATGAACGAATTGGGTTTGACGCCTCGTAGTCGCTTGTCGGCTGGCAAGGCTGAAGAGGATAGTCCTGTTGCCCAATTCCTGCGGGGACCGTTGGCGCAATGAACTGGCAGGAAGGTGTTGCGTATGCCCATGACGTTGCAAAGGGCGAAATCAATGTCTGCAACGATGTTCGGTTGGCGTGTCAGCGGTTTATTAACCAACTAGAGAACGCCGAGTGGGAGTGGGTATTTGACCCCAGGTTCCCGGCGCACGTCATTCAATTCGCCGCAACACTGAGGCATACAAAGGGTCCGCAGGCAGGCGAACCAGTAATATTACAACCGTTCCAACTGTTGCTAATTTGCGCCGTGTATGGGTTCAGGTCCAAAAAGGATTTGAACAAACGCATGGTGACCGACGTCATACTGTTTATTCCCCGCAAGGCAGGTAAGTCGACACTTACCGCTGTGCTGACTTTGTACGAATTGCTGTTTGGCGAGGCTGGCCCCGAGGTGTTTACCCTGGCAACCAATCGAGAGCAAGCAACCATTGTGTTCGACGCCGCCAAGGGGTTTGTCGAATCAATGCCCAAAGATTTAGCCGACCTGTTTAATCCGAGCAAATACAGCATTGGCAAACGGGGCGATTCGCAATCAATGTTCAAGGCGTTGAGTCGGGATACAAAAAAATCAGGTGACGGCAAAAACCCGTCTTGCGTGGTGGTGGACGAGGCCGCGCAGATTGTCGACCGCAACTCAATCGAGGTGTTGCACTCCGGTATGGTTGCCCGACAGAATCCGTTGCGGGTTTATATCACGACCGCCTCGTTTACAAAGGACACAAAGTTCTACGAGGATTTGTCGATGCTCCAGTCTATGCTGAGAGGCGAAGCGTCAGACAACCCGAGGTGGTTTGGCTTGCTGTACGGGCTGGACTTGGGCGACGACTGGCGGGAACCCGAAAACTGGGCCAAGGCCAACCCCATGCACGGCATATCTGTGTTTGAGGACGCGATTCACTCTAGGGCCGAGGAAGCAAAGCACAAACCTGCGGCGTTGAACGAATTTTTGTGCAAAACGCTGAATGTTTGGGTATCTTCAAATGCCGCATGGCTGGATCGCGCTCACTGGGACGACCCTGCTTGCCACATCATTACCCGAAGGCCAGAACCCGAGGCGTCTTTTATTGGGTTTGACTTAGCGGCAACCCGAGATTTGAATTCCGTCTGTACGTTGAACCGCTTTGGCGAAGATGATTACGAAGCCGAATGGCAGTTTTTCTTGCCCGAGGAAAGTCTGCAATTTATCCCAAAACATTACCTGGACATTTTTCGGGTGGCAATCCAGTCAGGAATCCTAAAGTTGACCGAGGGCAACGTAATGGACGACCGGGAAATCAGCGACTACATCATCAACCAGCAGTGTAATAAATACAACATTAAAGAGGTTGGTTACGATGCTTATAACGCCGCTTCGCTGGTTGCGCGGTTGCATGATGGTGGCGTCCCGGTCAAAAAGGTCGGGCAGGGCATGGCGGTACTGAATAACCCAAGCAAATATATTGAAAAGTTGATTCTTAACAAGAAAATCAAACATGACGGCAATCCATTCCTGGGATGGCAACTGGGCAACTGCTCTGTGTTCCAAGACGTCAACGGAAATATTAAGGTTCGGAAAAACGAAGCGGACAAAGCGGCAAAAGTGGACGGCATAATCTCGCTCATCATTGCGGCGCACTGCTCTTTGGACAACCCGTTCGTAAGTAATAGTTTCGGATTCAGGTCGTTTTGATATACCATTGTCGAAAACTGGGGGTCAAAAATGGGAATTCTGGATATTTTTAGCAGAAAAAAATCGGTTCAAAATGAATCAAATACCGTTTTGGGCCAACTGCAACTGGGTAACCAAGTTCTGTACGGAACCTCACAAAAGGGGCAACCGTCACAGCAATTGCTGTATGTCACTACGTCGAGCACGACCACCGCTGGTCGCACGCTCGATATGTCGGCACTCACCCGAAATTCGACGGTAATGGCGTGCGTTGGAGCAAAGGCTCGGACCTTGGCTCAATGCGGTATCAGCATTATGTCAAAGCAAGACGACGGCACGTTTGTTGACGCGATCAAAGACCCGTCCGTCGGTTCGCGGGATAAAGCAAAAGCAAAGCAAGTCATGAACCTGTTGCACAACCCGAACAACTTTCAGTCGTGCTACGAGTTCTGGTATCAGTGGTGTATGTGGCAGGATTTGGCAGGCGAATCGTTCACTCTGTGGTGGAGAAAAGACAAAGCGGATTCAATGCAAACGCCGCTGGAAATGTACAACCTAGACGCGACCCTGATTACGGTTGTGTTGACGCCAGCCCGTTATCCGTCATACCGTTTGTCGACGCCTTCGTATGGATTTAGCAAAGACGAACCGCTGGACGCTCATACGGTCATGCACATTAAGGAAGCCGCTTGGCAAGGCTCGTCAGGTTTTAACAAGGGTATTCTTGCAACTGAATTGGTGGCGTTGGATCAAGACATTGATATTTACGCCAACTTCATTATGCAGAACGGAGCAAAACCGTCCGGTATTTTCTACACCGATCAGGTTATTCCCGACGCCAAATTCAAAGAGATTGCCGCCCGGATCAAAGAAACCTGGAACGCAATGACTGGCAGTCGCGCCGTTGACCCGAGCAAAGCCGGTCAGGGTATGTTGCTTGACCAGGGCATGAAATACTCAGCAATTGATATGCTGACTTTGCAGGATGCCGAAGCCGCCGCGCTCAAAGAGCAAACCATGAAACGAATCTGTGGTTTGTTTGGCGTACCGCCTGCAATGATTGGTATTGCCGACCAGAAATATAATAATACCCAAACGATGCTGGATGAGTTCCACAAAACGACGATGTATCCGACCGTCATAAACCTGGAGCAAAAACTCAAACAGCATTTGTTTAAGGGATACCCAACCCTTCACGTCCGTTTTGATACTAAGGACTTTTTGAAGGGTGCGCCACTGGATCAAATGAATTTTGTGACGGCTGGTGTAAAAGCCGGTATTATGACGCCCAATGAGGCGCGGGAATATATGAATATGCCCGAGCATGAGGACGGCAACGAGTTGTCGGCAAGTGGCGGCGGCGGTGGTCCGATCCCCGGAACGTCCCCACAAGATACCGGGGGCGGCGGTGGAAATCAGCGCAGTCGAATGAATATCGGGGCCAATCAATGAATCGGCTCAAAATGGCATTAGCAATTTTGACTTCACAAATAAAGAGGTCCGATGTTACACTTCAGGTAATAGAAAAACCCCACAAGATACAAGACGATAATCAATCTATTCACAACGGGGTGGTTAATGAAAAATCTGACACTGATTTGCGAAGCGCAGGTGAAACTGTCACCGTCCGCAGACGAGGCCGCAAACCCAAGCGGAAAGATTGAGGCCCGTGTTACGACCTGGGGTGCTCGTGAAGGCGAGGACGGTCGTCGATTCAATTATCAGCCCGAGGGCTTCGCAAATTGGGCCAAAGAGTTCGCCGAAAACGACAAACCTTTGCCGATGTTCCTGAATCACAACGACCACGGAATGCCGATGGGCGAGTGGACGGAATTCAATTTTGATGATGAAGGAATGACCGCTTCGGGACGTTTGTATCTGAATACCGTTGGCGGCTCTGACCTTTATCAAATCCTCAAAGAATCCCCCAAAATGTTTGGCGGCGTTTCTGTTGGCGCGTATGCCGAGGAAGCGTGTTGGGTCGATGGTGAAGGCAATCCCATCATGTCTGGCGACGATGACACTGAAGCATATTTCCAAATCACAAAAGGTGGTTTGCGCGAAGTGTCTGTCGTGATGTATCCAAACAACCCAAATGCTGAAATTCAAAAACTGGAATATTTCACCAAAGATGGTGAGATTGACCTTCGAGTTTTGGAACGATCCCTGCGAGATGCCGGGGTTTCAAAGCAGAATGCGGTCACTGCCGCATCTGTATTCAAGCGTGTAATTGAACAGCGAGATGCTGTGCAGTTGCCGGTTGAAAATGCGCCGAGTCGGAGCGATTCTGATGCGGAAGTGACCAAGGCCGACGAACTGCTTGCCGCACTTGAACTGCGCGAGTTGACCGAGGCATTATCCAAACGTCTTAAATAAGGACAACATCATGTCGATTGAAAAAGTGCTCGAAAAAGTGGACGAAATCAAAGCGTCCAACCTGGAAGAAATCGCCAAAGTGGAAACCAAAGTCGCCGAGACTGTGGAATCCGTGAAGGCCGAATTCACCGAAAAAGTGGCGGCTCTGGAGGCGAAAGTCTCTGCGATCCAAGTGCCTGAAATCATGCGTGCGCCTGCGAAAACCGTTCGCCAGGACGTCAACCGCATGGTCAAGGAACAACTGCGTAAGTTCTATCAAGAAAACAAGCGTGTGCATCAAGAAATCAAACTGTTCGAGTCCACCGACCAGTTCGATGCGTACATGACGGAAGCGTCTACCCTGACCGGCTCCGGTGCTGGCATCGGTGGCCGTACCGCCTACGATCCCGTGTTCCACAAAATGCGTCTGTTGAACCCGATGCGCGGCCTGTCGCGTAACGTGTCGACCGATGGCGCAACCTATCAGTTCCGCGCAAAAACCGGCAACGCTGGTGCGGCCTGGGGCTATGCGATTCAGAACAACGGTTCGGCTACGACTGAAGCAACCAGCATTTGGCAACTGAACCTGAAAGACGTCAACGTGCAATTCCCGATCCGTACTGCGGCTCTGGATGATATTGACGGCTTGGACGCAAACGTCGTTGATGACATGCTTCAAGAATTCAGTCAGGTGGAGGGCCAATCGATGATCCTCAATAATGATCAGGCTGGAACGACCACCACCGCTTATGGCGGCACTGACGGCCTGCGTGGTCTAAATAGTTACCCCGGTGCGAATGCTTCGTACGCTGGCGGTACTATCAGCACCGCCGCCTTCGGCAACTCTGGTACTGCGGCATCCGATGGTCTGCATAGCATCGCTACGTATGATCAAGCAACCACTAACGGCTTTGGCTCTGCGAACCTCATCACGTTTGGCGACATCGTGACGTTCATTCACAGTCTGCCGCAACAGTACTGGAGCAACGGCAACTCGTTCATGATGAGTCCGCTCGCTCTGGCTGGCCTGCGTGGTCTGGTGGACGACAACGGCACTCCGGTGTTCGAGCGTATGTCTCCGCTGGTGTATGACGGCATCGTGGGCAAACTGTTGGGCTTCGACGTTCGCGTTAACGCCTACTGCGATAGCCCCGTTGGGCCTGCTGGCTCTGCTGGCACGACCTCGCTGTATCCGATTTATTTCGGTGACTTCACCCGTGGTCATACCATCGTTGATCGTCTCAACATGGTATTGCGTCGCTACGACCAGACGCAACCAGGATTTATCACATACTATGGCGAAAAACGCCTGTGCTCGTCTGTGGTCGATCCTTTCAGCATCATTCGCTATCGTTCGACTGCGACTGCGGCTTGATAGAGCAAAAGAGTTGCGGGGCTTCGGCCCCGCGCTTTTAACTTAATAAGGATTCGACGAAATGAGTGCAAACCAAAAAATTATTGATGCGATGAAATTGTCTCTCGCCGAGGGACGTATGGTCACTGTGGATTTGAGCGAAGCATCGACGATCACTGGCTCTGGTTTGAATATCGGGGGCCGTACTTATTTCGACGACGCCTTTGCAAAACTTCGCTACGCAAACCCGTTCCGCATGGGTGCTCGTATTATCAAAACGCCGAACAATTCTGCTGTGCAATTTGTCGCCAAAACTGGTAATGCGCTGAACCAAACCAACCCGTGGGACTTTACTCAGTCTCCCGATACTGGAACGCCTGGGACTGCGACTACGACTTGGCAGTTGCCGACTCGTATTCTGCAAGCAACTTTGCCAATCCGTATTGCGGCGATGGATGACATTAACGGTTTGCAGGCTGAATTGCTTACGGACTTGAATTTGGAATTCGCTGAGGCCGAAGGTAACTCGATGGCCATTAATAACGATCAGTCGGGATCGTCTACAACGACGACTGGCGGTACGTATGGTCTGCGTGGCCTGGATATGTACACCAGTGCATCTGCGAGCGCATACGGCACATCCGGTACGGCTATCACTAACGGAATTCACTCGATTGCGACTGTTTCCCTGGCTGGTGCAACTGTGACGTATAACAAAGTGGCCGATATTGCCAATGCGTTGCCTTCGCAATACTGGGCACTGCCGACGACGGCTTGGTTCATGACCCCGACGATGATTCAGACCCTGCGTCAGTTGAAAGACAACCAAGGTCTGCCGTTGTTCCTGGAACTTGGCGAACCCGGCGAGGGCGGCGCGGTTGGTTCAATCTTTGGTTGGCCTGTGATTCCCAATCCGTTCATGTCGTCTACGTTCCCGATTTATCTTGCAAACTGGGACCGTTTCCTGACCATCGCCGATGTGGAGGAAATGAATATTCAGATGATGGAGCAAACCGCCCCTGGATATGTGACGCTGTATGCTGAAAAGCGCGTTGCAAGTTCGGTGCGTGATCCGTTCGCTGGTGTTCGTGCAAGCGCCGCCTAAAGAGGTGCGACATGGCAGTTGAAAACCTAACACTCGCGCAATTTTTTGCGAATAACCGGGGTCCGTATAACTACGCCAAGATCGAGCAGATCGGGCGCGATGTTGCGACTCCGTGGCTTACGTTGTCGGAGTGTACGGAGCAACTGAACCTGTTTGATGATGAGTCGCAGGACACCTACATTACGTCGCTAGAGTTGGCGGTGAGAATGGCGATTGAGGATTTTCTCGGCATGGCAATTTTTGCCACGCAATATCGCACTTATTACGCAAACCTGGGGGTATATAACACCGAGGTGTTTTTGGACTTACCCGAGGTGTCCCAGGGCGCGTCTGGCGTGACCATTGATACGGTGGAGTTTTACGGTTCCGAGTCCAATACGATTCCGGTGCTGATCGACCCGTCGCAATATTCGTATGACCCGACTGGAAATCGCGTAATCCTGAATTCGATTCCAAACAACCTGAACCAGTTTGTTGCGAATCCGATTCTGGTCACCTACACCCAGAATGCAAACGTATTAGCGTCTTATCCGGTCATCAAGCAGGCTGGTCTGCTGTTGCTGACGCATTTATATAACAATCGTTCCAATACGACCGTGGAAAAACTGAACGAAATTCCGTTCGGTGTTGCCGCACTGCTCCGTTCGTACAAACCGCTTATCATGTGAGCAATTATGTACTACACATACGCTCATGTCAGAAATGATACTAATCAAATCTTTTACATTGGTAAAGGAATTGGTCGTCGTATGTTTAGGAAAGATGCAAGAAATAATCATTGGCATAATCTTGTCAAAAAAGCGGGTTATCATCCAATAATTATTGCAAAATGGGAAAATGAAAAAGATGCTTTTGAGCATGAGAAATTTCTTATTGAATGCTTTAAAGGACAACTTGTAAATCAATCAAGTGGTGGTGACGGCAATGACGCAAGTGGCGGCTTGTCTTTTTTTGGTCGGCAACATAGTCATGCCGCCAAGGAAAAATGTCGGCAAGCCCATCTTGGAAAACCTAAAACGGAAACAAGCAAAAAATTAAATGCCATTGCACATGAGAAAAAAATTCAGATCAATGGTGTTATTTATGACAGTTGGAAAAAAGCCAGCAATGCAACAGGCATCCCCATGGGTAGCATCAGTTATTTGCTTAAAGGAGTTTCTCCACATAGCAAATGGCATAACTTAACCATTTCGCTGGTGATGTAATGGCCATCGTCCGATACGAAAACCTGGACGTTAATAACGTGACCAACGGCACGGATGCCGTGGGGCAATACACAACGACTATTACAAAATGGTTTTCGACTCGGGGGCTGGTGCACGATGTGGCAAACTCGTTGCGAATCTCTGAGCGTTATCGGGTGTATTCTGACCTCGTAAACATAACGCTGAACTACACTCGCAATACAAAGCAGATGGTCGATAACCAGAATCTGTACAGTATTACATGGCGCGGTTTTGACTGGCGAATCACTGATGTGCGCGAATCGAATGATCGTCAAAAAGTGACGTTCCTTTGCTATCGCAACGACCCCGAGGTGCCGGTGTGAGTACGCAACAGAATCCAACTCAGTATGCGGAAGCGATCCAGGCTCAGTTAACGAGCATTTTGTCGCCTGTGCCTGTGTATGCGCTTTTTAACCGGAATTTTGCAACGCAGAGTCAGTTCGTGACTTGGCAACTACGGAATGTCCACCAGCCCGTTTATACGGGTCAGACGCAAAGCAACAAGGGCATTGATCGCCCCATATTTCAGATCAGCGTTTTCGCTACGAATATGGCTGATGCTTTTAATTTGTCAAACACCATATTACAATCGTTGCACGGTTATTCTGGACAATTCGGCGGGGCCGGTGGCTTTTTTGTCGCCAAGGCCGACGTCGATTGGCTCTATAACACCTACGATAATGAGATCGGGTTGAATCAAATCATTCTCGATTGCACGTTGGATGTTCCGACATAAGATACGACGAACGATCAACTCACTTTTGAAAAGGAAGGCAACAAAATGGCTCTCATTAACAAGGTTTTACCCGGTTACGTTGCAACGATTTGGTGTCAGGAAGGCTCCAACCCCGTTGCGCTTTCCGATGCCGAACTCAGCACATGGTCTGAAGTCGAGGCAATTATCGGCACTTCTGCTGGTGGTACTGGCACTGCCGGTATTCAAATCCCCGTAGAGGCCGTGCCTGCTTTCGGTGCTGACGATGCGTTCGCCGCATACTCGGTTGCCGGTGCTCGTACTGGTGCGAAGATCACTACGCAAAACCAAGTGTCGTCGCTGAACGTGACCTGCGCCTGGAACCCCGCCGATCCTGCTCAGTTGCTGGTGCGCGACGATGGCTATAACGGCACGATCATCCGTACTTATGTCATCGCTGTGTATGACGGCACGGACACTGTTGCGTATTCGTTTAACGGTCGTATCGGTGGCTTGCAGTGGGATATGTCTCCCAGTGCTGAGGGCAAGTTCATTTTCACGATTCACCCGACCGGCGGTAACTCCTACGGATGGGCCAACAACCCCTAATGGGAAACCCCTACGGGGGTTGATACGATGACGACAATAAACAATTCAAATGAGTTGCTTTCCTACGTTGTCGGATTAGCCGGTACTGGTCAAAAAAACTGGTTCGGTTATCCGCAACAACGTATTGCAGGCATTTATCTCTCATACGAGATCGCAAAAATCCATGCTGATACTATGACGCCCGAGCAAGTGGTGGATTACGTTCAGCGACTGAATACCTCGATTTTCCACAAGATTCTCAGGGGTGACTGATGGCCAAGACTTTCACCGTCGGCGTGGTCGGTGCGGAAGAATTGGAAGCGATTTTCAAAACGATCGAGGCCGACTTTGGCCCTAAAGATCAGAACAAAATCCTGGTTCGCGCCATTAAAGAGGCGATGCGTCCGGCTTTGATGCACGCAAAGACGAACGCCCCAGTTGATACCGGGGGCTTGCGTGAGTCGTTAAGAATTGAGGCTCGCAAGCCGACCCGACGAGACAAGCGGTCGCGCTATATCAGCGAAACCGATACTGTCATCGCAACGGTGACAACCGCCCCTGGCAATGTGCTGGCGAAGAAAAAATTTCACAATTATCGGGAATCGTACAAACAGAAAAAAGACGTCAAAACGCTTGGCATTGAAAGCGATGCACGGGCGATTGCGATGGAATTTGGTACGGCGCACGTTGCGGCACAACCGTTTTTGCGTCCAGCCCTAGAAAGTCAATCGGGGGTTATTGTCAACAATTTGGCGGCTCCGTTGAAAACTGCACTTGAAAAATATCGGGTAACTCAATACAAAAGACAACAACGAAAGGCATAAAACATGAATTCATTTGCAAACGCATTAGGAAAAGATTTTCTAAAAAACAAAGATACGGTTCGAGTTCGTTCATTCACTTTGGGCGGTCATACATTTAAAGTGCGCGTTCCCCTGACTGTGGAATTCGAGGCAATGCAGGTTCGCATGAAAGAGGTCGACGAGGAAAAGGTCGAAAAGTATTACGCCGAACTGACTGCCGAAATGCCCAAAGTTCGAGAGGAATTGCCCGAGGATACAAAGGTCGAAATCACTGATAACGATGTTGTGATTGATGGCCGGTCCATGCGCGAGGCGGCTCGAAACAAATTTATTGTTGAAAACCGAATTACGGAAATGTTCAAACTGCTCGTGCCCGAGGAAAAGGGGTTTGATATGCAGACAATCACATATCCGATGATTGAAGAATTGTTCCCGTTTCCAATCCAGATGCAGGTGATGGAGGAAATCGCCCACGTTGTTTCCCCGAACTATCAAGAGTCGCGGGGAAAATAACTGGGTCAGTCCGTCGGCAGGTCAAGGCATATTTGACGGCTCACGGCACTGACCCTGATTCGGTCGACGAGGAACGGTTTACAGACATTTGTATTATGTGGGCCGACGGGGTAATTGGAAACCGAGGACTGCTCGAAGTGCTTGGTAGTTTGACCGGGGCGGTCTACAATTACATGAGGTCGGAAAACCAGCGGGCGTACAAGTTAAATGACATCATTCCGAGAGCGCACGACTACATTTACCCGCCTTTGACTGAGGAACAGAAAAAGGCAAAGGTTAATGAGAGTCTGCTGTCGTATTTGAAGGCAAAACCAAACGTCCCACAAAAATTGTTCGGGAAGGGGTAAGCGATGGGAATGTTAGCAAGGCTCGGTGTGGTTCTTGGCCTGGATACGGCAGAGTTCCAAAAGGGGCTGTCAGGCGCAAAAAAATCGCTCGATCAGTTTGCCCAACAAATCCCGACTGTGGCTGGCGTAGCCGTTGCCGCCTTCACGGCAATGACCTATAAGGCTTTGCAGTATGCCGATGCCATTGCGGACACGGCAAAGGCAAACGACGTTGCTATTGAGTCTGTTTTGGCTCTCTCAAAGGGTCTGCAACAAAACGGTGGCGAGGCTGAAAACGCCGGGAAACTGCTGTCATCATTTACCGCAAAAATTGACGAGGCCGCGCAAGGCGGTCTGGATGCCCAAAAGACATTTGCCCGACTTGGCGTGTCATTGAAAGATTTGGGGTCAATGGGCATTCAAGATTTGTTCGATAAAACGGTCAAATCAATTGCCGCAATGGAAGATCCGATCAGCCGCAATGCGCTGGCGATGAACGTATTCGGCAGGGCCGCAAAAGGGGTTGATTTTGTTGGATTAGCCGCTGACTCAAAAGAGGCTCGTGCTGAGTTTGCGGAATATGCCGCCGCTGTGCAAAAGGCCGCAGACCTTAACGACAAACTTGCCGCCGCATCTGAAAAAACATTGCTGAAATTTACTACTGCGGTTGCGCCTGCGTTGTCAGTAGTATTTGATGAATTAAATAAATCGGGTGGTGTTCTTGACAAAATTTCAAGCGGTTTCAAATTCTTTTTGGAAAACATGATTTTTGGGTTCCGTATTTTGACTGATGTAGTCAAAAACACCATCATCATGTTTGATCAATTGGGCAAATATTTAGGTGATATTTTCACTTTGAATTTTGCCACTGCTGGAAAACGGTTTGATGAATACATGGCTCGTTCTAGGGCTGTAACCGAAGAAACAAAACAATTTGGCATCAAACTGTTTGGCATGGGACCGGAGGAAAAGAAAAAACCAACAACGGCTGTTGGCCGTCAGGTAAAAGAGGCCGTCGACCCGGAGGCTGAACGCAGGAAAAAAGAGGCTGAACGCTTGCGTATTGCTTTAGATATGGCCAAACAAATATCGGCTGAATACGAGCGTCAATCGCAGTTTGAATTGGAGCAAGTAGAGCGTCGTGGCAAATTGCTTGGCATGACCGCAAAGCAACGCGAAATCGAGGAAGCGGTCCTGGCGGTTCGTGATCGTTCAAGCAAACAACAGGCTGATATTGAGGACAAGATTGCCGATGCAATTATCAAGCGCGAAACCGAACTGGCTGAAGAATTGCGTAAGCAAAAACAGATGATTGAGGATCGCACGGAATTCTTTGTCGAACAAACTCGTCGCGCAATCACTGCTCAACAAGAACAACAAAATTCGTTTTTGTACGGATGGGAAATGGCGTACAAACAATTTGCTGAAGATTCCGAAAATTACTCAAAACTGGGTCAACAGTATTTCGATACGATGGCTAACGCAATGACAAATGCCATCACGACTTTTGTAAAAACTGGCAAATTGAATTTTGCAGACTTTACGCGATCAGTCATTCAAGATTTGATTGCGATTCAGTTGCGTATGCAAGCGATGCAGTTGTTCAAAATGGGCATGAGTGCGTTTGGCATTAGTATTCCTGGCGTGAGCGCAAAGGCTGGCGGCGGCATGGTTAGCGGCAACATTCCGTATATGGTGGGCGAGAATGGCCCGGAGTTGTTTATTCCGCAGGGTGGCGGGTCGATTGTCCCGACAAATCGGCTTGAATCTTCGATGGGTAATACTCCAAGCGTGGTTTATAACGGCCCGTATATCGCGCAAATGAGTGCAATTGATACGCAGTCTGCGGCTCAATTCTTGGCGCGTAACAAAATGAGTGTGTGGTCGGCTAATCAGTCGGCTTCGCGTTCTTTACCGACGAGCAAATAAATTATGAGTCTCAATCAAATCTTGGCAATTAGCGAATCGGTAGGAATTAACGATCAGCGTTTTGTTGGTCAAGTTCTTAGCCGAAATCAGAGGATTACGACTAGCGAAGTGCTGACGGTGGTTCCGTTTCAGTTTACATTGCGACCGATGCCGTATTTGCTTTATAGCCAAAATCGTGATTTGCTGAGTTCGTTGCGAGTGCCTGACAAGGCTTTAACGCAATATTTGAATTTCGGCGAAACCGGCTGGCAGGCTTATGTCGATTACATGGGTGATATGACACCGGCACAAATTGCTGGCTGTGCATGGCAAACCGCTTCGGCAAACAAATCGCTGGTGCTTGGCGATTTGCCTTCGATTGCATCGACGAAATACATCGTAAAAAATGGCGACTTCATGCAGGTCGGCTTGTATTCATATATTGCTACGGCTGATGTTTTGCGTGGTGTTGGCTCAACTGTGACTATTCCGGTGCATCGCAATCTGCTGACGCCTGTGACCGCGCCGATTGATGCGGTGATCGGTCAATACGGTACGACTGTCAGTATGGGTGGCGACTCATATACGGGCATCACTTTCCCTGTGGTGCTTAAATCTTATCCGACGTATACGTTAATCCCAATGGCGACGGATGCGTATATCCAGTGGGCTGGTGATTTTGTTGCGTATGAGGTGGTTTTATGAATGTAATCGCCCCAGTCGACGGAACAAATAATATTCGTTATGCAGATTTTGTTCGCGTAACTACGCCATCGGCTCAATATCGTTTTGCCACTACGCCGATGGCAATTACTGTTCCGGAGGTTGATATTCAACCGTTTGATGCCGTTGGACAGTTGGTTAAGGTTGGCGAGGCACAACGAGACATAAAAAGCACAAGCAACGAAACAACGGTTTCATTTGTCGGAATTGATACTGCAATGCTTGGTTGGGTTCTTGGCCAGGAAATCAAAGGCTCACAGATTGAGATGTGGCACGGTTTCTTTAATACTGACGGACAATTGATTACGACAGGCGGTACTGGTGGTCTGTACAAATTTTTCACTGGATACATTTCGTCGTTTTCTATTTCCGAACAATGGATGGAGGAAGTTCGCGCATTTGCTGGACTGATTACTGTTAGCGCATCGTCGATTCAAATGATTTTGCAAAACAGAGTTGCAGGACGATATACCAACGATAATTCTTGGCAGTTTTTTAATCCTGGCGATACGAGCATGAATCGGGTTGCATTTGTATCAACAATCAACTATCGTTTTGGACGGCAAGGAAGTGATGCGCCGCCAGTAGATTTGTCCAAAATTGCGGAAACCGCTGCTCGAAGTTTTTTGAGATAAAAATGATTCGACAGGCTACAAAATACGACAAAACACAGATCATTGAAATGATGAAAGCATTTCGGGCTGAAAGTCCGATCAGTGCGTTGTATGCAGAGGACGACCCAGAATATTGGGACGCTATGCTGACAAGCATTTTTGCTGGCCGTGGGGCTGTATTCATTGAAGATGGCAAAGGGTTGCTGTTGTCGATGGTCTATCCAAGCATTTGGAGTGGCAAGGTTTTTGGTTTGCACGAATTGGCATGGTATGTGTACCCGCAACACCGTGGTGGCACAACCGGATACCGCCTCGTCAAGGCTTATGTAGACTTTGCCAAAGGGTTGAAAGATTCGGGCCGAATTGCGTATTTCACACTCAGCAAGATGGTTTCAAGCCCTGCAATGAAATACGAAAAACTGGGGTTCAAAAAAGTCGATGAAAACTGGATTCAATAAATTTTTTGCAGTGGTGCTGTTGCTTTGTGCATCGGCTTCGGCGTGGGCAATGCCTTCGTCTGTTGTTTTGCCGGCTGTGTTTGGCGACATGATTTTGGCGGCGGCGGCACTAGGTGCAACTGGTGTGGCTGTTGCTTCGTTTGCAATCAACTTGGTTGCAACGGCAATTATCTCGAAGGCTTTTTTCTCTCCGACACAACCTGGAGTTGTTGATTCGCCAAATCCTGGAAACCGACAGCAGTTACCGCCTGCCACGGATAACAAACTGCCAATCATTTATGGCACTGCCTGGACTGGTGGCATTGTTACGGACTTGAGCATTTCGTCAGATAACCAGCAAATTTATTATGTTATTTCATTGTGCGAAGTAACCGATAACGGAAATGACACCATTACTTTCGGCGATGTTTATTGGGGTGGTAAAAAAGTAAATTTCAATCCATCGGAACCATATAAGGCTATAAGTTTGCAAGATACATCAACGGGTGCTGTTGATGAGGGCGTGAATGGAAGAATGGAGATTTATTTTTATTCAAACGGTTCAAATTCTCCTGTTAACAGTCCGTTTTCTGCAATTGAAATTATGCAAACTCCTGGACTAATTTATGTCTGGGACGAAACAAAATTGATGACAAACTGCGCATTTGCAATTGTGCATTTGTCGTACAACTCAGATGCCGGAACAACCGGCCTGCAACAAACAAAATTTGAGTTGACGAACTCCCGCACAAAACCGGGAGAATGCTTTTTGGATTATTTAACCAATGAGGTTTATGGGGCCGCAATTCCATTGGCTCAAATTGACATTGCAAGTTTTGTGGCTCTTGATGCGTATTGCGATGAACCGTTTGCATACACGGATTCTGCTGGCAATCCCCAAACTCAACCCAGATTCAGATTTGATGGCCAATTGTCTCCCGCACGCACAGTAATGCAAAACCTTCAGGATATGCAAAATTGTTGCGATTGCTTGATGCGATACAACGAAATTTTGGGCAAATGGGGCGCGATAGTTCAATCGTCAACTTACACGGTTGCAATGGAATTGAACGATGGAAATTTAGTTTCCTCGATTCAAATTTCGCCAATTGACATTGCTGGTTCGTATAACGTGATTGAGGCGAAGTTTCCAAACACAACGACTCAGGATACATTTGACACAGCAACTTTTGATTTGGCAGAGATTGATCCGTCGCTATTGTTCCCCAATGAACCTGTAAACAAGCAATCGGCGTCGCTTGCATTGGTCAATAACAGTGTGAGGGCACAGTTAATTTCAATACGGATGCTAAAGGCTTCGCGGGAAGATTTGCAAGTTATGGTGAATACAAATTTCACTGGCATTCAATTAGAGGCCGGTGATATTGTCACCATTACAAACACAAATTACGGATGGGTTAATAAACCATTCCGATTGAATAAAGTTATTGAAGAATTTGCGGAGGATGCAAGCGTCACGGCAAAATTAACTTTGACCGAATTTAATCCTTCAGTGTATGACGATGCTCCAATTACACAATTTCAACCTTCGCCTAATACCGGGATTGGCAGTCCAACTACGTTTGGCAGTGTGCCAACGCCAACAGTTGGTGCTCAATATAGAAACGCGCCCATTCCGTTTTTTGAATTAAATGTTACGGCTAGTTCGGCAGGAATTATTCAATATGCCGAGGTTTGGTATTCTGCATTTTCTGCGCCGACAACTGACCAATTGATTTTTGCCGGTACAACGGCGGTGCAATCCAATGGCAACCCGTATGCGCCAGGGGCTGTTTTGCCTGTGGTTAATTTGTCAAATATACCGCAGGGCAATTGGTATTTTTTCACCCGCATGGTTAACTCGCTTGGCACTTCGCAGTACAGCCTTGCAAGCACGGTTTTCTCTTGGCGTCCATTGACGTTTCAATATGCCGAACGCTATTTGTCCATTCGGTATGCCGACACAAGCACGGGCGGCGGCTTTAGTACCAATCCGCGAAACAAAACATATTTTGGTTTGCAAAACGTTTCTGTCGCAACGGGTAGCACAGACCCTGCTGATTATGTATGGTATCCAGCGACGTTTGGCACGGATTTTTATTTGTTGTTCGCTAATCGGCAAAACCGCAAGTTTAGTTTTGCTGTCGGCGGTGCTGGATTTAATAACCTGGGTGGCGCATTTGTACCGAGCGAAACAACTGTGTATGACACATCTTTGTGGTCTGCATTGGAGGATGGCTTAAATTACATCGACCTAGATCAACGGACTGGACAATTGACGCAAGCGGGAACGACGTCAACAAGTTCTGCCGATGGATTGTTGAGCGTGACCAACAATACAAATGGATCAATGGTCATTGCGCTCGAAAAGTTCTTAAACTTTGGCAATGGCGTTTATAGCAAAAACTTTACGGCGGCAACTTTAACTGTTGACATTTACGGTCGCGTTGTCGGTTTTAGTTCTCCGGATTCGTTTTATTTCACCGAAACTGTTTTTTCCGCAACCGCTGGTCAAACAACATTTGCTGTAACTCATGTGGTCGGGCAGGCATTGTTGTTCCGTGATAGCGTATTGATGCCGACCAGCGAATACACGGAAACAAGTTCAAATTTTGTTCTTGCAACTCCATGCGCGGCTGGCGAAATAATTGTCGTTTTAAATATGCGTGCGGTATCAACAAGCGATTATTATGAAATTTTAAACACCAGCATAGTTTCATCTGGCTCAAACACGGTAACGTATTACGCGCCAACCCCGCAACCAATTAACGCTGGCGATTTGCTGTGTTTTGCAGATACGCAACCTGCGCCAACTGATTCGCCAACAATGTTTACTGTTGCGTCAGTAAATACGACAACCAAGGTCATTACATTTACCGGAACAATATCTGGCGCAACTGCTGGATTTAATATATATCGCAAACGTACTGCCGGATCAAGTTACGCGCCATTTTCAAGATATGGGCAAAGCGTTAGCGGAGTAAGTTCATTTACACCAACAACGTATTCAATACTCAATGGCTTTGAAAGCATCTATATCAACGGCGCACAAATTAACGAGGCCGATTACGATGTGGTTGACGGATCGCTGACCGGATTCCCCGGTTTAGTAACTGGCCAACTTGACATTGTGATGTTTGCGCCTAATAACTACAACGTGCCAGCAAGTAATGTGACAAACACTACTGCATACTCGACCGCAGGGGCTTTGTCGTATTCATTCCCGAACAATCCTTTGTCAATGGCTGTTTATGCAAACGGCGCATTGTTGACAAAAGGTTCTTCGTATGACTACACGGCAACGACTGCTGGATACAACTTAACCGTTGCAATTTCAAATAACTTTACACTTTTGAATCAACAAACATTCGCCCGTGATGGGGCGGCATAAGGGGAAAAAATGACGCAGGCATTTAATTTATCGCAACTTGCAAATAATTTGGATTCGTCTGGTCGATTAGATGCCACGGACGGTTTGGTCAATGCTGTGCCTGTTGCAAATGGCGGTACGGGTGCGGCAAATGCAACATCGGCTCGTAGTAATTTGGATGTTCCAACTCGTGCCGGTGGAGATGCAACGGGAACGTGGGCGATTGACATTACTGGCAATGCGGCAACTTCGTCCTCGTGTAGCGGTAATGCGGCGACGGCAACTTATGCAACGACCGCTGGTTCGGCTGGTGCTGTGGCTGATAATTCTGTCAATACAAACCAAATCGTTAATTCGGCAGTGACTCCCGCAAAGATTGCACAACCGTTGACTACGACGGCAAGCGTAAACACAACTTCAGGATCGTCTAATACTTTGACCGGCATCCCAAGTTGGGTAAAACGTGTCCAGATTGTGCTTCGTAATGTGTCAACCAATGGCACTGGCGTATTGATTTTTCAACTTGGTACGTCGGCTGGTATTGTGTCAACCGGATATTCTGGGTGTTTTAATTACGGCGGTGGGGGCGGCTCGCCAACAGATGGCATTGGCATTTCGGCATCATCTGCAAGCGATGTTCGGAATGGAATTATTACGCTCGTAAACACTGGTTCAAATGTATGGGTCGCCGCAGGTGTAACTGCAATTTCAGGCCCAGGTATTACATCCCAAACTGGTTACACGGTGACATTGCCAGGGGCGTTGACTCAAATTCGTTTGACGACAACAGGGGCTGGAACGGACTTGTTTGACGGCGGATCGTTTATGGTGATTTACGATTGACTTCGTAAAATTGCAAATTTACAATGGACATACGTTTTTTGGGAGTGCCTAAAAAACGTCACTACCCGAGGGAGGGGAAGTCATGGCAGTATTTAATAAAAACACACTGTATCAAGTGTCGGGTTTCGACAACCCGATCATTGCAGGCGAGTTGGTTTATCAGCAGAAAACCTACTGGAACCTGACGTTCACTAATTCTGGCGCAATTCCTGTCGACTTGACGGGTGCAACGATTGATGCCCAGATTGTTCGCCGCCTTTTGTCAAACATTACAGACACCCGCAACGGGCTAACGTTTGACATTACTGATTACGTTCCCGCGCCCACGCCGGTTCCGCTGACGATTACAAACCGCGATGATCCGACTGGATCGTTTACCCTAGTAATTGACCAAGATTCATGGGACATTATTGCTGGCGATCCTGAGTTGGACATTTCAGCGCAGAGTCCGGTAGGGTTTTCTGGACGAATCAAAATTGGTTTCCCGTCTTTTGGTGGCACGCCTGAAGATGACGCGATCATTTTTTTGCTATTCCTGGTGCGCTCGGATGGTGTGGTAAATACCTCAGCGGCTGTATAAGGGGCAAGCAAAATGGCAAATTTGAATGTCACGGTTGTCGATGGCAACAACATCAGCGTCCAAGTAACGCCTACACCGGATCAGGTCATCAATATTGATCGCGGCGTTGCTGGTAATGGAATTTCAAGCATTGAAGTTGTCAACGTTGGCGACTATGCGTATCTGCAAATAAATTACACGGACGGAACGATTGAAACTGTTGGGCCTGTTGGGGTTAGCAGTGAAATTCTCATAAATATTGATAACAACATGGTCAGCATCGTTGCAGTTGCTGATGACCTGACTGTAATCAATACGGTTTACGACAATTTGGCCGCAATCAATGACGTAGAGGCAAATATGGCCGCGATCATTTCGGCACCTGCTGAAGCGGCGGCGGCGGCGGCAAGTGCGGCGGCGGCTTTGGTTAGTGAAACAAATGCGGCTTCATCTGCCGCTGATGCTCTCGCGTCTGAAACTGCGGCGGCAAACTCTGCCACATCTGCATCAAATTCTGCATCAAATGCCGCTTTATCTGCTACGGATGCAGACAACAGTGCGGACATTGCCGCGACTCAGGCAAACAATGCCGCAAATTCTGCTGGTGATGCCGCAACGTCTGCCGCAAATGCGTTGGCGTCTGAAATGGCGGCGGCTACATCTGAGTCAAATGCGGCTACGTCTGCGGCTGATGCTTTGGCATCTGAAAATGCGGCGGCGGCATCTGCGGCTGATGCGTTGGCATCTGAGACTGCGGCGGCGGCATCTGCGGCGGCGGCTTTGGTTTCGGAAACAAATACGCAAAACCTGTTCGACAATTTTGACGAGCGTTACCTGGGCGCGTTTAACTCCGATCCGGCAACGGATAACCAGGGCGACCCGCTGATTGTTGGCGCGTTGTATTGGAATACGGTCAACAATGTGATGCGAACCTATACGGGTACGGCATGGATTACCGCATACGTTCCGTCTACAAACTTTGTTGCTAAATCACCAACCGCAACGGATAACGCTGTTGTTCGTTTTGATGGCACTACGGGCTACACGATTCAAAATTCTGGCGTTATTGTTGATGACAGCAATAATGTATCTGGAAACAGTTTCACCGGCGCGTATGTGCAGATCGACACAGCGGCTACTGAAACCCCGGCAGTTGGCAAGATGGTCTGGGATGCCGCACAAGGTACGATTGCGTTCAATGCGCTGAATGACGGCATTGTTCGTATCGGGCAATCACTACTGGCTTATGTCACCAACGCTGATTCAGTCACGATTCAAAAGGGTCAGGCTGTTTATTTGTTTGGGGCGCAGGGTGATCGCGCGACTGTAAAGTTGGCATCGAACAATGGCGATTCGACGTCTGCAAAAACGTTGGGGCTTGCAAATCAATCAATTGCGCCTAATGCCACTGGCTTTATTATGTGCCAGGGCGTTATCGGCGGTTTGAATTTGTCCGGATTCACTGCTGGCGATTCTTTGTATCTGGGGTCAACTCCTGGATCAATCACAAACGTCAAGCAATATGCGCCCAACCATCTGGTCTATATTGGCGTGGTTGAGCGTGCAAATGCTGGCAACGGGCAAATCTATTTGCGCGTGCAAAACGGCTATGAGATGGACGAATTGCACAATGTTTCGGCACAATCGCCAAGCAATGGGCAAACTCTGGTTTACAACACTGTCACCGCGCTGTGGGAAAAGTCATTTGGCCCAATTCTGACTGACGCAACCGGATTGCCTTTGGCAACTGGCGTGACGGGTATTCTGCCGGTAGCGAATGGTGGTACTGGCGCAAACAATACGTCTGACGCGCGAGACAACCTTGGTTTGGGGACGTCTGCGGTGTTGGATGCTGGCGTTGCTGGTGGCGTGGCTACGTTGGACGGCAGTGGTACTGTGCCGCTGTCACAAATTCCCGCATCGTTGCAAGGCGCATTGAGTTATCAGGGAACGTGGAACGCAACGACAAACACGCCAACGATTCTGCCTGGAGTGGGGTCAAAGGGCTATTACTATGTCGTGAGTGTTGCTGGCAACACGATTATTGATGGCGTTGGAAGTTGGGAGATCGGCGACTGGATTGTGTTCAATGGTCTGGTTTGGCAGAAAATTGACAACACCGATGCCGTTACTTCGGTAAACGGATATACGGGCACTGTGGTGCTTGGATATACGGACGTTGGTGCTCCGTCTACAAGCGGCACGAATGCGACTGGAACGTGGGCGATTGATATTTCAGGCACTGCGGCAACGGCTGATTTGGCTGATGTTGCGACCGACTTGAATATCAATGGATTGACGCCTGAAACGGCAATTCAGTCTAGCGACTATCTGGTCGTGTATGACGTTTCGGCTGGTGCTAATCGCAAAGCAACGATCAGCGATGCGGCGATTGTTGGTCCGACCGGACCTACTGGCGCAACCGGCCCTGTGGGTGCAACCGGACCCGTGGGGCCGACTGGAGCAACCGGCACAGCGGCAACGATTGCTGTTGGCACGACTACGACTGGTGCGCCTGGAACAACGGCGAGTGTCACCAATTCTGGAACGTCTGGCGCGGCTGTTTTTGACTTCACAATCCCGCGAGGTGATGTAGGCGCAACTGGCCCCACTGGGCCGACCGGCGCAACCGGACCTGTTGGCCCTGTTGGACCGACTGGCGCAACCGGACCCACTGGGCCGACTGGAACAGCGGCTACTATTTCTGTCGGCACAACCTCAACTTTGACGGCTGGTTCACCGGCGACTGTCACTAACAGTGGTACATCATCAGCGGCTGTTTTCAACTTTGGAATTCCTAATGGGCCAACTGGCGCAACTGGAGCGACTGGCGCAACTGGCGCAACTGGACCAACTGGCGCAACTGGCCCTGTCGGACCCTCTGGCCCTACTGGGCCAACAGGGTTAACTGGTAGTCCTGGCCCTACTGGTCCAACCGGACCTAGCGGCGGTCCTGGCCCGACTGGGCCGACTGGCCCGACTGGATTAGGTTATTCAGGACTTACATCAGCCACATCGGTTGCGGTTGGCACTGGTTCAAAATCATTCACGACAAACTTGGCATCAACTGCCACAGCGTTTACTGTTGGTCAATATGTGCGCGTGTTTAACACCGCGACACCAGCCAACTATATGGACGGCACGATTACGGCTTTCAGTAGCACGACGTTGACTGTAAACGTGGCAAACGTGGGTGGTTCTGGTACGTTTGCCGCATGGACAGTTGCGGCTGTTGGAGTGCAAGGCGCAACCGGACCCACCGGCCCGACCGGACCCACGGGAAGTCCAGGTCCGACTGGAGCAACTGGCCCAACCGGACCCACCGGACCAACCGGTAGCCCAGGACCAACTGGTAGTCCAGGTCCAACTGGAGCAACCGGACCAACCGGACCCGTTGGCCCACCAGGACCAAGCGGAACCGCGAGCATTAAGGCGTGGGGAATTTTCAACGGCGACACCAGCACCGCAATCAATTACAGCGGTGTGAGTAGTGTTACGCGAAATTCACAAGGAAGATACACATACAACTTTTCTCCCGCATTGCCATCAAATCCGGTTATTCAAGCAACGGCACGAAATAAAGCGGGTATTCCGGGCACTATTTGTGGGCCACAATATGACGGATCGTTTACTACAACCGCAATTCAAATGTACGCAACCAATGATGGTGGCGGTACAGTTGATTCGTCGTACTATTGTGCAATTTTCTTTGGATAAAAAACATGACGCAACAAGTAATTGTTTGGACAAATGATCGTGGTCATGTAAATGTCTGCATACCAAATCCAGATATGGCAATTGCAGATGTTATGGCTAAAGATTGCCCGTCAAATGCAATCGTATTGAACAATACCGATTTACCAAGTGACAATGATTTTTTTGACGCTTGGATTCTGAATTCTGACAACACAGTAACTGTTGATTTTCCGTCCGCGATTGAGGTAGGGGTTCGAGAATTGAATATTCTTGCAAAATATGAATCTCGGAATCGTCTTACCAATGATGCAATTGGAATTCCCAACGTGTTAAGTGATTTGGATTGGTTGGCACTGGTAACTGGTGCAAGATCATCTATCCAATCAGCAACGTCACTTGACGAAATTCGCGCACAAATCAAAATGGTTGATGATGCGCGTATTGCCAATCTGAAATAACACAAAACAAAATATGACACAACATCTGCCAATTTGGTATTTGGGCAAACTTGACTCAAATATTTGCGATCAAGCAAAAAATGAATTGCTTGCATTTCCGTTTCATGATGCCGCTATGGGCGTCAATGGCGAGGTCAAACAAGAATCGCAACGCAAAACAAACGTGGTGTTTGCGCCGTTTGACTTTTGGCTAAGTAAGGAAATGGAAAAATTGGCGTATGAAGCAAATTCGGTTTGCAAATGGAATTATGACATTCCAAACCGCGAGGCCATTCAATTTGCTGAATATAAACCAGGGCAACATTACGATTGGCACGTTGATTTTTTCCCGTTGGCTGGCAAGGATACTGACCGCAAAGTTTCTGTGGTGTGTTTGTTAAATGATCCAAGCGAATTTCAGGGCGGCATATTTCAAATGCGTTTGTATTCTGAATTTGTTGCTCCGCTTGAAAAAGGAAGCATGATTGCGTTTCCGTCAATTCTTGAGCATAGAGTTACGCCAGTAACAAGTGGCGTTCGTTACTCAGCAACAATGTGGTTTCACGGACCGAGGTTCCGATAATGGCGACAATCAATGAAACAGAAGCAAGGCTCAACTCGCACGAGGCTGTATGCGCGATGCGATACGAGCAAATCAACGCGCGGCTGAAAAGGCTCGAAACTGTATTGATTAAAACGGCTGGTGCAATGATCGTTGGCATGGCTGGATTGTTGGCGGCAATTTTGTTTCATTTTCCAAAATGAGCGATGGACCCGATTACAGCGTTTGCAATGGTGCAGACCGCCATTGCGGGTGTTCGCAAACTGTGCGCTGTGGTCAGGGAGGCTCAAGAGGCCGGTAAGGAAGTCGCTGACCTAACGGGGCAAGTGACTGGTTACGTCAGCAAGGTTTTGGAGGGTCAAGACAAACTGCAAAAGGCCGAGCAGGAAATCCGATCAAACCCGCCAAAGGGTAAGAGTTTGCAGGTATTGGCGTTCGAGGAAGTCTCGCGCAAAATGGAGTTAAAAAAGCAGTACGCCGAACTGCGAAATATGATTGTTTACGAACTGGGGTTGCCTGGAGGATTCTGGGCTGACTTCGAGGAAACACTACAACGAATGGAGCAAGAGGATCGGGAAGCGAAAGAGCAGGCAGAATTGCAAAGGATTCAGTCGGAATGGCAACGCAAAAAAACACACGACGACCGACTGGTGTTGCTGGCCCAAATTCTTACGGTCCTGCTCGGGGTCGGGTATCTGCTGGCTCTGATGTGGGCGATCAGTCTGCATCGGGCGAATCGCTTGTGGTTGCCGTGGGCCTGATCGTTTGCATGATTTGCATTGCTGGTTTTATGACGCTCACTGGCTTTTTGTATGCTGATTTGCAATCGGCTCGGGGCAAAAATAAGATAATAGAACGAAAGATTCAGGCGGTGATTGAGCGATGCGATCGTGAGTGAATGGGGGAGCGTATGGACTGGTTAAAACAACTCGCGCCGACGGCGGCTACGTTGCTAGGTGGCCCACTGGCTGGCATGGCTGTGGACGCTATCGGCAAGGCTCTCGGTATGTCGGATGCGACTAAAGAGCAGGTCAAAGATGTTTTGACGTCTGGATCTATGACCGGCGAACAAATGGCGGCGTTAAAGCAGGTCGAGGCTGATTTAAAACTGCGCCTCAAAGAATTGGACGTCGACCTGGAAAAAATACAGGCCGCAGATCGTGATTCGGCTCGTAATCGTGAAATTAAAACCGGCGACAGTTGGACGCCAAGGATCATTGCCCTGGTGGTGTTTATTGTTTGGGGTGCTGTAAATTGGAAATTGTTTAACGGCACGATCAGTGGTGATATGCGCGAACTGGTGGCAAGGGCTTTGGGTACGCTTGATGCGACTTTGATGGCCGTCATTTATTATTATTTCGGCTCGTCTGCTGGCAGTAAGGATAAAACGGAAGCGATGGCAAGCAAATGAATTTAAGCGACCATTTCACTTTGGAAGAATTGACGCATACTGATCATCGGGAATTGGATAACACGCCAAACGACCTGGAGATCGAAAATCTCAAGCGGCTCGCTCATTTTTTGGAGGCGGTTCGGCAGGTGCTTGGTGGCAAACCGATCATTGTTAATTCTGCGTTTCGTAGTGAGGCCGTAAATACGGCTGTCGGAAGCAAAAACACCAGTCAGCATAGGGTAGGGTGCGCCGCTGACATTCGTGTGCCTGGGATGACGCCTGACGAGGTGGTGAAGGCTGTAATGCGTTCGGGGCTAGAGTACGATCAAATCATTCGTGAGTTTGATCGCTGGACTCACGTTAGCATCCCGAATATTCAGGGGACGCCTGCTCGCCGACAGGCTCTGATTATCGACAAGTCTGGGACTCGTCCCTACGCTTGAGCAAGTGCTCGGTTAAGTCTCGCAGATATTCTTGCGTGACCTCGTAACGTTTAACAAAACCTTTGTTTCCGAGGCCGTGTATACCCGTATTGCCTCGGTGATGTTCAGGGCAAAGTCCAATGACGGGTGCGTTGTCACGTTTGCCACCAAGACGTCTAATGTGGTGAATTTCGCAGGGCGTTCCTGGGTTCCCGAGGTAGTAGCATAGGATGCAACCCAGATCGGCGACTGCTTCATAATGTTTTTTTGTAGAGATATTCATCAAATGGTCGAAGCGAAGATTGTGGCAGAGAATAAAAAGGACCGTTACCTACGTCCCGAATGTTATCGTCCTGAAGGAATGTCTCTCGGTCTATCCAGCCCACGAGCCGAACGTGAGTTGGCCGAATTTCGGTTAAGACAAAAACGTCAACGGGCTTTCCACCAGACCATCCAACGGCGTTAAGGTTTCCCCCAGGTTGCTTGGTAGATTTGACGTCTATCAGGTTGCCTTTTTTGCTGACAAGATCCGCGCCGAACTTGCGATATTCGCAGTTTATGTCAAAGAATAGGCCGAGGGCTTTGGCGACTGCGTATTCTGTAATAACTCCGTCAATGGACATTTGCATCGAATCAAGGCTTTGATCCTGGCGACGTTCTGTGCCGTGTTTGCTTGTTTCTTTGTGCCTGAGTTGTCCAATAAAGTGGCAGATTGCGTACTCGGATGGCGTAATGGGCTGGTCGAGAAAACGACGATTGTGATCGATCATTGCGTGGCTTTCCCTTCGGCTCTGGCTGATGATTCGAGACTGCGCCAAACTTCGATTTTTGCTTCGGCGGCGACCATAAGAATCCGCATTGTTTCGTAGTCGGCAACTGCGTCTGATAACTCTTCGAGGTGGGCTTTGTAGTCTGGGTGCGAATAGGCAAACGTCTCTTTGGCAGACTCTGTTTTTTCTGACGACTGCGCCATCAGCATCGCTTTGATGGTTTTGCGCTTTTCGGTCATGTAAACCATGCGGCCTTTGAGTACACCTAATTTTTTGGCGTTGTCTCGTATGAAATCGAGTGCTTGGAATGGCGAAATATCGTGCTCTGTCATTTTTTGCCTTTCAGAGTAAATCCGGTGCGGTTTTTTAGTTCGGCGCAGGTGATGCAACGCCACATTTTTCTGCCATCGCTGGTACGAACCTGGGTGTCGGCTTCGCGTATTCGACAGACTTGGCAAAATGGTTTTTTTGCTGTCATTTGTTCGTTTTGTTTGTCGGCAATGATTCGTTTTTTCCAGCCTGTCATGTATTCTTTCCTTTAATTTGATAATCTTTAAATACAGTCCCTTTGGTTGCATCACCCTTCCAGCATTCGTTTACCCACCCACGTTTGCCTGATTTGTAGGTGCGCCAATGTCCACGTACTTGATGACGGCGTGGGCTGGCGTGTGTGCCGCCTTGATAGTCATTTTTTAATTTTGGTGGTTCTATTTCTACTGTGTGCCAATCAAAAGATATTGCTGGTTTGCCTTTTAATTGTCGTTTTTGATTTATAAATGTGCGCTTTGGAGTAGGGCGATAACCCTGGGACTGTTTAGCAAGTTTTATCAATACGGCGAGCACCATTCGGTGGACTGGTTTTACATCTTCAAGACTAATTTGTTCGTTTTTTTGATAAATTCTGAACCCATCGCTGGTAGAAACATAGGCATAGGGCGTAAAGTATTTGCCGCCATGCCACATAGAACAACCGCCGACTGTTACAGAATCGTTGCCTTTGGTTAGCCATAGGGCAAAATCTTTTCCCTGCGTATCTAGGCCAACAATCCCGGTTCTTTTTGATGGCAAGTTCATTAAAAATTCGGCTGGCACTTTAGTGTCTAATGCAGACTCCATTTGTCCAACATCAAACCATAGTGCTGTTTCGGGTTCTGGAGCAAACTTTACCGCTTTGCAAACTAATGGCGTCATATCGGTGCGTCCTCAACTTGGTTAAGTTTTTGCAGTTCGTATTCTTTGATTTGCTTGCGTGTCCATGGCACTGGGCCTGTGACTGGTGGAAAAGGCCAATTTGCAATTTGCTTTTGTTTTTTGGGTTTGCGTGTTCGTGTGGTGTCGTATGTTTTCATGGTCATAGTTCCTGAATTGTGATGCGGTAGGCTTTGCCCTGCATATCGAGTACGTCTATGGTTTTCATGGTGCTGGCAAATTCGTCATTTACGCCAAGGTGAAATTGAATTCGCCCGACCTCGTTAAGTATTTGCTCGCTATCGTTTGTGAGCAAATTTTTCTGGATCAGGTGGGCTATGTAGTCGCAATACGCTAGTTTGATGGTTTTCACTTTTTTGCCTTTAGGTTAAGAGTTGCAAAAATTTCACGGATGCGCTGGCGGTTCTGGTCGAGTTCTGCCTGCGTCCATTTGCGCTCAAGGGCTTGCACTGATGGTGGCCGATATGACTGTCTGAGCATCTGCACGAACTGCGGAAGGGTGGGAGGCTCTGTTGGTAGGTTTTCCAGCACTTGCCGAATGGTGTCTGGTGAGTCGTGCCAGCCGCCTAGTTTTTCTGCCCAGTGGTTCATGGCGTTGACGATGCCTGCGTCATTGCCGTCTGGGAGGATTTGGCCCGTTTTCCACATATTGAGGAATCTCGAACCGTAGTTGCCTTGCATGGTGGCAAAGATGCGTTGCACCCAGTTATCGGGTAATCGCCGGGACTGATTCGATGATGCTTGGATCATTTGTCAGATTCCTTTCGTCTCCGAAGATGGCCCGAGCCGCCGCCAAATTGCGCTCAGGAAAGGCGTTTGCGGTTTTCTTGGGAGTAGATAGCCAATCGGCCTTAAAACCTTGCCAGCCCCGGTTTACGCATTCCTGGATTGCTTGGGTAAGGGTCAGACCCGCTTTGTCGGCTTGCCGCTTGACTTCATCAAGGCTGGTTTGAGTGATCGGTGCGCGTTTGGCTTTCCTGACCTGCATCCAATCGGCCCAAACCTGTTGATCGACGTCAGACGGACACACGACAGCGGTACGCTGTCTTTTCTTTGTTTCTTGTTTATTGGTTATTGGTTCTTGGTTTATGTTTGGTTGCTCGTCCGTTGAACGGGCGTTCAACCTACGTTCGGCAGACGCCTTACCTGCGCGTGACGCTTGTTCAATTTTCGAGTGGTAATGGGCAATCTCTTTGTCTGCCCTGCTGTTGACGTACCCGTCGTCGGTTTTTTCAAAAAACTCGTTGAGCACATCACGAACAATCTCCGCTTGATCCTTCATGCCAATTTGCTTGGCAACGAATGTTGCGTCGCCGTTCAACGGGCGTTCGTGTAGGTAATACAAGTCAAGGATTCGGCGATATGCCAAGTCCTCCAACAAGTCGAGATGGCGCGTATGGGAAGCATAGTCGCCAATGTTGAACTGGTAATAGTGCATGAAACCTCACGTTCTTGGTTGTCGTTACAAAGAGAACAACGGCAGGGCGGTAACGAATCGCCTTTTCCCCCGCTAAAGGTAGCCGTGTCCCAAATCGCAGATGTATGATAGCACAATGTTCTACGAAATGGGTGAATCTATTACAACCCGACATTCGCCGCCTTTTTTGATCTCGCGGCGCACGATCAAAAGCCGGTCAACCTGACTGTCGTCGTTGAATACACGCGCCTGGGTAAGTGCGTCCAGCAAGGGTTTTGCAATGTTGTCAATGTCCCTGGCACGTTTATCTGGGGCGTGTAAGAAAACGACAAGGTTGATCCTGGCGTCGCCAAAACCTTTATGCTCGGAAAGTATGAACGCCGCCTCGACGTTGCTTTTGAACGCACGCGCCTTTGCAGTCAAAAAACGGCGCGATCCTAAAAATCCCCAGTAGGTGTTTACGCTAGGGGGGAACGGAAGAGTCAAATTTAGCACTTGTCATACTCCTCAAAATGTGCGTATAATACATCTACCACGACTTTGTGGCAATTGATGAAAGGGTGTAATCATGACAAAATTTGGTAGAGCGTACGACAATTGGCTGGAGGCTCCGTATCAGGAGCAGGCCGACAAAGATGCGGCAATCGACGAGATTGCAAGCAAACTAATGCAGGACGAGTACAACCCACAGGACGTCGATGTGTTCCTGGCGGCGATTGATGATGCGTGCCTGTATTCCATCCGAGAAAAACTGAAAACGATTTTGTCTGAGGGTCAATGTTATTTGGCCCTGGGCGAAGCGATTTGGGATGCTGTGCACGACCACGAGTTGCGTGCGGCTAACGCTTTGGCGGCAGAGCGATACAACGCTGGCCTGCGAAGTGACTTTGACGAACCGTATTAAACATTCAAAAGGACTTTCACACATGAAAAATTTCAACGACTTGCGGCTTATTAACGTCAATGAGCATGCAGAAAAAAAGGACGGATTAACGTATCTGTCGTGGGCGTGGGCCTGGGATGTGTTCAAGCAACATTGCCCAGATGCACAGTACGAAGTAATAAAAGGATCAAACGGCTTGCCGTATTTTGAGAGTGGTGCAGGTGCAATGGTCTATACCAAAGTCACTGCGGACGGACAAACGCACGAAATGTGGTTGCCTGTAATGGATGGAAAAAATAAGGCGATGAAGTCTGCGCCGTATTCGTATCTGGTGCGTGACTACAAAACCAAACAGATGGTGGAAAAAACTGTCGAAGCGTTCACGATGTTCGATGTGAATAAAACTCTCATGCGTTGCTTGGTAAAAAATCTTGCGATGTTTGGCCTGGGTTTGTACATCTATGCTGGCGAAGATTTGCCGTCCGAAGGGGAACCCGAACCGATTGATATGGCCCCGCTAATTGGTCAAATAACGTATGCGCTTGATATGGACGAATTGAAAGCAGTCTACGTTGCCGCTGTGAAGGAAGTGCGAGGCGATCAGTCTGCGATGCGCGAACTTGAGTCTGCAAAAGACAAGCGTAAAAAAGAATTGCAAGACGCTAAAAAAGCAAGCGAGGTGCAAGATGGCACGACAAATTAAGGGTTGGAGATGGTTCACCTCGTCGCTGTCGGTTGGCATCGTGCAGGTCGATGATGAATACGACGGATTGCTGTATTACGTCGGCCCGTCTAACAACAACGACGAAGTCAAAGACGTGGAATGGATTGCGTCCTGGGGCGCAAAGTTCCCACGTTCTGCTGGCGATATTTTGTTTGGGGTGGAAAAATGAACCAACCATTTATCCATGTGGAGCAGGGAACGCCCGAGTGGAAAGCGGCTCGAATGGGGCATGTGACTGCTAGCGGCATCGCTAACGTGATGGCAAAAGGCAAGGACAAATCCGAGGCTGTGACTCGTTACAAATACAAGGTCCAGATAGTGGCCGAGCGTATAACTGGCGTAGCGGCTGAGTCGTATGCAAATGCGTCTATGGAATGGGGCGTCGAGCAAGAGCAATATGCGGTAATTGCGTACGAGGCTGTTGTCGCTACTTTGGTGGACAAGACTGGGTTTTGGCTACACCCCGAAATTAAATGGCTGGGCGTGTCACCTGACCGCTTGGTCGACACCGATGGGCTGGTCGAGGTGAAGTGTCCGAACACGACTACGCACCTCGGGTATCTGTTCGAGAATCGTATCCCGCCTGAGTATTACAAGCAGATTCAATGTCAACTGTGGGTGACAGGTCGTCAGTGGTGCGACTTCGTTTCCTACGATCCCCGACTGCCCAAGCGTAATCAGTTGCTGATTGTGCGGACAGGCCGTGATGAAAAACTCATTGCGGAAATGCGTACCGAGGTCGATAAATTCTTGACTGAGGTCGAATCGTTAATCATCAAGTTGGAGTCGTAATCATGGAAGAAAACCCGATAACTGAGAGCATTAAGCATTTGCAACATTGTGGCTGGACAAAGGACGAAGCAAGGAATTTGCTCAAGGCTCTGTATAGCGATGATGCGGAGCAACTATGGGAGTTCGCCCCAGAGTGGATCGAAATGGTCGGTGAAGCAAAAATGCAAATTGCAATGTATGAGGTCGTTGCAAAGGGGCTGGCAAATGTAACCAAGCGCGATGGCGAATGGTTCTATGCGCTGTCAAAAACTGGTGTCGAAGTTGGTAAGCAATTAGAGGAAGGGCAAGAAAATGGCGGTCAATAAATTTATCGGTATCGGAAACCTGGGACGCGACGTAGAGTTGCGGTTCATGCCTGACGGCAAGGCTGTGGCGAATTTCAGCATCGCTATTTCTGAAAAATACAAAGACAAATCGACGGGTGAGCAAAAAGAGGTCACCGAGTGGGTCAACGTGGCTTTATTTGGGCGGCTGGCTGAGATCGCTGGCGAGTACCTGGGCAAAGGCTCAAAGGTCTACATTGAGGGCAAACTCAAAACGGAAAAATATACGAAAGATGGCATCGATCGGTACTCAACCAAAATCATTGGTGAAAAAATGGATTTGCTGAGTTCAAAGGGCGAGGGCAAACCGAACCGTGCTGACGACGCCAAAGCCGCAGAGGAAAAAGCCAAGGCCAATCCATCGGGGTTTGACGACATGGACGATCAAATTCCGTTTTAAGGGGATAACATGAGTGCAATCATTGGCTTAATGTGCATTGCCGCTTGGCTGACGCATATCTTCACCTGTTTTGCGACTGCCGCCTGGGGATTTCTGCTGGCCGGGGCAATCTTTTTCCCGATAGGGATATTGCATGGCTTTTATCTTTGGGTTCAGTAGAATCTGACGTACCCCGCTGGCCATAATTGGCTGGTGGGGCCAACACGCATGGGGATTGGTTACAAGTAACGCAATGATTGGTTCGCTGATTTGGATGTTGCGCCAGTCTTCAGCCGTGTTGGCGGTGTTGCGGGTTAGCGCCGTGACTGGTTAATCTCCTGAATGAACAGTAACACTGCTTTATGTGAGCCGCCAACAACCAAGACGCATGGGGATTGAACCGGGTTAGCGCCGGGGTCACTTTTCAAAAGTGTTGTTCAAGCCGCCACTGCTTTATGTGAGCAGTCCCCAGTCGTGTTAGTGAATTGCAGTAGCCATGCAACTTGCCCCAGGTTTAACCACCTGGGGTTTTTTTGGCCTTTTGAATACTTGTGTTTGCAGAAAATACTGACCGACGGGTCAAAAAAAGATGCAAAAACACTTGTAATAGAACCCGCACTGTGTTGTAATACATCTCATGGCAGATCGCCATGTTTAACGAAACGGAGTAATCATGAGCAAGCAAAAACCTTTTAGCGTTGGTGACCGTGTAAAAGGCATTTATTTCGGTCAGTCGTATACGGGAACCGTTGAGTACGCACGACCACATACCATGAACTTATCTTATAAACACCACATTGCGCTTGATAGTTTAATCACCGTATTTGGCGCAGAGCGTGATCGAATTATTGTTTCCATCTGGGAACCCAATGGGGATTCTGGAAATACGATTGAAACCTTATAAAAGAACAACTGATGAGGCTTTATTAGCCGAAACCCCTGTGGGGGTCTTGTTCAACAAAACGGAGTGATCATGAAAAAAGTTTTATCTGCAATTGCAATGTTTGTGTTTACCAGTCTGTTTGGCATTTTCCTGGCTTTTATGCTGTTGGAGTGGATGGCAGGCTGTGGCGAAACGTATGTGGACTCAAAAGGCGTGCGTCACGCTAATGAGTGCTTATTTTTGAAGCATTGACGGCTGTATTACTTTGCGAGTATTATCTCCGTTGTATTACACACTGGGGATAGTCATGACAAATGCGGTACGAAAAGTGCGAGAGGTATTTCGTGCGGCTCAATGTCCATTGACTTTGGTGGAAATTAACGAGGCCGTGCCCGAATTGAAACCCAACCAAATCTCGATGGCCTTGTGTTACTTTTACCGTCAGCGGTATGTAAGCCGTGAACAAATCAAGAATGAAAACACAAAAGGCCGAAAAAACGTCTGGATGTACACTTTCCACGAATCAAGACTGCCCGTCAGTGTCTGAGTGCGAAACGTGCCTGGAGGCGGCAAAAAACCCGATTTATGGCGGGTATCACATGAAGTGCTACGGTTGCCGGGATCGTCTGCTGATGAACGAACCATGCAAACTGTACCGAGAAACCTTGGCAAAGATGCTGGAAAAATACGGTGGCGATGTGCCCGACTGGCGGCGCGAACCCAGTTGCGGTTGCACCATGTCCTGTAAACGCAGACAATACATCCGTCAGGGTAAAACCGATCAAAAAATGGTGCGATATGCCTATAAGTAAAAAACCCGATGGGTGGTACTGGGGAAGTCAAGGGCCGTTTGCGACGAAGCAAAAGGCGGTGGACGTGGGCCGCGCCGCCCATGCGTCTGGATATAAAGAGGAAAACGAAATGCTCGACATAAACGCAACGGTTCAGTTCATTGGCACGATGTTGCATTCCGCAACCTTGGCGCATTTTAAGCATTTCCAGGTGCATGGCGTTGGCTCAGATGCCGCCCATCGCGCATTATCGGACTATTACGAGTCGATTCCTGACCTCGTTGATACCGTTACCGAATCAATCCAAGGCGCATACGAGGAAATCATCGGACCGTATCCGTCGGCTTTTGGCAACGTGGACCGCGAACCGCTAGAGTACATCCGTGGCCTGCGTGACTTTGTACGCCAAGAACGCAGTAAATTGCCGCAAGACTCCGAGATTCAGAACGAGATCGATGGGATTGCAACCCTGCTCAACCGAACCGTATATCGACTCAAGTTCCTGAAATAAAACGAAAGATTACACGAAATGACACAAATGCAGGTGGTTTACAAAAGCGTCACGACGTTAAATCCTTATGGCAACAACAGTCGCACGCATTCCGACGATCAAATCAAGCAGATCGTGGCAAGCATTAACGAGTTTGGCTTCACCAATCCAATACTAATTGATGAAAGCGATGTAATCATTGCAGGTCACGGACGCTTGCTGGCGGCAAAAAATCTAAGCATGGACGAAGTGCCGACGATCACATTGGCTGGCCTGACTGATGAGCAAAAGATCGCTTATGTCATTGCTGACAACAAACTTGCGCTCAATGCTGGTTGGGACAACGAAAAATTGGTTTCTGAGTTGAAAAACCTGATGGACTTGGATTACGACCTTGGTTTGACAGGTTTTGATCCAGAGGAAATCGAGGATTTGATGCCCGTCGAGGTCAATCCAGGTTTAACCGATGAGGATGAAGCCCCGGCAGTTCCTGAAGAGGCAAAAACTAAGCCCGGAGACATTTATAAGTTGGGCAAGCATCGTTTGATGTGCGGAGACAGCACCAGCATTGAGCACCTTGAGCGTCTATGTGACGGACAAAGCGTTGATATGTGGCTGACCGACCCGCCATATAACGTGGCCTACGAAGGCGGCACAGGTTTGACAATTCAAAACGACGACATGGGTGATGAGCAGTTTCGCCAATTTTTACGAGATGCTTACGTTGCCGCCGATGTAGTTATGAAGCCAGGGGCGGTTTTTTATATTTGGCACGCTGATTCTGAGGGATATAACTTCCGAGGTGCGGCTCAAGACGCTGGATGGAAGGTGCGCCAGTGCTTGATTTGGAAAAAGTCGTCATTGGTTATGGGCCGGCAAGACTACCACTGGAAACACGAACCGTGTTTATATGGGTGGAAGGAAGGCGCAGGACATTTGTGGGCCGCAGACCGCAAGCAAACGACCATCCTGGAATTTGATAAACCAAGCCGCAATGGCGAACACCCAACCATGAAGCCGGTTGCGCTTTTTGAGTACCAAATGCTTAACAACACTAAGGGTGGCGATATGGTTTTGGATTCTTTTGGCGGCTCTGGAACTACTTTGATTGCCGCTGAGAAAAACGGACGAATCGCAAGGCTGATGGAGTTGGACCCTAAATACTGCGACGTGATCGTTAAGCGTTGGGAAGACTTTACGGGACAAAAGGCAGAGTTGATTGCCTGATGCCAAGCGTACCCACTGCGGCGTATTGCCTAGAACTGGGGTGTAAGAATCCCCGATCCAAACTGAACGGGTATTGCCTAGATCACGGGGGCAAAGATAAACCGAAGTACACATCTAAGTACAACGACGCCAGAAAAGAACAATCAAAGTTCTACAAAACAAGGCAATGGTTTGCGTTGCGCCAGATACAACTAAGCAAGTACCCCCTATGCGAAGGTTGTAAGGCAGAGGGCACTATCACCGCGGCAACAACTGTTGACCACCTGTTCCCTTGGACGCAGATAGGTGAGACTGCGTTCTTCATTAATAAGTTCCAGTCGTTGTGTGCGACGCACCACGCAACCAAGACGCAACTCGAACGGCACGGCATCTTCAGACGCTTTGGTACACCCGAGGTCGATTATTCTTTTGGTGACTACCCTCGAGTGGTTGGCATAGAGTGAGGGACGCGACTGGTCCGGTCGAAACTTAAACTTTGAAGCCCCGAAAAGAG
>Ga0208005_1000110_pt1 | contig 36525 bp, 58 predicted proteins | sample DEB19_08_DNA_3_FD_184530 | JGI IMG/M metagenome (GOLD analysis project Ga0208005, IMG submission 184530) | Aqueous microbial communities from the Delaware River and Bay under freshwater to marine salinity gradient to study organic matter... | ecosystem: Environmental > Aquatic > Marine > Coastal... | reverse complement strand
AATTAATAATTCTCTACATGTTTCTGTTATGTTGTGTATCTCTTTAATTTCTTGATACCTCTTTATCTTTCTCATCTCAGAACTAGTTAAATATATTACAGCTTTAACTGTTTTCTTACCAACTGAATACTTTTTAAAGTCATGTGGAAATTTCTCAATATAATCTGATACATTGTGCATAAATGTATAATCATTAAGATCTAGTAACTTGAGTGCAAGATCCTTAGAATAATGTACTGTACATCTATCTATACCAGCATACTTTGCAATCCTTTTCTGGTTGTAATTAAATCTGTGACTGAGAACACCAATCAGATAGTTTCTTTTATCAAGATACTCTCTCTTTCTAGTTGGCTCATATATCTCTTTCAACTCTAGTATAATATCTTTATCTGTGTACATAGTTAAATAAAAAATGGAAAAAATATTGCTTTGTATTCACTAATGAATACACCCGCAAGAATTGTATCAATAAAGTCATGTGTCTTTGTGTAGTCATACATAAAATACACAGCAAAGAACTGTGATATAATAAAGTAGACAGCAATAACACCCCAAGAAAACTTGGATATTACATCTCTCATAGTATTTGTATTAAATTAATTCTAAATCTGCTTCTTCAGCAATCTTTTCTTCCTCTTGATATGCTTCTGTAAGTAAGTCTAATGGTAAGAATCTGTCAGCATCATAGAGCTCATATGGAAATGAACTCTCTGATAGCTTGACTTCCTTAAGTAGTACTCCAAATTTGTTCTCTTGTAATCCCATTCTAACTATCCTTGTAATTGTATATAACTCACCCTCTTTAATCCACTCATTACTTGGCACCTTATCAGGCTTGTTAGAATCATCCACGCATATTGCTCTCATACTCTTTTATAGAAACTTTAAGATCTAATTTAGATAGACTTTCTGATATTTCCAACATATCAATATAACTTCCAGATTTTACTGTGCAATTACCATTCCTATGTACAATTAGCGCACACTGCTCTGCTTGTACTGGTTGGTGCTCACAAAATCTTATAAGACAGGCAATTACATATAAAAATGAATTCTTGTCATCATTATGCAAAACAAGTTTGTGTGTTGCTAAGTCTTCCATATAATAAATATAAGAATTATATATCATAACTCCTCCATACAATCTTGTTTTGATCAAAGTCTTCTAAAGCTTCTTTAACCCATCTTTCATCAACTGTATTCTTGTAACACAATATGTGTACAATAGCTTTCTCATCTGGATTGAGCCTTAGTAACCTACCAATTCTCTGACTTGATTTTCTTTCATTACCATATGCATGCATAATTATTCCCTGTTTTAAACCTGGAATGTTTACACCTTCACTGAGTTGTAATACACATGATAACTTGGTAATCTTATCTTTCTTAAAGTCAGTAAGATTTTCTGAGGAGTTAGGATTATTACTGTGATAGCTATGACTGCACATTCTATCAGCTTGTTCCTGTGTGTTTGCAAATAAAATGCACTTGCTTTGTATGCTATTAAACAATGCTTTAGCATATTTCTCTTTACTAGCATATTCCATCATAGCTTTCATTCTCATTACTCTAAGTATGTGAGATTGTCCTGCTCCAGTATCTATTCTTGTACCCCAATAACCATAGTTCTGCAACTCAGATGTAAGGAAACTTCCTTTCTGTGTTGAGACTTTATAGTTCTTGGCAGTATCAAGATTAATTTCATGCACAATTATTTGATAGTCATTGATAATACCATTCTCTATTGCGGCATCTGCCTTAAAAGTATAGACAACTGGACAATACTCAGATACTAATCTACCTTTCTCAGATGTTTTATGCTTAGGTGGAGTACCGGTTAAACCCAGTACTCTACCTGCATAATTATTAAGAAAAGATCTGTGACTATCTAATAAACTGTGAACTTCATCAAAATAAACTGCATCATAGTCATTAGGGTTATGTTTATTTAAGCTGAGATAAGTAGAGAAAGTAGCACCCTCAAGTACATTACTTAATCCAAATTTCTCAGCTTCATATCTCCATGAGCTAATGATAGACAGTTTAGGAGCAACAATCAGAATACTTTGCATTGGATTATAATGTCTTTCCATATGCCTTAAACCTACAAGAGTTTTGCCTACACCTGTGGCTAGAACTAATGTGCATCTTTGTTTACCCTCACTAGCCTTTAAAGCTTCATCTTGTATTTCCTGTCTTTCCATTATTTTGGTAAATTAAATATTTTACGTCTGATATAAGTAGCAGTTTCTTCTCCATTCATCATAACCTTTACAGTCTTAAGATGTTTCTCAAGATTAGTAATTACCTTCTCATGGTTATAATTACCATAAGCCTGTAAGAATGCTGTAAGAAACTGAAACTTTACTGACCGCTCAGACATACCAATCTTTAAGAAGATATCATTAAATGCTTTACACATATCTTCTGCATTTGGATTAGTAATTCTAAAATCACCTGTTTTAATGCTCTGTGAACTATTCTTAAAACCAGCATTATTAATACCAATTGCAGCTAACATAGTAATTTCTATGTCATACATGTTTTTCCACTTGAATAACTTCATGTAATCTGGTTGAATCATTTTCCATGCATTAATATAATTCATTAAATCCCAAGACTTAGATGAATTATTTAGATAAGCCATTTTTTCAACTAAATCTTGTTCTGATTCTACATTAATCTCAATATAAGGAATTGATTTTCCTTCTCTTTCTAATGCAGTAGCAAGATGCTGACCGTCAATAATATATCTTTTCTTTTCACCCTCTATTATATCAGTAGTTGTTGTAATAACACATCTTAGCACACCCATTTTACGGATACTAGCAATCATCTTTTGTACATGTTTGCTATCAATACCCCTGTTCATTGGCAATACTGCAAATTTTGAATAATCTGCTGCTAAGTTTACTTTAAGTTCTTTTCCAATCATATTCATAATCATAAATTTTAATTTGTTTTTAAATCATTTTAAATAACCAAGTGCTCTGGCTTCTTTTGGAGATTTGTGTATCCAATCATGACAGTTCCTACAGACAGCTAACCATGTAGATTGTACCAAATAGTAAGTGTCTCTATCAGACCCTGAAAATTTATGGTGAACATCAGTGGCACCATGACCACATCCGTTCACCTTCACCATACATAAAGGGTTATCTGTAAGAAATCTTTTCCTTAGTTTTGAGTACTCTAGATCTTTCTTCTTTCTTTTAGAAGAAACCAGAGGGATTTTATAGTCAGTTGGTTTCTGTACACTGTCACTATCAATGGCTTTTTGGCAACTCCAACAATATTTACAGTATTTAAATCCCCCATGGTTCTTCCATATCACTGTCTCTTTTTGACAGCCATCACATACTTTTAACTTCATTTTTTAATCTTGGTAGGCTTGGTGTTGGTTCTTTTAAACTTAAAAAGTTTTTTGGGAGTATTCCCTCAGCCATAAATATACTAATAATATCTTGCTTTGTGATATTTAAATCTTTAAAAGTTAAAGTATTAGTAAATTTTTCATCTGTTTCTGTATACCTAAGCATGTCATCTGTCCAAGGACTCTTTGGAAATAGAGCTTTGAATATATGATTGGTATACTGAATGGTAACTTTTTGTTTAAATACATTAAGAACTTTCTGTGCACGTTTGTACACATTAAGAATTCTTTGTTTCTTCTTGCTACACATAGTTGCAAGTTCTTGTTCAGTAAGTGCATTTAGACCATACAATGCTCTCTTGTACAAATAATTTTGGTATTGAGAATACCCGTCTGTTTCATACTGCATGTAAGTTTTACCTGCATTTAACTGATAATTTCTGATGTCTTGTTTTAGCTTTTCCATTTTATACATTTTTTTACATTAATAAATCATAACAATAAAAAATGGGGGCCAATGACCCCCACTTTATACCTCATCTAGTTCTTAGATATTGAACTCTTGTCCAGCAGCAGATTTAAGTGCTGCACTATTATTACTCTGTGCATAAGCAGAACGCAATTGTTCTACATTATCATGCTTAACAAGTGTGTCTTGTGCATTAGATGCAGTAGAATAAGTTGCTCTACGGTAGATTGGTTGCCCACCTACAGTACAAACAATACCTGTTTCTCCAGCAATTTTAAGATCACGCTCAGGATTCTTTTTGTTAAATGCAGTCAATGACTCTTCAATAACAATAGAACCTGGTAGCTCTTGTCCGGCATAAAAGCCCATAGCTGTTAAATCAGCAGTAGCACCTTGCAATAAAGTGGATACTGTCTTTCTTTCAATAAAGTTATTGTTTCCAATTACCATACGTGTTTGCTCTAATCTTACACTTGCAAACTCTGGGTTAGACTCAGAAACTCTAACTACTGCACCTGTAGTAGCATCAGCTACAACTTTAACTGTTGAATTCATAACATTAAATTTTAATAAATAAATAAATAGATTGTTTGAGTAGAATTGTACTATATCATTAGTTACTCAAGCTAAGTGATAAGTGGTAAGTATTGCATATCGCGATTAGCAATACTAGCTATCCAGTGGGCCCTCTAAGTCAATAATATCATCAAAAGGAGAATCTTCTGATGGTATATTATCTAGATCATATTCTTCTAGTGGTAAGAAGTCAAAGTCATAATATTTTTCTCTGGTGTTTCTATCAACAGCAGAACCAAGAAAAGGGTCTATGATATGTTCACCATAGTCTAAGGACATTAAGAATTGTATATCTAGATCTGTAAGTTCTAAATACTCCTCAACTGTGAGGTAAACTACCTTTCCATTTGGTAACTGGTATTGCATCTGTTATAGCTGTAGTAAAAATACGTGATAATATCAAGTAAAACTGCCTACAGAAAATAAATTAACGCAATATATAGCTAACAATAAAAGGGGGCACTGCTACCCCCTGTTATTTGGATTGGAAAAGCATATTCACAGAATACACTATCTTACAGGTCTTTAATAACTTTAATGTTTTCAGATCTAACGTGCATATATTCCTCAGTAATGTTACCATTACTGTCTTTAAGTTTAAATACAACCTTATACAGATCTCTATGATAACCTTTAAACCCGTCAACAATACCAATTAACTCCTCATTATCACAGCTGTTTTGAAAGAGTATTATCTTGCTTTGAGATACATAACCAAGGTCATCATATTTAACACGGCAGAGAGAACCATTTGGTATTACCTTTGGAAGTGTATGACCAATAAATAATTTGGCTAATAGTTCTACAGCATAAGGTTCATCACAGATAATTGGAGTCATTAATCTTACCATCTCATCTTTGTTATCTCCACAAATTATTTTTTTTAGAATTCTAGCAACATCTGTTTCATCAAATTCTATATGTGTCTTACTCATTGTTCTTTCTGTATTCTATAACTTGTTTAAGCAAGTCATGATTAAAATTTGTAAATGCTTTTCTGTCAGATAATCTATTACTAAAATTCGGATGTTCATTAGGATGCACATTTACAGTAGATCTAATACCTCTCTTGACTATAATCCCATCTCTATCTTTAACAGAGCAACTAAAGTCAAATCCAATAACAGATGTTATAAGTTTATTGTCTTTCATGTAATAAATTTTAGTGAATAAAAAGATGCTTGTCTTTCCAAGCTGTCAGCGTTCTATTAAAAAGGGAAGTTGTTGCGCCTATACCATCTGTGGTCCCACTAGGATTCTAACCTAGGACCTAAGCATTAGAAGTGCTTTGCTCTATACAGCTGAGCTATGGGACCAATAGTAAACAGACTATAACACCTTTCATCTGTTTATTGCGGTTAGAGGTGAACGCAAATATAATTAATATTCTGGTCCCATTTCTTCCCAAGCAGTATCATCATCATTAAGAACCCACATATTGTCAACATGACCTGTCTCTGGGTTTAAGAGATACCTGATACTACCAAACTCTACAATGAGTAAGTTCTCGGGAGTTCTGTAAATTTTCTGAAGAGCTTCTACTTCTATGAGCTCAATACTTTTAACAAATCTTTTCTCATCTTTTGTTAATCCTTTGTACTTATCATCAGAAATAGTTGTGAATAATAAAGTACTTGCTAAAATAATAGATTTAATCATAGTAATTTAATTAAGGTTAATATAATTGTAAATAGAACAAGAGAACCTGTAATAAGCTTGAGAGCTATTGCAGATATCTCACGGTGAATTTGTTTATCTAAGTGATATGCATCACATATCAGGTTACTTAGATGTAGAGAAATAATCTCTGGGTCTTGATCAGAATCTTTAACAGCGGTCATAAGCTGAAAGATATCTTCTCTATCTTGTATAAGCTTCTTATATCTACTAAAGATCACTTAGTAGAATTATCCGGGGAAACTTGTTCTACTTTACCATAAGCATCACAGTGTACATAAGATGACTTACAGCTAGTAAGAAAAGCAACGGCACCAATAAAGGCAAACCATAATAGAACAACACTAATTGTTTTCATAGTAAATAAAATTTAAACGGGTTAATAAAATATATATAGAGGTAATTAGTTTAATAAGAAACCACAGTCCGCTAGATGTGTTAGTAGAGAATACTCATACTGTGGTTCATAGTTGTTACAAGTTATCTACATTAATAAGACTGTCTAAGTCTGAGTATTTACCACGGTAGATTTGTCCTTGTCTGGATTCTAAGAAGATACTGTCACCGGTAACTTCTAAATAATATTCTCGGTCTATACCTTTGACCGGAAGCTCTCTCTGTGTTTCTTCTATAGAAAGGAATAGAGTATATAGTATAAGAGAGGATAGTACTCCTGATAGAAAGTAAGCAAGTTTAATCATAGGTAAATGAGTTAAGAGTTAAGTAACAGGTTAGCTATATAAAATCTTGTTATAGTACTAAAGTACTATATATAGAATATAGAGAGTTATTGGTAGTGAAGTATAGTGAAGTAGTGTTACTATAACAAATATATCCTCACTTATTTAAACAAAAGTATACGCGCGTGAGAGATATTTTTACAGTAACTTGGGTTAGTAACAGCCAAATAAAAAAATTAAAGCTATTACAGGTTCTTGTCTCTATATATATCCTACCACACTAAGTAGAAAGAAGTAAGATTAAAGCTGCCGAAGGCAATATAAAAAAAAGATAGTGTCATTTCTGACACTATCTCTTGTTGTACTATTAACCAATAGCACCAACCTTTGCAGTAAGGTCTGCAAGGCTAAAGGTAGATACAACCTTACGCTCACCTGTAGGATGAACCATAAAACCTTCTAATGGGTTACCTGTTTCTGTAGTACCTTCTATCCAAGATACTTGCAGATCAGCAGCATTGTTAGCATCTATTGCAGTAATAGACTTTGCCAACATAGCATTCTGTTCTGTACCATCAGCACATTTGAATACTACATATAACCCACCTGTTCTTTTACTTTGACAAACCTGCAAATCAGTAGCAGATATTTGACCAAAGAATTCAACCAAGGACTTTGTTTCACTAAAATTAATTTTAGACATAATAAATAAATTAAAAGGTTAATAATCCATAATAGTAAAAAGAAGTAAAATAAAAGCTGTCCGAAGGACAATATAAGCAAGGCTTTGTGCGGTATTAATTTGTGTAAAAACTTGCTTTTTGTAAGTCCTTGATTATCAGCACCAAAGTCTACTTTCTCCACCGGTAAAACACTTTACATTCCTTGGCTAACTTTTATTAAAAAAGTAGAAAGAATTACCCTATTAAAAGGGTAACTCTATATCTTCTACTTCACGCGCATTCATCTGCATGTATAACTTGACATACAAATCATTTAATGGTTTGTAATCTGTGTATTCATACATTGAGCTTAATGCATCTAAGAGCAACTTGTATTCTTCCCAAGTCATAACTAATCTGGTCTCTTCCATAAGTAAATAATTTATTGGTTCTTAATCTGTATAAAGAAGTATAAAAAAAAGAAACCTTTGCGCGCGAGCTCTGTAGGTTTCACCCAACTAATATGGGACAGGACAATTGACACCTTTGTCAAGGGATGAGTTGGTCTCGTAGGTTTCTCATCAACCAGAGTTAGTCAAGCTAACATAATTAATTTATATAAGTAAAAAGAAGTATAAAAGAAAAGGGAGATTGCTCTCCCTCAACTTAAACCATTAACCATTGGGGTTCTTTACCCAAGACTTAATGGTTAAAACTCCGTTAATAATAACATAAGTTACAGTTCCCATAGCATAAAATTTTATTGGTTCTTAATAAGTACAAAGAAGTATAAATAAAGGGGTTATTAAACCCCTTCATTCATTTTGTCCTCTGCTTGGTTTACTTGCATTTCAATATACTCCTGCAAGTGGTCACTTAAATCTGTTAATGCATCTATGTAACCTTCAGTATACTTAAGTTCATACTCATCATATACTCTATCCGCATAACAATTTTCTATTGTTCTGTTTATGCGGGCAATAACACTTAACACAGTTTCTGTATCCATAATAAATAATTTAATAGTTCTTGACAAGTAAAAAGAAGTATAGAAAAAAGGGAATTAAATTCCCTATAACATTGGTGTTAACATACATGCCCAAAACAAATATGAGAATATCATAGACGGGATTATAAAAGTACCCATAGACATTAACAATCCCATAAATGATCCTAACAATGCAACACCAAATAAATAATAACCAATTGCTTTCATAATAAATAGTTTAATGATTTAACACAAGTAAGAAGAAGTATAAAAAAAATATAACAAGTGTTTCCGTAGGACTTCCTCTCGTAGGTATATTAAGCAGTAGCCACGGCTGGCCTTGCTCCCCCAGGAAACATTCCTTGTTATATTCTAAACAAGTAAAAAGAAGTATAAAGGGCCTAAGCCCTTATACACCTATTGTTCTCTCAAAGAGTCTAATACCTGCCATGGTTGCCATCATTGCTAGAGCCATGCTTGCTGCATAAGTAGACACAAGGTTAAGGCCGAATATTATATGCATAATATACGTTGAAGATGTAATTACTACCACAGGTGTGATGAACAACACAGAGAACATAACAATACCAACAAGTAACTTTTTCATGATAAAAATTTTAATGATTCAACATCTGTAGAAAGAAGTACCAGAAACTTTCTGCTACAAAATATTTACAAATTATTCTACAATTCAACATGCCTAGTAGAAAGAAGTAGGGGGTACTACCAGCTGTGGCAGGTGGGGGGGTCTGCTTATATACGATCCCTAACACTGCATAACACATAATAATTCAAAATAACAATGCAAAACACACAAGAATTTAAATTAACAATGTCTAACACAAAACAAATGTCTAACACAAAAAATTTTAAAATAACAATCTCTAACACAAAATATACATATGTAAGATTAAATAAGTATATTTGTTATATGAAGATTATTGTTGTTATACTTATTGGGCTATTATTGACCGGGTGCAAGTCTACTAGCAGGTGTGATGCTTATAGTAAGACTGATATCCGGAAATAGTTTGTATATTAAAATAAAAGGATATGTGTTATACTAGAGAACAAATAGAACGTGCTGTAAAAGCTAAAGGTTATAAGTGGTTTGAAGATGCTGCTAATAAAGGGTATGATGTTAATGTTGTGGGTGTCCGCAATAATTCTCCCGCAGTTTATAGAAAAGTAACCAATGTATTTGATGATTGTATTACCATTACATTTAAGGATAGCTTAGGTAACTGGAATTTCTTTTGCTGGAATGCAACTACTGACCCAGGCAAAAAGGGTGTACAACAATACCATAATGCCAAGGGTGTAGCAAGACTAGTACCTGGACAGTATAGGTCAACATGGATGGTTGATAAGCATCAGGGCAAATATGATGCACTATGCCAGAGGCTAGGTGATGTTACTGTATGGAGGGATGCTAATAAAGACTTAGTCTTTGATGAAAAGGTAAAAGATACAGGAATGTTTGGTATTAACATCCACAAGGCAGGCACTGACAGCACATGGGTAGAAAATTGGTCTGAGGGATGTCAGGTGTTTAAAAGAGTAAAAGACTTTAATGAGTTTATGTCTATATGTAAAAGGGCAGCTAAGATACACGGCAATAAGTTTTCTTATACACTATTAGAGTCTACAGATATCTAATGGCACACATAGAACATAACTTCTTTCCTCTTAAGGTATTTGTTAGGAATGAGTACATGTACCAGGGTACAAAAGGTCATGGAGAATTTACTCCGGGGGTAGTAATATCTGTTAGATGTATGCCGGGACAAGCAGCATTGTTCCAGGTATTGTTAGAGAATGGCGTACTTAGAGATAAACTACCAAGCCATGCTCTACTGACTAAGCCAGAGTTACCAGATCCAGATCTACCATTTCACTTTCTACAGATATGGAATTGCTTCTCTTATAACTTTACTTTGTTACATCTATCATATTTGTATGATGCACCAGTAGAAGTGTATATGAAAGATCACAAGTTCTACCCAGGTAGTTACTATGCAACAATAAACTGGGGGTCAAATGACTTTAATACAGATTTATCTTTAGCTGAAGATGCACTAGAACACAAGAGTCATCATATTATTTTATTAGATAATGGTCAAATAGCACTGCAACCAAACAATAGAATCAAGTGGTCTGAGCCAAGTTTTGTAACTAAACCATTCCCTGAAAAACCAGACTATCTAGTTAACAAAGATTACTATAACTGTGAGGGATTTGATAAGTGGCACACAGAAGATTCAGAAAGAATGTTTTATGATAACGAATAATTAAGTATATTATATAGTACTTAATTATTTATATCATGGCAAAAATAAAAGAAGCTCCAAAAAAATTAGTAGCAGTAAAAGTATCCCGCCCAGGAGTACATGCTAAAACTAAAACTAGCAAACTTAAAGCAAGTAAGAATTATAAAAAGTTATATAGAGGACAAGGTAAATAAATTTTTTATTTATATTTGTCTGTGACTCTAGAAGAAAAAGTACTTTGGGAAAAGGCTACTACTCTTGCAGAAGACAACCTGCAAGCTAGAGAATTATTTGAAAAATTAAAAACCAATAAAATGCAATTAAAAGGAAAAAGGGTTTTATTAAATAAACCAGAAGTAAAGGAATCTCCATTTGAATTAAGTGAGGCTGACAAGCAAGCACTTGAAATGGACATGAGAAAGACATGGACTAAGTTAGAAGTTTATGCTATAGGGGATGAAGTAGAATCAGTTAAGGTGGGGGATAAAGTGTACATGGGAATTACCGGGTTACAGTCATCTGAAGCAGTAGAGCTTGAGGATGGTGTTAAGTTAATGGTAGCTGAAAGAGATATTGCAATAGTATGGTAAATCTAACAGAAGAGTTTAATCAAATGCCCGTGTCAGATAAAATCAATGGGAAAGAAATTCCTGTAGAACCAAGAATAGTAAATTTAGAAAGACCCAGATATTATGGTGGTGCAGGTCATACTTATGAAGTATTTAATGTACTAGAAGCATGGGGCTTAGATGAAGACTTCTATTTAGGGAATGTGATAAAGTACTTAGCAAGAGCTGGTAAAAAAACTTACACCAAGAAAGAAGATTTACAAAAAGCTTTAGTATATTTACAAAGAAGAATAGATAAATTATGAGTGAAGAAATGATGATTCAAGAAATTAAGATGTACACATTTGGAGACATCTTAGTTGGTTTAGACTCAGAAGAAATTAATGAGACTGAACAGATAATTGAAATTAGAAAAATATTTTCTAAGCTTGCAGAGGATTTAAAAGATAATTATAATCTTAATAGATCACCTGTAAAGAGTTTATTGTTTGATCAAGCAATTGGGCAAATTTCTGCTACACAACTTCTTGTAGAGAAGTTATTAAAAATGAAATAATGAAGATTTTAGCTATCATAATATTATTATTTATAATAGCAGTATTATGGATGATTGCCCATGTAATGTACAAACCTGCATATGATAAATTTAGAAAAGAATATGTATCAGATAAAGATAGTATTAAACTAGCAGTAGTCTGTGTATTCTTTATGTTGTTTTTTGCATTTACCATTGGCCTACTACTCTAGCCTGTTCTCTTCTTTCCAATGGTTTACTTCAGGCTATAATCCCCGGTTGCAAAGCTGGGGATTTTTTTGTATATTAGTTTATGGCAGAAATTATAAATCAGGGTCAAGTAAATGTTTTAGGTACAGTAATATATACGGGTGTAGCTGGGCCCCTATCTACTAAAATAACCTTATTAAAGTTTTATAATCCAGCAGCTTATATACTTACCTTAAATAGATATGATGCTTTAACAGCATCTACTGAAACAATATATGAGTTTAATTTATCTGCTGGAGATTCAGTTACTGATAATACTCTATATGCCCTAAACCCAGGAGATCAATTAATTGTATATAGTGATATAGTAGGGACATCATACTATGTTTACGGTACAGATTATGCTTAGTAAATATGCAAGTAATAGATAGTAATGGTAATGTATTTGGTGGTGGGATTGAGATAACTGGTCCTGATGGTAAGCCAAAAACTACTGGTGGTGGGGGTGGATCTCCTACTGGCCCAGCAGGTGGGGATCTTTCTGGTACCTATCCTAACCCGGGAGTTGTATGGACTAATGGTGTACCTACTTATGATCTACAGTATTATCCATTAAGCACAAACCCAGCAGGATATATTAGTAGTATTTCTGCATTAGATATTACAACAGCTTTAGGATACACACCATATGATGCAAGTAACCCTGCAGGATATATAACTTCATCTGCACTTACTCCATATTTAACTTCAGCTACTGCTGCTAGTACTTACTATCCTTTAACTAATCCATCAGGTTATATTACAAGTGCAGCTCTCTCAGGTTATTTAACTGCAGCAACAGCCGCTAGTACATATTATCCCCTTACAAATCCTAATGGATATATCACAGGTATAACAGGATTAGATGTAACCACAGCACTTGGATATACTCCTTATGATAGTACTAATCCTTCTGGATATATAAGTGGTATATCTGCTCTTGATATATCTACAGCATTAGGCTATACTCCATTTCCAACTCCAACAGGAACTGTTCTTGAATATATTCAAGGTGATGGTACACTTGCTGTATTTCCAAGTATACCTTCAGTAACCCCATCAGCATTAACAAGAGTTAATGATACAAATGTTACTCTTACATTAGGAGGTACACCTGCTAGTGCATTACTACAACCTGTTTCATTAACATTAGGTTGGACAGGTACTCTTGCAGATGCAAGAATAGCATCAGCAGTTACTTGGAATGCTAAACAAGATGCTATAACTTTAACTACAACTGGTACATCAGGTGCAGCTACACTACTTGGTAGTACTTTAAATATACCTAATTATACATCTGGAGGTGGAGGCGGTACACCCATAGATACTCAGATTTTTTTAAGCAGTGGTGTTTGGACAAAACCTGCTGGAGCAACCTATGTAGAAGTTTATTTGGTAGGTGGCGGTGGTGGCGGTGGATCTGGTAGAAGAGGTGTAGGAAGTACAGCTAGATATGGTGGGGGTGGTGGATCATCTGGTTCTTTTAATATTGCCAAATTAAATGCAAACACTTTAGGAGCTACTGAGAATATTTGGATTGGTGTTGGAGGAACTGGAGGTACTGCTGTTACTATAAATGATACTAATGGGAACCAAGGTGGAATAGGTGCATTATCCTTATTTGGTGGTACTGGAGTTTCTACTACTGCAAAACTTACAACAGGAAGTTCATTTGGTGGTGTTGGTGGAACAGCTGTTTCACAAGGTGGTTCTTCTGTTAGCAATTCTATACTTTTTGGTGTACTTTCTAATACTAACACATATGGTACAGGAACTCAGCCACCAGGCACTTTTGCTGGAGGTACAACAGTTTATATATCTAGACCTTTAATAGCAGGTGCAATAGGTGGTGGACTTAGTACAGCAAATGCAACTAATGTAGGTGGATCTATAAATTTAACTGGTCCTGCTACAGCTCAAGTAATAGCAACAGTTTCAGGAGGAACCCTAGTAGGTAGTAGTGGTAGTAATGGTTCATTAATAACTAATAGTCCTTCAGGATTATTTTTCTCAACAGCAGGTGGTGGCGGATCTTCTGGTAATTCTGTTGCTACATTAGGTGGTGGTGCAGGTGGTACTGGTGGGCCAGGTGCTGGTGGTGGAGGAGGTGGTGCTTCTGCAAATGGTATTAACTCAGGTGCTGGAGGAAATGGTGGAAATGGATTTTGTATAATTATAACATATTTCTAATGTTACGAGTAGCAATAATTGTAGACAATAAGGTAGAAAATATCATAACTATAGAAGAAAAAAATCTATACATGCTTTCAGAAGTTACTTATATTGTTTCTGACACATTAGAAATCGGGGATATAATATCTTAATTAATTTGTTATCTAAATAATTTTCATTATATTATAGATATACTGTATATAATTATTTATAAAAAACAAAAGTCATGGATATTTTAAATTTTATTTCTTGGATTAAAGCAGGAAACTATAGAGAATCTCTTCCTACAGATGTTCCTAATCTATTAGCAATTGGATCAAAAGATCCTAGTAGAGATGATAGCTATTTACCAATTGCTGTAAATGCAGCACCTTTACAAACATTGTACAATAGTGGTAAAGTTACTCAAGTAATTGTACCTACTAACCCAGTTACTTTAGATGCTCACAATGGTGTTGTAGAAACAGTACTTCTTAATACTTCTGCAACAGGGCAAGAAATTTTTACTTTTAATAATACGCATATTACTGGTAGATCAACTGTTCTTTTAACTGTTGAATATTCTGGTACAGGATTTCCAGTAGTTAGTTTTAACACTTTAACTAATGGTTCATTAGTATTAGTAATTACTAATGTTGATGTTGCTGCTGCACTTAATGCTCCTGTATTAATTCATTTTGCTATTATTAACTCATAATAATGTCAATTGGCAATTTAAAGGATTACGGGAACAAAGGAAATAACTTTCCCTGGCAACTAAAAATGTTGCAAGGATTAGATACTATTAATAGTAGTATAATAACCGGTAACATTACAAATGCCAATTCAATGGCTATTGATGCCTTTGGAAGACAAAGAGTTTCTAATCCCCTAACATTATTTGATTCATCTCATAGATATAAAGATAATGGTTTATGGAATACCTCCACTGCTAGTGGGGGTACTGCCGTATTTAGTCCAAATGAAGGATTAGTAAACTTAAATGTTGATACAACAAATGGCTCACAAGTATTAAGAGAAACAACAAAAGTGTTCTCTTACCAACCAGGTAAATCACTTTTAGTACTTAATACTTTTGTAATGGCTCCTGCTCAAAGTAATTTGAGACAAAGAGTTGGTTATTTTGGAACTGATAATGGAATATATATTCAGTTAAATAATAATACTTTAAGCTTTGTTGAAAGAAGTTTAGTAACAGGCTTAGTTACTGAAACTGTGGTAAATCAGTCAGCGTGGAATGTAGATAGTTTAGACGGTACTGGTCCATCAGGTGTAGTATTAGACATTACTAAGGCACAGATAATGTTTATGGATATTGAGTGGTTAGGTGAAGGAACAGTAAGAGTTGGTTTTATTATAGATGGTGTATTTTTGCTTTGTCACAAATTCAACCATGCTAATTATATTGTATCAACTTATATTACTACGGCATCTCTTCCTCTTAGATATGAAATTACAAACACAGGAGTAACTGCAAATTCAAGTACATTAAAGCAAGTATGCTCTACTGTAATATCTGAAGGTGGTTATGAACTTAGAGGTGCACAACAAGCTGTTGGTACACCTATTACATCACCCACAAGTTTAGCAGTAGCTGGAACTTACTATCCAGTAGTAAGTATAAAATTACGTGCAGGATATCAAGATGCTGTAGTTATCCTTACTGCACTTTCTATTATGGGTGTAGCAACTGGTATTTATAATTGGAAAGTTGTTGCTAGTGGAACTACTACCGGTGGAGCATGGGTTCCTGCAGGTGTAAATTCATCTGTTGAGTATAATATAACAGGAACAAGTTTTGCAGGAGGAAGAACTTTAGCATCTGGATTCTTAACATCTAGCACACAATCATCAGTAAACTTAGATATATTAAAAGAAGCACTATTTAGTTTTCAACTTGAAAGAAATTCTTTTACAAGTACTCCTTATGAACTTACTTTAGTTGTTTCAGCAAGTACAAATACTGAATTGATTTATTCATCAATGGATTGGGAGGAAATTAGTAGATAATAAATAAATAGAAATTATGTCAGTAGGTAATTTAAAAGATTATGGAAATAAAGGAAATAATTTTCCATACCAACTAAAAGTTTTACAAGGATTATCATTGGGACAGTGTTCTAATCTTAAAGAATATGATTTAAATGCTCCAACATCTGGAGCATTAAAATTAGCATTGGAAACATTATTTCAATCTTATCCAGAAGCATATTTAGTTTCTAAAAGTGTAATATATGATGGAGCTAACTATACCGCTTTTGTAACACTTGCAAATACATAACAGATAGGTTGTATTTTAAGATGAAAACAACATTAACAAAATTAGTAATATCAGCGGGCTATAGAGACATGGATCATTTTGTAACAAGTGCTTTTCATCCGCATTTGGCTGGAACATGCACAGGTGTTAGTGCAATCTTTGCAAGTATTGCTTATTATTTTAATTCTGTTTTTGGTATTGTTCTTCCAGTAGGTATAGGTATACTAATACTTTTTGTATTAGAGTTTTATACAGGACTTAAAGCATCTAGATCTGAGGGTAAAAAATTTGACTCAGAGTTATTTGGAAAAGGTTGGTTTAAGTTATTTGTATACATGCTAATGATAGGAATATCAAATGCAATGGCAACACATATAGAAATAAAGCCTATATTTGGGGTTACATTTAATATATATGAGTGGCTACACTATGCTTTTTACAACTATGTAATTATTAATTTGATCTGGTCAAATCTTGAAAATTTTAAAAGATTAGGCTGGACAGAATACTTACCTATACTAAAACATCTAGCTAAGCATATAAAAGATGAACCAATAAAACCAAATAATAATGAAGGAGAAAACAATTAAAGAAAGATGGAATGGTAAAACACCTAAGTTCTGGAAAAGAGTACAAAGGTGGGCCATTATTACAGGAGCAGTTGCAGGAGCAATTATAGCTGCTCCAATTACTTTGCCAATTGGTGTAGTAACAGCTGCTAGTTATTTAGCTGCAGTTAGCGCAACAGTTGCAACAACCTCACAATTAACAATAGAAGATGGAAAATAAAAAGAAAATAGAAGACTTTGAAGTAGAAGTAAAAACTAAAAAAGTCAAAGCTAAAGTTAAAAAGGAAGGTGAAAAAGTAGATGTTACTGTTGACACAGACAAAGTAGATGTTGAAGTACACAAAACACCTGAAGAAAAACACTTTAAGCTAGATGGTAGAAAGCTAGATGTAGAAGTAAAGAAAACTGCAGAAGGCACTCAAGTTAATGTAGAATCTGAGAATAACTTCCTTAGAAAAGTAGGAAAGTATATTGGAAATATAATTGCCAAAAGATTCAAAAAGAAATAATTGTAATGAAGTATAGAAACAATTGGAAAAACACATTTAGGTATTGGCAAACACTAATGCTTAGATTAAGGTTTTTTGGCATTGATTTCTTTTCATTAGAAATTGATATCCCTAGAAACTTTTATCTTTTAACAGTTTTAAATCTTACAATTAAGAATAGATAGTTATCTACTTCTCTAGATATATAGAAATCCAGGTGTGTTGTGTGCCTGGATTTTTTTATTTAAACTTCTATAATTTAAATTAAAAAAATATATATATTTGTCTAAACCAATTAAATTAATGTCTTATGGAAACAATTAACCAACAACCAGAAATGCAACTAACTCCTGAACAGTTAGAAGAGCAAAAAGAAAAAATGCTAGAGTTTTATCAAACTTCTATGCCTTATTTAAGAGCACAATTAGATTATGAAGAAATGCTTTTAAAAATTGATGAAGCAAGATTTAAAAGATCTAGTATTCAATATCAATATGCTATGATGATGGCTCCTCAACAAGAAGAAGCAGATGAAGAAAGAGGTTCAGATTTTGATATTGATAAAGACTCTAATGCAGCAGATCAAGCAAAGAGAAAGCTTAAAAGAGGCTAGTCATGGCTATAGTAAATCAAGTACAGAAGCGTGTAAGAATGCCTAAGTGGGATGTGGTTAAGTTTCAAATACTTACCCACTGCTATGTTAATAGAATCAACTTAAGTGACTCTGACCTTAACTGCTTGACTTTACTAAGTTTTAATGAACCAATAGAATTAACTCATTTTTGTTATGATGCATCTTCAGAAGAAGAGCCTATTTTTAAGTCTCCACAGACTGTGAGAAACTGTATAAATAAAGCTGAGAAAACTAACTTAGTTGTTAAAGATGAAGAAAACAAAAAATTAATTCGGATAAATCCAAGTTTAAAAATTCAGACAACAGGTACTATTTTATTAGACTATAAATTTTTAGGAGATGAATCCCAGAAAGCCTAAAAGAATATATCAAGAAGTTGCAGAAGAATTAAATATTGATAAGGATTTAGTAGAAGACTTAGTAGAGTTTTATTACAAAGATGTCAGAAGCTTATTATCTAATTTAGAATATCCTAGAATAAACATAGAAGGTCTTGGTCATTTTGTTTCAAAACCAAAGATGGTATATGGATCAATAGAAAAGATATCAAGAATATTAAAAGAACATGACACATCTACATTTAAAGCTTATCACAATAAGAAAGCACTAGAAAATAAATTAGAACTACTACTGAAATTAAATCTTAAGATTCAAGATCAAACAGAAAAAAGAGAAACCTTTTTTAAAAACAAAAATAAATGAAAAATGTACTTAATCTAATCTGGCAAAATAGATCACAGATATTTGAAGGTATTAAAAACTCTGTCATTAGAGATGAGACAGTGGAAGAAATATCTAGACTCAGATATGATATTTGTGATGAATGTGAACATAAAGGTAGAAAGTGTGCAGTAAAAGGAACAGCACCTTGCTGTAATGAATGTGGATGTTCACTATCATTTAAGACCAGATCTTTATCATCAGAATGCCCACTTGGTAAGTGGCAAGCAATTATTACAGAAGAACAAGAAGAACAATTGGATAAGTTATGAGTATAGTATTTAATGCAAAAGATCATAGCTATAAAAGCAATGATGGTTCAGAAATAAATTGGATTAGTGTTACCACACTAGTATCTCATTTTAAGAAACCTTTTGATGCAGAAAAGATTGCAAAAAAAGTTTCTAAAAATAAAAGATCTAAATGGTTTAATATAAACCCAAAAGATATTATATCCATTTGGAATGCTGAATCAGAAAGAGCAGTAACTCTTGGTACATTTTATCATAACCAAAGAGAAGCTGACTTATGTTCTTTAGCATCAATAGAAAGAGAAGGAATAACTGTTCCAGTATTTAAACCAAATGATTTAACAAATGGAATTAAATTAGCACCATCTCAAAAATTAGAACCAGGCGTGTATCCAGAACATATGGTTTATCTTAAATCAGTTGGAATCTGTGGACAGTCTGATCTTGTAGAAGTAGTAAATGGATGTGTAAACATTATTGACTATAAAACCAACAAAGAGATCAAGACTGAATCTTACAAAGATTGGGAGGGAGTTTCTGAAAAGTTACTCCCACCTTTATCTAATTTAGATGATTGCAACTTTAATCATTACTGTTTACAGTTAAGTATCTATATGTATATGATACTTAAACACAATCCTAAATTGCAACCCGGAAGAATGTTTATTCATCATATACTATTTGAAACAGAAGGAGAAGATAGATATGGATATCCACTTACCAGATATGATGATAATGGAGACCCAATTGTAAAAGATGTAATTCAAATAGACATCCCATATTTAAAAGATGAAGTAACAGCTATTATGCATTATTTACATGATAATAGAAATAATATTAAAAAGAAATGATTGTAAAACTATTTGATATACAGAACGGCAAAGTAATTCCTACAGAACATTGCTATACACTAAAAGCACTTAAGATGGTAATGGATAATTATCCTGATGATTATATCAAGATATACCAATACTTGTTTTACATGACCTGCCCTAACCCAGACTTGAACCCATTCTTTTATACACCAGAAGTAGATAAAGAATCTCTCATACTTGAACAGATAGATGCTGAGTTCTCTACAGAAGATCAAGATATCTTTATAGCCTTACAATTCTGTCAGAGAATGTATGAAACACCTACATCTAGAGCATACAAAGGTATTGCATCTATGTTAGATAGATTAGCTAAATATATGGAGACTACACCTATATCACATGGTAGAGATGGTAATATTAACTCTCTGGTAGCTGCAGCAAAAAACTTTGAACAGATTAGAGCATCATTTAAAGGTGCCTATAAAGATCTACAGGAAGAACAATCTAGTAGAGTGAGAGGTGGTATTGGAATGGCATATGATCAATAATGGAGATATTTGAAAACATACCAACTTATGATAATGGCAACTGGACTATTACAGACTTTTCTTCAAGAGAAGAGTTTGCTACATTTTTAAGAGATATTTTTAAAGAACCTGGTAAATACAACTTTGATGAAACTAGCTTATTATTTAATTCTGAATCAAGAAAGTTCAGAGCAGATGGATATTACTGCGACTCTCCATTTAAATCCAAAGATTTTATCAATTACTGGGATGACCAAAAGCTTAAATGCAGAAGAGGAGTTATCTACAAATCAGGAAAAAATACCTGGTATGTTACAAGAGATTATTACATGTGGCTCAACTTCTTACCAATATTTGATAAAGAACAACAAATTTTTGACTTTGCAAAAATACGTGATGCCCAGTATCACATGGCCCTCTATGAACTATTGGCAGAGCTCAACTATAAGCATGTAGCTATTCTAAAGAAAAGACAGATAGCATCTTCTTATTTTCACATGGCCAAACTATTAAACCAGATTTGGTTTGAAGCTGGGGTCACTTTAAAGATAGGAGCAAGTCTTAAAGACTATATAAATGAGAAAGGTTCATGGAAGTTCTTAGATGAATATGCTGCTTTCTTAAATGAACATACTGCTTGGTATAGACCAATGACGCCACATAAAGTAATGATGTGGCAACAGAAGATTGAAGTTAGAAAAGGAGATAGAAAGAATGAAGTTGGTCTTAAAGGTACAATGCAAGGCATGTCATTTGAGAAAGATCCTACAAATGGTGTAGGTGGTCCAGTAAAATTCTTCTTCCATGAGGAAGCAGGTATTGCACCAAAGATGGATCAAACATATGAGTATATGAGACCAGCAATGAGATCTGGTTTAATTACTACAGGTATGTTTATAGCAGCAGGATCAGTGGGAGATTTATCTCAGTGTAATCCACTTAAAGATATGATACTTAATCCTACATCTAAAGATATATATGCAATAGAAAGTAATCTTATAGATAGTAAAGGAACAGAAGGTCTCTCAGGTTTGTTTATTCCTGAGCAGTGGTCTATGCCACCACATATAGATCAATATGGTAATTCACTTGTAGAAGATGCATTAGTAGCACTTGAGAATCAGTTTGAGCAGTGGAAGAAAGATCTTTCTCCAGAAGATTACCAGTTAAGAATATCTCAGCATCCTAGAAACATTGAAGAAGCATTTGCACATAGATCAGTATCTGTGTTCCCAACACATTTGGTAGCAGCACAGCAGAGAAGAATAGATGAAAAAGAATATTCATATGAATTCTTAGACATATTCTATGATGAGAATGGAAAGCCAAAAGTTAAGGAAACTAATAAGCTACCCATCATGCAGTTTCCGGTATCTAAAAAATTAGAAGATAAAACAGGAACTCTTGTTGTATGGGAAAGACCAATTAAAGATCCAGATTTTGGTCAGTACTATGCATCTATTGACCCAGTGTCTGAGGGCAAAACAACAACATCAGATTCATTGTGTTCTATATTTGTAATGAAAGCCCCTATACAAGTAACTAGACATACGGGTGTAGAAACAGAAACATATATAGAACAAGATAAAATTGTTGCATCATGGTGTGGTAGATATGATGATATAAATAAAACACATCAGAAATTAGAACTAATAATAGAATGGTATAATGCCTGGGCACTAATAGAAAGTAACATCTCTTTATTTATACAATACATGATATCTAAAAAGAAACAAAGATATCTTGTACCAAAGAGCCAGATCATGTTTTTAAAAGATCTAGGTGCTAATACTAACGTGTACCAGGAGTATGGTTGGAGAAATACTGGTAATTTATTTAAAGGTCACTTATTAAGTTATGCAATTGAATACTGTAAAGAGGAATTAGATACAGTCACAAAACCAGATGGTACAATTGTTAAAACTAAATATGGTATAGAAAGAATTCCGGATCCAATGTTACTTAAAGAAATGCAAGAATATACAGACGGTCTTAACGTGGATAGACTTGTAGCATTTACAGCATTGGTTGCATTTATGAGAGTGCAACAATCTAATAGGGGATATGCAAGAAGAACTATAATGGATGATGCTGCTAAAAACTTGCAAAAGTCAGAAAATTTGTTTAAATTAAATAGTAGTCCATTTAGGCATATGGGTTCTAATGGAAGATTGAAAAATGGTAATGTATTTAAAAAATCACCATTTAAAAATATTAAATAATAACTATGCAGGTATATAACGCATTACAGTTAAAAAAGGGAGCTAAAACAGAACAGAACAGGATGGGTAGTATTACCCAACCTCTACAGTTTTTATCTAAGAAAGATAAAGATGAAGAATGGGCAGCTTGGAACTTAGACTGGTTAGAATGGAATGGTCTTAAGCAAATCAGAAGAAATGCAAGAAGACTAATGAAAAACTATAAACTTGCAAAAGGAATTATTGATAGAACAGATTATATAATTGAAGAGAATAATGAATATAGGGATATAGTAGAAGTATTAACTAGAGAAGAAGTAACAGCTCTAGAATTAAAGTTCTACCCTATTATTCCAAATGTAATTAATGTATTAGTTGCAGAGTTTGCAAAAAGATCAACCAAACTAACATACCGGGCAATAGATGAGTTCTCATATAATGAGATGCTAGAAGAAAAGAGACAGATGGTAGAAGAAACTCTTTTAGCAGATGCACAGTTAAAAATTGTTACTGCATTAATAGAGCAAGGGATAGATCCTCAAGCACCTGAAGTACAAGAACAAGTATCACCAGAAAATCTTAAGACATTACCAGAGATAGAATCTTTCTTTAAGAAAGACTATAGATCTATGATAGAGCAGTGGGCTTATCATCAACATAAAGTAGATGTTGAAAGATTTAGAATGGATGAGCTAGAGGAAAGAGCCTTTAGAGACATGCTTATTACAGATAGAGAGTTCTGGCATTTTCACATGATGGAAGATGACTATGAGGTAGAGCTCTGGAATCCAGTAGTTACATTCTATCACAAATCTCCAGATGCAAGATATATATCACAAGGTAACTGGGTAGGTAAGATAGATATGTTTACTGTATCAGATGTAATAGACAAGTTTGGATACATTATGTCTGAAGAGCAATTAAAAGCACTAGAAGCAATCTATCCTATTAGATCTGGTGGTTATATAGTTGGTGGATATCAAAATGATGGAACATATTATGATGGTACAAAATCTCATGAGTGGAATGTTAATATGCCTTCTCTTGCATATAGACAGTATACAACTGCAGTTGCAAACTCAATTACAGATGGTGGTGATATTATAAATCAAATACTTTCACAAGGTGAAGATTACTTTGATCAAGGTACTGCATATCTATTAAGAGTAACTACAGCATATTGGAAGTCACAAAGAAAAGTTGGTCACCTTACAAAGATTTCAGAAACTGGAGAAGTTACAAATGAAATCATTACAGAAGACTATGAAGTAACAGATAAACCAATATATGACAATAGATTATTCAAAAACAAAACAAAAGATACTCTTGTACAGGGAGAACATATAGACTGGATCTGGATTAATGAAGTTTGGGGTGGTATAAAAATTGGACCAAACATCCCTTCATTCTGGGGAATGAATAATCCAGGTGGTTTTTCTCCAATATATATTGGTGTACAAAAGAATAAGATAGGAGCACTTAAGTTCCAATTTAAAGGAGATCAAAGTTTATATGGTTGTAAGTTACCTGTAGAAGGATCAGTATTCTCAGATAGAAATACTAAGTCTACAGCACTTATAGACTTAATGAAGCCATATCAGATTGGATATAATATTGTAAACAATCAGATAGCAGATATTCTAGTAGATGAATTAGGTACTATCATCATGTTAGATCAGAATACTTTACCTAAGCACTCTCTTGGAGAAGATTGGGGTAAAGGAAACTATGCTAAAGCATATGTAGCAATGAAGAACTTCCAGATGTTACCTTTGGATACATCTATTACAAATACAGAGAATGCATTAAACTTCCAGCATTTTCAAAAACTAGATCTTTCTCAGACAGAAAGATTAATGTCAAGAATTAGTTTAGCTAATCACTTTAAGCAACAAGCATATGAAGTAATAGGTGTTAATCCACAAAGAATGGGTCAACAATTATCTCAAACTACTGCTACCGGAGTAGAACAAGCTTTACAAGCATCATATGCACAAACAGAAGTATTCTTTATTCAGCACTGTGATTATCTAATGCCAAGAGTTCACCAAATGAGAACTGACTTGGCACAGTATTATAACTCTACAAAACCATCTGCAAGACTTACATATACCACATCTGCAGATGAGAAGGTAAACTTTGAAGTAAATGGTACAGACCTTCTAATGAGGGATCTAAATATATATTGTTCTACAACTGCTAACCACAGATCTGTATTAGAACAATTAAAACAAATGGCTATTCAAAATAATACTACTGGAGCTAGTATCTATGATCTTGGAAGAATAGTTCAATCTGACTCAATTGCTGAACTTAACCATGTTCTTAAAGCATCTGAAGATAAACAATCATCTCAGAAACAGCAAGAGCTACAGCAACAACAGCAAATGCAACAACAACAACTGGAGTCTATGCAACAGACTGAGAAGATGAAACTTGATGCACAAGCAATGGAAAAAGAAAAAGATAGACAAAGGGATATCTTGGTTGCAGAAATTAAATCAGCAGGTTATGGATCTATGGCAGATGTTAATAAAAATCAATTATCTGATTATACAGATGCCATGAAAGAGATAAGACAGTCAGAAGCTTATGAACAACAAACTAATCTTCAGATGGAGAAACAGTCTAATGAAAACTTAAGACAGTCTCAAAAGATGGATATTGAAAGAGAAAAGATATTAGCACAGAAAGAAATCGCTGATAAGCAACTACAAATAGCTAGAGAAAACAAAAATAAATATGATAAGAAGAAAGAAAAAGAATAGCACTTAGCTATATAGTGCAAAAAATAAATTCTCTTATCATAAATTTTTGAAGTTTATTTCTTATATTAAATTATAAACAAAACCAACAAATATGGAAGAATTAGAAAACAAATCTGACAAAGGTCAGGTACAAGACTCTACAACAGTAGGCAGTGTAGATGTTAATATTGATGAGATGTTTGGTATGCCGGGAGCAGAAAATGTAATGCTACCAGCAGAAGAAGAAGAAAAACCAAAGTCTGTATTTTCTAAAGAGACTACAGACACCTCGTTCCTTGACAAGCCTGTTTCTAAAGAAGAAGCAGCAAAGAAAGAAGAAGTTGAAGAAACTATTGCTGAGTTAGATAATCTAATTACTCAGGAAGAAGATGCCGGCAATAAAGGAAGACCAAAGATTGACAAATCAGGTCTTGCAGATCTTGCAGTTAAAATGATTGAGGAGGGAACTCTTATTCCATTTGATGATGATAAACCACTAGAGGAATATACAACAAAGGATTTTAGAGAGTTATTTGAAGCAAACTTTCAAGAAAGAGAGAATGCAATCAGAGAAAATACTCCAAAAGAATTTTTTAATGCACTTCCTGAAGAACTACAGTATGCAGCAAAGTATGTAGCAGATGGTGGTACAGATCTTAAAGGTCTCTTTAGAACTCTTGCTCAAGTAGAAGAGATGAGACAGTTAGATCCAGAGAATGAGTATGACCAAGAAGAAATTGCTAGACAATACTTATATGCTACTCAATTTGGAACTCCAGAAGAAATTGAAGAAGAAATCAATGACTGGAAAGACATGGATAGACTTAAGCAAAAGGCTAACCAGTTTAAACCAAAATTGGATAGAATGCAAGAAGAGATTGTTGCTAGACAACTTGCAGAGCAAGAAGTAAAAAAGCAACAGCAAGAAGAAGCTGCAAGAGTTTATACAGACAATGTATATAGTACTCTAGTAAATGGTGAGATTGGAGGAATTAGATTAGATAAAAAAGTACAGAGCATGTTATACTCTGGATTAGTACAACCTAACTATCCATCTATATCTGGTAAACCTACAAACTTGTTAGGCCACTTATTAGAAAAATATCAGTTTGTAGAACCAAGACATGATTTAATTGCAGAAGCACTTTGGTTACTTGCAGATCCAAATGGATACAAGACTAAGATAAAAGAACAAGGTGGTAAGCAAGCTACAGAAAAAGTAGTAAGACAATTAAAAACTGAGCAATCAAGAAAAATTACTTCTTCTGTAAATGATGATAGAGAATATGATACAAAAACAAGAACAAGCAAACCAGCACAAAAAACACTCTCAAGAGGAGGATTCTTCAAGAGATTTTAATTAAGTAACAAATAAAACAAATATAAAAATGGCAACTCCAATTTTAAACAATGGGATATTCCTAAGAGATACAGCCTACCAAGCGTCCTCGCATGTAGACTCTTATCACTTAGTGAATATGTTAAAAGATGCTGAACCTATGGATTTAGGTCCAGTAGACCTTTGGGCTATGGCTCAAAAAGTAGAAATGCCCCTTTACCAGCTTTCTAGCTTTGGTGGCAAAAATGTAATTATGGTTGATAATGCTCGCGGAGAGTATAAGTGGCAGACTCCTGTCTCTACAGATCTTCCATATGTTATTGAAGATATTGAACCAACCAATACTTTCAAAGGTATTGATGGTACAACCTTCAAAATTAAATTAAGCCGTAGAGAGTTTGGTCACGGTGACATTGTTACTTATGACAAGTATAATGGTGTGGAATTGTACATTACAGATGAAGATATTCTTCCTGTTGGTGATGCATTCATCTACACAGTTCAACTTGTAAACAATGACAACACTAGATTCTTAGATAATGCTTATTTAGCTAATGGAACAAGATTCTTTAGAAAAGGATCTGCAAGAGGTGAGTATGGTGAGAGATTCTCTGACATCATCACACAAGCTGGTTTCCGTGAATACTATAACTTTGTTGGTGGTGCAGAAGCTCACGTACATTATTCTATCTCTTCAAGAGCAGACTTAATGATCAAAGGTGGTATGAATGCAGATGGTACAGTTCCTGTAACTGAGATCTGGAGAACATTTGACAAAAATGTTACTGATCCTTCAATCACATCTTTAGAAGATATGGTTAAAGTTATGGGTAAAGATGCTGTTAAAAAAGCATTTGATAATGGAGATTTGTCTAGAACTTTCTTGACAAACATGGAAGCAGCTCACCTTTCTAAAATTGCAACTGACATTGAGACTTACTTAATGTGGGGACAAGGAGGTAAAGTTAAGCAAGATGGTCCAGATGATATCAGATTGTCTGTTGGACTTTGGCAACAATTGAACAATGCGTTCAAAAGAGTATACAACAAAAATAACTTTACTCTTGACTTATTCCGTGGAGAAATCTATAACTTCTTCAATGGTAAGGTTGAGTTCCAAGGACCAGATCCAAAAAGATCTCTTATTGTACAAACTGGTATGGGTGGTATGCGTATGGTTAATGAGGCCATTAAGCAAGAAGCTATCTCTTCAGGTTTGTTAATTCAGGCTGCTGATATTGGTGCTATCACTGGTAAAGGTATGGACTTGAACTTTGGATTTGCTTATACTTCATATGTAATTCCATTCTTGGCAAATGTTAAGTTTGTTCTTAACCCAGCATTTGACAATGTTCATACAAATGATATTGAAAACCCAATCATAGATGGTTTCCCATTATCTTCTTACAGCTTTATCATCTTTGATATCACTGATAACACTAATGATAACATCTTTATGTTGAAACTTTCTTGGGATAACCAATTGAAGTGGTGGTACCAAAATGGTACTATGGACTACATGGGAAGAACTCAAGGTTTCCAGTCTTCTGGACAATTCAACGGGTACCGTGTGATGATGTCTCAAACAATGCCAGCTATCTGGGTAAAAGACCCTACAAAAGTCTTGAAAATTGTTATGAGAAACCCAATCACTGGTGGCTCTCTATAATAGATCAAAGTATGAGAGGGAGAGTAAAATCTCCCTCTTTTTACTTATTTTTAACTAACATTTAAAACCAACAAAAAATGGAAAATTCAGAATTTACAATGGTGGAAATTAACAAAGCTGCCACCGCAAGAAAAACAGCTATTGCTATTAGACCATACTTTGACAGTAGAATGTCAAACATGGGATTAGAAACATATGGACAAGTATTGTTTGATGGTGTAAAACATCAAGAACAGTTAGCTTGTCTTGAAGTTAATGGTGTAACAAGATATATTACTGGACTAAATGAATTTGCTCCAGAAATTAAAGTTCTACCAAATGATGATAGAGCAGCAAAAATTAGAGAAATAAGAACAGCAGTTGCAGAATTAGAAAAAGATTTAGCAGCTAATGTTTTAGATATTGAGGATAAAGATTTTTGGAATAAAGTAAAACTACTTAAACCGGATAACAAAGACTTCTGGAATAAGATAGATATTAAATGTGGTAATGAGCCAGTATTTTTAGATCCAAAAGATCCTTTTGATAGAATTAAAATTTATGCTATTGAAGCTGGTGCATTTTCAATTATTGCAAAGAGCTATGAAGATGCAAGATCAAAAGCAAAACCACCAAAGTTTTATCTAGATAAAGAAGAAGAAACTGTAATGGTAAGAACTGAATACAAGAAAATGCGTAACAAAGCACTTTCTGAACTTCAGAAATTATTTGATAAAAATAGTACTAAACTGTTCTACATTGCAAAAGTTGTTGATATTAACAGTACACAGTACAGAAAATCAACACCAAATGATATTATCTATGAGAACATGGATATGTATATTAATGGAGAGGGTGGTGAGACTAATAAAGAAAGAGCGGCTAAATCTTTCATTGATGCAGTAAATATGGATATGGAAACACTAAAAATTAAATCAATTGTTAGAGATTCCGTATTTTTTAAGTATATTATAAGTAAGGCAGATGGTCATATTTATCATGCTAAGTCTAACAGCTTACTTGGTAGAAATGTATCAGATGTTGTAGAGTACTTTAAGAATCCTTTAAATGAAGATATTCTTAAAGATGTTACAACTTCTGTTGAAAAATTGTGGAACTCTTAAAAAATTAAATAAAATGAATACTCCAAAGAAAAAATCTAAAAAAGGAACTTCAGCCATGAATTATGGTTATGAAGCTGGTAAACTTGCAGAGGGTGCAGCTAGTAAAAAAATGAAAACTGGTGGAATGACTAATGCTAATAAAAGTGTATCTGCATTAAAAGCAGCTGGATCCAAAGGTGTCATCTCTGGAGAAAATGCTAAAGTATCTGCATCTAAAGTAGCTAAAGGACGTTCAGGTGGAACTTCTAAAGCTCCTAAAACTGCAGTTCCTAAAGCTATGTATGGTACTTCTATGAGACCAGGCATGATGAAAAAAGGTGGTGCTAAAAAAATGAAATAATGCCACTAAAGAAATCTACTACTAAAAGTCGCGTTAACCAGGCTGGTGTTTACACTAAGCCTGGCATGCGCAAATCTTTATTTGAAAGAATTAAAGCTGGTACTAAAGGTGGAGATCCAGGAGAATGGTCTGCAAGAAAAGCACAACTTTTAGCTAAAGAATATAAAGCAAAAGGTGGTGGCTATAAAACTAAAAAGTAATGGTTAAAGATCCTCAGCAAAGTTTAAGAGATTGGTCAGCACAAAAGTGGATGACTTCTGGAACTTATGCTAATAAGAAAAAAGGATCAGCTAAAGAGGTAAAGTCAAAAGGTAAGAAAAGATATTTACCTGAAGCAGCATGGGGATCTTTATCTGCAGGAGAAAAAGCAGCTACAAATAAAGCAAAAGCTAAAGGTAATAGTAAAGGAAAACAATTTGTTAAACAGCCCAAGGGTATAGCCCAAAAGGCATCAAGATTTAGATAGTTATGGCAATTAAGAAAACAACAACTAGAAAAACACCAGCTAAGAAATCATCTTCAGTTGGTATTTCTATTTTAGGTGGTAACAAAGCAGACATGAGAAAATGGGAAATTGAATCTGCTATGTCTACATTACAAAGAGCTTCTGAAATTCAGAAGAATGCTAAGTTAATGGCAGATGTAAAAAAAATGGCTGCTGAAAAAGCTAAAGAATTTAACAGCATAGCTGCTGGTAAAAAGATTTAATAATGGCACAGGCAAAAACTAAGAAAGTAAAAGTTACTGCCGGTGGTGAAAAACATGTAGTATATAAAAAGACTACAAAAAAAGGAGAAGGAAAGGTTGGTCATATAATGGTTAACCATCCTACTAAAGATAAAGGTCAGTGGGATACTATTGATCTTACTAAAATAGGTAGAGCCAAAACAGTTGCGCAGGGTGTAGCTGCTACAAAGAAATGGCATAAAGATAACCCTGATTATAAGTATAAAGGCAAGAAAAAGAGTAATGGCAAAAAGTAGAGCACAACAAGCAGCAATAGCTATCTCAATGAAGAAAGCTGGTAAGATACCACAAGGTTATCATAGAATGCCTGATGGTTCTATTATGAGAGACTCAGACCATAAAATGAAAAAAGGTGGTTCTACTCCTGCTTGGCAAAGAAAAGAAGGTAAGAACGCAACAGGTGGTCTTAATGCTAAAGGTGTGGCTAGTTATAGAGCAGCTAATCCAGGAAGTAAACTTCAGACAGCTGTAACTACTAAACCATCAAAACTAAATCCAGATAGTAAAGATGCTAAAAGAAGGCGGAGCTTTTGTAGCAGAATGTCTGGGATGAAGAAAAAATTAACTAGTTCAAAGACAGCTAATGATCCTAACTCTAGAATCAATAAGTCTTTAAGAAAGTGGAATTGTTAACTTATTATATATATTATTATGAAAACTATGAAGACTTGTAAAATGGGTTGCGGCAAAATGAAAGCTGGTGGTCCTGTTAAGAAAGTAAAGAAGATGGCTAAAGGTGGAGCTACAGACTATAACTATGGCATTCCATTAAATGGCTTACCTATGCGCCCTACTAATGGTAACACAGATATTTCTAAAAATCAGATGGGAACTAATCCTACTATGAAGAAAGGTGGTACTATGAAAAAAATGCAAGACGGTGGAATTAAAACAAAAAATAATACTGCTATAGATAATAGCAATAGGCAATCTAATATTAATTTATCTGAAATTTTAAAAAAACAAGAATCTTTAAATAAACAAATAAATAGGGAAGCACAAATAAAAAATGCTGCAATATCAGATGCAAATAAAAATCAAAGAAAAAAGGGTGGTTCTGTTAAGAAAATGAAATCTGGTGGTGCACTTAAAGCTGTACCTTCTAGCAATACTGGTTTATCTAAGTTACCTACTGCAGTAAGAAATAAAATGGGTTATCAGAAAAAAGGTGGTTCTGTTAAAAAGAAGTAACCATGTGTAAGTGTAGAGAAAAAGGTAAAGTTAAAAAGTAAAGTCATGGCAACTAAAAAGACTACCGCAAAGTTTGGATCTACTGTAAAAGTACAGAGAGGATATCCTGGTAAGATTAGATCTGCTAAAGATCAAGGTTATACTCCTATTGGTAAAAGAGAACCTGCAAGAACTAAGTTTGATGATGGAGGAGCTTTAAGTAATAAAGCACCAAAAGAAGCAAAGATGAAATTTTACTCTCCAGATGGTAATTACAAAACAGTAGTTAAAAAGAATTATGGTGAGCCTGAAAGAGCTAAGGAAACAAGAACACTTAAAGGAGTTTTGAGAGGTGTTAATAAACCTACAATGAATGTAGAGCCTCAAGAATCAAAACCTGAAGTATTTAGTGCTAAAAAAGGTGGTTGGATACAGGGAGCTATTAAAAAACCTGGGGCATTAAGAGAATCTCTTGGTGTTAAAAAAGGTGAAAAAATTCCTAAAGCTAAATTAGCAGCTGCTGCAAAAAAGGGTGGTAAACTTGGACAAAGAGCAAGACTTGCAATTACATTAAGTAAAATGCGTAAGAAATAATTATAATGTTAAATAGCACTATAACTGTAAAGATTAAGCAACGGCTCAATAAGCTTGATAGTCAAGACTACGACAACATAGAATGTTGGCAGGTGGTTGAGGCATTTAATAAAGCCCAAGTAGAATGGTCTAGAAGACAGTTGCATGGTATTAATATTGTTAAAGAGGGAGATGAGCAATCTACCCGGAGAAAGGATGACTTACAAGTTCTTCTATATAAAACAGTTCTTAGTGGTATAACAGATAAAGGAGACTATTCTTTCTTAAGTATTCCGCAGGATTATTTACAATGGAAAAGAGTAGATGTATATGCTCAAAGAGATTGCTGTGATAAAAGAAGGATGGTAGTATATCTTGCAGAAGAAGGTAATGTATCTGTACTTTTAAGAGATAAATTAAAACAACCAAGTTTTGAATGGGCAGAAACATTTGCTACACTTATAGATGATAGAATAAATGTCTACACAAATAATGACTTTAATATCTCTGAAGTAGATCTTACATATTACAGACAACCTAGAAAGATACAAATACAAGGTTGTGTAGATCCATACACAGGGGTTCAGTCTACTGTAAATGTAGAGTGTGAATTTAAAGATGATATAATAGAAGTAATAATAGATGAGGCAGTGAGCATTATAGCTGGAGATATTGAATCTGGAAACCAATTCTCTAGAGGTACAGAAACTGCTGAACGTAATAATTAATAAATGGAAACAAAATCAAGACTTTTAAAAAGAAATCCTGAACCATCAAGAACATTATCTAGACCACAGGTAACAGTAACACAACCAAAGAGTGAGCCTGCTAAACCACAACCAACTCCTGATACCGGTGTTGGAGGTAGTTCATTAGATAACATGGTATCATCTTGTGCTAGTGAATTAATGAATGCAAGAACAAGTATTCACAAACTTCATTTAAAAGTAACTGGAGAGGGATCTTTTGCTGCACATAAAGCATTAAATGAGCTTTATGATGCATTACCAGATTTTGCAGATACTCTTGTAGAAGGATATCAAGGAGCTGCTGAGAAATTACTTTCATATAAAGAAGTACCACCAAGAACTCTTGATACAACAGCTGATGCTGTTAATTATATTAGAGATATCTATGGAATGATTAACAAGCTGCAAGGCATGTTACCTTATTCTGAAATTGTAAACAACTTGGATTTAGTAAAGGATGCTCTTAATTCAGCTAAGTACAAATTGCTTTTCCTAAAATAATTTTGGAGTTATAAAATTTTTTACTATATTATAGTATATTGTTTGTTTAATTAAATTATAAAAAAATGGCTTATTTTAATCACGCGTTTAGAAAAACGTTTTTGGCAACAGGAGCCACAATTGGTCCTGTAGCTATTACTAACCCATCAGGTGGATCATTAGGTAATGCTAGTGCAACTGGTGGATTTTTATCAACTGCAAGTCGCCCAACTTATGCATTAAATCAGTTGGCTGCTGCAGCAACTACTTCATTTGGAAGTCTTGAGAATAACTATGTTGGTTGGTTTGATCCTAAAACTAATCTATCAGTTGTTCCTAGTACTGCTTCTGAGTGTTGTCCTCTTTATCTTGCTGGATCTACTATCTACTGTAAAGATAAAGTTAGCCCATTCATTGGTGGATACCAAGAGACTAACAAGTCTAAAGTAGTTAATCCTAGATATGTATCTAGATTTTATGATGTAGAACCTTGTACTCCTACTAACAATGTAGTACACGTTGGTTCTACTTATGCTAGTGCAGGTGGTGGTGTTTTGACTGGTACTGCTGTGGGTGGTACTGGTTATGATCCAGCTCCTTCAACTAGCATTGTAGTTGGAACAACTACAGTTACTGGTACAGGTACTGGTTTAACCTTAATTATTAATATTAGTGCTGGTGGTGTACCAACTGTAGTTGGTATTGCTAGTCCTGGTAAAGGTTATGAAGTTGGTGATACAGTAAATATAGATAATGGTGATACTACTCTTCCTGTAACAACATCTTCAGTATATACTATTAATACTGTTACAACTGCAATTGCTCCAGTTATCTCTGGTACTAACTGCTGTAAAGAGTTCTTGTGTGGTGAGACTTATTATCTTCGTTTAGATGTTAAAGGATCTCCTGCTCTAAGATTCTTAGATCACAATGCATACTATACTGCATCTGCTTATACAGGATGTTGTCCAGCAGGAGCTATTGCTCCAACTCCAGTAGATTCTACTGAAGTAATGATCCTTTGGGCTAATGATCTATTAAACTCTCCAATTGTATCTCCATTCTTCCAAATTGCTATTCAGGATGAGGCAGGTGTTATCTGGTATGCTCCAGGAACAGATGCAGCTTTCTTAGCTTCAGTTGGTGCTGATACTTGGAATAACTATGTATCTCCAGGACATGTTGCTGGTGCTTGTGCAGGTTTAATTCTTAATGGTGCTTATGTAGATACAAGATTTGGAGATTGTACTTTCCAAATTTCTGACTTCTATGAGAAACAACCAATTAACTTGTATCCAAGTGAAGTAGATCTTAATGGAGATCCATGTCAGTTTGAAGGTCTTTGTGTAGTTAATGAGTGTCTTGGTAGCCAAGCTAATGGTCTTGGAGAAACAATTCTTAGAGATGTAATTCTTTCAGAATCTTACAGACAAAACTTCTTCTCTTCTGACTTCAGAATCCGGGAGATTACACAAGGTAACCAAATTGTAAATGCTGTTAACAGACAAGCACTTTACTATAATGTTTTCTTACAACACAGTGTTCCAAGATTTAACAATCCTACTGGTACATTTGATAATGATCAGTACTTACTACAAGTAGTATTTACTTCTGCTTTAAGTGGTGCTGCATTTGTTACTGCTACTACTGATTGGTTAGATAATTGTGGAGTTTGTGAGATTGAAACATTTGCTTGTGAGTCTACTTGCTCAGCTATTGAGTTCCCAGCTCTTCCAGCTCAGTGCGGTATCTAATAGTTAAAGGTTAATAAATAAATATGGGGAGAGCGAGTTTATACTCCTCTCCCTTTTTATTAAAATAAAGTTATGGCAAATCATGTATTAAGTTTAGAGGTGCCTCAAGTAATGAATGAATGTGTTCTTAAATTACTTGACACAAGTGTATACCAAACAGCAAATCCTGCAATACCTGTAGTATGTCCTACCTTGAATATTACAGTTCCAGGTTTTGGGTATTCTAATCAAATAGATGCTACAGATTTCTATACAACAGGATCTGCTACCATAACTGCTTGTGATTTACAATTACAAACTGTAGATTGCGGTACACAATATTATAATTTACCTGATGGTATATATATTATAAAATATAGTGTATCTCCAAATGAGACAGTATATGTAGAGTATAATCATTTAAGAGTGACTTATGCACTAAATAAGTATTACAAAATACTTTGTGATATAGATGTAGCAGCATGTGAGCCACCATTTAAAGTTCAACAGACGCTTGAAACACTTAGATTAATATTTATGTATCTTCAAGCTGCAAAATCAAAAGTAGAGTTTTGCCATGAGCCACAGAAAGGAATGGCATTGTATAACTATGCTTTAAAGCTTTTAAATAAATTGTCTTGTACAAATTGTTAAACTAACTAAAAACCAATAATATGTCAGTATGTGCAAATTGCAAAACAAAATTGTCCTGTGGATGTCAGAGAAGAAAAGCATCAAACGGACAACAAGTATGTTCTAATTGTATTGGAAAATATGAAGCACAACTTAAATTAAATATAAATAAACAAGATCTACAAAAATACACTAAGTAATGTCTGCTCCTTACTACTATAAACTTGAATCATGTTGCACAGGTGAAGTGTTATACTTTCAAGCACCTAATCCTAGTTCTCCAATAGTAGCTAATGGTTATACTTTTCCTCATCAGTTTTTATATGACCCATTTCTTCCAAGTCAATATGGACTTATACCAGGTCAGTGTTATTTAGTAACTCAGATGTTTGATGATAATTGGTCAAACTATCCAATATTAGGTTCAAACTGGTTATCATATAATGGAAATATATATACAGATTGTAGTGTACTATTTGGAGAATGTGCAGAATGTAGTCCTTGTTATTTATTAGTATCATGTGATGGTTCAATACCACCATTTACTACTACACAAGATTTATCAGCTTATCTTT
>Ga0208005_1000108_pt1 | contig 37000 bp, 47 predicted proteins | sample DEB19_08_DNA_3_FD_184530 | JGI IMG/M metagenome (GOLD analysis project Ga0208005, IMG submission 184530) | Aqueous microbial communities from the Delaware River and Bay under freshwater to marine salinity gradient to study organic matter... | ecosystem: Environmental > Aquatic > Marine > Coastal... | reverse complement strand
TGCCGACAATTGTGCCACGTCGCCCCGCCCTGGTCACGGTCGCCCCGCCCTGGTCACGGTCGCCCCGCCCTGGTCACGGTCGCCCCGCCCTGGTCACGGTCGCCCCGCCCTGGTCACGGTCGCCCCCCACGGGGGGGCGCCCGGCGGCTGCGATTGCGTTACTACCCCTCGCGTGTTCCGGTCCCAACCTTCGCCACCCACAGAATCAACGCTAGCACGGCTAGGATTGGTTATGGCGCGTCCTGGGCTTCAAGACGACCCAATGTGCCACCCGACACCTAGGACGCGCCACGGCGGCTCTAATGCGAAAATCGGGTTCTCACTGTCAACGGTTGACAGTGAGAACGGTCAGCGCATCTACGAACGGTTCGTAGATGCGCCCGTCACAGCCTCGCCTGGGGCGGTAACAGAGAGACCAGAGAGACCAGAGAGACCAGAGATGGCTTCTGTTAAGCCCCTATCTGACAGAGACGACAGAGACGACGGAGACGACAGAGACGACAGAGTTGCTTCTGTCAGATTCTCACTGTCAACCGTTGACAGTGAGAACGGTCAGCGCATCTTCGCCCGGGGCGAAGATGCGCCCTTACAGCCTCGCCCACGCCGGCTCGGGCGGGTGCCCGGCGCGGGGCTGGGACAGCCGCAGGTGCCGCCGGTACTCACGGGCGTCGATCTGCTTGACGGTTCGGGCGGCGTCCTGATCCATCAGTTCGGTGAACAATCCCACCGCCCCGGCGAGGGCGTCGATGCGGTCGTCGTGTTTAAGGCAGTTGCGTTGTCGGGTGATGCGGGTGAGTTGGGTCATCAGCACCTCGTCCTTGACGACGGAGGGGTCGGCGACGAGCCGGTGCTGGTTCATGACGGGTTCGAGGGTGTTGATGATGCGGAGTTCTTTCTGGCCGGTGACGTGGAGGGGTTCGACGGTCGCGGCCCAGCCGTGGGGCAGGTCTAGCTCCTTGGCTTTCTCGCTGTTGGCCTCGATGAACAGCCGGGCGACGGCGGGCTTGAGAAGCTGGGCAAGCATGGTCCCGCCGTAGTTGTCCTCGACGATGATGTCATTGACCCGGTGGTGCAGGGCATCGGACGCGATGCTGGCGAGGTTCTCGGTCGAGTGCGGGCCACGGTAGGCGCTGACCCGCTTGATGTAGAGGTAGCCGTGGAGTTGCCCGACGATGGCCCAGGCGGTTTCGTCGTTGTTCTTGCCGCCCGAGGGGTCGATGAACATCTTGGTCCCGTGGTAGGGGAGCCAGTCGGAATCGACGTAGATGGGGCCGTAGCAGCAGTCGTCGGCGAGGCCGTAGCCGGGCACGTCTTTGACGGCGGTGGAGTTGTTGCCGGCGTGTTTGCCCCACGCGATGTTTCGGGGTGCCTTGGCGGGGTGGACGGGGTGGACGATGAAGTCCGCCATCTTCAGCGGGTAGAGCAGCGCATTGGACAGGTTGGTGTGGAGCAGGAACTGCATGGCGAACGTGGACCTGCCGACGCTGGCCTCGCGGGCGGCGAGGTCGTCGCTGTTGAATCGCAGGGGTGCGGTGGGTTCGCCGGGTTTTGCTTCGCCCTTGTCGAGTTTGCGTTGCAGGGTGGGCGAGAAGTTGAGTAGGGAGTCGCCCGGCATGGGGTAGCGGGCGGGCCAGGATCGGAAGGCGTAGCCGGATTTGGCGAGGTCAAGGTAGATGGACTCCTCGTTCTGGTAGGTGCCGAGATAGACGGTCTGCCCCTTGGGGAGCAGAATCGAGTCGAACTCTTTGACGCGCTCGCGGAGCTTGACCCGCATCTCCCGCGTCATGGCGGTTTCGGGCGTCTCCACGTCGTCGGGCACGATCAGGCCGGCGCGGTGCCCGGTGATCTGGCCGGTGATGCCGAACGCGGCGATCGACGGGTTCTTGGCGGGTCGGATGCCGCCCACGTCGAACTTGTCGGCGCTGTCGAGTCCGTCGCCGGTCTGTCGCAGGTGTTGCAGAAAAGGGGTGTGGTATATCCACGTCCTGATCTGGCGGAGGTTATCGCGGGACTTGGTTTGCGACGCGGAGACGAGGAGCACCTTCAACTCGGGATCGTTGAGCAGTCGCCAGGCGACAAAGGCGTTGGTCTGGTACGACTTGCCCTCGCCACGGAACGCGATGACACCGCGCCGGCTCGGCCCGTTCTGGAGCCAGTGGAGGATGTCGTACTCGAGGTCCGAGAGCGGGGCCACCTTGTCGAGTCCGTGGAACCGCCACAACTCATGCACGAAGAAACGCAGGTCGCCTCGCAGGCGCTCGACGTACTGCGTCCCGGTGATGGTTTGCGTCATTTACGCTTGCGTTCCTTTGCCCGGTAAATCCAGCACGGTCGCCGCCCCGTGATGCGAATCATCCGGCGCTCGGCCCGGCCTTCGCGTATAGCTTTGTCGATCCGATTTTGTGCGGCGGTGAGTGATATGCCGACGATGTTCCGGTACTGCCCGGCAGTGAACCATCCGGCGGGAACATCATTCTCGACCTCGATGATGGCTTCCAGCCTGCGGATCGCCTCAATGGTGGACGTATTCATGCGATGACATCTCCGTTGGTAGATACCACCGCCCGCCGGTGGGGCGGGCTTGCCACTCTTGGTAGTTTCCGTCCCGGTGCAGGATGCCGTAGGCGAACCCATGCTCCCACGCCAGCGTGTTCGCGGACGCCCGGTTGTAGCCAAGTTCGAGATTACACAGACATCCGATCGCCCGTCCGGATCGTGGAGACAGGCCTGGGATTGGCATGCCCTGGATTGAGTGGGCGTGCCCCTGCATCACATTGTCGTACACGCGGGCGGCGGATGATGCGGCGTTGTTGCCGTGGTGGAATCCGTGGATCACGTTCAAACGCCCCAGCCGCAGCACGCCGTCTCGCTTGTTGTAGGGCAGCATCGGCGCGCACTTCACCGCATCGAGGCGGGCTTGGATTTTCTGGATGAGTTCGCTGGCGATCTCGGACTTTGTTTTGTTGCTTTGCGCGAGCATGTCCCACAGCCGTTCGTCGTGATTACCACGGAGAAAATGCGTGGGCTTGTACCAGTCGATCAGATCAATCCCCGCCACCACATCGTCCATGATGCCGCTGCGTCGCTCCTCATCGCTCGCGCCGTTTCGCAGCGGTCGCATGTCGAACAGGTCGCCAAGGTGAATCCTGATTGTCGGCTTCCAGCATTTCAGGAAGCTACGCACCACCTTCAGGCTGGGCTGGTGTGCCATGTCGCCGTGCGTGTCGCCGATGACGATGAACCGCTCGGGCTTGCTCATTGGGTTTTCCCGTTACGCCGTCGCGGCGTCGTCGCCTTCGGGCACGTCGGGGAGTTGCGGGGCCGGGAACTTGAACGAGTCCCCGCCCATCGCCTCGGCGAGTTGGTCGATGGTGCTGCCCTTGGTCCGTGCGGATGTGATGCCACAGTCTTTGAGTCGCTGGCGGATCACGTTGCGGTCGGCGGCGGTCAAGTCCACTTCGGTCGGCGTGCCGTCGTGGCCGAGCACTATCTTCTTGCCCGACTTAACCATCTTGAGCAGTTGCTTGTCGAACTGATCGGCCATCGTGTTAAGTATGTCAGCCATGATTCTCACTCCGTTTTCGTGCTTGCAGGCAGAGCGGGGAACCGTCGAGGTGGTCCCACCAGAAGTTGTTTTCCTTCTTGCAGTGGTAGGTGACGGCGCGGATGCCGTCCCACTCGCGCGGGCTTGACCCGAGCTTGATGAACGCCGTCACCCGGCGTAGAGGCGCACCGCAGCCGGGACAGTTGGGCGGGTCGTTGTCACGCATTGGAGTCCTTTCGCTTGTCTCGCAGGGAGAACCACGCGAGCGCGGCCAGCGGCAATCCGATCAGGATGGCGACGGCGATGGCGTTGCGACGGATTTCGCCCTGATCCGATCCCCCTTGGTGTGGAGGTATGCCAGCGCTCCCGCCGCCCGGTGATCGCCCTGGGTGCGAAGGTTGAGTTGTGCTTCCGGGCCGGTCGCCGTCTTGAACCAGTCCAGTCCCTTCGCCAGCATCCCCGACCGGACCAGCAGGTACGCCAGCCCGCCGAGCAGAATCCACGTCAGGTAGCGGTCGAGGATCGTCGGCAGCACGATCATCCCACCACCAAGTGCCATCATCACGAACCCGAAGTCCCTCGGGATAAACTGGAGGTACGGCACGAACACGATCAGCGCCCCCGCCGCCAGCATCGCCGCCCCGAGCCACACGAGGTTGCCCAGCGCCGTCTGCGCCGGGCTGGGTGGCGCTGACGCCTCGCCCGTCCCGATCGTCAGCGACTCGGATCGGCTCGGGGCACCATTCGTACCAGTGCTTTCCGTCTGCCCCCACGCCAAGGTCGCGGGGGCGATCGCTTTTGGGGGTTGCGTCACCTCAACGACGGTGCCGTCCGGTCGCGTGACGGCGATGCTGCCGCTGCCGCAACCAATGAGCAGCAGCGCCATGACAATGGCGATCGTGAGTCTCATGTGATGTCCTTGGATGGTTATTCCTGAACTTGAACGCCGACGCCGTATCGTTTCGCCATGATGGCTTTTCGCTTCACTTCCATCACGGCATCCTTGCCGCCGATCTCGGGAAACTCGGCGAGTGCTTCATACAGAGCGCGCTGGCGGTACATGGCGATGGGGTTTCGCAGGCGAGCCAGCCGCTCGGACTCGACCCAATCGGATCGGAACGCGGGCAGCGCCTGATACGACGGGCGCTCGATGATGGTTTGCAACGTCTGCGCGAGCGTGCGCCCGCCGATCTCGACCTGCCCGGTCTTTTCGAGCCATCGGTCGTACACCGTCTGCCCCTTGGCGTTGCGGATGTCTTGCAGGTCCAGGTCGCCGAGATACCTGCCGGGCGGGTTGATCTGCTTTCCGAACCGTGCGAGCTCTGCCGCGACCGGCGTGGGAAGCGTCTTGGAGTAGGCGAACGGCGACAGGAAATCCGGGCCGATAAAGTCCGGTGCGGGCATCGGCTCGCCGAGAAAGTTGCGCTTGGGCGGGAGTGTTTCAGACAGGCCGGGGATGCGGTTCTTGATCGCGTCGAGTCCGCTTCGGACCTCGCGCTGGTACGGGTCGTCCTTGAACCCGGCGACGAACGACGGGACGTAGGAACCGACCTGCCGGTTGTACCACCGTTCGAGTGCCTGCCCGGTCTTGTCGGTCATCGCGTCGAGCGCCTGCGCCATGCCGACAACGTAGGTCTTGCTCAACGTGTTGTTGGCGAACGCCATCGTGAGTTGCAGCGCGGCGTCGCTCTTGGTGTTCTCGTCAACGTGGTTGGCGATCTCGGCGTAGTCGGCGGCGATGCCGAAGAACGTGCCCCACGGCTCCATTCGCTGATACGAAAGAGTCCTGACCGTTCCGCTCTCATCGGTCCACTTGAACGAGTACGGGCGGTTGCCCGCGTCCATCCACAGCTTGCGGGCCTCGGGGTTGGCTGGACCGCCGCCGGTGATGCTGTCGTTCGCCGCCGCGTACACAGCGGTCGCGGCCAGCGCCGAGCCGACCGCGATCTTGCCACGGGCCATCGCGGCGACGGCGCGGTCTTTCGAGAACAGGTCGGCCCGCGTGCGGGCGTAGAGCGGCGCTGCGGGAGAGTGAGCCAACACCTCGATCGGCATGTTGACGCCGATGCGGAAGAACGGCGCGACGATCTTGCCGATGGGGTGCTTGTCGAGGTACTGGCTTGCACCTTCGAGAGCGGGGCCGACGATACCGCCCTCGCCGAACTCGCGGGTGAATGTGCCGTCCCTGGCGATCAGCTTGCCTGTCTCATCAATGCCGCGTCCCGCCGCGTCAAATGCCGACGCGACTTTATTGGCGACGTGGGCGGCCAGTTCGTCGCCGGTGAGTCCACGCTGGATGCCGTCCGACCACGCCTGCGATCGGATGTAGGCGCGGTAGAGCACCTGCTTCGAGAACTCATCGCTCGACATGGCGAGTCGAGACGGCAGGCCGATCACGGCCCCGATGCCATCGGCGACGTTGCCAAGGAACTCCGATCCCGCGATCTTGCCGTCGCGGCCCAGGGCGGCGGCGCTGATGGGCCGACCCGCAGCGGAACCAAGATTCTCCGACGCCATCAGCACGGGCGAGTCGGCCCGGAACGATTTGGCGGCGAACCGGATGGCGTCCAGAGTGGACTCCATCATCGAGTGGTACATCTTCGCGCCTTGCAGGAACGTGGGGATGTCGCCCGTCATCACCGCGCCGGCCATGATCTCGCCGGGCATGGTCGCGGCTTTGACGGTGTTTGAATCCAAGTTGACCACGGCGGTTTTGGCTGCGGACAGCAGTCCATTGATCCACACGAAGTTGTGCAGACGCAGCAGACGGTTCATCCAGTGCTCGGGCTTGGCGGTGCGGGCCACGAACTCGGCCCCGCCGTCGCCGGTCGCGAGCCTGCCCGCGAGCGCCATCACGTCGGCGTCGCTCATCGCGCCGAGCATTTCGCCGGTGAGGATGTTGCCCGCGCCGGTCGCGCGAGCGCCGCCGGTGATGACGGCCTTCGTGTTCTTGTACACGTTGGCGAAGGCGTCCAACATCGGGCCGAGTTCGGCCCGGATTTCCTGCGGTGTCTTGCCGAGCGCCGACAGTCCGGTGGCGCGACGGGTGATGTCGCCCGCGATCTTTTGCAGCATCATCTTGCCGCCGACCACGAGCCGCGCCTGTTCGGGCGCGATCTTCGCGGCCTGGGCAAGCTCGGCGTAGAAGTTGGCGGGGTCTTCTTTCAGCGCCGCCGCCGCCGCGTTGAATGTTTCGTCGTAGGGGCGGATGCCGCCCTTGGCGTCGAAGATCGCCTGAGCACCTTCTTCGCCCAGCGCGTTCATGGCGACTTTGGTTTCGTTGTCGGACAGCATCCGCCCGTAGTTGAAGTCCTCGCCGACAACTCGCCCCTCGATGTCCACCCGCCCGGTGCCGACATCGGCGATCTGCTTGACGAGACTGTCCTTGGCGGAATCCGACATGAACGGCTTGGACGCGGCGATCTCGGGATCGGGGGCTTTGGTCAGCACCTGCTTGGCGGTGTTCCAGAACTCCACGTCGCGGCCCTGGGGCTTGCCCGCCGCTTCCCACAACTCGTAGGCTTTCTTCTGGATCGCCTCGTTCGACGGTTGCTCTTTCGCGGCCTTGGCGAGTGCCGCGTCGATTTCGGGTTGTAGTTCCTTCGCGGCGGTGTTGATCGCGGCGGACGCCTCGGCCTTGGTGCCGCCGTTGGCGACGACCCTCGCCCCGGCGCTGAACGCCTTAGTGGAAAGTTTGAGCACCGCCGAGATGCCGGCGGACATGCCCATGCCTTCGAGCGCCTGCTTGAACCGGGCCTCTGCCTCGGAGTCGTCGGGCTTGGCCGACAAGTAATCCGTGATCGGGTTTTGCAGGGCGGGGAACTTCTGGATGACGTTGGATAGGCGTTCGCTGTGCCCGTCAAACGAGATGGTGTCGGCGACAGCGCCCTGTGCGAGCGTCTGCCCGAACCCGGTCATGCCGCCCGCAGCGGCGGGAGCGCCTGCGGCGGACAACAGCCCGCCCGTCAGCGAGTAGCCCAGCGCGAACTGCGTGGTGACGGACAAGAACTCGCCAAGTCCGGTCTTGGGCGGCTCGACCCATCGAGCGCCGAACCTGTTGGCGGCGATTTGCTGGCCGAGCCATCGGGACGCGAAGTTGTCCTGCGGGCCAAGGTCGGTGACGGCCTTCGCGGCGGAATAGCCAAGTGTGTTGACGGATGCGGCAAAGTTTTCTGTGCCCGCCGCGACGGGGCGCAAAATGCCTTCGGTGCCCGCCGTGTCTATCTCGCGTAGCAACTTCTCCGCGTTCTGCATGATCGACAGTGGCGGCCTGATTACGGGAGAGTTGTGCTGCACGCCAAGCCCGATCAGGCGGTTGTACTCGTCATCTTCCTGCTCGCTTCGCTCCCGCGCAAACCCGATGGCGTATAGGTCTTTGAATCGGGCAAGGTAGTGCTCGGGGACCGGCTCGCCGGGCGTTCCAGTACGACCCGGCCAATCGGACAACTTATTGGCCGGCGACGCATCCGCCGCCGGGGCTTGCTGTGCCGACTTGAGGACCAGTTGCGCTCGTTGAGGATGCGGCGATCCGGTGCCTTCCGGGGCAATCGGGGATTCGCTCGAAGGCGGTTCGACGGGGATGGGCGTGGTCGGTGCCGGAGCGTCGGATGAGAGCATTTACTTGGTGCCTCCAAACTGGCTTTCCATCCAGTTTTTTAATCGTTGAAGTTTCCCGACTTCCGGCGTCGCGTCTGGTGCAATGAGTTGGTCTTGCTGGTCGATGTAATCCTGCATTTGAGATTCATCCAAGCCTCGCTTCCGCTTCTGGGTGAGCAATGGCCCGTCGCCGGTTAGCTGATACTGCTTGATGGCATCATTCAGTGCCGTCTTTGTTGGGAAGTCGGGCTTAGTGATCTTGCCAACATCTACCCTTGCCGCCTCCCCGGTGGGGGCGATGACGTGCTCGGGCTGGACGAGTCCCGGCCTGTGTCGGGTGAGGAGTTTGCTGGCCACGTCGTCCATGTAAGTGTCAAAATCGACCTGTGATCCATTGGGGTTGCGGGCGGTCCAGTCGTAGGCGGCTCGCCAAAAGTCGTGCAAGGCTTTGCCAGCCGCAACAGCCTGTTCTTCCTTAAACTCCATCCCCCCGAGGATTGTCTTTTCAACCGTATCAGCCGCCGCCTTAATCCGATGATCGTTTAGCCTTCGGTCGTTAAGTCGTCGGTCACGAATGTCATTCAAGTCTCCAACCATCCTGCGCAACGTATCTGTCCCAATCTTGTCATCGGTATACATCTGCAAGATTTGGGTCTGGTCAAACTTTGGGTCTGTGTACATCCGGGCATAGGCCGTGGTGACCGCGGCGGTGTCGTCTTTAACCTCTTGGTCCCGCTTCAAAGATTCCCTTTGAAACTCAACTAATGCCCGAGCCTTCTCGGGTTCGCCGAGTCGGGCAATATTTTGGGCGACCTCTCGCACATCAGTCGTGGGCTTATCAATAACCGCCGCCGTGGATTCCCCGATCATCAACTCAATATTCTGTTTCCGCTTTCGATCCTGCTCCTTTTGATTGAATGCGTCGATATTGTCTCTCACCCGCTGGGCGTCATTGCGTGCATCCGTCCACAGGTCGGGCAGGAGTGACTTTACCTGTGCCTCCATCGCGTTGATTTTGTCAACTTCGCCATTGTTTGCCGCCGCACGCATCAACCGGCCAAACGTCCTTTCCAGTGCCTCCCGCTCGGGGATATTGAGCTTCTTGGCGATCGTGAGAACGTCGGCGCGTGCTCGCATCATGTCGGCGGGGTTTTGTGCCGCCGCGATGTGCGACATTTGCAGGTCGAGCGCTTCTTTGTTCGCCACCTCGCGGGTGCGGTGGAGCACGCCCTGGACGGTGTTGATTGCGCTCGGCGTGAACGCCCGCTCATACGCCAGCCGGTACTCGTCCGACAGCCCTGCGGTGTTGCCCGTGACCACCCGCGTCACGGCGTCGGCGACGGTTTCGCCGGGCAGCATCTTGATCCGCCCGGTGTCGATGTCCTCTTGCAGCGAACCCGCATCGAGCATCGCATTCTTGGTCGCCAGCCCGCGATCGTGCGCCGCGATCACTTCCGGGTCGGTGTAGCCGGGGTTGGGCTTGTCGAGCAGGCCGTCTTGCAGCGCCTGCTTGATCTGCTTGTCGATCGCGTCTTTGAACTCGGAGTTGACCCGCTCGGCGGCGTTGCCCGCCGCGCCGAACGCATTGCCGGTTTGGCCCAGCAACTTGTCCAGCGCGGCGAGCGTCTTTTCGGTGTCGGAGACGGCGGGCGGTGCCGCGACGAGTCCCGGGGAGACGAGCGACCCGGTGGTGCCCGTCAGCCCGACGTTGCCGATTCCGTTGTTGCGTCGCTGACCGCCCGGTGCCGATCCGGTGGAGAGTTGTGTCATGCGTTATTACGGACGGAGGGTGCCGCTGGGATCGGCCCAGCCGGATGTGGTGGTGTTGGACAGTCGCTGGATCACGTCTTGGAGTTGGGCGGCGCTGCCGGTTTTCATCACGCGCTCGAGTTCCTTGAGCAGCGCGTCTTTGGACGCGAACGTGGGGAACTGCGTGGTGCTGGTCTTGTCCTCTGACGGGTAAGGCATGGAATCGTTCCTTGTGGTTAGGCGACGGGGCCAGAGTTGGCCCGCTGACCGCTGCTGATGGTGTTGGCAATGGACGACGTGCCCATGCCGATCTGGAGTCCAGACTGGAACCCGCCGATGGCCCCGCTCAATCCCGAGAGGATCGGGCTGGACGTGCTCGATGCGAGTTGCGTGAGGTTGGCGACACCGCCCGAGCGGACGGCGGCGAGTTGGTTGGTCGTGTTCTGGCCGAGGATGCCGAGGTTGCGTTCGGTGTCGTACACGCTCTGCCCGGCAAGAGCGCCGAACGTGCCGCCGTTGTCGCCGATGCCCGCCTCGCCGGCGGCGACGCGGAGACGGCCCATGACCTTCTGCGATTCGTCGATCCGCTTCTGGCGTTCGAGTTCCGACGCGGCGAGTAGTTGCTGTTGCTGAACCTGCGAGGCGTTGGCCTGCGCCTGCATCGAGGCCGAGATGGCCTTGTTGCGTTCGGACGCTTGCACAGCCTGCATCGCGCCACCAGCAATCGCGCCAGCGGCGGCGGTGCCAGCGGAGAATAGGGCAGCGCCAACGGCGGCCTGCGTCGAGGCTTCGGCGGCGGGGACTGCCAGCGCCCCGAGCGGTACAAGGAATCCCATATCACTGTGTCCCTGGGGTGAAGGTGCCGATGATGTCCGCCGCTACGATCGTGGCGGGTTTGGGCGATGAGTTCCGCAGGGTGATCGTCGCGGTGTCGTTGAACCCTTGCGGGAACGCGAAGAAGGTGCCTTCGTTCTCGATGTCCACCGTCGTATCGCGGGGCGTGAACGTGTAGTCCCGCGTCGTGCCCGCTTGTGAAATCCGCACGGTGTACGCGGCGGTGTTGCGGTGGACGAGGGCGAGCTTGTCGAGTTGCAACTTCCCGTCGATGACGGTCTGGTTGTTCTGGTCCCGCTGGTACGGGCGGGAGAGTTCCGCAACCATATCGAAGGTGCGACCGAGGTAGCACGCGAACGCGGAGTAGTCGCCGGTGATGGTGACGGTCCCGGCGGTCGAGCCGGGGTTGCCCGACAGCACCGTGCCGGGCGTTGTCGTGGTGCCTGTTATGGAGTGCGAGGTCGCAAAGGGCGTGGTGTTGTACGTCAGCGCGATCCGCTTGCCTCCGGGGTCAACAACGATCGACGTGACCGCCGCCGCCGGGGTGATGGACGGGGCGGTGAACTTCGTGGACCACCCGCCGCTGAATCGCCACGCCTCGATGTACGGCGTGGATGCGACGCCCAGGTACACGCCGCGCCCGTCCGGGTGCCACGCGACGGCCTGCCCGTTGCCGCTCGGAAGCGACGACGGGTTGGTGTACTTCGTGCCGAATACCGTCGTGAACGGGTAGGCGGTGACGTAGGGCGACGTTGCGTGCGAGACGGCGATGGCGGTGCCGTTGTAGTTCCACGCCACGTCGGTCGCGTTGCCGACCGGCAGCGTGCCGGGGTTGGCCAGTTTCGATCCGAAACCGCTGCTGGTGAACGGGTAGGCGGTGATGTAGGGCGTCGTGGTGTGCGCCACCGCGATGTAGGTGGAGTCGGGGTGCCACGCGACATTCTTGCCCGCGCCGGTCGGGAGCGTGCCGGGGCTGGAGAACTTCGAGCCGAAACGGTCGGCGGTCCACGCCCACACCTCGACGTAGGGAGATCCGCTGGTGGCGACGGCGACGTAGTTACCATTCGGGGACCACGCCACGCCGGCGCAGGTCGCGGTCGGCGTGCTGGTCGCGGTGATCTTGCGACCCAGCCCGGCGGATGTGAACTTGTACGCCATGAGCGATCCGCCCGTGACCGCCGCGAGCAGGTCGCCGTCCGGGTGCCACGCAACATCGAACACGGGGTTGCCCGGATTGCTGGAAGGATCGGGCAGTTTGGTGCCGATGCCGCCACTCTTAGTCCAGGTGTAAACCGCGATGTACGGGGACGTGGACAGCGCGAACGCGATGTAGTTGCCGTCCGGGCTGATCGCGGATCGCACCGCTTGCTGGGCGAGCACGCCGGTCGTGCCGGTGCCAAACGCGGTCGGGTTCGAGATGTCTGGGAAGTCCGGGCCGGTCACGATCACGTCGATCTTGTCGTCATTGAACCCGAGCGTGAACGTGGTGGTGGTGCTGCTGAACGTGCCGGTCTTGGAAACCATGTGGTCGATGTGCGGTGCGTAGGGCATCCCGTCATCCGCGCCATCCTTGGCGAGCGCGAGCCGCATGAACACGAAGTAGCCGGGGTATTCCTCGACGAGCAGGTACGCGAAGTCACGGATGACCGCCACGTCGGCGATGCGGTCGTCGTCGTCGAGCGTGATGCGGGACCACGCTGATTGCACCTTCTCGTTGCCGCGCCAGAAGTAGCGGTAAACGTAGATGCTGCTCGCGTCGGTCGGCAGCGCGAGCACGGTGTTGGTGTTCAGCCCGGTGTGGATCGTGCGAATATCCGTGGGCAGGTAGCGGTCGCAGTGGGCGGTGATGTTGGCGGCGGTGCTCGACGTGATCGAGTCGTCGTAGAAGTATTCGTACACCTGCCCGCCCGCGCCGACCTGATCGGAGGCGAAGTAGAGTTGGTTTTCAAGCACGGCGGGCTTCACGTCCATCGAGTCGTAGGATGTGGACGGTGTAATCGCGGCGGTGGTGGGCGAAAGCGTTTCGGGGGCGTTGAGTTCAAACTGCCGACCGGCCCGGGTGAAGATGACCAGTGACTTTCGGAACGGGGTGAGCGAGTCCACGATGGCGACCTCATCGGAGGCGATAGCCACGTCGATCGGGTCGGAGTCCACAAGGTTGTTTGCGTCCTCGATGAAGAAGTTGAAGAAGTCGCCGGCCTGCGAGAACACCACATTGTCGTCGGCCCCGATGGCGAGGCGGTTGCGGTGGAACACGATGTCGCGGATGGTGTTGCCCACGAAACTCGGCAGTGGGTTCGTATCCGTGTCGCCGGTTTCGCGGAACTTCCAGTCGATCACGTCCACGTCGAAGTAAGTGTCGTAAATCGCCCATTGATGCGACGCCCCGCTTAGCCCTCGCTCGTAGTGAATAGTGACAACATCAGAGGCGATTACGCCAGTGTAAAGAGCGAGGTTGTTTATCGTCCCATCAAGATACTCGCTGCCCGCACGGTTGCGTCCAACCACCGACCCGAATCCGATCGACGCGAACGTGTCAAGCAAGTCCTGCGTCGTGTAAGTCACCGGCAGGCTGACGCCATCGACGTAGAACTGCACGGATCGCGTGGACGGCGTGGCGGTGACGACGACGTGGTGCCATGCGTTGTCAACGATTCCAGCCGCGCTGGTGGTGCTGGCGTCAAGAACATGCGCCGCGTCATCCTCCCATCGGAGTCGCAACTTGTCGGCGGCGGTGATGCTCACCTGTACCCAGACGTTGCCGCCGCCGTCGCCCAGGTCTGCAATCATGCCGACCGCGCCGGCGGTGGATCGCTTGATCCAAAACTCGATGCTCATGCCGCTGGCGATGGCGGTCCCCCATGACCCAAGCGCCGGGATGTCGATGCGGGCGGTTGTTCCGTTGAGCGTAACCGCCGCGCCATTCTCGCCAGCCCCGTTAGCATTGAGTGTGTAGCCGCTAGTGTAGGTCGCGTCATAGGTCGCGTTGCCTTCAAAGTTGTCGGCGACCGTTCCTGATGTTTCGTTGAATATCCAGTACGCGAACAAATCGTCGGTGTTGAGCACGCCGTCGAAGTAGCCGCCGGTGGGGAGCGGGTTGTACCGTCGCACGATTTGGATCGGCATGGTGCTCGCGTCGAGTTTCGCATCTTTCTGCGACGGGGCGGGCACCCGCACCCAGCGGTCCACGATGTTCTCGACGAATGCGGAGGCGTCGCCGGTGCCCGCCGTGACGACATCGCCGATGCCGCCGGTGTAGAACGGGAATCCCGACCCGGAAAAGTCGTACACGTTGCCGTCAGTCGGAGACGTGATGCAGTTAGCCCCGAAGGTCGCGCCCGCGCCGCCGTAGGGCGACGTGATAATGAACTTGGCGATGCCCTGTGAAACCCACTGCCATCGGCACTGTGCGTTCTTCGCCCCGGCGTTTTGCAGAGCGCGTGTGATCGCATCGGCAACGTGCCGCATCTTGGTGATGCTGGAGTCGTCCTCCATGTTCCACACCACGTCGTAGGTTACGGTGGAGCTATCAGCCTTGGTGAACGTAATCTTGAACCCACCGGGGTTGCGGGTGCTCGCCTTCCATGTCGCCACGTCGCCGTAGTCCGGAGAGCCTGCCCGGTTGTATGTGGGCAGCGCCAGCGTTGCCGGGGTCGCTCCGGGAACGTACTTCCAATAGCCAGCAGTGCGCCCGTTGGAGTCAGTCTTGGTGCGGTGGTAGGTGTTGACCGCTGGAGTTTTTCGGGTCATCTCCTCATAGTCGTCGTGCTCGTCCGTGACCGTGTAGGCGTCGGAGTCGGACGAGTCAGATTCGACGGTGCGGTTTACGAGGATCGTGTAGTCGTTGCTGCTGATGAGCCGCATGTCGTCGGCGGTGGCGCTGTTCGCATCGAGGTACGTTTGCGCGGCAGTGCTGATCTTCTTTTCGACCTCGCCGCCCGAGTTCACCACATCGAAGAACCGCAGCGTCGAGTCGCCGTAGGCGATCAGGTATTGCTCGTCCCCGTCGCGGTTGATCGCGTGCAGGCGGTAGTTGCCTGCGGCGGTCAGGTCGGTGATCGCCGAGCCGAAGTGCGTGGTGCCGTTCCGCTTGGACATGCCATCCGAGACGGACAGGTACACGTTGTCGGCGGACGCGACTTGGTTTGGGTGGCGCAGCGCCGCTGCCTGCTGGGAAGCGCCGCCGAACAGGCTCGGGATCGAGATGCGTGTGTTGGGCATTGGTTTATCGCGGGGTGACGTAGAACTGCGTGCCGGTGATGGAACGTCCGAACGCTGTGCTGGCGAGGTTCACGTCGCGGTTGCTGGCCTCGCGGCGGTGGATCATGCGGTGGGCGCGGTCGAGTTCTTCTCGCAGGAAGTTGTCCTGCCCGTTGCCGCCGACGATGCGGCGGTGGTAGATGAGCGATGCCGAGCGGGTCGCGTACTCGCGCATCTCGGGCGTGAGGTCGGCGAAGTCGAGGTCACGCACCACATCGCAGAACACGTTGTCGGTGAACGTGAACGTGAGGTTGTCGTTGTCGTAGAGCTTCCCGGCCCGGAGCGAGATGTCCCGCCACACGGACGTGCCGGTCGAGTCGATTGCCAGGGTGTCGGCGGGCACGACGATCTCGCTGGTCGTGACGGTGGTGAGCGTGCCGCCCGTTGCGGTCGCCCCGCTGGTGCCGCCGGTCAGGGTTTCTCCGCCAGTAAACGTGCCACTGACGGGGACCAGTTCCATCTTGTTTGAGGCGTTGATCTGGTAGAAGATGCCGGTCGCGCCCGATGTGGACTCGGTGACGGTTTCGCCGGCCTCGAATGTGCCCGCGCCCGTCACGGCGATGTTCTTGGTGGCGAGCTTGTGTTCCTTGTTGACATCGGTGTTCTCATGCCATCCGTTGGACAGGATGGCGGTTAGTTCGCGGTCGAGCACCGCTTCGGCGCGGGCGGCATCGGACACGCCGCCGGTGTCGAGCGCGGTCACGGGGAACTGCTTGACCGCTTCGAGAATCTGGTTGACCGCCGCGAGCTTAGTGAGTCCCGCCATGAGGCACCTCCTGTACGCGAGCCGTTTCGATGATCTGTCTCCGGATGATGTCGCCGGTGAACGCCAGCGCACCCATGATGAGAACGCCTATGGCAATCCACGCCGCTTTCTGTGCGGACCTGGCTTGCTGCTCCACCCGGTCGAACCGGACGATGATGCCCCGTTCGGGCTGGTCGTCTCCAGTCAGGATCGAGTTCAACTTCTCGACCTCCTTGCGGAGCGGTTCCATTGCCTCGCGGACGGCACGTTGAATGTCATTGCTCATACCGTTCGATCCCTCCGTCGTGTGTGGAAGCGGTGGCGGGGCGGGAACGTCGTGGCGGCGGTGGACGCGGCATAGACGCACCCGACAAGGTGCAGGGTGAAGTCGGTGACTTCCGGGTCGTCGGTGGTGATGACGAGATCGCCGGTGAAGCTGCCCACGTCCGCATCGGACAGGCAGACGATGAGTTGGGCGGACGCGCCGGGGCCGAGCGTGCCGGGCAGTGCCTGCGATTCAACCCAATGGGTGGGCACCGTGACGCCGGTGATGGTCATGGTGCCCGCCCCATTGTTGGTAACGGTGAACTGCTTGCACGAGTCGCCAAGCCCCTGCACGATGCACGCGCCCCAATCCACAGTGTCGCCGCTCGAAAGCTGCGTCTCACCGGATGCGACATGGGCCTCGACCTCGATCTCGGTGCCCAGGCCGGTGATGGCGAAGGTGTACGGGTTCTCGTCGGGATCGTCGGACTCGATGGTCACGGTGTCGGTCTTGGTGCCCGTGCTCGTAGGAGCGAAGGTGATCGCACAGATGACGCTGGTGCCGGGCGGGATCGTGTTGGTGAACGGGAACGAGGCGACGCTGAACTGCGTGCCGGTGGTGAGCGCCACCTTGGGCGTGCCGGTCAGGTTGAGCGCGACATCGCCGGTGTTGGTGATCTGGAACCAGTGCGTCGCGCCGGTGGTGCCGACTGATGCGGTGCCGAAGTCGGTCCCGTCCGCCGTGGTCGGGGTCGCGTCGCCGTCGGGGATGTCGATGCCAAGCCCGCGAACGCGGATGTCCGAGGCGGTGCCGAACCCTTGGATGGCGAACGTGTACGGGTTCTCGTTGGCGTCGTCGTTGGCGATGCTGACCGTCGCGGTGCGAGTGCCGGCGGCGGACGGGTTGAACCGCACCGTGAACGTGGTCGATCCGCTTGCGGCGACGGGGCTGGACGGTTGCGAGGTGACGGAGAAGTCGGCGGCGTTGGTGCCCGACAGCGCCACCTTGGGTGTGCCGGATAGCGTCAGGTCATCGACGCCGGTGTTCTCGATGGTGAACGTGCGGTCCACGGTGCCGCCGGTGACGAGGCAGTTCCCGAAGTCGGTGTGGTCGGTGGTGCTCGGCGTCACGTCGCCGCTAGCGATGCTGACGCTGTTGCCCTTGACGTTCATCTCGGGGCTGGCGACGCCTGTGCCCTGGATTGCGAACGTGTAGGGGTTCTCGTCCGAGTCGTCGTTGGCAATGCTGATCGTAGCCGTTCGCAGCCCGGAGGCCGACGGGTTGAACTGCACAACGAAAGTTGTGGACCCGGAGGCTGAAACGGGAGACGACGGCTGTGTGGATACGATAAAGTCGCCGGCATTGGTGCCGGATAGGGCAACTTTAGGAGTACCTGTAAGTGTCAGACTTGCCGACCCCGTGTTCTCAATCGTGAACGTGCGGCTCACGGTCGCTCCGGTAACGTCGCAGTTGCCGAAGTCAGTGTGGTCGGCGGTGGTGGGCGTCGTGTCGCCATCAGCGATGGAGACGCCGTTGCCCTTGACGTTCATCTCGGGAGTAGACGCAACAACGGACACTGTGCCCGACATGCCGCCCGTCATCGAGCCTGTAGCTGGCGGGGTGAAGGATGAGCTTGAGTAGCTCTGCCCGCCATTGTTGAGCGTTAAGGTGTACGCCCCGCCGGACAGAACAAGGTCGGCGTCAATCTCGGCGGGCGAGCCAATGTTGGCGGTCCACGGCCCGGACGCGCTGCCGCCGGTCAACGTCCACGTTCCGTTTACGTCGGAGTCGGAATAGTCCCACGGATCATCGGCACCGCTGATGGTGATGTCGATGGTTGCCATTGCGGAGTCCTTGATGATTGGGGTGGGCGCGGGACGCCACGCCGGCGGATGCGGCGGCAGCGGCGCGAGAACGAGACAGAGCTTCCAGACGAGGGCAATCAAAACCACCGCCAGCAAGGCGATGGCTTTGGGGATTTGGTGCGGGCGTTGGTCAGCCGAGAACTTCGACGTTGCCGAGCGAGCCGTCGATGGGGCCATAGCTTCCGGTCGGGATGTTGTTGGGGGTTCCCTGAACCTGGGCGGTGGAGTGGATCGAGCCGTCGTTGAACTCGAAGTGCCAGCGGTTGGCCCCGTCCGCGCGAATGTTGTACTCGCACGGGCCACGGTAGAAGTACCGACTCGGATGGACCTGCTCCAGCACGAACTCACCGTTGGGATCGCCGGTGGTGTAGTCCATGAACTCGCCGAAGTCGGGCATGTTGGTGATGCGAACGCGGATGTCGGGCATGACGATTCCTTTGAGTTAAAGTTGGGCCGAGCCGATCAGGGCGTTCGCGGCGGTCGTGGTCCCGCCGAGGTCGAAGTCGAGGACGAACCACTCACAACCCTTGAGGTCGATGAGGGCGTAGCCGGTCACGTCGGAGCCGGGCGAGACGATGATGTTGCTTGTCGAGCCGAAGGTGGACGAGAGCGTGTCGGCAAATCGGTACGACGCGGTGATGGCACGCAGCGCCGAGCCGGTCGTGGCCGACAGGGTGACGGCGATCTGTGCGAGGGGCTGGACGACATACTCCGTCACGCCCGCGTTGTCGATCCGCCACACGCCGTTGATGCGCATGTCGAACGTGTCGTTCTCGGCGCCGGCGCCGTAAGGAACCACGAGCAGGAACTTGCCGTTGCGGGGGATGGCGGTCGAGGGCTTGGTGGTCGTGAGGCCGATGCTGGCGAACGACGATGCGGCGGAGTCGGACGACAGCGCCTTGCGGAGTGGTCCGCTGGAATCCTGTAGCGTGGTTTCTTGTGACATGAGCGGTGTTTCCTATGAAATAAGCCGGGCGGGCGTTGCCACCCGCCCGGCCCCAATGAGACGCAGTTCGATCAGGCGTTGCCGAGGAGAATCCACTTGACGACGATCGTGCCATCGAACTCCTGGGTCGCGTTGCCGTCCACGTCGGTCGAGGTGGCAAACCCGGTGTTGAGGTACAGGTCGGCGGCGGTGGTCATGCCGTTGGCGAACGCGACAGCAGTGGAGGCGAGGTCAACGGCGGTGCCGGCCACGTTGATGGTCGCGGACGACGTGAACGCGGTGGTCGGGACCACGTTCGCCATCGTGGACGTGAGGGCCACGTTCGACGCCGCAGCGGTGCCGAGCGAGATCGCGCCGGTCGAGGACGCGTTGAGCGTGCTCGACAGCGTGGAGGTCGTGGTCTGCGTGACGTTGCCCGACACGCCGAGGATCAGGATGTTGCCCTCGGGGAAGTCGTAGAGCTTGGTGCTCTGGTACTCGGTGCCGTTGGTGACAGTCTGCTCAACGCCCGACAGGGTGATGACGGTCGTGTTGACGCCGGTGCCGCCGGGAACCTCCGAGACGGAGACGCCCGAGACGCCGGACACCGCCCCGACGCCGCTGACGAGCGTGCCGGGGTTGGTCGCCGCCTCGTTGTCCGTGCCGAGGAAGGCGGTTTTCTTGGAATCGTAGGTAGCCATATTGGCAAGTCCTTGTGTTTGTGTGCTGGGAAGAAAGACCCGGCGGGGTCAACGCGACCCCGCCGGGATGGGTTCACGATCAGGCGATGGCGATTTCGCCGCACGCTTCGGTGCGGAGCCACTTCGCGCCTTGCAGGAACGCAGCGCCGAACATCCAAGCGCGGTGCGTGGAGGTCTTGTCGGCGTACAGGGGTTCGATGCCGGTGAAGAACACCTGGCCGAACGCGCTGTTGTCACCGATGAAGCAGGCAACGGTCGTGGAGAAGTCGCCGTTGTACTGCGAGTCGGTTTCGGTCGTGACGTTCGTGCTGGGCATCTGGTTCGTCATCACGAGTTCAAACCCGGCGACGCGGATGAGGCGGCGTTCGAGCTTGCCGTTGACGCTCTGGTAGTCGTTGGACAGGAGCGAGTCGTCCTGACGCAGAACGCGGTCGATATAGGGCGTGATGAAACCCACGCGGCCATCGCGGGGCACGTCCTTCTCGTCCATCTTCTGCGCGATTTCCTCCATGTCCGACTGGAACGCCTTGGAGCCGGTCAGCGTCGCGGGGTAAGCCGTGGCGATGGGGCCGGTGCGGGGCGAGTCGAGGAGGTTGCCGGCGGGGAACTCGCTGTTGGGGCCGGAGGCCGACTGGCGAGCGCCGAGGATGATCTGGCGGGCGAGGCGCACGTCCACCGTGCGGGCGATGGCGCGGGCGTGCTCGGTCGCAACCTGGGCGCGGGTGTCGTAGTGCGCGATGAAGTCGTCGTACTTCGACAGGTGGTTGGCCGAGACGAGTTCCTTGGAATCGACCGCGATGGTCAGTTCCTTGGTGATCGGGGCGTTGACGCCGACGATCTCGGTGCCGGCGGTGTGCTCGCTGGCGGAGGTTTTCCAGAGGCGCGGGAACTGGTGAGAGTTGCCGCTGGTGATCTGGTGCTTGAGGCCGTAGCGACCGAACACGGTCGCGGTTTCGTAGGCGGTCAGGAGCATCCCGGCGTACTGCTTGAGGGCGAGCGCCTGTGCGTCGCCGCTGCCGAGGGATTGCAGAGGATGATTCAGTGTGGCGTTAGCCATGACTTGGTTTCCGTTTGAGGGGCGTGACGCGAACCCGGACAATCCGGTTCGCAGTGCTTCGCCTCTGGTCACGGGTTCTCGTCACGACCAAACGGCCCCAGCTAAGGGGTTGTCGATTCGTCGATCCGGCCCTGTCAGAGTTTCAGCGCAGACAAAACCGGCGGCGGTCTGTCACCGTCGCCGGCCAAGGGAAAGGGGGCGGCTTGTCAGCCGCGTGGAAGCTCGTTCACCATCGGGGACAGCGCCATGCGTTGCATGACCCGGCGATGGAAGTCGGCGTCGTACTGTGGGTTCACCCGCCCGTTGTGGGTCGGGGCGAACTTGGGGTCGTTCATATCGCGGATGTACTCGGCCTGCGTGGTGTACGGGCCAGCGCCGCCGCCCGATCCGGGCTGGGCGGTCACGAGTTTGCCCGACTTGTCGCCGCCCGCCGCGCGGTCGTACTTGGCGGCGAGCCATTCAAACGCACGCAGCGAGGCGTTAGGATCGGTCGTCTGCTGGTTGTACCACTGGACCTCCTGCTCGGAGAGTCCAGCCTTGGCCCATTCGAGCACAGCCTGCACCTTCTCCTCGCCGCCGACCAGCTTGGCGGCGGCTTCGCGTTCGGCCTTTTGGGCACCGGCGACAAGCTGCGCCTCGTGTTGCAGGTAGGCGTCAACGACGGTGCGGGGGTAGCCCTTGGCTTTCAAGGCGGCGTACATCTCGTCGGTGAGCTTGCCGGTTTGCAGGTACGCGGCCTTGGCCTCGTCCTGCTTGACACCGGCGTATTCGAGCACCTGGGCGGGCGTGGCGTCGTCGGGCAGCGCACCAGCGGGCGGGGGCGCGTCGGGCGTGACGGTCAGGCCCGACTTGGCGGGATCGGTCGGGGCGGGCGGCTTGCCGGCGCGGGCCTTTTCGAGTTCGGTGTAGCTCTTGAGGAGGGCGTCGGTGCGGACGGCACCCTTCTCGGCGTCCCAGAACTTCTCGGGCACGTCGGCGGGACGCTGCTTGATGGTCTTGGCGAGGTCGTTGAGGTTGCCGGGGTCGGGTTTGGGCAACCCCTTCTCGCCGATCTCGGCCATGCGTGCGGGCGCGTCATCCTTGGGTGGTGCGGCGGGCGGTGCGGGAGGCGTTGAGACTTGTGACATGGTGCGTTTCCATTGGGGTTAGCGGGCGACTTTCCATTGGTTTTGCAGAGTGCCCCATTGAGGGCAGGGATACGGAACCGGGGGCGGGTAAGGCTCGCCGCGTGATTCGTGATCCCACTGAACGAGCTTTCTTTCAATAGCCATGCAGGCTGCGGTGATTGCGAACTCGACATCGCTATCAGAGTCACCATCCTGCGCCGGGATGTTTGCAGCACACACGCGACCGTCCGGGGCGGTGGTGCTCAACCCAACGACCACGCTGCCGTCGCTGGTTTTCATTTCGATGGGTTGGTAGTTGGTGATCGCGGCGGCAATCCGCTCGACCCGTTTGATATCCGTCATGGTGCGTCCCTTGGGTTAGGCTGCGGCGGGCATCGCCTGCTGTTCGGCGATCTTGCCGCTGGATTGGATGAGTTGCTGCGCGGCGGCGGCTCCGAGTTGCTGCTGCATCATCTGCGCCTGCTCGGCCTTCAACTGCTCGTCGCTCTTGATGAGGTTGACGGGGTTGATGTTGTAAGCCTGCATGACGCGGTTCATCAGTTCCTGCGAGTTCAGCCGCTCGGCGGCACCGGGGACCAGCGCCAGCGTTTGCAGGGCGGTGATGAGGCCGTCGAGTTCGGTCTTGCGGGCGAGCGCTTCGAGGCCGGTGAGCACCTTGAACGCCGACGCTTCTTTGAGTTCGACCGGCATCGGGATCATGTACCCCTTGTGTTCGAGCATGTACGCGATGCGCTCGAGCAGCGGTTGCTGTAGCTCACTAGCGATCATCGAGTACGACGACCCGATGGCACCCTCGATCTCCTGTGCGATCCGCATGATCTGCGTGGCGGTGACGCGCTCGCCGGTAGGCTGCGAGGTTGCTTCGAGCAGCATCGACCGGCCCAGCCGCTTCTCGATGACGCCCGCGACCTGCCCGGTCACGCCCATGTCGCCGGCCTGGTTCGTCTGCACGAACCCGATGCCATCGGGCATGTTGCCCGTGACGCGACCGGCGATGACGGTCATGTTCGGCTTGGCGAAGTCCTCGGCGGCGTAGCCCTTGGAGGGGTCGAACACCGGGATCGTCTTTGCCATGCTGATCGACTTCTCGACGATGGCGCGGGTGAGTCCGTTGAGCGAGCGCAGGTCGGCGGACTTGAGTTCCACGAACCCGCGCGAGTAGTGCTCGCCGGGGTTCTCCTGGTAGCCGCACCAGATGAACGGCGACACCGGCTCGGTGGACTCGGCCACGACGGCCCCGTTGAGTTCCTGCGTGATGCGGTACTTGCCGTCGCGGGTCCGCTCGCAGAGTGTGTAGAGGTCAAGGTCGTCCTCATACGATCCGGGCTTGGCCGGATCTAGGTTCGCCCTGGCGATCACGTCCTCGGACAGTTCGTTGCGGTCCACACATTCCTTGGTCACGACCCACATCAACCTGCGGGACGAGTCGCGGCGTCCGACCCAGTGGTCGAACCGGAACGCCTTGAACGAGAAGTCGTCCTGGATCTGAAACAGACCGTTGCCCGCAACGAGCACCTGTTCAAGCACCGGCGTCATCGCCGTGCGGTAGTTGGTGCGGTCGAGCATCGACTGGATGATGAGTTCGCGGGCGTAGAGGTAGCCCCGGAACGCCAGAATCTTCTCGGGCGGCACGGCGGGGTTGAACTCGATCTTGGGCGAGATGGCGTAGCGGAACCACGCCATACCCGGCGCGAACAGCGACATGAGCAGTCGCCCTACAAGGTTCGATACCCCGTCACTGCCGACGTTCTGCCACGACAGGCCGGTTTCATCGGTGATCTTCTGCCCGACCGGGGGCAGGACAGAGGGGATGGTGAGCAGGGCGTAGGATCGAATCCGGTCCAGCAGGGCCATCCGGTCGCCGTCCGCTTTGTCGTAGCGTGCGGCGATGGTGCCCTTCTTCACGGGATCGAGAGTCCTCCATTGCCGCCGGTGCTGACGCCGGGGTTGCGGTCAATCCGCAGGCTCGACCGCCCCATGCGATTTGCGTTCAAGGATCGCCGTTTCGCGGCCAGCGCCGCCTCGTCCACAAGGTCATCCTTGGGGGGCGGGGCGGGCGGCTTGATTTCGGGAATGTCGGGGCCACCAAAGCACATCAGGTTTTCTTCCTGTTCCAGCGGTCTTTGAGGATGTAGATGAGTTCACGTTGCCCGAGTCGGGCGGCAAATCGGATGCGGTCCTCCTCTGTCACGATGTCCGAGATGCTGACACCGGGAGGAAACACACGGTCGAGCAGTTCAATGAGCGAGCCAGTGTCGAGCGGCAACTCGCCAAGATCGTCCCGAGCACGGTCCTTGGGCATGTGCGTATCCTTCCTTGATGAGCCACCGTCGCAGTGCCGCCGGCGACGCGATCCGCCCCGGCACGTCCACGCCGCCGATGCGGAGTTGCATCACAACCACGCTCACACAGTCATAAGACAACCCACGGCCACGCAACAACCAGCGTCGGAACGTCGGCCAGCGCGGTTTCTTGCCGTGCAGCCGCACCGCCCGCAAGTCGATCGGGTGCGGCAGCGGGACGTGGACGAGCGACAGCAGGCGGGGGTAGTGGGCGAGATACGCCCCGGCGTCATATCGCCGGTCCTCGATGTAGCCAGGCTCCAGCGCCACGCCGTCGTGCAGGATCGCACAGTGCGTCACGCTCGAAAGCGTGAGCAGCTTGATCGCCGCACCGATGGCGACGAGTTCGAGTCGTGGCGAGAACCACGGGTTGGTCCCGAACGCCACGGTCGCGCGGAAAACCGTTTGGCTATCTAAGGAGTGCAATGGCTTTTGATCCGGTCAGCTAAAGAAGTAGGGCGAGTCGAGCACGCAGCGGATGTCGAGCGTTCCGGGCTTGGGCGGGTCGGGCAGCTTCAAGTCCGGGTTCCACTTCTGCATGTACTCCATCAGGTTTTCGATCAGCGGCATCGAGTGCAGGGCGACGAACTGCTCGCGGATCACGCGGTCCATCGCGTCCACGTCGGCGGCGTGGGTCCAGTAGGAGTCATGCACGCCCGCGAACGACAGGCCAAGTTTCCGCATCTCGGTTGCGGTCATCATCAGGTGCGTCGCGTCGATGGAGTGGATGAAGTTCGGCGCGAACCCGTTGACCTGGCGTCGGTACTTGACCTTCAACTCCCGCTCGGCGGGGATGCTCAGGTCGGCCAGCACCGTCGCCACCCGGCGAATCCCCTCATGGAAGTAGGGCTGGATGCACGGCAGGCCCAGCGGGGTCTGCCACGCCACGCACCGATTATCGCCCGAGATCAGCCGGGCGCACTCGGTCATCCACGCCATGATCTGCTTGGCCGACACACAGACATGCCCCATCTCGTCCATGACCGTGTTAGCCAGGTACATCGAGCAGGCGTACATCGCCTTCGATTCAAGCTGAGTGAGTTCGCTCAACTGGTCCCGCACCTGCTTGCGTGCCCCGACCTTGGTCACGCCGTACACCGTGGTCATCACGGGTTGCTTGACCACTTTGCGGGTGATGAACCCGTCCAGCGCCACCGCCGCGCCGACACCGTTGGCGGCGTCCCGAGCGACCCGCTCGACCACGCGGGCGCACACCGCCGAGTACACATCCGCCGGCGACTCGCCGGGGATCAGGTTCACCGCCGCCGCACCGGACGGGTCGCGGCCCAGCGCGGCGTAGTGTTGGAGGCCATTGCACGATCCGTCCTTCTGAATCGGGATGGCGCTGGCGTAGGACTCGGGATCGCCCGACTGGATCGCTTTCACAAGGTCGTCGTAGGCGGCGAGGAACTGCCACGGCTTTTCCGCCTCGCGCCACCGCTCGGGTTGGTCCTCGGCCACGAAGTTGTCGGTCCACTCCACCCGCTGATTGAACGGCACCTTGTCGATGCCCCACGAGTTGGCAACGTGGACCTTGAGCCAGTACAGCCCCCGCTTGCCGAGCGGCTTGGCGTCCGCGAACCGCATCATGCCGCGACACACATCGTCGCCCTGGTGCGTGAGGTAGAGGTTGATCGGGTACGCCCGGCCACGAAAGTCGATCTGGTGTGGCTGATACCACCGATCCACCGCCGAGAAGTCCTCCGCAACCTTGAGCGTGAACATGAACGACATGCGGTTGGATGCCTCGATGGCGTTGGCCCGATGAATCTTCGCCGCCTCCTTCTTCCACTTGTCGCGGTCCTCCTTGTTGATGTTGCCAGCGATAGGCGGCGGGAGCGGCAGGTCGTCGGCGCGTGGCATCCCGAGTTCACCGCCGCCATCGGACCATACATTCTTCACAGCGGTCAGGATGTCGGTATTCACCGCCCACGCCGTCGCACCCATCGCGTTCACCGCCTCATACACCCTGTCGAGTTCGGCGCCTTCGAGTGCCTGCGCGATCCGCTTGGTGGGACGCTTGACGAGCGTGGTGCGGAGCTTCATGTACCCGCCACGCCCAAACTCCGTCCACGGCAGCGGCTCGACGAGCATCGGTTGGTATCGCGGGTAGAGGTGCTGACGCAGCGTGTGCCCGTCGTCGATCAGCTTCCGCGCCGGGTCGGTCAGGCGGATGATCTTGCGGGACCGGGTGGGATTTTCCCACTCGGTCTTGAGTTCAAACGCGGGCACGATCTTCTTCGTCCAGTCCTGACAGGTTGCGAACGAGCCGAGAATATCAATCAGCGCGACGCCGAGTTGCAACTGCTCTTTGAGGGGCCAGCGAGCGCCCTTCTCAAACTGGTTGGCGATGCGGTTGATATGCTTGGGCCGGAACTTGCGCCGGTCGGTGCGGATCAACTTCTTCCATGCGTCCTTGTTCTTCCGCACCGGAACGATGTTGACCTGGGCGTTGACCGCCTTGCCGATCTCCACCGCCACGGTGGTCAGCCACGCCCCGCGTGGGTTCGCCATCGTGTGCGACAGGAGCGTGTGCATGGCGATCAGGGCGATGCGGTCGCTTGGCAGGAGCAGGATGCCCCGACCGTAGGTGGCCCGCCCCTTGCCGGGCTTGCCGGCGGCAACCTCCCGCTGCTCGACGCGGATCGCCTGCTCGTACACCTTGAACCAGTGAACCATCAATCGCTCGGCGGGCTTGAGCGATGCCCCGTCGCCACGCTTGACAGCATGGGCGGCGAGGTCGTGGTATCGCTTAATGCCGCGTTCGAGCATCCCGGTTTCGAGTTCGATTTCCGCTTCAAGTTCAGACCCGGCCAGCAGTGATTGGTTGAGCATGTGTCATCCGTGACGGGGTTGTTGGTCAGTCCTTCAGCATCTGTGCGGGTCATCAAAACCCATGCCTTCCTTGTCGCGGCAGTTGCCCGTGCTTCTTGAGTAGTTGCAGCATCGTCAGCACCATCCGGTAGTCGTGCCGCGTCGGCTTGCCGATCGTGACCGATGCCACGATCCGGTCGAGCGAGGGTGTGTAAGGCAACTCGTCCAGCGGCGTCGTCTCGCGGCAGTACGCCTCGATCAGCAGTTGCTCGCGTGCGGTTAGCGGCGGCAGGTTGAGCAGGTCGGGGTTGATGTCGGAGAGGTTCATGTCAGGCTCCTTTGCTGTTCACACCCGCACCACTCGCGCCCTCGCTCGTCCACCAGCCCCGCCTCCGTCACGAACCCGCAGTGCCAGCAGTCGCGGAGCGTGGCGGGGTCGGTGATGAGGCGGACTTGGTAGCCACGAGAGAATCGGTACGCCGCGTCGCGCGAATCGGTATCGCACCATCCGTACCATTGGTCGTGCCATTGCCACACCGCCATCACGCGTCTCCCCAAACCGCCACCCGCTCCGTTCCGAACGCGCTCACGCCATGCAACTTCCGCAGCCGCGATAACTCGCGCTCCATTGACTCAAGGTGCCGCACGTCGGCGACGCACAATCCGTACCGTCGCATAATCCTCGCAATGAGTCGTTTAATGCACTTCATTGCTCGCCACCTCCCGCGATGCGGTTCGCTTCGGCGAGGGCGGCATTGCCGGTGGAATAGCATCCTGAAAAAGCCCCCCCTACTTGCCTACGAAGATTGGCAGCTTCGATATAGGCAATCATGCACTCCACACCATCTTCGTATCGGCTTCTGATGTAAATCTTGTCGCCTGGGGCAATGACCACCCCATCCGCCGTCTTGGGCAGCTTCTCGATGATCGCCTTCGCCGCGTCGAGTTCGGCCCGCAGCCGGGCGATCTCGGCGTCGTGATCCTCATACTTCGCCCACCGCCAAACATTCTTCTCGGCGGTGATCGCGTTGCATTGGGTGAGGTAGTCGGCGTTCATTGCGAGTCCTCCAGCTTGCGTATCTGCTCTTGTAGTTCCTCGACCTGTCGAAGCAATGATTCGTTCTCATTCACAAGGGCGTCGATCTCATCCGCCACCTCGGATGCCTCACACCAGTCGCCGTTGTGGGCATGTCTCATCTCCATGCCATTTCCAGTCAGCACCATGTCGTATCGTGGGCTTTTCATTTGCCATACTCCTTCTTCCACGCCTCATGCGCGGCGATGATCGCGGCGGCGGGGGTGCAGTTAACCACCTGCCCCACGATCCCCGGATTGGTCATCCAAGTGACAACGTAAAGATCGCCAACGGTAAGCATGACCTTGCATTTAGCCTTTTCCATCTCCTCCACCCGCCACCACTCGGCGGCGAGGGCAAGGGCGTCGGGAGATGCCTTCTTCGCCGCGTTTTTGTCGTGAGTCATCTGGATATCCTTAGCTTCTTGGCACATGTTGAGCAGAATGAGAATCCGGGTAGTAAGGCAACGCCCGTTGTCGCTCTCTCCGTGTGACAACAATCACACCAAACGAGTTCGTTATTCCACCACTTGCGTAGACGTTTCCAGATGCTCATCGCTTTCCCTTTCGTTTAATCAGTCGTCGTACTCATGCCCACAGATGTCGCACTTGTAGATGGTCATCGCCACCCCTCCTTCCGCGCGATGGCGCGGGCATCCGCCAGTGTCCTGCTCATGTCATGCTCCTTGGGTTGATTCGAGGTAAGCCGTAACGAACTCAGCCGCTACTTGCGGCACGATGGCGTTGCCGTAGCCACGCAGTCGCACCACTCGGGCGGGAACCCCATAAGCCAACGGCTGAAATGCGGGTTCAACCGGGGCGCGCCGGCGCGATCCGTCGCGGAGGGTGAGGATGGTGTGGTCGTCCCATGCACCTGCCTGCCCAGCAGTGAGTTCTCTGGCACTCCCGACACGTTCGACCCGTCCTTGTGATCCCTGCTCGTCGGCGTCGCCCAGCCCACCAGCGATTCCACCGCCCCGCTGTAGTCGTTGTTCCCTGCCGCACTGTTCCCGTTCTGCGCGGGGGTGCCAGCCATTGGCGTCGGCCAGCCCGCAAGTTGCGATATCGCACCCAATCCGTGCCCGCTCGCCGAGTCCTTGTTTGTGCCGGGACTCCACTCGTTCGGGTCTTTGGCTTTGGGACTCGGCCAGCCAATACAGTCTTTGCCGGATGTGCGGCGCGCCGACGCTGTGTGCGCCCAGTACCGCCGCCCCGCAGGCGTAACCCGCTCCTTCCAGGTCTCCGAATACTCCATCGAGCCATCCGTGCCTGACCGCGCCTTCAACCTGCTCTCCAAACGCGATTGCAGGTCGGCACTCGCGGACGAGCCGGAACATTTCTGGCCAGAGATGTCGCTCGTCGGCGGCACCTTTTTGCTTGCCCGCCGTGGAGAACGGCTGACAGGGGCAGCTTCCTGTCCAAACAGGTCGGTCGTCGGGCCAGCCTGCGAGTCGCAGGGCGTAGCTCCATCCTCCGATCCCCGCGAAGAAGTGGACTTGTCGGTAGTGTCGAATGTCATCGGGCTTAACCTCTTGGATGGGGCGATCATCAACGTCGCCAGGTGCGATCAGGTTCCGCTTGACAAGCTCGCGCAGCCACGCAGCGGTCTTTTTGTCGAACTCGTTGTAGTAGGCTGTCATACTCGCTCCACCTTCACCGCGTACCTGCTCGCCTTGCGGTCGTACGCCAATCGCTCTAGCTTCCTCAACGCCCGCCGCAGCCCCTTGAACCCGGTGACATACTCAGGCACGCCGATCTGGGGCGTGTACTTGCCAGTGCGAGGGTCGAGGGTGGTGATGCGGTAGGTCATACGATGTGTTAAAAGTGGAGCGCTTGGACTCGAACCAAGACCTCGGGATTTAAGCCCCGCGTGCTGCGTTACACCACGCTCCATAGTCCCGCCGCCCGCTTGACACTCATGGTCAGGTGGGTCGGGAGGCGGGGTCAGGGTCAGCGAATCGACTTGCGGATCGTGTCGGCGTTCACCCACGCCGCGTACCGATCCTTGCGGAACTTCTCGGCCAGTGCCGCCGTCTCGTCGTTGTAGGCTTGCATGGGCTCGCCGTAGAGCGTCACCCAAGTGGCGTTGAGCGCGTCCACCCACGGCTGCGTCGCGTCCTGGTCCGCCGCCTCAGGGTAGTCGTTCAACGCCTGCTTGAGCGCGGGGACGAGCTTGGAGAGTTGGCGGGACTTGTTCACGACGTAGTAGGCGTAGGCGAGGCCCATGTAGGCGTTGCACGCCTGCTGCAACTTCACGCTGGCCTTCTGCTTGGCCGTGGCGTAGGGGAACACCGCGACGACATCGGGGGCGTCGGCGGGACCGGGATTCCACTGCTCGACGTTGTAACCTTCGATGTTGGCGATCTGGATGTTGACGATATCACGCATGGACATAAAACAAACTCACTTTCTGCCCTGATCGGGCGGGTTATCCGGCGACGCGCCGGGGTTACTTCGACGACGGGTGAAACTGCTTCCTTGTCGGCTCACACTCGCCCAGAACTTGAAGCGAGGATAGTACGGCGGCGATATCGTCCCGTCTATCCGTAGTTGTGCGTACGAATCTTCCCTCCCATCGGTGTAGCCACGTCAGCCTCCACCCCTTGCGATGCTCCCACCACAGCACGACCGGCATCTTCTCGCCCGAGTCGCGGATCGCCTGGTCCATCGCGTCGGTCAGCGCCTTCGTGTCGAGTCCGATGGATCTGTCGCCCTTGACCTCGATGTGGACGCGATCCAGCAGGGCGCACTTTATGTCGGGCGAGTCTGGCGATCCCGAGTGCTGAACGCCACGGGCGGCGGGGTAGCCGAGTTCGGTGAGGAAGTGGGCAGCGGCGAGTTCGATTCGTTTACCCTTTTGGCGGCTGTTCATGGAGTGCCTTCGCCTTTCTTAGCCTGATGATCCCGAGCTTGATTTGATCGTCCGTCAGATTGCTTGGCCTGACCCGTTCCACCCACTCAATCAGCGTGTCGATGTCCACGACCACCATCGACGTGTTGACCTGATACCAGTCCAGCGGCGTCGGATGCTCCCACACCCAGCGATACGCCGTCATGCGGTGGAATCCGAACACCGCAGCGATCTCTTTCGGGGTGACAAACCGCCCCTTCGGCGGATGCTTCCTGTGATGCGCCTCCCGCGTCGCCGGTTGCTCGCCGTCGATCTTGTACGACCGCTTGACCACTGGCGTCGTGGCGACGACGACGTTTCCGGGCGAGGCGTGGCGCGTCCGCGTGACGGAGCCGAATCCGATGGGTTTGATTTTGAGTGGTGTCATTTGTCGAGTTCCTTCAACCGCTCCATCGCCCGCAACCGCTGCTCCATCGGCATCGTCCAGGTGTTCACCGTGAGCCAGTCGATCAGGTCGTCGTCACGCACGACGTGGAGCGACGTGTTCATCGGGACGTAGGGGAGTCCGTGGTGTTTGATCCACCGCAGGACGGTTTGCTCGCACTTGCCGCATCGGATGGCGATTTGGTTGACCGTCCAGACACGCGCAGGTCCACGCTTGGAAACCCTACGACGGTCCCCGCCTGCATCCGACTGCTGATCCGCTCGTCGTAGATCGTGCCCGGCGAGTGGTTCGAGATCAGCACCAGCGGCTTGCCGTACCGCAGGTCGATCGCCCGCTTGACCGTCTGGTACTCGTGGTCGCTCGTCTTGTCCTTGATCGCCAGCTCGTCCAGCACCGCCAGCCGGGCCGTCTCCCACTTTTCCCACCACGCCTTCGGGCTTGCCTTGTACTCTCCCCATGTCAGTTCTCCGTTCATGGCTTGGATCAACTCGTCACACGCATCGCCGAGCGTCCGGTACACCGTCAAACCGCCCACGCTGTCGAGCAGGCACAGGGCGGCGCAGGTCTTGCCCGATCCGGGTCGTCCCCAGAACACCAGCGGCCACGGCGACGCACCCGCCACGCAACGCCGGATCGCCGACCTCGCCTCACCAAAGATCATCTCCCGTTGGCGCTGAATCGCCGGGAAGCGGCGGAAGGATGTCGTCTCGTTCACGGTGAGAACCGCGCAACCTGGGGCCAGTGTCGGCGAGCAGGTGCCAGTGCTTGACGAGGGCTTCGAGGGTGCATACACAGCCAGCGAAAACGCGAGGCCACTCCCGTTTCCGTGCGGCGATGTCGCCGGGTTGCCCGCCGAACTCGGCGATGGCTTTGGCGGCGCGACCGACGCGGGTCCGGTAGGCGGGTGGGACTTGCCCACCGAAGAACTCGGCGGCGATGGCGTCCCAGAGCGGGTTGGGCTTTCGGGTTCGTTTGGCATGGTCGGGGCGTCCGTCGAAGAGGGTCACTCGAATAGTTCCGGTTGAGTTGGCTTTATCTCGCCGTCGAACAGTGCGGTGTTGTTCATTTCGTCGGTGATGCGCTTGCACGCGATGTCGAAGTAGCCTTTGTCAATCTCAATGCCGATGAACTTGCGGCCCGTTCGGACGCAGGCTACGCCGGTGGTGCCGCTGCCCATGAAGGGGTCGAGGATGACGCAATGTTTAAGTGAAGCGCGGCGAACAAGCCACTCCATCATCTGTACCGGCTTCTCGCATGGATGCTCTGCGTCCTTTCGCCGGTTCCAGTGTGTGGCACTGACGCCATTTGGCCTGCTACCCTTGCCGGTCGCAAGATACGGGCACTTTCCGTAGTAGAGGACTGGATGCGAACAAACAAAACCCCACGGCCCGAGTCCTGATCCATTTGGAAAAAAGATGCTGTCAACGTCTCGGGCTGGTGGATATTTTTGGAGGAGGCGATTTCCGGGGGTGACCACGACGGACTTGGCAACACGCCGACACTGCTCCAGTGCATTTAAGACAACCGGCAAGATGGCGTCTTGCGTATCGTCAGTGCTGGTGTATTGTGCCGCCTTGCGTGTATGCTTCGTGCGCACTTCTTTTAGATCAACGCCATACGGCGGGTCCATCACCACCGCGTCCACCTTGCCGAGCGTCGGCAGCACTTCAAGGCAGTCGCCGCGATAGAGCGTGTGCGGGCCGATTGTGACTTTTTCGTAGCTCATGTTGTTCCTCAAAGCCACTGGCGGGAATCGAACCCGCGCGACCCTAGGAATCGCAATCCTCAAACAGTGGCGTGCCCCGTCCGTGGGGCGGTGCGTTGAGCGTCCATGCGTCAGAAAGGCGGATCACCGTCGTCGGCGGGCTTGGCGGTCGTCGTCGCCGGGGCCTGGTCGTCCTTCGGCTTGCCCTCGGCAAACTGGACATTCTCGGCGATGACCTTCAGCTTCGACCGCTTGCCGCCGCCGTTCTTGTCCTCCCAGACATCTAACTTCAGACGGCCAGTTAAAAACGCGGCCTTCCCTTTTTTGAAGAACTTGTTGACAAACTCGGCTGTTGGACCAAAAGTTTCGCAATCAACAAAACAAACTTCTTCCTGCTGCTGGCCGTCTTTATTTTTCCATTTACGAGAAGTTGCGATTCCAAAGCTTGCTACCGGGGTATTGTTTGGAAGGTATCGCATTTCAGGATCACGAACAAAATGACCAGCTATGATTACCATGTTCAGGTTAGGCATTTTTTTCCTCTAGGTGTGACCAAGTTTGCATTCTGTCGATTGCCGATATTGTCGCCTCTGTTACATTAAATACCGCAGCAACATGCGATATTAAAACTCCACGTTTGCGGGCATCTCTTATGACATGAACATCCCTTTCTTTCAGTTTTGAAGCACCAGATTGTTCGCCTAAAAGAGGCCTGCACAATCCTATTCTCCATGCGTGCCTAACGTTTTGCTGGGGCGTACACCACTCAAGGTTTTCAACCGCATTGTTGGTTTTATTCCCGTCCTTGTGGTTTACGTGCGCGAATGGCCTTGCTTCTTCTAAAAAAGTCCTTGCAACCAAAACATGAACTTGTACCCTGTATTTCTTTCCGCCGCTGTTCAGAGTAACTCGGTTGTATCCAGTACCCTTGTCATACGAGCCAATGATTCTTCCTCGATAAGATGAGTTCGTAATCGGAGCGTTATTGCTCCTCCTAACCCTTCCAAGGCTAGAAACGTCGTACAAACCCTCGAATCCACGCGCCGGTTTCCATTGTTCGTTTGTCATGGTCCCATTATAACAACATTTGTCCTTCAACGTTGGCGTTCATCAAATATTTTTGAACTTGTCAAGCTCGCCGTTCCCAATCGCGGCGAGCAGTGAACGCTTGATGTCGTCGCCAGCCTCATCGAACTTTCCGCCCTTCAAATAATCCTCGACGGCCAGGCGGATATTGTCTCCCGTCACGCCGCGATTCTTCAACGCGGCGGCAATGGCTTGCTTGGTCGGCGTATTGGATTCCGGCAACACCTCGCGGGCTTCGGTAACGACGGTGACGTTCTCCCGCCCGCTGTCGGCTTGCGACATTTCCTCGCTGGTGTACAGACCGCTTAGCTCGTTGGGGAATGCGCGACGAAGGGCCAGCGACTCGGCACACTTGCCAAGCATCAACTCGCCCATCTGCTGCCAGAACTTGGTGGGCTTTCCTTCCTTGGTGGTCTGGACGTAGCTCGCGTACTTCGCCACTGCCCATAGCGGCTCTTTGAAGTCGTTGCGTATGACACCGACCTTCGCGGCGGCGGGTGGATTGGATTCCAGCCAGACCTCTTTCCAGACGCCATCCTGACCGCAAAAGAACGGGCCAAGCTGCCCAGCGTACTTGCCGGTTCGCTCCGCGATCAGGCGGAACCCGTCGATGCTCACTTGGAACGCCATGACTTCGCGGCCCAAGTTCTTGTCCCACCGCTTTACGGCGTAGATTTGCTTGGCGAACGGGTCCAGCCGCGTGCGATTGACGACCTGTGTGAACAGTGCAAGCTCGTCGTTGCTGGCCCCGCGACAAATGGTGTCCTTGAGCAGTTGTAGCTGCTGGGCGTCGAGCTTTTGGGTTGTGGTGATTTCGGATGACATTGGTTCTCCTTGTGTTCGGACATCGTAGAGACTGTCAACAACGATTCAATGGGCATTTACACTTAGAACGCCAACTCATCTTCAGTGATGGCGACGGCCTTCGTGCGGATCGGCGGAATCTTGGCGACGACGTGTTCCAGCCAGAACTTCTCACCCGCAGCCACGATTTGCGCGATCAGGTCGTCGTCACGCTTGACCTTGAACAGGCCAAAACCAAGGCCATCCCACCCGCGCATGACCGCGACGTAGGCGGTCGTGTATTCCGGGCCGGCGACGAAAAGCTGATGCTGGACCTGGATCATCGTGCGGTGTGGAATCTGCGACGACCCCGCCCGCCCCCATCGCTGGTCATCGGGGAATCGGTCCTGCGACGCGCACCACTTCGCTTCGACGATGATCTTGCGGTCCTCGTCGATCCCGTCGAAGTTCGCGGCGAAGATTCCGCCGTCGTGGACCTGCATCACGGCGAGTTTGAATGACGCATTGAGTTTCCACTGTGCCCACGCGACGCAGGCGGGTTCGAGAAAGTCGCCTTCCCGCATCGAGTCGGTTTGTTTCTTGCCCTCGCCGAGTACCTTGGAAACGTACACGTCGTAGGCATCGGACCACGGGCACGCGCCCATGATCGAGGCGGAATCGGATGATCCGATGTACTTGCGTCGGGCCTCGCGTTGTTCGGGGGTGATGCTCACCGCTTACCTCCCAGGATCGCCACACACGCAATCGAAAACATCACGCCGCCAGCAAACCACGCCACTCGCTCGCCAAACGCCGCATCGACCAACAGCAGCACGACGATGGCGATCAGGATGATGATGGTGCAGAATACGGCGGCGGCTGCCGCCCATCCGTCGTCTGGGCCTCGGCCCTGCCCGGAGGCGTCAAATGGCTTGGGATCGGTTTGCACGGCGGTTCTCCTTGTTTGTAGAGTAGTTGGGCTTCCTGCTTCAGCAGGTCGTAATAGGCGGTATTGTGCATCAGGGCGTCGGCGAAAGATTGCTCGTACTCCATCTGTCGCTCGGCGTCCATACGCACCTTGGCGTTGTTCTTTTCTGCCAACACGCTGCACACAAAAACCATTTCCGCGTACTTGGTCGGGCGTTTGTACACGTCGAAGGCGATGTCGAAGTCGCCGGTCAATCCTTGCCACGCAAACCACGGGCGGGCGTCCACGCGGATCAGGATGCGATTGACGATGACGGTGCGCCTCATGCCCGCCTCCACGCTTCGCCCGCCAACTCTTGCAGGTCTGGGCAATCGTTCTTGAACCATTCGAGGAAGCTGCGTTCCATCTCGCGGGCCTCGCTGGGCATAAGCTGCACCTGGTTGCCCTGCTCGGTCCAGGCCTCCTCCAACTCGGCGGAGTAGGCTTCCGGCTCGTCCTCGTCGTCCCGCTCGTCCCAGCGGAACCAGACGCGGAACTGGCCGGTCATGCCCTTGTGCCGCCACTCCCAATCGTACACCTGGGCGTCCTCGATCGTGATTGCTTCGCGTTTCATGTCGCACCTCGAAAGTAAAACCCGCCGCGTCCTGTCGGCGCACGGCAGGCGGAGATTAGGGCTGGGTCACTTCGACGGGCATAACCGTTACGGGGTCGATGTGGCTCACCGTCGCGGTTGCGTCGAACAGGATCGGGGTTGCGTGGTCTGCGTCGTACAGCACTCGCGGGAAGTCGCCTTCCGGCTTGGTCGTGGTGAACAGGTGGAAGTGGCTGATCTGGCGCTGAACGTCCTCGATTTCCAGAACGAGAACGAAGAACGGCGAGCCGGATTCCTTGCCGAGTTCCCACCGTTTGATCGTGATGCGTCGTACGTGGTGCAGGTCGAGCGTCATGTGAATCTCCTTTGTGACGATGGTACGGTCTATCGGCGATCTGTCAACCGGCAATCCAGCGATTTTGTATGGGTATTTTCACGGTAATCGGGGTTCATTTTCGACTCCATTCGGGGTGCAAGTCCATAGACTTGCCGGTGTACATCGGGTCATCGTGGTCGAGGGCGACGCCGCGATACGTATAGTGCGCGAGCTTCCACGCCTTGAGCTTCGGGCTTTCGCTTTCTTCCGTGCCGTTGTAGCCGCAGAAGTGGCAGCGTCCCACGTCGGAGTAGCATCCCCACTGGCACAGGTGGCAGACGCCTTGCGGACAAATGAAGTGAAGTAGTTTCATGGCGAATCTTCGGGAGGGTTTAA
>Ga0208005_1000105_pt1 | contig 37171 bp, 50 predicted proteins | sample DEB19_08_DNA_3_FD_184530 | JGI IMG/M metagenome (GOLD analysis project Ga0208005, IMG submission 184530) | Aqueous microbial communities from the Delaware River and Bay under freshwater to marine salinity gradient to study organic matter... | ecosystem: Environmental > Aquatic > Marine > Coastal... | reverse complement strand
CTACCGCAAGGATGGCCCGATGATCGACCAGGCAGATGTGCGTCCTGCGTTTCGGATGGTCTGCGCCACGCTGATCAAGCTGTCCGAGCGCAAGTCTGAGGCACACATGCCCCTGGTCAAGGACACCTTCATCAATCGCAAGCGTGCGGCAAAGGGCAAGAGTCCTGTGGCATTCGACTGGCACACCGTCGAGATCGGTCCATGGGTCGGCAAGTCTGAGCCGCAGGGTGGCACGCACGCCAGCCCCAGGCTGCACGATCGCCGAGGTCATTGGAGGCTCATCAAGGCAACCGGCAAGCGTGTCTGGGTTAAGCCCTGCAAGGTTGGAGACGCATCAAAAGGAGTTGTGTTCAAAGACTATCGAGTCACGGAGACTCTCCAGTGAGCCTAGCCTGCCCCGCGTGTGAGCACACACGCTCGAAGGTCACAGAGACGCGCACAGGCCCGTATGGATGGCCACGCAGGCGTCGGCGTTGCGACAACTGCGGAATGCACTGGACGACGTTGGAAGTGCCAGAATCTACATTGACGATTGAAGCCAGCCCACCGTGCGATAACGGAGGCAGTCAGAGCGACGCCTAGCTCTCCTGTCGTTGTGATCTGATCGCGTGCCGGGGCGCGTAATCCCCGGCACTAACAATTGAAAGAAAATGCTTAGAGATTATCAACAAAGAGCTATCGACCAACTCTATGAGTGGTTTGAGGCAGGTCACGCAGGCAATCCATGCTTGGTGCTGCCCACCGGGTCAGGGAAGAGCCACATCATCGCGGCGCTGTGCAAAGACGCGCTTCAAAACTGGCCAGAGACTCGTATCCTGATGCTCACGCATGTCAAAGAATTGATCGAGCAAAACGCTGAAAAAATGCGCCTGCACTGGCCTGGCGCTCCAATGGGCATCTACTCTGCAAGCGTTGGCAAACGCCAACTTGGCGAGCCGATCACCTTCGCAGGCATCCAGTCCATCCGAACCAAAGCTGATTTGCTTGGACACATTGACATCTGCATCATCGACGAGGCTCATACCGTTTCGCACAAGCAGGAAGGCGGCTATCGGCAACTGTTGTCAGAACTCAAAACAATCAATCCATCGTTGCGGATTGTGGGGCTTACGGCAACGCCGTACCGCTTAGGGCATGGTTTGATCACTGACAAACCTGCGCTATTCGACGCTTTGATTGAGCCAGTCAGCATTGAAGAACTGATCTACAAAGGTTTCTTGGCCACGCTACGCAGCAAAGTCACCAAGGCCAAGCTAGACACTTCTGGCGTGCATAAGCGAGGCGGAGAGTTCATCGAATCAGAACTGCAAGCCGCTGTCGATACGGATGACAACAATCAGAAGGTGGTGCGTGATGTCATCCTGCTTTCTGAGGAAAGAAAAGCATGGCTTTTTTTCTGTGCAGGCGTACAACACGCACAGCACATTGCTGAAGTTCTGCGCGAGCATGGCGTGTCGGCAGAGTGCGTGACTGGCGAGACGCCAAAGAAAGAACGCGAGAAAATCCTTGATGACTTCAAGGCAGGGCGGTTGCGAGCACTAACTAACGCCAATGTGCTGACGACTGGGTTTGACTACCCAGAGATTGATCTGATTGCAATGCTCAGGCCAACGATGTCGCCTGGCTTGTACGTCCAGATGGCAGGCAGAGGAATGCGGGTCAAGAGCCACACTGATCATTGCCTAGTGCTGGACTTTGCCGGTGTGGTGGCTACGCATGGGCCGATCACTGCGGTGCAGCCGCCCAAGAAGGCTGGCGAAGGCAATGGCGAGGCACCAGTCAAAGTCTGCGATGCCTGCGGGGAGTTGTGTGCCATTGCTGTGTCGGAGTGCCCTGCTTGTGGCAGTGAGTTTCCAAAGCCTGAGCGCAAGAAGTTGGAATTGCGCCAAGACGACATCATGGGTCTCGAGGGACAGGACATGGATGTGAGCAGTTGGAACTGGCGCAAACACATCAGCAAAGCGTCAGGCAAGCAGATGCTGTCCTGCACCTACTACGGCAGTCTGTCAGACAAGCCAATTACTGAGTATCTGCCGATCTTTCATCAAGGCTATGCTGGCCAGAGAGCGATGGAACAGTTGATGGCAATGGCCAGACACGCAGGAGCAACGATCAACTACGAAGTCAGCATGAGCGAGGACGAAGGTCTGGACTATCTGGCGGTTAGCATGAGCAACGCATCACCACCGCATCAGATTGAGTTCAAGCGCGATGGAAAGTTCCATCGGGTTGTGCGTAGGCAGTGGTAAATTTCACTTCCCTTGTAACTAAAAAACGGAGCAGCAATGACGACATACAACGAACTCGAAGCCGCGGTCATTCAGTGGGCGCGTGATCGCCAGATCATTCCCAACAGCACCGCCATGGCGCAAGCCATCAAGACGCACGAGGAACTGGGCGAGTTGATCAGTGCCCTGCACCGTGATGATCTTGGTGAGGCCATAGACGCCTATGGGGACATCCTTGTGACCCTGATCATCGGCGCACGCCTGCATGGCGTGAATCTCGTCGGCTGTTTGTCCGCAGCGTTTGACCAGATCAAGGACAGGAAAGGCACGCTCCGGTCTGATGGCGTCTTTGTGAAAGAGTCCTGATGGACCGCATGCCACTTGAGCACGAAGAACAACGAGAAGTGGTGCGCTGGTTCCGTCAGTGCTGGCCGAACGTCAGGATCATGGCTATCCCCAATGGCGGGGCCAGAAGCAAGGCCACCGCAGGACGCTTGAAGGCTGAAGGCGTATCAGCAGGCGTACCAGACCTGTTCATCCCAGCCTGGGGGCTTTGGATCGAGATGAAGCGCATCAAAGGCGGCTCGGTTAGCCCAGAGCAGAAAGACTGGATGTCTTACCTTGAACTGAACGGCTACAAATGCTTTGTGGCCAGAGGTGCAGAAGATGCAAAGCGCCAGATCATCATTGAGTCAGAGAATAATGAATAACTGTTGCGACGAAGGCACCTGCCGCCAGGGCCGCGATCATCCGCCCAGGTACAACAAGGACGTCAGGATTCTGGCTCTGATCGTCCTGATGTACTGGGCGGCGGTGATGATTATTGTGCTGTTGAGGTGAGGGTGGTTATGGTAAGTCGGTCATGGTTTATCGGATGATGTAATGCGCTGGGCTGGGGTCATCAAAAACTTCTGCTCACCTCAAACCAGCGAGTGCTCAATGTCGAGTCGTATTCAAAAGTCATGAACTGACCGACTGAGGGTGTTACATTCACGCCGCCTTTAAGGGTCAAATTATTTGTTCCAGTGCCATGCACCACGGTCGTGTTGCTGTTGTCGAACCGCAAACTCACGATCATTTTGGTTCGTCCAGCAGGCGGAACCATTGTGCTCATGTTGGTTGCTCCACCATTTTCGACCTTCCCAGCACCAGTAACTGGAGCGTTAGGCCCGGTTCCAGTAATAGAAACCCGATTAGGCGATGTCGCTGTTCCGATTTCTAGTCCTGCATCAGTCGATACAGAAAAAATGTTTAGACCCCGAGTTACATCTCTTGCCGTAATTGTTCCCGTTGAGTCATCAATTTCCAAATACCAAGACTTCAAGCCAGCAGATTGAGTGTGCCTAGCAATACCGGCGCTCGGCGCGTACTGCCCAGACTTTCCATCCTCAAACCAATCAAAACGAGTTGAATCTAACGCGAGTGCCGCTTGGACATAACTCCAAGTTACGCCCCCATCGCTGATAGATCCGCCAGTTCCCGTTGGCGCGGTAGACCCCGAAGTTCCACCAGCGGCCGTCGTGTAGATTTTTCCACCGTCGCTTACGCAATAAGCATTAGCTGCATAAACGGTGGACGCAGCCCACGGTTGAGGATTTTTTATCGCTACGTTGTACGGTGTTTGTAGGCGCATTGAGGTTCGCCACTGGTTTGCGCTCGGGTCTTTCGCAAACTGCCAGAGCCATCCAAGCAGCGGATCTCCAGCGTAATCTTTACCTACACCCTGCAAAATAGTTGCGTACCGGCTTGCAGCAGCAACGCTAACATCTGTCCCCATATTCAACAGCATCAACGCTGGATGATGAGGACTTGCAATAATTTCTTGCGTATCGTCGCTTACACTGTCTCCAGAATAAGTGACAAGAAATTTGTTTTTGTAGCTTGGAGGCTGGCCCCAGTTTATGCTGGAGTTATCCTGCAAAATGACGCCGACAGGGACTGCCGCCCAAACAGTCGCCACATTAAATTTTGTTCCATAAGGGATGTCCACGACACCCCTAAAGCCCGAGGATGAAAAAGATGTCATCAACGCAGTTAGCGCTGAAGTGCTATCTGTAACCCCGTCTGCAACAATCCCGAAGTCCTTGACGCTCACGGTATCGCGCAACTTGCTCTGCACCGTGCGCGTCACCGCACCAGTACCAGACTGAACGAACGTGATCAGCGACGATGAAATGTTGCCAACATCGGCGGCGGCAGACCCTAGGTTGTACAACGTCGCAGCGTTCTTGTTCTGCACCCGAATGCTGTAGTCGTCGGCGTTGACGTACAGGGTTGTGGGTGAGCCATTGCGAACGGGGTATCCGTTCATCGTGCGGATCGGCTGGCCTGCGATCTGGGTCAGTGCGGCGTCCCAGTACACATTGATCGGGTAGCCCTGCGGATCGAGGTTGGCCTGGCCGATCCAGATGTAGCCGTTTTCGAGCGGAGTGCCGTCCGAGTCAGTGAAGATCGGAAACGGGGGATTGACTGACAGAGCAGACATGATTGTCCTTTACTTGGCTACGCCTTTGAGCTTTTCAAAACTTCTCATCGAACCGATACCTAACAGGCCGGTGATAACAACCCACAGAAGATCCAAATTCAGTTCGGGCGGCGCAGGCCAGCCCTTGATCGCACCGACCCACGCCAGCACCGGCTGCACGATGGTAGCGTAAACGAACCCTGCTGCACCGCACCAACCAAATGCGGGCCTCCACCCACTGGTCCAGATCGAGGGGTGCTGCGCCTCTCGCGCATTGATCTCAAGCTGCGCGATGACTTGCTTGAGTTCACCATCAGCGGCCATCCGAACCAGTTCCATCTCAGCGGCTTGCTTGGCTGAGGGATCAGGCACGAAGCGGTCTAGCAGCGTCTTGCCCACTTCGAGCACAGTCCCTAGCATCAACGGGTTCATGCCATCTCCATCAGGTGCGCGATGCGCCGTGCCCAACCGCGACCGAAGGACGGCCAGGTGGAGAGGTTGGTCATGAACTTGAGCCGAGTGGCGAGGATCTTGGCCCGCAGCAGGTACGGGTCAGCGGCGTAGGCCGCGCGGATCGTCACCGGGCCGATGATGCCGTCCATCTGTACGCCGAGCGCCCGCTGGAGCCAGATGACCGACTGACCGACACCTGAATTCACCGCTGCGTCGAACACGGCATAGCGGACGGCAGGCGGCAGATCGTCGGCGCTGATCGGCTTCCAATAGCGTTCGAGGTAGATCCGTTTGGCGAGATCGAGAGGCAACTCGTTCATGTTGCCCCGGTAGCCTACCTCGCGTGCCACCAATTCAGTGATGCCGTACATGGTCCGACCACCGGGGTCGGCACCGTGATCCGAGTACGACCCTTCGTGGTGGAGCAGTTCGCGGATGGCCTGGTCGAAGTTCATCTGATCTTCAGCGCCACGCTCAGGAGCAACAGGATGATTGCACCGGCCGAGCCGATGAGGATAGTCTCAAGGCGCTTCAGGCGGGCGTTGATGCCCGTATATCTCTCGGCGCAGACGGCTTCGTGTGTAGACAATTTGTTCTCGATGTCAGACATGATCACTTGAGGTCAAGAGGTTTCGATGTAACCCAGCGCAGGAGCCAGAAGGCGACGCCGATGCCCGACAGCGCCAAGCCGGAATAGTCAGCAGGGATGACGGACTGCAGCAGGCCAGGGGCCAACTGCTCAAGGACTCCAATGACCGCGACGACGATGGCCGCGTTGCTGGTCTTGCTGTAGAAAGAGCCTTTGAGTTTATTGAACATGGTCAGCGAATGTATTGAACAGTTAAAAATCACGCTATTAATAGCGTACCCGATCCGCTAAAGGTAGTTACGCTTGAGGTAACGTGCGCTCTCAACCTACTCACTGTTACAGCTTCAACTGCGTACAATGCTTTGCTTGTGGCATCCATTGCCGAACCAACAATTGCAGAAGTGTCGTAGTGTTGAAATGGGAAATCGGTTGAGTAATAAGAATCGGTGAGTGGGCCTGAGCTGAAAGTACACTCAAACCAAAAATCGACACGATTGCCTATCTTCGTGTACCTACCTGTAGAAGTCTGAGCGGGAGTACTTCCACCGCTTCTCACAAATGAAGGCGTCCATGAAACGGTCAAAACGCTATTTGCAAGGCTGCGACCGACTTCAATAACGCGACCGATAGCTATGCAGTAAAAAGTGATGCTATCTCCATAGGCAGACAAAACCGCGTTTTGCCTATCAACCAGAACAATTCCACTTGTTCCGTCAGTAGAGGACTGAATCGTTACCGGGTACGCAATTTGGTAGTTACTCACCACCAGCAACTGCCCAGGGCGCATGTTGCTGATTGATGTGATCGTGGTCGCGCCGGTGATCTGATTGCCAAGTAACGCCTCGCCAACACCAAAGGCGTTTAGTGTCGCGGAGGCAGTACCAATACCGTTGATTTGACCAGGATCAGTTCCGCTTATTGGGTTGTTGATCAGCCCCTGCGGAGGAACTACCAATGCACCAAATTGCTGCCCGTTGCCTGCATTGCCCTGAGCTTTGCGGTGATTTTCAATATGAGGCCATGCAAGCAGGTTTGCTGAGTTAAAGCTAAACCCAATGCAGTCGATCAACTGGTTATATTGGCTGGTGGAACTTAGTATCTGTAATGTTCCCGCTGCGTAGCCAACGTAATCGACCATTTTGCAGTCGATGAAAACGTTGTTATTGCAATTCGCCCCGCCAATTACAACACTACCTGGGCGAACACCTCCGACACCACCGCCGTCAAATCGGCACGACTTGAACCTGTTGTCGTCAGCCGAACCATCAAGTAACACCGAGTAGTTGTGGTTCTCAAGGTAGCAAGAATCGAAGATCCAGTCGTAGCTGTTCCAGAGCTTAATTCCGTGACCTAACGCCGCGTTAAACGTGGCTGGGTAGCCGCCAGCCGACGCGTCGTAAGGGATGTTGGTTTCGATCTCGCAACTGTGGAATACGTTGTGTGTGGCGTTGGAAAGTGATCCTCCAGTCCGGCCTGACGAGTACACACCGAAAACGCGGTTCTCTCGGATGCCAACACCATAGAACGTGTTGGCATTGGTCTGGCCGCCATCGACATAGACGCCGTACTGGTTGAATGAGATATAGCCACCGTAGAAGTTCACCAGGATGGTGGCCTGCAGGTAGACGCCTTTGTTGAAGTTGGTGAACGTGCAGTTGTAGAACGAAGTCAGATAGCCCGCCACCGTGTTGCTGGTGTCGTCGTATCCCATCTTGAGAGCAGCGCCAGTGCTGGTTCCAGCCAACTCTCCAGGATTGTTGGGATAGGAAACATTCGGGCCTTTGATGGTCAAGTCATAGACCTTGTGTCGGCTGAAGTTCTGGTTGGTGGCGATCATCACCAAGCCATCACCGTTGTGATACGCACGGATGGTCGCGCCGTTCCCTAAAAATACGCACCCTGTGAGATTAGGTGGCACGACAATTGGAGCCGTGACTTTGTAGGTTGCATTCCCAACGAAAGACAAAGCGCTTCCGTTTGGCATTGCATCAATCGCCGCCTGAATCGCCGCCGTATCATCCACCACGCCGTCACCAACAGCGCCGAAGTCCTTGACGCTCACCACATCCCGCATCTTCGCCTGAGCGGTGCGCGTGACTGCTCCGGTGCCGGCTTGGAGGAACGTGACATCAGACGAGTCAACCTGCACCACGGCATCGTTGAACCGATCAGTGCAGGTGGGCGAGGAGAACACCTGGAACCCGTTGCGGTTCTTGACCACAATCGAGAAGTCGCTGTTGACGTACACCCGCGCCGGTACGCCAGCGTTCACCGGGAAGCCACCCCTCGTGCGAATCGGCTGCGTCGCTGCAACCGTCAGCGCAGCGTCCCAGTACGCTTGGATCGGATTGGCCTCGGTGTCTTGATTCGCCACACCGAGGTAGATGTACCCGGCATCGAGCGGTTGCCCGTCAATGTCGAAAAAGATAGGGAACGGGGGATTGACGGACAGAGCGGACATTGCTGGTTACCTTTCCAGTTCTTGCGACGACTGTTGAGATTCTGCCTGAGTTTGGATGGCAGCAATCAATCGCTTAGAAATCGCGGCTTCTTCTGCGCTACCAGGAGCGGCCCGTCCAAGTTGCAACATGAGATTTCTTACCGGCCCTGATTCGTAAATTCTAGCAGTCAACCCAACGCCACCGGCAGCGGCAAGTGATGCGCCGAACGACCCCAACAAATCCACCAGAAAACTGCCAGCAACAAACGGCACAGCCTGCTGGCCAGTCGCGGTTGCAACACCAGCTTGCCCGGCGCGTCGAGTCAGTGTCAGAGCCTTAGACAATCCCTCAACTTGTTTCAGATCATCTCCTTTGAAAAACACACCGATTTGCGGTTGTAGACGCTGAATTTCAGCGTTAAATTTTTCTGGACTAAATGCAACAGTTCCATCTTCCAAGTTGTAGCGTGCGCTTGACGCTGCACGCGACAAGACAGCAGTTCTAACGCTTGCTCGGCCAGCAGGAGTCAGATCACTGTAAAGTTGCCTGATCTCGCTTGGCTTTTTGCTAAAAATTAGCTTATTTACATCTTCAGGAGTAACAGAGCCAGAACGAAGCACAGACTTCAATGTGCCCATGTCTAGTTCGCCAGCCATCTGAGCCAATCGCTTATCAGCAACTTTCCACTTTGTCACATCTCTGCGCTCGCCAACTTGGGTAATGAAATCCTCCATGTCTTGCTTGAGCGGACCGTAAACTTTGGACAAAGCCTTTTGACCAGTATCTCGGATTGATGCTAGTTCAGGTGCGGCAAACGATTCTCCGACTTGCTTGCGCAGTTTTTCAATGTTAGCGAGACTCTGGTTTTGTAGTGATGACTTCCAGTCCTCAAGCACTCTGATGACTGGCAAATACTGCTCAGACCGCAGGCTTTGAAGTTCAGCAATTTGCGTATCAATCGCTTGCGTCGCATTGTTAACAGGAACAATGCCTTTTGCATCAAGACGATTGATCACATCGCTTTTGGCTCCTGTGTATTTGTTCAAGTCAGCAGACCGCTTTGCGGCAAGGTCACGCATTACATCATCGCTAACACCAGCAGCATCATCTGCTCCATATTGACGCAACACATCACGCACAGCAGCAATGCGAGATTGCTGTTGCGCAACTCGTACAGGGCCAGTGCCAGCCAGAGGGACGCGCTCTCCAATTTGCTGAACAGTGCGCCCCATAAATGTTTCTGGAGGAGCGACATCAGAAGTCAACACAGATATGCCGCGTTGTGTTGCCTCTTGAGTAGTTTGCGATAAACCAGGAGTCACGCGCCTTGGCGTTGCAAGCGTGGCTCCAGCAACACCACCAGCCAACGCGGCGCCAAGTTGCCCGATTGGTCCGGCACCCATTTCTTGTGCTGCCTGCGCTGCCGCTCCTGCCATTGCTCCACCCGCAGCTTGTGTGACAGGTTGTGCAGCCAGCATACGCCCGACTTCTCTAGTCACAGGAGCGGCTTGGCCTGCACCTGTTTGAAGTGTTCGACCAAGTGCGGCAGTGCCACCAGCGCCTGATGCGCCTGCTGCGGTAGCCTGCACAATTTTTTCTGCTTCTGTTTGAGGCTGTGCCACACCAATGCGAGTCAGCATCTGCTCCATTGCTTGAGTGGGAGATGCGTAATTTGTGCCGAGCACTCGATTGACTAACCCGATGATCGGATCGCCAAAAAACTGCGTTGCAGTTGCCGCGCCAGCACCAGCAATAGCACCAGGAATTGCGCCAACTCCAGCAAATGGAGCGCCCAATGCCGCTCCAGCAGCAGCGCCAGCAGCAGGAATCGCCGCTCCTCTGGTAATCGCACCAATCAATCCTGTTGCCGTTGTTGATGGGCCGCTAGGGGCCTCTAACGCAGCCGCACCGCCACCCGCTCTGATACGCGAAACCCTTTCTTTTAGCTCTTGCGAGTCAGGAGCAACATCATCAGGAATGTTGTTGATTGTGATGCCATCTTTGGTAGTGATGGAGTACGGCATGTTAGTAATCCACCGTGACATTTCGCTGACCAGACGCAGGAGCTTGCTGTGGCTTTGTAGGCGTTGGTGCAGTCGGTGCAGACTCTACAGGCTCCAAGAAGATGTTTGCTGTGTTGAGTCCATAGCCCCTAGCAATCCGCTCAATGCCTGTGCGAACGGTGCTTTCTTGCTGACCAGCTTGCTTAAACAATCCGTCCGCTTGCCCCTTAAACGATTTACGTTGGCTTGCAGAAAGACGCTCGCCACTGATCACTCTGTTATAGATGTTTTGCACACGCTCTGGCACGCCAGCAGCGTTCTGTGCTGTTGCAAATTCGCCCTCGCGCACCACAGAGCCTGGGTCAAGCATTTTCATGTAGCCAAAGATAAGCGATAAATCTCCTACGGCGCTATCCTCTGATGCAAGAACACGACCATATGCAGATTTTACTTCTTGATAGCCCTTGGTCAGATTGTTGTATTCTGCGCGGAACTTGGATTCTGCTTCTGGGCGCTTGTCAGCCGGGATGACTCCAGCAGAGATTTGCCTTGCTTCTGCTTCAGCGCGAGTGGCCTCTGCACCAGACTTGGCCGCAGCAGCATCAGATGCACGCCGAGCGGCTCTGGCTTGCTCAATCTGAGCTTTTGTCAGATCCAGTTCAGCGCCAAACTTATCAGGAGCGAACTTGGACTGCGCTTCTTTGATGATAGCGTCGGCAGTTTCTTGGCGTAGCTTGAACGGCGCCAACGCTGCGGCCCTGCGCTCATCTTGATTTTTCTGCCATGCCTCAAGTGCTTTGTCGCCGCCAGGCAGGCCAGCAATAATTGAACCTGCGGCAAAAATGCCATTTGCAGGATCTAACTTGACAAGTTCTGCCGCAGTTTTCCACGCCTGCGCCATTTGAGGATTTGCGGCCTGCTCTGCTTCTGCACGCCTTTCCAGAATATCAATGCCAACTTGGGGATCTTTACTGCCAAGTGCAGCCATAGCTTGCAGGCCAAAACTCAAGGAGTTTTGCTGCTGATCTTTGCTCATACCCTCCCAGACCCGCATGGCCGCTTCGGACTGATCTTTAGGAGCAATCAGTCGATACTCTGCAAAGTCAGAAGCCGTAGCATTACCAGCGCGGATCTTGTCAATCAATGATCCAGCGGCGGTAGCAAGCCGATTCTGTGCATCAAGCTTGGCTTGAATTTCTCTTTCCTGCGCCGCCTTAAGAGCAATGGCTTGCTGGTTTGCCGCACGCGCCGTTTCCATGTCTTGCAGGGTAGCGCCGAGTTTCAAACCCTGCACTGCCTGCTCGAAGGGCGAGGCGACGTTGAGCGCGTAATTGAATGGTGCGACCATTACAACATACCTCCATAGACGCCAGTTCCGGCAGCCGCATCAAACGGTACAGGAGTGGCAGCCATAATAGGAGCGGGCGCTTGAGTGCCACCAAACATAGATCCACCCGTGCCTTGCATGTATCCTGCAACTTGAGCAGGAAGTCCAAACATTTGTGCTCGTGCAGCACCAGCAGCAAGTGCGCCACCAGCCTGAGCAGCACCCTGCTGCTGAAGCAGATTGCCGATGTTTGTACCAGCAGCCTGTGCGCCTGCGCCAGTGCGAACAGCAGAAGCCTGACCGTACTGGGCCAGGCCGCCAAGATTAGCAAACTGCTGTTGGATCTGCTGTTGCAGCAGCGCAGGACGGAACCGAGCCAGTGCTGCCTGAAGATTGCCACCACGCAGACCACCCGTTGCAGCGGCGTTCTGGATGATGGCGTTCTCACCCTGACGAGCGAGGTACTGAAAGCCTGGCGACTGTTCGAGAGCCTGAATCGCAGCCTCTTGCGTACCGGGGGCGCCAAGGCCAAGCAGGTTCTGCTGAGCCTGAAACGCTGTTGTTCCTCCCTGAACATAGGGAGCGAGCAACTCCTGCATAACGTCGAACTGACGCCGCTGCTCATCAATGCCCATCTGGGCAGCTTGAGTCTGCGCTCCTGCGGCAGACTTGGCTGCGCTACTTTGCGCTCTGGACGACAACAGTGTGGATGCACCACCAATAAGGGCTACCGCTGGATTAGGCATCTCGAAATTCCTTCATGTACTGGTCGAAGTCCTCGCCGTACAGGCGCATGACTTTGGCTGCGTTTTCGGTCGCAAACTGATTACCCTTGCAGCACTGCACGACCATCAGAACCACATCGTAATAACCCGCTCGCCACACGAACGACTTCGCGTCGTGTTGCTTGCACTGCTCTGCCTCGTTGGCCCCATGCCACTTGAGGATCATGGACGCGACAACGGGCAGCAAGGTCGCCGAGTGCTGCATGAAAAAGGAGTTTGCTGGCATAGCGACCAGCGTTTGCCAGATCGCGGCGTTCAGGTCGGCAGGCTTGACGGCATCGCCATCGGCCACATCATCGAAAACCTGAATGGCGTTCCACAGCATCAACAGCCAATCAACGGCTGGTGCAGGAAGATCGAACACCTGTTGGAAATTCTGGCGCAGCCAGTATTCACAATCGCTCACGGGACTATCCGAAAAGGACGAGTTTGGGCCACTGGAATGCCCCGGCGCTCAGTGTCCGCACTATGCCACAGCAAACTGCGTCACGCAATCTCTCGGCCAGAAACCCGAAAGGTCAGCGTAGTGGCTGCGCTGGCCGTCGTGCTGATGAAGTCACCCGCATCCAGAACCTGCCCCACCAACTCAGGGCACAGATAGGTTTCATTCGGCACCACAGTCTTGGTGTCGATCACGAGGTTGCCGTTGTTGGCAGACCCGCCACTGGTGACAATGTGAACATTGAACGACCGATTCACCGTGTCTGTGTTGGTCACGGTCGCCTTGTCAATGATCGCCTTGACACCAGTTGCCGTGTACTGAGTGGTCGCAGCAGTCACCAACTGCAACGGAGGAACAAGAACTTTTGCGACGACTGCCATTATTGAACCCCTTGAATATTGTTTGCAACCGTCAGAATGACAGACGGGATGCCAGGATGCGGTGACACCGCGCCGGAGGCCAGCAATTGCACCGCAGTGCTACTGACTGAATACATCAGTTCAACGTAGTCGTCGGCTTTCAAGTCAAAAAATAAATTCAAAGCAACAAAAATCTCCGCATTGTTGCCCTGAATCCTGACTTGTGACGCTGAATTGGTTACGTCAACTCCGTTGACTCGGAACCACAAATAGAATTGTTCTGATGTAGAGACAGTGCTATCCAACTGGATAGATGTCTGGAAATTATAAATTCCAGGCGTATCCACAATCACTTGGGATGTCGTCGTCCCAATGCTAACGCCGTGGCTCAGATCAGTGGTGTTGAACGTGATAGCCGTAGCTGTGTTGATCGCCGCCGCCGTTTGCGTTGTCGTGTCGTAGAACGACCCATAACGCGACCGCTTGAACTCACGAGGAGGCGGTGCCTGCATCAGCATCGACAACTGGTCATTGATGGCAGACAACGCGCCGACAGCCTGATTGACCTTAGCCTCAAGCGCAGCCACCGTAACCTCAAGCTCCTGCTTCTGAGCCTCAAGCCCATCAATGGCCTGCACAGCCTTTTGCGCTGCGTTATCGCCAGACAGGGCCAGATCATCTAGGGTCGTTGGCTCAAGTTGTTCGACATCGGCAAACAGCCGCTCAAACTGACGAATCTGATGGTGATTCTTCAGAAAAGACGCGAGTTCATCGCGTGTCAGATTGAGTTTGTTCGAGGCCATCAGTAATTCAGCCCCTCAATCTGAGCCTCCAGACGCACGAACGACAGGTGCGCCTGACTGTCACCCTTGAACCGCTGGATGCGCCAGTTCCGCATGTTGCCCTGTTGGAACCACACAAGGCGCTTTTGCGTCTGCCCGGTCGTGCCCACTTGGATCGCACGGTCCTGGCTCCACGCCTGACCGTCGTATGAATACGATGTACTGATCCACGGGTTCTTGCCGAGCGCCACGCGGCCAGTCAGCGCCACAAGTTCGAGTTGATGGAACAGAGCACCCTTGCCTTTGTTGTAGACAATCGTGGTGCCAAACTCCCATCGCACGGTGTCGCCCCAGTGCGTCGAGATGTTGTCAACGCAATAGCCCATCTTGCTGCTGGCCGTGTCGCCCACCATCCACTTGTCGTATGCCCAGACGAAGTTGCGAGCGCGATACTGAGCATAGCCGTCAATGCTGCTGGTCAACTCGGACCAGACCTGCTGCTGGATAGCCTGACTCGATGCGGCGTCGTAGACGAGGGTGCGATCAGGCAGATGGACGTAGAGCAACTGCTGGGCCTTGAGGTTTCGTGCCTCCAGTTTGACCTGAGCCAGTTGCGCTGTCGTATAGGTGGCAAGGATCTCATCGACCTCTTGCGTGCTGATCTTGTTGGCAACAGCGTTGGTGCCGATGTAGATGCCTGGCGCTTCGTTGCGACCGCCACCCATGAACGCCAGCGCCTCAAGGAATACGCAGCAAGCCTGAGTGCCGATGGCGCCCTTCTGGATCTGTGCCCCGTCGATCAACTGGAACGGGAAAGGCACGTTGCTCGTGATGCTCTCGTACACCTCAACGGTGTACTGATTGAGCGCGTAGACCTCGTTCCTGAGTCGAATGATGGCGACAACTGGATCAGGGTCGGCCACCGGCTCAGTGAAAGCAAAAGCGCCAATCGTGAACGGATCGCCGATGTCAGTGCAGAACAGCCGCTCGCCATCGGTGATCATGAAGCGACCGTCGATGAAGCAGAAGTCGATGATGTACCCGATGGTCACCGCCGGGTAGTTACCGATGGTCAGCGTCGTGCCGTCCCAGAAGTAAATTTCACCGTCGGAGACAATGCCGAGATGGTCGAAGGAGTAGTCCATCACGACTAAGCCTGTCGATCCTCCGACATCACCCAGAATGGTTAGTACGTTGGTGTCGGAAATGCTGACCAGCTTGCTGCCCATGACGCGGTACATCACGCCATTCCACAGGATGCCGCCTCGGTCAACGCCTGGCCCTGTCAGGATCTCGACAAGCCCGTCAGCGGGACGCAAGTAGCCGGTGCTGATGCCTTGCGTCTTGGGCACAGGCATCATGTTGACCGGGTAACTACTGCGAAGGTCCGGGCCTTGGTCAGTGTAGATGCCGCTGACGATGGGGATTTGCATGGGTTACCACTTCACCTTGTCCGCCCAGTACGCTGCGCTCATCTTGCCTTTGGCGATGTTGGACGCATGGCGGGCCTTGAACGCTTTGTTCCTGGCAGACCCGTCTGGGGAGCCGCTGACGCCTTGCTGACCGAATCGAATGGTCTTGACCTGATCGCCAACCTTCGCCACAACAACGTGGCTCTTGGTCGGGTGACTCGGTGTTTTCTTTGGCTTGTTGTAGCCGCTGACCCCGGCTCGCTCAAGCCTTGGGTCTTTGGCCATCAGATGCCGCCTTCGCCCGTCTGGATGTGCAGCGTCGTGCCAGAGGCAGAGATGTACGCCACAGTGTTCTCGCCTTCCTGACGATGCAGGATGAGTTCGCTGTTGGGCAGAACAGGCGAGTCGGCCGTCGTGGCGGTCTGAGCGCCCTGACCGATGCGAACGTGGCAGATGTTTGCGCCGCTGTTGACCAGCCGCACAGACTTGGGGAACTCCGCAATCGTCACAGATGCCGAAGCAGCGCCGGGAGTGACGACCTGATTGGCACCTCGTTGTGCCTGAAACGGTGCTTGAATAGCCATTATGCGATCCTGTACCAAGAATTCGTCGCGGAGTAGTACCGCATACGGAAGAAATCTTCTGCGGCCAGCGTCGTCGGATCACCATAGGCCGCCGCAGCGCCATTCAGGCCCAGCGTGAACGAGGTGATCTGCTGGGTCGTCGTCACCAGCACCTCTTGACCATCAAGGATGCTGGTATTGAGCGGCAGCGTCACAGTGCCAGTTGCCAGCGTTCCAGCAGGCTGAATCAGCAACCATGCCTGCGTGCTGTTGGTCGCCACAGTGACGTTGAAGCCAGTCCCAGGCGTCGCATACTGCACCGACATCGTAGGCGAGGCGAACGATGACTGGAAGAACGTCAGCAGTGAGCCAATGCTCATCTTGCGAGCATCACCGTTGCTGGGCGTGTAGACCGGCAACTGATCGCCGGATGAAACCGTCGCCAGAGTCGGCAGTTGATTAATCGTAGGCATCAGTTGTACTCCAGCGGGCCTTCAGGCCCAGAGTCCACCGGGAAGTACGGCGGACGCAGATATGGATCGTCGTAAACACGCCAAGGCTTATTGCCAGAGCCAGATGGCATGGACGCAGGCATCTGTTGCTCCATAGGCATTGTCGCACGCGCAAGCAGCGTGTTGTAAGCCATCTTTGCCGTCACCTTCGTCTCAGGCATCACTTGCTTGCCATAGGACGGAGCCAGCCTGACACCAAGATTGCAGATGATCGCTTCGTTAGCGCTGTCAGGCACCGTCGTTTCAGCGTCAATGTCACTATCCTGCGGACTGGACGGCAGCGGGTATGCCAGACGGATACCCTTGGCGTTCCACTCAGCCATCATGGTATCAAGACGGCGCACCGCAGACTCCATCTGCTGAGGGGACAGATCAAACACATAAGCCGCCAGTCCGATTTCCTCGAAGGCGGCCTCGACAAACTGGCGTTTTGTGTAACTCATACCGACCCCATTGCGGACTCGATCAATCCTAACAGTTTCCGATCCGTCGTGCGACCGTCAAACTTGATCTTCAGTTCCCGCGCCTTTTGCTCCATCTCAGCCCGAGTCGGAGGCGAGTTGTCCACAGGCTCAGGTGCTGCTGGCTTACCGTTGATCGCCTCGTCAAGACTCAACGTCCATCCCTCAATCTGTCGCAGCGTCAACTCATTTTCGTTGCTCACGCCACGATAGTCATAGGTAGTTGAGCCTGGGCCGTGATGCGGGCCAGGGGATCGGTAAACCAGCGTCGGGAATTCGGTCATTTTTTCTTTGCAGTTTTGGCAGCGGCACGAAAAGCAGCAGCAGTCGGAGCGCCTTTGCTCCCAGGCTTACGCATACGCTCCTTACTGCCAGCCTCAATGCGCTCGCGTTTAGCGGCAATGTTGGCATAGAGGCCAGGAGGTTTGGCTTTCATTTCTTCCTCGGCGCTTTGCTAGGCTTGCCTGCTTTCATGGCAGCAGTGCGTGCCGTACTCAGAGCAATCGCCACGGCCTGCTTCTGCGGCTTGCCAGCCTTCATCTCTTTCGAGATGTTAGACGAGATGGATTTCTGCGAATAACCTTTTTTTAGCGGCATACCGTACTCCTAAAACAAGACAGGGGCCGAAGCCCCTGCCCTGTCAGTCTACGATCAGGTCTGCGAGAACAAGATCACACCGGACATTTCCGGCTGCTTGTTCACCACACCAAACAAGGTATCAAGACGATACTTGGTTTTCATGCTGTTGATGTCGTAGAACTTCTGCATCACCAGTTCAACGCCCTGGTCAGTGGCAGCACGCATCACAGCAACGCCAGCATCGGCAGGCACCGCGTACCGACCCGGCAGGATCTCAAGCGAGTCTTTCTGCCAGAACGGGTTGAGGTAAGCCGAGGCGGTGTTCAGGAACACGATGTTGGCCGTAGCAGCAGGCGTAACAATCACGTTCTGATACTGAGCTTCAGCATCGGTCGCGCCCTGATCGGAGATGATCGGAGGCGAAATCACCATCGTGGTGGCGTTGGTCACGCTGATCACCCGGAAGGTTTTCAGCACGCCAGTGTCACCCTTAGTGATGTGATGGCAGGCGTTAACGCCAGAGATCGTGAAGCAGTCGCCAGCGGCCACGTTGGTGGTCGAGGAGACAGTCACAGTCTGATAGCGGTTGTCAACGTTGATCTGACCACCGACCGAGGTGCTGGTCGCTTTGGGCTGGTAGTAGTTGTTCGCAGCGGTGCGGGTGTCAATGGTGATACCCGAGCCGAGAGCAGCCGCCTTGCGGTTGGCGTAGTCCAACTTGAAGGTGTCGAACGACGCCACCATGCCGACGTAGGCACGCTCGTAAGCCGAATCCGACTTGCGATTGCCGAACGAACGCGACAGACCTTGCAGGTTCGAGGCCATGCCATTGTAGTCGCGGGTGGACAGAGCCAGATAGCGGTCATAAGACGGCACACCCTGCTCGTTCATGATGGCGTCGCATTGCGCGACATCATCAAAGCCCGAGGCAGCAGCGGTACGCTTAACAACCAGAGTGCCCTGAGTGGTAGCAACGTTCATGATGGCAACGTTGATATCCGAGGCCAGCTTCTGCTTGGCGGCATCGCCCAGGCGACCCTCTTGCAGCGCGTCACGCAGTTCCAGCGCGTTCAGCGTCCAAGGCACAGACTTGCTGAAACCAATGGTCGCAGGCACGGCCAACTGAGTCATGTCCTTGTAGGACGAGGAGATGTCAGTGCCAGGGGCGGCAGTGATCGACTCAGCGATATAGGGCTGCGGACGCCAGATGACGTTGTTGGTGCGCTCCATCATCGTCTGGTCGGTGTTGTACACCGCGACGTTGCGCGACAGCACCAGCGCGTCCTGGAAGCCTTCCAGAATGTTTTCGAACGCGACGCGTTCTTCTTTATTAAATGCGTTTGCCATGATTTACCTCATTTCTGTTTGAGTTTCTGCTGCTGCTTGTACTTAAAGACCTTGGTGTAGTCACCGGACTTTTCAGCTTCAGCACGCAGCCGGTCGAGTGTTGAATCAACCGCGCCAGAAACGCCTGCATTACCTTGCACGACTTTCTCGGGCGGCGGTGCCGCTTTGCGTTGCGTTACCTTCAAGTCTTTCTCCAGTTTCGCTACCGCAAAAGCGAATTTCACAGGATCTTTGATTGAGCCGAGTTCTGCGGCCTTTTTTGGGTTCTTGCCAAGTGCGTAGACCAACAGTGCAGGATTCTCTGCACCTTGAAGCACGATCCCCTGCTGCGTTACATCCAATGCCTGCTGAGTGACTTCCTCAGCATCATCAAAGTCGCGCACCTTCAGCGAGGCTTTCGCCTTGCCATAGGAATCCAGCTTTGCCTGCCATTGCCGCTGCTGTTGCTCCTCAGCGAGTCTGGCCTGCGCTGCTACTTCATCCGCTTTTCGCTTGCGCTCGTACCACTCGGCCAACGAAGTCTCAAACTTCTCGGCGTCGTAGTCGTGATCTTCTAGCGTCGGCTTCTTACCCAGCGGCTGCACTACAGGCGCTTGGGTTGTCAGTTTGGCTTCAAGCTCACGGTTCTTGCGCTGCAACTCGCGGTGCGATTTCCGCAACTCGCGCACCCAATCAGGCGCTCGCGTTTCCTCTTGAGGTGGCGTTTCCTCGCCGATAGAAACTACAACGTCAGATTCTTCAGGTTCATCTTGCTGCTCAGGCTCTTGCTCGACTTGCTCAAGCACCTGCTCAACTTCCTGCTCCTGCGGTTCCTCGGTCGTGATTTCCTCGATTTCTGCCGTTTCGCTCATGCTGATCCCATCAAACTCGCCACATCAGGGCTGGCGGTTGCCTCAATGACGCATCTCGCGTCAAATTCCTGCACCAGCATCAGCAGGGTTATTGCGTCCTGCTCATCCTGGACAAAATCTTTCAAAATCTGCGCGGCCTCGCGCATCTCTTGGTTGAATTGTTTCCGATTATCGTGTAGTGCCTCAAGTTTTGCAATCTCAACTTGAAGTTGCGCGATTTGCTCAATCTCGGCCTGCGCGTCAATCTCGGCAGCAACATACTGCTCGATGCGTTTAGCAACGCGCTTGGCAACCTTGTTCTTGGACTTGGCAAGCGTCTGAGTGGCCTGCCGCTGCTCAAGTGACAACTCAAGGCGGCGACGTTCTGCCGCCCAGCCGTTAACAGACGGGCCACCGCCACCAGCACCTTGGACTGTAAACGGGAAGAATTGGTTCTGATTGACGAACAGACCAGGGTAAATGGTCTGCGGAGAAACCTGAGTAACAGTCGGGCCGTAGAAAACCTGCTGATTCGTGTACAGCCCAGGCTCAATGAACTGCTCAGGAATAACCGTCGGGCTGTAAAACGTCTGCGTATTCGTGTACAGACTTGGCGTCAGCGTCTGAGGCGCAGGCCCAAGAACAGCAGTAGGGTCGTAGAAGGTCTGCTGATTGGTGTACAGACCCGGCTGGAGCGTGACCGTACCGGGCGTGACCGTCGGGTCATAAAACGTCTGGGTGTTTGTGTACAGGCTCGGCGTGAGCGTCTGAGCCGCTGCGCCAGTGAACGGAAAGATTAACCGCTGCGGTCGGAAGATCTGCCACGGGTTGTCCGTGAGACTTTTTATCTCAAACGGAGTCAGCCGCCGTGTCCAAACATATCCACAATATAAGCCGATGCGACGGTACTGATTTACGACAAGAAAAGAAGATCCGGCGTAACCATACGCTCCATTTATAAATGTAATTGATGTGTTGCTACTTATTTGGCTTACAGCGTCAACAAATAATTCGCGTTCGTTACCTTGATTGATGGCAGCGAGCGCATAGACTTGATTGGTGTTAAGAACTGGGCCAGCAATTGCTGACCCTCCGCTATTAGTATTAGGTACAAAACTGATTGAGCCGTTGTTGTTTTTTTCAAATCTGGCGTATTGGGATGCATTATTCCCACCGCCAAAAATAACTCCTGTTGTTGTTGTGTCGTACTGCTCAAACAACGTGAATACAGAAACCGCCGGATAATTAGCGAGAATTCCAACAGGTGCAAAATTGAGCGTCCAAGCAACATTGGTCCCGGTAACCGCGTACCGAACACCGTTCGTGCCTGGGAGCAACGACCCGCGAGTTGTAGATGTATCAAAGACCTTTGTTACAAGGTCAATTGACGGGTATCGTTGCGTCGGAAGAAATACGGTCGCAAGGCCGCGAGTAATTGGGTTTCCCCAATTAATTTCTGTCGGGCCGTTAGGCTGACTTGTTCTATATTTCGGCAGCAGAATCATTGCGCCGTCTTATGCTACGTCGTACTTAATGCCGACAAAATCAAATGAATTTGTATTGACTGCGTTGTTTCTTAACGCGACGCCCGTATTGTGAGAAACAAACAAGCCCCAAAACTTAGGCATAACGCCACCAAACAGCGACGCAACTGAAAACGGAAGGACGATATATTGCACATCGCTAGTAGCGGCAGGGACAGCAATGCTCGCTCCGAGACGCAAAGCGTTCAAGATGCCGGTATTGGTAAGCGTTTCTGCGCTGTCAGTACCATCCAAAACGTCAAGTGGCGTAGTCGCCAGCGAAGTATCCGCACCCCACACATAGACAGCAATTACTGTGTTGGCAGTAGGCGTCGTACCAACGCTAATGAAACCACTGACCGTACAGTCCATGTACTTGTTGCTAGTGTTGTCAATTTGACTTGATTCGCGGCCAGCAAGAAAAGTAGATGACGTACCGAGGTTCGCCAAATCCATTGTAATGGTTGTATTACTGCTGTAATTGACTGTTGCCGTAGCCATTACGGATTCCTCGACTGATAAACGTCCTGCCAAGTTACGGTCTGATCAACCAACTCAACAGACTGCGGAATCAACGTGCAAGCAATGCCATCCGGCTGCTTGTACACCTTGTCATGCTCTGCCTGGGTGATGACAGACGCCAGCACCCAGCCGTCGAAAAGAGCCTCAATCTCAGGCTCCTCGGTGTGCAGCATTGACCCGGTGCCGCCCATGATCAGGTCAAGGAACACCTGACAAGACGCCCTGATTGGCTCAGGTTGCTGCGGATCAATGCTGGCCTGCCCGATACGAACTCGCGGGCCTTCCGCCGCCCACAGCATCGCAGCGCCAGTCGTGATCGCCTGATACCCAGGCACAGACGGAGTGTTGAGGATTTCAGCAATCTCAAACGCGCCGTCTGGCGTATTTGGGATGTCATTGAGCGCAGGCGTTGAGGCGATGTAAGCCCCAAGCGTCGCGGATTGAGCAGGAGTGAGACTCATAGCTGGAAGATCCCGCTGGCGTTCCAGTTCACGTTCACATCACCGCCGTTGGTTGGCAGCGGGAAAGTACCACCGATACCAGTGTCCAAAAACGCCACAAGACGCGATGTGCCAGGCGTGCCGGTGTCGATGTAGATAATCAGCGCCGTGACTGTGCTGCCGCTCGGCACTGCTGTGTAGACCACATCATCACCATCAAACAGACCGTTAGTTACGGTCGTGTTGTTGATCGTCTGAGGCGTGCCAACGGTCGAGGCGCTGACATCATCATAGAAGTCATGCGCCGAATTGTACGCAGCCGTACTCAGTGCAACCTTGACAGTGCCATCGTTCAAATCGACGTTGGCAGAAGCATCAAGCAGTGCCTGCTTATACAAAGGATAAATGGCATTTGCCATGATTACTCCGTTTCAATGCCTACGATTTTGCCATTTTCGCGGATGATCCGCTTCGGCCGTTTGATTGCGGCGATAGCCTTGTCAGCCGTTTCTTTGCTGCTCTTTGACAGACCATCCACTGAATCTTGGAACTCTTGCATTTTCTTGTTCAGATCGTCCATCATCTCTTGCATGGACTTCACAGACTCGGACATGACATTGTTCATCTGCGAATCTTCACGCTCACGAGACAGTTTTGATTCCATCTCTGCCAGCCTGGCGATCTTCATAGCCGTGTCTGCACGCAGACCTTCAAGCTCAAGCTCCATCTTCATGCGCTCAATGTCCGCATTGTCGTTCATTGGCTCAGGCTGTGCTTGAGTTTGCGTTGGCTGGGCGCTAGATGCTACTTCAGGCTGCGCCGTGATTGTGACTTCGCCACCAATCTTGGACATGGTTTCCAGTGTCTTGGCCTGCGTTTCCTCGGCCTTTGCCACTGTCAGGACGGTGTTGGCCCGAGCCTGGGCGGCTTTTGCCACGGCTTCTTCAGCAGCGGCTTGCAGGAAGATCGTATTCGGGTCTTGCGGCTGACCCTGAATCTCAATCATCAGTTCTTGCGCTTCTTCATCAGACGGCTTGATGACTCCGAGTTTCAGGAGTTTCTTGCGGAAGAAGTCCCGGACATCAGAGATGCCTTCGCCTTCCATGTTCATCATAGCCATCGCTTGCAGAACCTGCTGAGTCTCAGGGTCTGTCGTGATGGCCAGCATGCCGGTCAGTGCTTTGACGGTTGCTGCACGCTTGGATTGGCTAGTCGGCCCAACCTGAACGTCAACGTCGAACTTGGCAGAGGAGATGTCGTTTTCGTACTCCATCTCGCCGTTGGTGTTGATCGCAGGCTTCATCAGTTCGACTGATGATACGTCCCCATTTTCGTTGACGGCCTTCATGCTGCGGCCTTCTTCAACGTAGATTTCCTGCGCCATTGAGAGCCAAATCTCGCCGCAGCGCTTCATTGCCTTGGCAAAGTTGGACATATAAATGAAGGTCTGCATGTCCAGGCGCTGCTGGATCATCTCCACGGCTTTGCCTGAAATATTGCTGACGATCTTGTCGCCTTGCTCTTGGTTGCCCAGAACGTCCTTCATGTCCTGTTCAGTGACCGAGATGATTCCGGCCAGAGCGGGTGGAATGGCAGGCGAGCGCGTGTAGCCAACAGGTGGACTGACCTGCATTGATCCATCTGCCGAAGTGACAGGATTGATCAGCAGATACGGGTAGTCCTTGATGTTGTCCTCTGCCCACATCAACTGGTGGCCAGCGACTTGCTCAGGCGTCAAGATGGGCTTTTCGACGCTGGACAGTGCGGCGATCTCGCCGAGCTTGGACAACTGCATATTGCGAAGGCGCTGGGCGTCTTTAGCCAGGCGGACATGACCCATGCAGCGTTCGATGTTGTCCACAAACCAGCGTTTGCCGTATGTCGGCACGATGGGAATGTTTTTGCCTGCGATGTATCCGCAGTCCTCGAGCACTCGACCGCCGCTCATGATGTACTTGCGAATCTTGCGGCGCTTGACGCGCTTCTGGCGCACTTCGACTGTGCCGATGGCCGCGAGGGTGTCCTCGAGCGTCTCGTCGTTCTCGAAGTCCTCGCGTCTGTAGCGTTCTTCCTCGCCGTCGATGCGCTGGAAGATGCGGATGGTTTCGTTGACTTCCTCGACCCTGTAATACTCGGCAATGAACACCACATCTGGCGTCATCCAGTCGAACTCGTACTGGTGGACGGTCTTGGGCCAAGTAGTCGGATCGTCCTCATACGCCTCGCGGTAGGCGTCGCGGGTCATGGCAGTCAAGACGTAGCAAAACTTGGCGTCTGACTTGTCTTGGCGTTTGGCTTGGAGGTCAAAGAACACCGACGAGTCAGCATCAAAGATCGGTTCGATGCAGATTCGTTGCTTCTCGTTCTCGTCATCCTCGTCGTCCTCGTACTCTGTACGAAGCCGCCACGCACCGAATCCACCGCCGACTGCTTCCTCAAAGGCGTTGTCGTATGCTTCTGAGGCTACAGAGTCCTGCTCATCAGCGCGATAAAGTCCGTCGAGCGTGTCTGAGAGTTTGTCGTACTCAGAGCCTTCTTTGCTGACGAAATCAACGCTGACGCGGTTGTTACGGTACTCGTTGATGATACGAATGACCGCCATGTGAATCTTGTTGACTTCAAACTTGGGCTTGTTTTCGTATTGATCCCACAGCGGGCCTTCCCACTGGGCACCGGCAAGGCTATAGAAGCGCCGGTCTTGAAGGCACTGGAGTCGTTCGTCGCGCAGCGCGGACTGTACTTTGTCGAACTCGGCCAGCGCCTCTGCGTGGAGGTTATGCAGCCGCTGTTCGTTTGAGATTCTGGCCATAAGATTCCTGTTCACCAGCGATTGATCGTGGGCATTGGCCTGAAGTCCAAGGTTTTTGGAGGAGCCGCCCTACGCACGCCTTCGCAAGCATACCTCAAAGCGTCAATAACATGGTTTTTTGTATCTTGCAAGACGGGCAGAACCTGGCCGGTCAGCGGATCGGTCTTGTAGCTGTAGAGGGTCAATTCATCAATGGCGTGCTTGCATCGAGGGTGAACGATGATTTCGTAGGATTTTAGCCATTCGATGCCTTCTTGTAGGCTTTTCGGTCCTTTGACGGCTGGCATGATCTTTGGGAATCCGTGGCGACGCATGTGGCTGATCGTTTCCGGTCGTGCTGAGTCGGCAACGATTGGCCACTTCTCGGCCTCCGGGACGGTCATGAACAGATCAGGCGTGGCGGTGATCTCGCAGCCGACCATGTACGCCTCGTAGTCGATGAACAGTTTGCGCCCGACAATGTGGCAGCGCACCAATACTGTTGGGTCGATTGCAAAGCCCCAGTCAGCGCCGAGTCGGTGGATTGCGTCTGGCGGTGCGTCAAACTCCTCGATGCGCCAGTTGCGAAAGACTCTGGCTTGGGAGTTGCGAAGGTAAGCTCCTTGCCAAACGTGGGCGTACTTGTCCGGGTCTCGGTCTCGGTCGTACTGCATTTCGGAGCGTAGAACGTCCGGGAACCAAGGATTGTCCTCCCAGTTCACTTGGATCACGCACGCGCCTGGAGGCGGTTTTGGGCCTCTCAGGAGGTGATCTACGGGGTCACTCTCTTGGCTTGGGTTCCAAGTGAACCAGAGTTCTGAGCCAGGCTTACGGATTGTCGGTCGCAGCAGATCCAGACTTCGCTGGCTCAGGCTTTGTGCTTCCTCGACCCAAGCGCAGTCGTAGCCTTCCAGTGACTTGATTGAGTCGGCAGTGTGGTTCTGCATGCCTTGGAAGATGATCATGCCATCGCCGCGCCTTGACTTGATCACGGCTTCCTGCACCTCGAAGTACGCGCCAGCGTTCAGTTGTTCGATCTTGAGTTCGAGCAGGCGTTTGACGGACTGAGACAGGGACTTCTGGACTTCGCGCACGCAGACTGTGCGGCGCTTGGGGTCCATGATGTGTGCCTCGATGACGGCCTCGGCAAAGAAGTGAGACTTGCCCGAGCCACGGCCACCGAACGCGCCCTTGTAGCGGTTTGGGTCGAGGAGCGGCACTGCCCACTTGGGCGTCTCAATGCGTAGGGTTGTCACTTGCCAACCACCACTCGCTCAATCTTCTGGATCGCCAGAGGACGGTCTGGATCGCCGGACAGTTCAAGTTTGTCACCATAGCGCTTCGGGTCCCACTTTGCCAGCAGTTGCATGCGCGTCCAGACGCGGTTCTTTTGCCAACTCACGAAGCCAGCATCGGTTGAGCCATTTTGCGTCAGCGGAGGTGGCTCGTCGATGATTCTGAGTGTTTCGGTAGCGATAACGTCGTGTCCAGCCTTACGCGCGCGCGCGATGGCTCCGGCGAGTTCTTCGCTCTCATTACACCAGTCATACCAAGTGTTCAGACCAATCTTTTGGTCTTTGACTGCATGGGCCAGAGGAATGCCGTTGCTGACTGCGTTGAGAATATATTCAACGGCTTTCTTTTTTTTATCTTCAGGAGTTTTTGCCATTTTCAATCTCAATGAGTTTATCCAGATAATGCCGAGCCTTGAGTAAATCGTCCAGTCCGTTTTTATCGCGCCATCTGGAGATATATTTTACGATGTTGCCTTCAAAATATCCGATGCCATTGGCTGCAATAAAATCCCACGGCTGAATTGCCTTGCGCTTGTAGTGATCCCCGCCGACCTGGGTGTCGTTGGCAATCAACTTAGCATCACCTGTCATGTTAGTGGTTCCTCACAAAGTTATCCACAGGATACCCGTAGGATCGAAAGTTGCACATCGTTGCTGGGACTTTTGGGACACTCCTAAGGGAGTGTGTCCCATTTGTCCCAGTCTGCCGACGCCTTGTCCGTGGGACAAAAGTCCCATTTGTCCTGTCCTTGTCCCATTTGTCCCACCCTACTTAGAGCCACGTTGGAGCATCATTGTCGAGGCTGTTGTGTTGTCTGACACGATCCAACCGTGCTGAAATGAGGTGACGATTTGTGATGTCAGAAGGTTATAAATGAGTCTGCCTTTTTTGCTTTCCTGCGCGTAAGTTTTTGCTGTTGATTCTGTCAGGCCTTCATTGGAAATTAAATAGTCAAGCAATGCGCTTCTGGAAACGTATGGTTTTTTCTCTCGTTCTTCTGCGCCTGAGTGCCACCATGCGTTTGTGAATTTTCGAATGTCTTTGTGAATCTCTGATTCTTTTTTGTCTTGTTTTTCTGGTGGGTTTTCTTCTATTGCAAACACTGCGCCTTTTATTTCTTCGCCGTCCTCATCAATCCAGCCGAGAGGAACTGAATCAAGTCTGCCGAAGAATGGCTCTGGTGGTTCTGCGTCCTTCATTTTGGTGCAGGAAATCTCGATGCTGTCGTTGTTCTTTGAGACGAGCAGTGATGCGTCGAGAGATGCTTTCCATGCGCTTGATCCTCTGGCTCTTTGCTTGGATTCGGCGGCGTGGCCTGTGTGGTGATTGAGGCACACGCTGGAGTTCATGGCTCTGGCCACAATGTTGCATGCGTTGAGCATGTTGCGAGTGTCCTTGGCGCTGTTTTCGTCACCGCTCATGTGATTGTTCACGGTGTCGATGAAGATTGCCACTGCATCTTCTTGCGTGACTTCTCGCACTGCGTTGATGATCTGTGCGGCTGCTGCTGGACTGTCGATGTCGATGGCCTTGTTTGAGATCAGCAGATTGTCAAGATTCTGGACGCCGTGGGCCTTGCACCAGGCTGTAACCCGCTGGCGCAGTCCGTAGTTACCTTCGCCTGCCATATAGACTACTAGACCGTGCTTGGTTTTGTGGCCATGCCATTGTAGGCCGGAAGCGATGTGGCATGCCATGTCTAGCGTAATGAAGGTTTTGCCAGAGCCTGACTCGCCATAGACCATGCTCACGCCACTGTCCGGCATCCATCCTTTGATGATCCAGCGCAGCGGAGCCGGCTGGCTCAGGTAAGAGGTTGCCCTGGTGAAATAGTATTCTTGCGTTTCGGCCTGCGTTGCTGCAAGGATTGCCTCTGCGGCCTCAAAGCCGATGCTTGTTGCGGCTGCAATGTCGCTTTCTGGCTCGTATCGGCCGACTGAACGAACGATCTGCGCCAGTTCTGACGATGGCAGCGGAATCTCGCATCTGGTTTCGTTGGCCACTGACAGTGAGGCCATGATTTCTGCCTCTGTCATTCCACCTCGGCGCATAAATCCGCCTAGTGCTGTCAATCCGTTGTTGCGACTGCCTTGTATGAGGCCACCGCCTGAGGCAACTTCTTGCTTGCTTTCAGGCCTTCGCATGGCCCGATAGGACTGCATCCACTTGTCAGGAATAGAGAACGGTGCAATGCCTACGAACGGATCTGACGAGGCTTCCCATTCATAACCACGGCCTTCAATGGTCGAAGGGTAAGCGACGAAGTAGCGGCCATCTGAGAGCAGGTCAACGCCATCAGAGAGTTTGCAGGACCGGATCTCTGGATCATAAAAAGCGATGTGGTGCTCGCCACCGCCTGCGGTCATCTGCATGGCCCCATCTGGGGTTTGGCCGTTTGCATCAACCCATTTGATCCAAGACGAGTCGCCTCCGTTGCGAGGGTCTACGTCAAAGACAACGATGCCTGAGCGCTCACCGGCAGCGATGCCGATGTTGAAGTCCGGGTTCTGCATCCACCAGCGAGCGATCTGCTCTTGGTCTGTTGTAGCGTCTTTTACCCCGTGCTGTGTGGCAGGCACTTTGCCATTGGGGACGACTGGCAGAACGTGCCAGCCCCAAGATGCGTAGATGAGTGCTGCCTCAGCCTTGGTTGTCATTGCTGCGGCCTTCAAAGTAATTCGACAGAGCCAGAAGAACCTTGTACGTCGGGTTTGCCTCCGGGTTGTCTCTGACTTCTCGAATCGTGTTGTAGTGCAGCCCGGTGGCCTCGGCAACCTTGGCAGGCATGCGGTCTGACAAGGCGTTTCGTATCTGCTCCAAGGTCATCATTTCTGGCTCGCTGTGCGAAAAATTGCTTCGGGTGTTGCAATACTACATTTTCTTGTGGTAGAGTTCAACCACTGCGCGAACGGAATGGCCGAAGGCGCAGATGGAGCAAACATGGCAATTAACCTGAGAACTACCAAGAGCCTGCATGCCAGCGGCACAAAGCTGCTGGTCTATGGTCAGGCTGGGGCTGGCAAGACCAGTCTCATCCCCACCTTGCCGACGCCGATTGTGTTGTCTGCGGAGGGTGGCCTGCTGTCGATTCAAGATGCGGATGTGCCGTTCATTGAGATCAACGACATGGCCAGTCTGCATGAGGCTTACACCTGGCTGACGGAATCTGCTGAGGCCAAGCACTTCGAGTCGGTAGCAATTGACTCAATCAGCGAGATTGCTGAGGTGGTGCTGAACGCCGAGAAGAAAGCCACCAAAGACCCGAGGCAGGCTTATGGCGCGATGCAGGAGCAGATGACGGATCTGATTCGGTCGTTTCGTGACCTGCCGGGTAAGCATGTCTACATGAGTGCGAAGTTGGAAAAGAGTCAGGACGAGATGGGTCGGATGCTGTATGCGCCAAGCATGCCTGGTAACAAGACGGGTCAGATGCTGCCTTACTTCTTCGACGAGGTGCTGGCGCTCAGGGTCGAGAAGGATGCTGATGGCGGCACGCAGCGTGCTCTGATGTGTGATTCGGATGGACTGTGGCTGGCCAAGGATCGGTCTGGAAAGTTGGGCAAGTGGGAAGCGCCGGATCTCGGACTGATCATTCGCAAGATTGGGGGTGTGGCATGACTGATGAGATGAAGCAACTGATCTCGGACTGGTGCGTGGCGAAGAACGTCGAGGATTCGGCCAAGGATGAGCGCCGCGAGATTGAGGACAAGATCAAGGCGCTGGCTGGCATCAAGGAGGAGGTGGAAGGCACCTCGACGATCAAGATGCCTGATGGCTCGCAGATGAAAGTGGAGTCGCGCATCAATCGAACGGTTGATGCAGACAAGGTTCAGGAACTGGCGGCAGAGCATGGCTTGATGGATCACCTCTCGAGCCTGTTTCGCTGGAAGCCTGAACTGAACATGACGGCCTGGAAGCAGGCTGACGATGCAATCACTGGCCCGTTGGCTGGCGCAATCACTGCCAAGCCTGGGCGTCCTTCATTCAAATTTGTACCTACCAAGGAGCAATGACAAATGGCACAACTTTCACAGGCTTTTGAAGCCGCACAACTTCCGCAGTCGTCTGGCATGTACGAGCCGCTTCCGGCTGGCTGGTATTCGGCAACGATCAATCAGGCTGAAGTGCGGCCGACCAAAGACGGCAATGGCGAGTACATCCGCGTTCGGTACGACATCACTGGCCCGACGCATCAGGGGCGGACGGTGTTTGGCAATCTGAACATCAAGAACGCCAGCACCAAGGCCGAGGAGATTGGTCGTCAGCAACTTGGCGAGATCATGCGTGCGATTGGTCTGAGCCGGGTGACGGACACGGACCAGTTGATCGGTGGGCAGTTGACGATCAAGTTGGACATCCGGCCTGCGACGGAGCAGTACGCAGCGCAGAATGAGGTGCGTGGCTTCAAGTCGCTGTCTGGCCAAGCCGCTCCTGCACCGAGCAAGCCTGCTGCTGCACCGAGTGCTGGTGCCAAGACGCCGCCTTGGATGAAGAAGTAAAAGCAAAATCCCACTTTTGTTTGATAACAAGAGTGGGATTAACAAGGAGTAATCATGCAAATAGAATCTTTAATTGAAAAATTGTATAGCCTTCCGTTAGATGAGCGAGTCGATGCAATTAATCAGATAAAAATAAAGTTGCACGAAATTAGTCCATTTAAGTCAGAGCCAGTGGATTGTGTATTGTGGGTTAAGAATCAAACAGTTCACGCAAACGATTACAACCCAAATAGCGTGGCACCTCCTGAAATGGAACTTTTGCGAGTGTCTATTGATGCTGATGGATACACGCAGCCCATTGTTGCTGTTCCTGATGAAATTGGGTTTGAGGTAATAGATGGATTCCACCGGCACCGCGTTGGCAAAGAATGCCATGACATTACCAGTCGGGTACATGGGTACTTGCCAATTGTTCGTATTCGAGAATCTCAGTCTGACAAAAGTGACCGAATGGCAGCAACCATTCGCCACAACAGAGCACGAGGCAAGCACAAAGTAGAAGCAATGTCTGACATTGTGATTGAACTTAAGCGCCGCAATTGGTCTGATGAACGAATAGCAAAAAACTTAGGCATGGATGCAGACGAGGTGCTTCGTCTTTGTCAGATTACAGGACTTGCAGAGGCATTCAAAGATCAAGAATTTTCAGAGGCTTGGGAAGTTGATAAAGGTGGAGACGGAGTTATAGGAGAAGTAATCAACGACGTTATTCCTGACTTTGAATCGGACGATAAAGGTCGAGTGTTCCACGAGTGGAACAAGTGGGAATGCTATCGCGCAGGATTTTTTGCCGAGAGGTGTCCAAACGGAATGACACAAGAGCAGGGAGAGGAGTTATATAAAGATTTTTTGTCTGACATTGACAGATTTAGTGCAGCTTTGCGCGTGGTTACATCAGAATGGAAGCACTCGTGCGAACACAATCTAACAAACGACAGAATGAACAGAATTGCTTGGCTTGGCCAGGCAAGCGTTGCTCAGGCTCTTGGAATTCCTTCCGGATGCCGAGGCGGATATAACCTGTTAAGCAAAGATCAGCGCAACAATGCGGACAATCTTGCACTTGAGTATTTAAACAAGTGGCTGATTGCCAACGGCCGAGAAACCGTTACTTACGATCAAGCTGGCGGACGTACTGAAGCGGAGCTTTACTGATATGTCATCCATCAAAAAGCGCATTGGTGTCACCGTACTTCAAGCCGCAAAAGACAGAATTAGATATGTCTTTGATCACTTTGAGGCTATTTACATTAGCTTCTCTGCTGGAAAAGATTCCAGCGTTATGATGCACTTGGTTATGGATGAAGCAATCAGGCGCAACCGCAAGGTTGGCGTGCTGCTAATCGACTTGGAAGCACAGTACAACTTGACAATCAAGCATGCAGAAGAAATGCTGGAGCTTTACAAGAACAACATAGAGCCGTACTGGGTATGCTTGCCAATCAAGTTACGAAACGCCGTCAGCAACTACGAACCCGTATGGTGCGCTTGGGATCCAGAGCGCAAGGATGACTGGGTTCGCCCTATGCCGAATAGCAATGGGGTTATCAGCGACACAAAATTTTTTGACTTCTTTCACCCGAAAATGGAGTTTGAGGAGTTCATCGAACTGTTCGCTGTGTGGTACGCGAATGGACGTAACACTGCGGCGTTTATCGGAATCCGTGCCGATGAGTCTTTGAACCGATTCAGAACAATCGCTGTCTGGGACAAGGAAACTCATTTCGGCAAGCGATGGACGACAAAAGTAACGGACAGCGTGTACAACGTCTATCCGATCTATGACTGGCATGTAACTGACATCTGGAAGTATCACTCGGCATTTCCAAGCAAGCCTCACAACGAAGTGTATGACCGCATGCAACTGGCAGGGGTGTCGTTGCATCAGATGCGTTTGTGTCAACCATACGGCGACGATCAAAGGCGCGGCCTATGGCTGTATCACTTGATTGAGCCGCAAACGTGGGGAAAGTTAATTGCTCGCGTCAATGGTGCAAATTCGGGAGCGCTGTACATTGAAGAGAGCGGAAACATCAACGGTTACCAGAAAGTAACGTTGCCTCCTGGTCACACTTGGCGCAGTTTTACGAACCTGCTGCTTGCGACCATGCCCGCCGTGACTAGAGATCACTACACAAAGCGGTTCAGCGAATGGTTGCTTGGATGGCACAAGCGAGGGTACAGAAACGGCATTCCAGACTACGCGCCACGGGAATTAGAAAAAAAGTATTGGGTTCCGTCGTGGCGTCGTATGGCAAAAGTCTTGTTGCGTAACGACTGGTGGTGCAAAGGTCTTGGCCTTACACAACCTAAAAGCGATGCTTACAACAAGTATTTAAAAATAAAAAAAGACAAAAAAAATGAGGCCTTGTCGTGAGCAAAATTCCTCAAACAAACCATAAATTACAAGAACTTGTAGATATATTTCACGAAAACAAGTCTAGAAAAGACAAGTCTCGTGTCTACATGGGAGCTTCTGTTCTGGGCCATCCATGCGACAGATGGCTCTGGCTGTCATTTCGCTGGGCTGTGATCGAGCAGTTCCCCGGTCGAATCCTGCGGGTGTTTCGTCGTGGGCAGAACGAGGAAGCAACGGTCGTGTCTGACCTGCGGGCCATTGGCATGGATGTGCGGGCCACCGGAGCGCAGCAAAGCCGCTGTGACTTTGGTGGTCACATTGGTGGCCATGTGGACGGAATCATTCATGCCGGAGTGCCTGGAGCAGAAAAGACCAAGCATATCTTGGAGATCAAGACGCACAGCAAGAAGTCATTTGATGACTTGGAGAAACACGGCGTGGAGAAGTCCAAGCCACAACACTTCGTCCAGATGCAGTTGTACATGCTTGGTATGAAGATTGAGCGAGCCTTGTACGTCGCGGTCTGCAAAGACGACGACAGGCTATACACCGAGCGGGTTAGGTTTGACGAAGAAGTCGCCCAGAAATATCTGGAGCGAGGCAAGCGTCTGACGCTAGAGGATCGTATGCCGCCTCCGATCAGTTCTGATCCGTCGTGGTATCAGTGCAAGTTTTGTGCAGCGCATGATCTATGTCATGGCAGCAAGTTAACCAAGGAAGTGAACTGCAGGACTTGCGCTCACAGCACGGCCAAGGAGGATGGCTCTTGGAGATGCGAGAGGCATGATTCGGATGGCATACCTGTTGACTGGCAGCAACAGGGCTGTGATAGCCATGTCTTGCATTTTGATCTTGTTCCGTGGAAAATGGCTGAACCCCGCGACCAGTGGACTGCGGTGTTTTTGATTGATGATCAGGCTGTAGCGAACGGCGAACCGGATGCGACGGTGTTTGGCAGTCGAGAGATTGTTGGCAACCCGTTGGCTTGTGCTAACCCGCCTGAGTTTGTTAAACAACTGAGAGCAGCATTTGACGGGAGGATTGTCGGATGATCAGGCCAGGGGACTTTGTGCGTCACAAAGGCATTGAGCAGGCCTTGCGTGTTGAGTCTGTGGATGGCCATCAGGCTTGGTGCAGTGCGCCGTCGCCAGATGGGTGGCCGTTTCCTGTGCGGTTTGCTTTGCCAGTTGAGAATCTGAAGCGGATAGCAAATCCGATCAAGCGTCAGGACAAGAGTTCTGATGATGATTTTGAACCAGCACCATTTTGAGGAGAGCAACATGAGCAACGATTACAGACAGACATTTTACGAGCGCACTGGCAAGTTTCCGAGAACGCTCAAGACTGCGTTTGGTCCATATGCCAGGATCAAAGAGCCTGATCCAGTGATGACTGATGGTCAGGTGTTTGCGGCTGTGGTTGTGATTGCAGTGATGACGCTGGCCTTGCTGGTGGCCGGGGTGATTTGATGAAGGTTTACAGGAGATGCGACGCCCAGTGCTACAAATGTGCTCAGTGTCTGGAGTTCCAGAAAGTTGTCGAGGAGATTGATCTTGAGCGAGTCAGCGAGCAACAGCGAAAAGACCGAGCCAACAAAGAGAGAAGTAGAGATGCCCCTCACTGATGCCGAACTGTCGGAACTCTGGCACCAAGCCAAGCAGCAACCGTTCCGGTTCGCCAGGCTTATCGAGAAGGCGCATGGCGTTAGGAGCAGACGGTGACCGCCTTTTATAACGAGATCGACCCATATGCCGCACAGTGGTTGAGAAACCTTATTGCGGCAGGGCATATTGCACCTGGAATAGTGGATGAGCGATCAATTGAAGATATCAAACCAGTTGAACTTGCCGGGTATACCCAGTGTCACTTCTTTGCAGGCATCGGAGTCTGGAGCCGGGCATTGCGACTCGCCGGTTGGCCTGACGACAAGCCCGTCTGGACTGGATCCTGCCCATGCCAACCTTTCAGCGCGGCAGGCAAAGGCGTTGGGTTTGATGACGAGCGGCACCTTTGGCCCGCGTTCCACTGGCTCATCAGCCAGTGTCGCCCTCCAGTCGTCTTTGGCGAGCAGGTTGCAAGCAAAGACGGCCTTGCTTGGCTCGACCTTGTACAAGCTGACTTGGAAGGATCGGGTTACGCCAGCGGGGCAGCCGATCTGTGCGCTGCGGGCGTCGGCGCGCCGCACATCCGACAGCGACTCTACTGGGTGGCCGACTCCAACGTGCCCACTGCCAAACGACTCAGATTTGTCGGCGTTTCGTTGGAATCCGAACAAGAAACAAAACGATCCGGTTATGGTTCTTATTGGGCGAGCGCAGTCCTTATCAGATGTGCCGACGGAAAATCGCGCCCAGTTGAACCCAGCGTTCAGCCGCTGGCTCATGGGGTTACCAATCGAGTGGGACGACTGCGCGCCTACGGTAACGCCATCGTCCCGCAAGTCGCGCAAGCCTTTATTGAAGCCTACCTATGACTGAGAACCGCAACATGAGCGCCGCCAGCGGCGAGGTCTACTGGCGCGATCCTGAGCAGGAGCCACCGCCTCGCGGGGTCAAGTTGTTGATCTTGACCAGTGGGGGTGTGGCTGTGTTTGGTGAATGGATGACCGACAGTAACTTCGTGGCCTGGTCGCCACTGCCGAGGAAAAGAAAATGAACTTGAGAGATGCCGCGCAGCAGGCGCTGGAGGCGCTGGACGGTTTAAGCGAACCCTACTATGTCCTGAAAGCCCAAGACGCCCTTCGCGCCGCGCTGGCGCAGCCGGAGCAGGAGCCGGTGGCGTGGATGCACACCAACGGTGTAGGCCACCGCTACTTCCGGTTGAAGCCTCAGGATAAGGTCTTTAATCCCGTGCCCCTCTACACCGCCCCACCCCGCCGCGAGTGGCGTGGGCTGACGGATAAAGAGATTGGGGACGCTTTCAATGCAACCAACGACTACAACGCATTTGCCCGCGCCATCGAGGCCGCGCTGAAGGAGAAGAACAAGTGACCCGCGACGACGACATCCACACATGCAGCCCGCTGTGCGATCGACCGATCTGCGTGGCGGTCAGGAAGGCTGTAGAGGTCGAGCGAGAGCAATGCGCCCAGCTGTGCGAGCGGATCAAGCTGAAAGGGCGCGAGGTCTTTGCCGATGCCATCCGCGCAAGGGGGAATCAATGAGCCTCAGCGACCGCACACTCGACCTGCTGCGAGATGGCCCGATGACGACCGAGCAGATCCGTGCCGGTCTTGGCACCTCACGCTCGACTGCGAACAACGTGATCAAGCATCTGCGCGGCACTGCCAGGATCTGCATCGTCCGGTATGAGCGCACTGGAGTGAAACCGGTGGCTTATTTCGGCCTGGGCAAGACCGATGCACCCCGACCGCTGCCGATCACCGCTGAAGAAAAGAACCGCCGACGCCGGGAAGCGAAAGCCCGCGAGCTGGCACGACTGGAGTACAAACCCACCATCCGCCGTGACATCGCAGCGAGCTGGATATGAGAGCCAAAGCTGAACTGGAAGGCGTGGTGGCCGACCTGATGACATCCATCGGCTGGATTCGAGACGAACTCGGGATCGGCAGCCGAGTAGTTGACCCGCGCACAGAAGAGCACATGGCGCACATCGAGACGTTCTGCGCCATCGCCGTCCGAGTGTTTCGCAAGACCAACCCATCCAAGCTGCGCGACGCAGCAATGGCTGAGGAAATCAAGGCCCGAATTGACGGGCGCGAGGTGTTGGAATGACCCCACTCATTCAGAAAGCGGTCCGCATGGCCCCTGAGCCTGAGACCGCCATGTGGTTCGACGTTGGTCCGATGGAGCGGTGGGACGGTGGCCAGGTGCCGGTGGACCTGGTGCTCAATCTGCCATTCCCGCGCACTGGCATCGTTGGATACGACCAGGATGGCAAAGACTTTGCGCTCTGGCTGACGCAGGGCACGGACAGTGTGACGGTGGCCGGTGCATCGATGTGGCATGGCAAGTACATGGAGCCGTTCGCTTACATCAAGACTGACGAAGGGCTGCGGTACTACCGCAAGGATGGCCCGATGATCGACCAGGCAGATGTGCGTCCTGCGTTTCGGATGGTCTGCGCCACGCTGATCAAGCTGTCCGAGCGCAAGTCTGAGGCACACATGCCCCTGGTCAAGGACACTTTTCTCAACCGCAAGCGTGC
>Ga0208005_1000101_pt1 | contig 37646 bp, 60 predicted proteins | sample DEB19_08_DNA_3_FD_184530 | JGI IMG/M metagenome (GOLD analysis project Ga0208005, IMG submission 184530) | Aqueous microbial communities from the Delaware River and Bay under freshwater to marine salinity gradient to study organic matter... | ecosystem: Environmental > Aquatic > Marine > Coastal... | reverse complement strand
GCGGCAGGACATCTTCAGCCGTGCGCCACGCGATCTGCAGCAGGTGTGGCTGGATCGCGAGAAGGAGTTCGACCAGGGGATCACACAGAAATCACAGGAGGCGCGTGAATTCAAAGCGCGTCTTGATCAATTCGAGACGGTAATCAATCCGATCAAGAATGCTCTGCTCTCGCAGGGCATGAATGAGTACCAGTGGATGCAGCAGATGGGGGCGTACACGCTGGCGTTGCAAAACGATCCAGCGGGCGTCATCCGGGCTGTAGCCAACCAGTACGGCGTCGATCTCTCCAATCTCGGGCGAGGCTCTGATGAGTTCATCGATCCGGCGATAAAGGGGCTGAAAGACGAAATCGCCACGCTGAAGCAGCAGCTTTCGCAGACAGCGCAGGCCACCCAAACCCAAACCCTCCAAGCACAGGAGCAGGTCATCAGCAATTTCCGCGAGGCGAAAGACCCTCAAGGGAATGCCATGCACCCGCATTTTGATGCGGTGTCCGATGACATCCTGACGCTGGCGCAGGGATACCGATCACGGGGAGCAGAGATGCCCACCCTCGAAGATCTGTATCAACGCGCTGTCCGGTTGCACCCGGAATTGCAGGAGGGCGACCGCCAGAAGGCAGAGCAGCAGAAGAAGCTGCAAAGCATCGAAGCGGCGAAGCGGGCAAAGGGGGCAAGTTCGCGTCCGAGAGACACAGCCACCGATGCAGGCAACGTCAAGCCACGGTCATTGAAGGACCAGTTGGCACAAATGTACGACCAACTTGCAAGCTAAAGGAGGAGCCGTAAATGGCTACCATCAACATCGGTGAGCTTGCGACGACAACCCTGCGTAACCGTAGCGGGGAACTCGCCGACAACGTCACCAACCACAACGCGACCTTTCAGCGTTTGAATACGAAAGGAAACGTTCAGACTGCAGACGGCGGACGATCGATCATCCAGGAACTGATGTATGCCGAAAACTCCACGGTCACGTGGTATTCCGGTTACGAGACCATTCCTGTGATCGCTTCCGATGTCATGGATGCGGCTGAATTCTCATGGAAACAGCTCGCCGGCAACGTGGTGATTTCAGGTCTTGAAGGCGAGGTGCAGAACTCGGGCAAAGAGCGGGTGATAAACCTGCTGTCTGCGCGGATTCGTAACCTTGAACTCAGCCTGCGCAATGCTGCGGCTACTGCGGTGTATGACGACGGCACGAGCCATTCCGGTAAGTGCTTCGGTGGTCTTGCGCTTCTGGTGCAGACCGATCCGACCACATCATCCAGCGTAGGCGGCATCAACCAGTCAACTTACTCGTGGTGGAGGAATCAGACCACGGGCGACATTTCGTCGCTCTCGTCGTCCAACATCACCGGCAAGATGAACCTGTTGTGGCTGTCCTGCACGCGCGGTACTGACAAGCCGGACCTGATCCCGGCTGACGCCAACACCTACACCTTCTACGAAGAGTCTTTGCAGCCGCTCCAGCGGTTTGCCTCTCCGTCGATGGCTGATGCTGGTTTCACCTCGATCAAGTACAAGTCCGCTGATGTGGTGTACGACGATCAGTGTCCGGCGAACAGGATGTACTTCCTGAACACGGACTATCTGTTCCTTCGCCCGCATGTGAACCGCCAGTTCGTGACGCTGGACCAGCGCAACGCGACCAACCAGGACGCCACGGTGATCCCGGTTGTCTATGCCGGCAACATGACCGTCAGCAACCGTTCACTGCAAGGGGTCCTTTGGACCTGAGGAGCAAACATGGAAGCAACCATCGGGCTGACCGCCGATCAGGTCAAAACCAGCACGGAAGGCCCTGAATTCCGTCTGGGTCAGAAAGGCGTGCTGCATTCCAGCGCGGGGACGAAGGAGTACATCTACGTCCAAGCGTCGGAAGCCATCACTGCTGCCGGCTATCTGTGTGTGGTCAAAACCGGGTACACCGTGGAAATGGTGGACGTGACGGCGACCACTGCTGGCACGGCGGGCTATGGCTCGCCATGCGGCGCTGCGCAAGCGGCGATTGCATCAAGCGGCTATGGCTGGATTCAGGTGTACGGGAAAGGCTCGCTGCGAACCCTCGCAAGTTGCGCCAAAGGTACGCGCTTGAATTCGACCAGCACGGCAGGCGCGGTTGACGACGACGGCGGCACGGGCTCTGAGGCCATACTCGGCCTCGTGCTTGGCACTGCAACAGGTGGATCAGAAGCAACCAATACGGACGCTTACTTCTTCTACCCGGCGGTCGGTACCACGCTGTAACAAGCAGGGGGCTTCGGCCCCCTCGCTTCTCAAGGGGATCAAATGGCAGAGCATCTTCAGGCGCGGTTCTATGACCACGCCACGCTGAACGTATCCGAGTCCGAAATCAAAGGCACGAAGATTTTTGATGATGTCGTGATGATCGAGCTCACGGTGAGAGGGGCGCGCGAATCAATTTCCTACGTCGCCACCGAAGAGCACAAAGCCGAATATCCGGAAGCATGGGCCTTGTACAGTGGAGAGCGTTTCACGGGAAACCACGGTACGCCGCTTAACGTATTGGGCGAGGGGTTCACGATGGCTCGGGTGAAGGAATTCGAGGCGATGCATATCCGATCCGTCGAACAGCTCGCGTTGGTATCTGATGCCAACATCATGCGGCTGCGCGAAGGGCTCAAGGCCAAGCATCTTGCGGTGACGTATCTGGAAGGCCAGAAGCTCGCGCAGCAGAACGTGTCGATGGATCAATTCCACGACATGCGCAGGATGATCGAAGAGCTGAAAGAGCAGAACGAACAGCTTGCGTTGAATCAGCGGTTGAAACCAGGGCGAAAGGTGCGAGATGGCGAAGACGCTCAAGCAGTTATGTGACGCAGCGCGTGAGGAATTGGGCTGGGATGCGCCCAACGTCTACGCATCGGCAACCGATCCGGATGGTAAGCAGACGTTTCGGCTTGCAAACCGTCAAGGTCATGATCTGTCACAAGAAGATGTGGTGTGGCAGGCGCTGAAGACAGAAGAAACGATCACGCTTGTGGCTGCAACACAGAGCTACGCATTGCCGTCCGACTATCGCTACATGGTGCCCGGCTCTGAATGGGATCAGGACGCACAACGACGCGTCCTCGGCCCGTTGACACCTCGATTGTGGGCGATGGAGGAATACGGCGGTGTCGTGTTTGGCCTGAACTGGCGGTATGAAATCCGCAACGGAAACGTTGTGATACAGCAAGCCGTTGCTGCGGGTGATGCGGGCGCGATCATTTCGTATGAATACGTGTCTTCGCATTGGGCGAAGGATTCGGGCGGAACTGCAAAAGCAGAATTCACTACAGACACCGATACACAGCGGTTCGACGATGACCTGTTCATCGCTGGGATCATGTGGCGATTGAAGCAGGCGAAGGGATTCCCCTACGAAGTCGAACTTGCTGAATACGTCAGGCGATTGAACCGCATCAAAGCGCGTGATGGTGGGATGGCGGATGTATGGTTTGTCCCGCCAATGGAAACGCTTGATCCGAACATAGCAGAGACCGGGTATGGCCTCTAAGGTCAAAACAATACCCGCGCCTGTGGGCGGTTGGAACGCTCGGGATTCATGGGCGTCGATGAAAGAGACCGATGCGGTGCTGCTGGATAACTGGTTTCCGATGGAGGGCGCAGTCAGGCTCAGGAGGGGCTACACATCGCATCAGACCGGCCTGAGTGATTGGGTTGATTCCCTGATGGTGTACAACGACGGGAACAATGCGCGCCTCCTAGCTGCGGCCAATGGTCATATCCGAAACGTGACCAGCGGAACCACGTCGCTGGCGTCAAGTCTCACCAATGATCTTTGGTATTACGCGCAGCTTGATGGCGTGATGGGCCTTGTGAATGGGGCTGATGCGCCGAAGACATACAACGGCTCGACCATCTCTGGCATGACGCTTTCAGGTACAGGATTGACGACGACCAGCGTTATAGGGGTGAATGTCTTCAAGTCGCGGTCCTACTTCTGGATGTCGGCCTCGCAGTCGATGTGGTATTCCGACGTCAATACGATGGGCGGGACGACGACAGAGTTCAAACTGGGCCGGGTTGGGAGCATCACCGGCTACCTCGTGGCAATGGCAAACATCACGATTGATGGCGGGGCAGGCATTGATGACTTTGCCGCGTTCATTTTCTCGTCGGGTGATGTTGTCGTGTATCAGGGCTCAGACCCTGGCGATGCGGCAAACTGGTCGCTTGTGGGTCTATACCGGATGCCTGCGCCCGTAGGTAGGCGATGCGTGGTCCAGTATCGAGGTGACGTGCTTGTCCTGACGACGGATGGCGTCATTTCGCTGACCAGCGTCATGCAGGGGCGCGCGTCGGAGATTACTGCAAAGATTGATCAGGCCATCACATCGGCCATTTCTGCAGGGTCTTCGTTGACCGGATGGGAGATGTGCTATTTCCCGGCAGGCAACATGTTGATTATCAATGTACCCACGTCAACAACGCTGATGTGTCAGTTCGTCATGAACACGAACACAGGCGCATGGTGTCGATTCAAGAACATCAATGCGCGGTCATGGGCGGTGTTCAACGGCCTGCTGTATTACGGTGGGTCTGGGGCTGTCAATCGGGCATGGTATGGCACGACGGATAACGGCGATGCGATTGCATGTGACGCTGTGCCGGCGTTCTCCTTTTTCGGATCGAACCGGCTGAAGCAAGTCACGGCGGTACAGCCCTCACTGACGGCAAACGGCACACTTGATGTGGGGATACGCACGGAGAAGGATTACAGCCTTGGTGCTACGCCATCGGCAAACCTCTCCACGGGCACCAGTGACACCCTTTGGGGCTCTGCATGGGGCTCATCATGGAGTACCGGCACACAGTCCTACAGTCCGTTTAAATCTGTGGCTCGCGTAGGGCGGGCGCTATCTGGACGCATTTCAACGACCACGAAAAACCATCAATTGACGTGGTATGCAACAACGTATTTCTACCTCGATGGAGGATTCATCTGATGGGCTGGTCAGGCGGCACATTTTCCAGAACGAATGGCACACACACGGGCACTACGGTATGGCAGCAGGACGAAGCTGCGCTGACGAACATTGAAGCCGATCTGCACGACACCCACGACCAAGACCTGGCGGACGGGATAAATTCGTGTGTTGCGAAAGATGGCAGCAACGAGATGACAGGCCCACTCGACATGGGCGGTCAAGAAATACACAACGCCGACAATATCGGGGTAAATACCAGCAGCCCAAACATTGCGGGATGGGGGGTTTCATTCACCCTCAATGGTTCGTCGTCTGAAAACGCAGCCTACGAGCTTGCGCTTGATGGCGCGTTGATTGGCTATATGTCCTACTCGGTCAGCGGCGCATCAGCCATAGCGGTGAATCTGTACGCCTACGCGAACGTGCCGATGATATTCGGCACCAACAATACAGCGCGGGGGAAAATCGACGCAAACGGCAACTGGATATTTGGAACTGCGGCATTGGCGACGAATGCAACCAACGGGTTCACCTACGTCCCTACATGCGCGGGGACTCCGACTGGCACCCCGACATCCGTTACGGGTATGTCGCCCATCGTGATCGACTCAACGAACAATCGGCTGTACTTCTATTCGGGCGGAGCATGGCGCAATGCCGGACCTTGATTTCACGCCGGAACTGAACCGCCTGGCGACAGAAGCGGCGCAGTCGAGCAATCGCACGTTGTTCCTGCCGCCCGGCAACCTTCACCTCAAGACACAGCCAGATCCGCTGCCAGACATCAGGATAGAAGGCGCGGGGATGTTGCGAACGGTGCTGGTCCGAGACTACAACGGCTCAGATGGATACGGCGTGCTTCACTTCACGAAATCCGGCTTCGAGCTCAGGCGTCTTGCCATCAATGCGGCAGCGGGCACCTCTCGCGGGTCGGCCATTTCCGTCATTGCATCACCTGATCGCGGTGTTGATGGCTGGGTGATGGAGGACTTGTATATCTCGACATGGGCCACGGATGGCTGGAACTGCGCGGTCAACATTGACGGCACAGCAAAGGACACAGGGGCAAGAGGCAACCGCATCAATGCGATGCGCAACATCCACGTATTCGGCGCTTCATGGTGCTCAGTGCGAATGGCTGGCGTGGTTGGTTTGTCGTGGCACGGTGGTGGGCTGTACACAGCAGGAGGCACCGGCACAACGTCGCTGATGGTGGCCGGCGTGCCGCAATGTCAGTCGTGGTATCTCGATCTGTCGTTGTCGAACATCAACGGTGCGGTCAACCTGTCCCAGTGTAAAAGCGTATCGTTGCGCGCGTCGCAAATCGGTGACGTGCAGAACGACAGCAGCGCGGAGGATGTCGCCATCATCGCCAAAACTGGAACAGTTCAAGGCAACTGGGTCAGGTCTGGAGTGATTCAAGTGTGATAGCCGGGTTCATTCTTCATCCTCCATCCAAGCCACGATAGCCGCGAGTTGAGCGTGGGTCAGAGTGCAGCATAGGTCTGCCCCTTCCTTCGTCACGCGGAGCCACTTACCCGTTTCGTTTGAGTTGGCGCACTCAAGTACCGATCCTTCAAGTTTGACGGGTATCGTCAGCAGAGCTTCCCAGTGTTCTTTGTTCATCCCCTTACCCTCCCAATGATTCTGTCCTGCAACGTCGTACACGGCGGCGGGGCTCCTTCACGTCGAGCCAGTGGGTGACAAACTCGCCTGGCTCGTCAAATCGTTCTGGGGATTCGCCTAACAATTCGTGCCACTCGTCGCCAAGCCGCATTGCTGAGATTTCCTCTCCGTGATTGAAAGTTACAGTGTGGTACTGCTCGTCATCCGGCAACCGCTCACTACACGGCACCCACACCCCCGCGCACACCTTCTCGTGCGCAGCGATCTGGGCCTGTAACTTGCTGATGCAATCCTCAGCGGCGAGGTGATTATCTTTGTGCCATTGACTGCGCTTTGCTGCGTTGTCTAGCTCGGTCTCCAGCTCGCGGATGCGGGCATCCCCTTTTTCGAGTAGGCCGGCGTAGCGGGTGAGCACCCCGTCAGCCTCTCCCCATAACACAACGCCGTAGCTGCTCACGTGCGCCATGCGGCCAATCATCGCCCTCACGCTCTCCGGTGTGTCGGCGATCATGATTTTCCCTCCTGTATCGGACAATGCAGCGCAGCCATAAGTTGTATGGTTGCAAGCGTCAGTCGATTGTCATCTCCGAACTGCCTTTGCGCTTCAGCGATACGACAAAGGTAAAGGATCAAGTCGGCAGTGCTGACAGGCGTTGTGGTTTCGTTGCTCATCATTCCTCCCTCCTCATCACGGCGATCCAGTAGGGCATAAAGATCATTGCCCCTGCTACGATGCTTTGTACGACCTGACGCCCCGGAGTGGTGGCTGCATCGACGTACAGCATCAATCCCCCACACATCACAATAAACCCAAAGAATGTGAACATTACTCCTCCCTCCTCGCCGTGATGGCGGCAAGGAAATCCCGTGATCTATCATCTGACATTTCGAGTCTCCTTGATCCATCCCTGCCGGTAGCAATGGTCAAGCCACTGCAACAGGCCGATGAAAATGTTGTGTTCTATATCTTCCCATCTGATCGGATACCGACCATCCATCGAATCGTGGCATGTCGCACACGCAGGCAATGCGCACACATCAGCCGGCTTGATCCCCATTCCGCCTGTTCCACCTTTGCGGATGTGGGCCAAAACAACCGTCTCAACATTGCCGCAGCAGATTCCAGGTATCCGGGCGTAACACTGCTGGCCTCTTGCGCGGTCGCGGAGGTTCATGCTGCCTTCTCCATCACCGGCAACACCGTGCCGTCCTCTGCTGCCATCTGATACACGAAGTCGATCAACTCGGCATACTGCTCAACCGAGAGTTTCTTCTTCTTGTACCGCTTCTTTTCGTGGTCCCATTCCGATGTCGTGCGGCGTACAGGAATCAACTCCTCCTGCCCGCCGGGGCCTGTAAGCCTCACTGCGCCGAAGAATGCAATCAGCACTTTGGTCTTCAGCATGTCCACGTCCCATGTAATGCCGCGATCCGAGAGCAGCCATTGATTCAGCAGCCAATGGAAGCCCTTCTCCTCTTCCCGTGAATACTCCGGCTCTACTGGCGTTACCTCCACCATTGCCCCCAGCGGATTGCGCTCGCATACGTCCCTGATCGCTTGCACGATCCTGTCGCATGACTGGCCTTTGCCGATCTTGACGATCACAGTTTGTACCTGTCCTCTTCGTTGTCGAAGTTCACCTTCAGCATCTTGCAAGGCTGGTCATCGCGGTACATGCGGAACGCCTTGAATACCATCGCGAGAAGATAACGTCGGTCCAGTTGCGTGATTTTGGTCTGCAATACCAGCCTTTCCCGCAACGCTCTGATTGGGGAGTTCGGCTCAAGATTCGCGCCGCTATCAAGAGAATCAAAGAACAGCGCCGCTGCGGTGTCGTCGTTTTCGTGAAACACCACCATCATGAAGATGGCGGGAGATGGCTTGATATAGCGCAGAACAAATCCGAGTCGCGATCCTACCCTTTCCGCGAATTCATGGATGCGCGGCGTGGCTTCAACCTCGCGCACGATGTCTTCCGGGGTGGTCAGCAATTGATTCGCAAAAGGCGTTTTCATCAGACGGTAGGAGACAAGCATTTTCCCTGCCCCTGCCACTGAATCCGCATATGTGTGCCCCTTCATCTTGAGCACATCGCCTGCCCCGCGCTTCTTGCCCTGATCCAGCGTGATGAAGGTAGACATCGGCAATCCTTCAACTACAAGAAACTCAACCGGGATGCCGGATGCTATGACCGCCGACAGCCGATGCTGTCCGTTGAGCAATGTTCCATCTTCCGCGACTTGAATAGCCTCGCCGTTCATCTGCCAGTCCCCGGCCCGCATGATTTTGGCGTATCTCGCGACAATGCCACGATTCATACGCCGGTTATGTGTGTTGTGTTCAAGCATCGCCTCTGCTTCTTTTGGGCCAATGCGCTTTACGCTGATATATGCACTCATGAGTCACCCTCGGTTAAAAAGGAATTCCGTCGTCATCAAGATCATCTGACGGTCTTTGTGCCGCCTTGTTTTCCGTCCTTCCGTCGAGCATCTGCAATTCCCGCGCTACAATCTCCGTGCGGTAGTGCTTCTGTCCGTCCTTCTCCCATGACTGGGTGCGCAGGCTGCCCTCCACGAATATTTTGGAGCCCTTCCGCAGGTACTCGGATGCGATCTCAGCGAGGCGCTTGAAGCAGACAATATTTATCCATTCTGTTGAGGTTTTCTGTTCTCCGGATTTGTCTTTCCACGATTCACTGACAGCGACACTAAAAGACGTAACAGGATCGCCGCTTGGCAAGTATCGCGTTTCGGGGTCGCGCCCCAAATTCCCTATGACGAGCGCCTTGTTTATTCCTCTCATTGAATGTGCCCCCATGTTTTGTTTCGGATGATGCTTGAGATGGCTGTCTGACATACTCCATACGCCTCCGCAATCTCGTACTGATTAAAAAGCCCTGCCGCATAAATGCGGCGTATATTTCTCACATCTTCTTCATCGAATTTGCTATTGCCGTTTGTTTCGCCCCTGGCGGCGGTATGTTTCGGCTTACCTCGCCCCTTTAAATACATGTCTGTTGAGTTCGCCTTCTTTGTGCCCAAAGCAAGATGTTTATGGTTGCAACATCCTGGCTCGTCACAAAGATGAATAACGCACAATCCCCTTGGAATTGGACCTACAAACATCATGTATGCAGCTCTGTGTGAAGAAAGATGGCGCTTCCCGATCCTGACATTCCCGTATCCAAGAGGTCTTTTGGCTCCGCTCCAAATTAAACAGCCCCTTTCGTTTGGCGCGAGCAATTTGGATAGAAAGGCTGATACGTGGTCGTTTGTGAACTCGATCATTTCGGCGTCAATGACCACGTTCATGCGCGCAACTCCTCAAGTTTTTTCATTCGCTTTTCCAGTTCCAGCAGGAATTCTGTTACCTGCTCCTCCAGCAGTTTGATCGCCGCATCGTCACGCTCGACCCGCATAACCCACATCTCCAGTCCGGGAAGGCGCGGATCAAACGAGATGAAATCAACCCACTCCAGACCAGCACAGGCCATCTGCCAGAGCATCTGTGTCCGATACTTGCCGTCGATGGTGCCGTTGAGCAGCGTGTCGATATGCGTGGCCGTGTTGGGGCACTTGATCTCTATCCCGCCCTTGTCCACCAATCCATCAGGAGAGGCCCCTGTGCCGTTGATAGTGGGGTGACGGATAAATGAGCACTCCTGCACATCCACATCACGAGAGAAGGCGTAGGCGGCGCGCGCTTGCGGTTCTGTGGCCGCTCCCCATTCCATAGCCGACGATGAGAATCCTTCAGTTGGGATTCCGGTCATGCGCTCCACAATGAGCTGCGCCATGACGTTTTCACGTGATGCAGACCAGCCTGATTTTGTCCTGGCGATTGCAAGGTGGACCTGACTTGCGCCAAGCCACCCGCAGCGCATCTGCCGCCATTCTGGGGTTCCCTGTTCAGGCAGCATCTTGATTCATCCTTTCCTGCTTCTTCAGCAACATGGCATGCGCCGTTGCGTATACCCGTTTCGGGAGCGCATCGACCGACTGCGCGTCTTTGCATACGGCCAGAAGAAACTTTTTCACGTCGGTCTGTGTGGCTTCAATCAAGTTCTTGAGTGTTGCCGACTGCTCTTCAGATACGATCAGCGCATCAGAAGCGGGTGATTCCGTTGGCAGGTCTTCGCCGGCATAGATGTAGTGGCCGAGACCAAACATTGCGAGACACTTGGTCAGGCATCGCATGCGTGACGAATTGATCTGGAACGCATCGGGGTGCTGGATCGGCTTGTTCCGGTGATCCATGACGGGCAGCCACATACAGCGAACCAGCGTCTTATCGCCGTCGCGCACCGTCACCTTGACCCAGATTTGCGTCGTGCCATCTTGGCGCACTTCCTCTTCCATGAAATCGAACTCAGATTCGGGGAAGTGTTCCATAAGGATTCCCCATGCCCACGCCCACGAGAGGTATGACAGTCCGGCTTTCTTTTCGACGTGGGCAGAACAGTCGACCTTTGAAAGCGTGTTCCATACCCGGCCAGCGAATGATTCAGACATGATTACTCCTGATCTTTTTCAATTGGTTGTGAGCGTCCGCAGCGAATGCGAACAAGTCCGCAAACCGCTCATCGTCGTATTTCGTCATCCGCGCCAGTGCTGACATTGCTTTCCGCTGCGCTTCGATGCAGGCGTCAAGGTCAGCCGGATACGAATCAACGCGATCCGTGAGCAGGGGCGGGAAGCTGTGGCGCTTCCAAGGCAAGCTGCGGGGGAAAGTGACTACGTTGTTCATTCTCCAATCTCCCGAATTGCGGCCCGCAACAATTCCATTTGCCCCAGAACAAGATGAATCGGGGCAAAAGGGTTAGCCATCACAACGGCATCAGGTATGGCATCCGCCGCTCTCTGGAAAGATGAGTAATAGCCGCGATCCTCCCATCGGTACTCGCCAGCGCGAGACGTCTTCCCCTTCGTCAGATGGCTTTCTTGGATCTGGACCCGCTGCTGTATCACGTAGTTGCGGGGAATCGTTGTGATTCTCCAGTCGTCGCCTATCAATACGTTCATTCATCTTCCCTCATCCACGCCATTGACCGACGCTCATCAGCATCGGACTGGCACTCATCGCACAGCTCGTCGCGTTCCTGCTTTACCTTCCAGTCGCAGGGATCGCATTCGTACACAACCTGCCCGCATGAGCAGAGGACAAGCGCGAGGACTTTGCCGCTTCTCGTGGTGTACGTTTCCATCAGCAATCCCTCCCGTCTGCAGCCAGACGCCTGATGTCGGCAGTGATGTTCTTCACCGTGTGAATAAGATCGACCTGCGGTTTGCTGCGCGTCGCCCATTCGATGGTGTCTTTGGTGGCTTGCTTGTAGCCATCGCGATCACCCATCCCATACGCCTGCCGACACGCGGCTTCGACGTACTGGATAACGTTCTCGTGGATGCACATGGCCTTGAGGTCGCGGCGAATCGTGGGGAGCGTGACAGAGGTATAGGTTTCGAGGTTCATGCCATTGCTCCGATCACTACACAGACGCCGATCAGCGCCATGCCGATCAGCAACCAGATTCCGTCGCGCTCTTCACGCCATCCCTCGCGGTAGTCGTGCTCCTGCCGCTGAAATTCCCTGTGAATTCCCTTGTAGTCCTTCATGCTTCCTCCACTCCGGTTACGTCGTGATCCCACTCGTTTCCGGTGAGTGCGAATTCTTCGGCTTCCTTTTCGCTCTCGGCATAGACCGTGTAAACGACAGTGACCTTGTATTCAGTCTGTCCGGGTTCGCCGTAGAAAGCCTTTTCGATCATCGCGTCAGTGACGCCGGCTGGAAGATTGCTCATGTCTGTCTCCGCTGTTGATGAAATGACGATAGCAAGAGCAAAAAGGGCTTGCAAGCATTTAATTAACTAATTATTGTGATGCCATCCTGCAAACAAGGAATAACGGATGAATCACGCAGAGAAGTGCATAGAGAGGGCTGGTGGTGTGGAGGCGGTTGCATCCGCATTCAATCCGCCGATAACGATCAACGCTGTTTACGCATGGCAACGGAACGGTTACATCCCGCTGGATCGGGTGAGAGTTGTTGCGAAGCTCTCGGGCTTCACGCCTGAATACGTAGCGAGGAGGGAGATACCGTGACCAAAACCGAAGCAATCGACGCCGTTGAAGTGGGCAATGCCGAATGGATCGAGCGGGCTGAGAAGCTGGCGCTGATGTGGTTGAGGAAGACCGGCGAAGGGGCCATTACATCCGATGACATTTGGCGGGTTGTGAAACATGCCGGCATCCCTCGCGAACCTCGCGCAATGGGCGCACTAATGCGCAGGCTTCAGCGTAGTGGTGTGATTGCGCCGATGAACGTCTGGACTCCATCAACCCGCCGCGAGTGCCACAGCAGGCCGGTCAGGTGGTGGAGGGTTGTTGTATGAATTACGAAGCATTTGTGGAAGGCAAGGCAAGACGAGAAGTAGCAACGGGTCACGAGCCAAGCGCGCTTCCCGATGCCATGTTTGATTTCCAATCCGTAATCGCATCATGGGCTATTCGCCGTGGTCGAGCTGCGATTTTCGCAGATACCGGACTCGGCAAAACACTGATGCAGCTCGCATGGGCGCAGGACGTGGCAAGCCATACCGATGGCATCGTGTTGATTCTCGCGCCATTGGCAGTATCAGAGCAGACCATCGAACAGGGGCAGACTTTCGGGATTGATGTCAGGCGCGTTCCGCATGGGCAGACGCCAAGCGATCCGGGCGTGTGGATCACGAACTACGAACGGATGGACGCCATAGACTTTGAAAGTTTGCACGGGCTTGTCCTGGATGAGTCAAGCATCCTCAAGAGCCATGACGGGAAGACCCGGACAAAGATCATTGATGTTGCGCAGGGCATCCCATACAGGCTTTCCTGTACCGCCACGCCATCGCCGAATGACTTTGAAGAACTGGGCAATCAGTGTGAATTCCTTGGCGTTATGTCTCGCACCGAAATGCTCGCGACGTACTTCGTCAATGATACCGGCGACACTGGAACATGGCGGCTGAAAAAATATGGCCGGGTGAAGTTCTGGGAATGGATGGGCACATGGGCTGTAGTGCTTCGCAATCCGTCAGACATCGGATTTAACGGCGATCAGTACATTCTCCCGCCTTTGGAATACTTCGAGCACGTTGTGGAATCTCGTGTTCTCGGGGATCTGTTCGCAAAACAGGCCGGCACACTTCAAGAGCGCAGACAAGTCCAGCGGGATTCAATCGAGGATCGGTGCAGGAAAGTCGCGGAGATTGTCGCGAAAGAACCTGATGAGCCGTGGTTGATCTGGTGCCATCTGAACGATGAGGCCGAAATGCTCGCATCACTGATACCTGGCGCTGTGAATGTTCAGGGATCGGATACACCAGAGTTTAAGGTTGCGGCTACGCGGTGGTTTGTCGGGGCTGATTCATTGCGAAGCACGGAGTTTAGCGATAAACTTACTCCATCTCAAATGGAGCTGCTGGGATGGACGCAAAGAAAGAAAAACGACGCGCCTACATGCGCGAATACTACAAAAACAACAAAGGGAAATTCAGGCCAAGAACGCCAGAGAAAAGAGCCGAGTACAACGCTAACAGGCGTAAAAAGTACGCAACTGATGAGGGCACACGCCAAAAATACATATCCGCCGCAAAACAGTGGTCCGCAGCAAATCCAGAAAAACGCAAAACCCAGCGAGTCAAAAGGTACGGGCTTGACGCCGACGGATACAACACAATTTTTGAGCAGCAAGGCGGGAGGTGTGCAATCTGCGGATCAACTGATTGTGGAGATAGCAGAGGAGGAAGATTCCACGTTGACCACTGCCATTCAACAGGGGTTACACGAGGAATCTTGTGTGCAAATTGCAATCTCGGGCTCGGGAAATTCAAGGATTCAATCTCATCACTTGAACGAGCCATTGAATACCTCAAGGCGCGCGCCGGTTCTGATTAGCAAAGCGCGCATGTTCGGGTATGGGTTGAATTTCCAGCACTGCGCACGCATGGCATTTGTCGGGCTGGATGACAGTTTCGAGAAGTTCTATCAGGCCGTCAGGCGGTGTTACCGCTTCGGGCAGAAGCGAAGCGTGCAGGTTCATGTTGTCATTGCCGAGTCCGAGGGGATGATTCTGCGCAACCTGAAGCGCAAAGAGACCCAGCACCATGAAATGAGCGCATCAATGATCGATCACATGAGGGGAATCATGGACAAAGAACTGAGGGGCACAACCATCGTGACGAACGAGTACGAGGAGGACGTTTACGAAACGCCGAACTACACGGTCTATCTCGGGGACTGCGTAAAGCAATCCAGACACATCCCGGATGAGTCGGTTGATTACAGCGTGTTTTCCCCGCCGTTCGCTGATTTGTTTGTCTACTCAAATTCAGATTACGACATGGGCAATTGTTCAGATGATGCGGAATTCGCGGCGCAGATGAAGTTCCTGATTGCCGAATTGTTCCGAGTCATGAAGCCCGGCAGGAATGTTTCATTCCATTGCATGAATCTTCCGACCACAAAAATGCGGCAGGGATTCATTGGTCTGCGAGACTTTCGAGGGGATCTGATCCGCGCATTTCAGGACGCGGGGTTTATCTATCACTCAGAAGTCTGCATCTGGAAAGACCCGGTGACTGCGATGCAGCGGACAAAGGCGCTCGGACTGCTCCACAAGACCATCCGCGAGAATGCCACCATGACGCGCATGGGTCTGCCTGATTACGTGGTGACGATGCGCAAGCCTGGCGAAGTTCAGGATCGCGTTAAACACGGCGACGACCTCCCCGTTGCGCTGTGGCAGCAGTACGCATCGCCGGTATGGATGGACATCAACCAGTCGCGGACCTTGAACAAACTGCCGGCAAGGTCGGAAAACGATGAGAAGCATATGTGTCCGCTTCAGCTTGACGTGATCGAGCGGTGCATTCATCTGTGGACCAGCCCGAATGATCTGGTGTTCAGTCCGTTTACTGGCATCGGATCGGAAGGTTACTGCGCGGTGAAGATGGGGCGGCGTTTTGTTGGGATCGAGTTGAAGCGCCAGTATTGGGAGCTTGCAATCGAGAACATCAACGACGCGGCGAACACTGAGCAAATGGACCTCTTCGCATGATCGACCTCCCGCAAAGAGACGGCACTACATACACCATCGACCAGATGATGATTGATACCTGGCAGCGGTCATCCGCGTTCAGCAACATCAGCGTCAAGGTCGAAGTTGAAAAAATGGCGCAGTGGCTTGAGGCCAATCCGAAGCGGCGCAAAGTCAACACGCACGCCTTTGTCATCAACTGGCTTACGAAAGCGTCTGAAAACGCACCCAGAACTGCGCACACGTCATTCAGGGATCGCGTACAGGCTGAACACAGGGAGGAGATGCGTAAGCCCGTAGCGCGTCCTGAAGTGGCGCGACTGGCACTTGACGAGGCTTTCAGAATTCTCGGGATCAAAAAAAATGCGCCGGGTTGATTTTTCAATCGCTCCGGCGCATCCTTTGTCGTGCTGCGGGTTGACAGACCCTAGGCGCCCACTAGGAAAGGTTAGTAAGCACTTACACACGGTGCCGAAATCATCCCAGAAAGCTCCTTACTCTGCAACCCGGCAAAAAGCCCCCGAGATCGGGACCGCCGAGGCTCAATCTGCCCTCTCAGCACAAGCGATAATCCGGGCAATGTCCTTCCCCCTTCTGACAGCCCGGTGCCAAATGGCGATGCCTTGGGTCCGTGCGACTCAGGGGCTACAGCTTGCTGTGGCAGGGCACCTATCTTGTAAGGCCAATGGATACTCCAAAGGCATAGAGAAGGGGGTTGGTATGTCTGGAGGGAAATCATGACAAAAAAACTCGACGCCAGCGAAAACGAGATCGAGATGGCAATCCTCGCGATCTATCCATCCGATCAGGTGGGGATAAAACTGGTACAGCCTTGGTACGACGCAGAGACATCAACGCGGATCGCGACGTTAAATGCGTGGATTGACCTGCTGAACAAAATCAAGGCGGCGACCGAATACGAAGCGGAGATGATGAAATGAGGCTTTTGCAATTTATCTCGAAGGATGCGAAAACCGCCCTATCGGCAGTGGCGGACACACAGAAAACCCTTAAGGGGATGCGCCTACTGCGGAGCATCGTTGAAGACGTGGGCGATAAATATGGCCTGACAGTGCAGCAAGTCTGTGGGCGTAAGCGCGGGAAAAGCTACGTTGATTGCCGGGCAGAGATTGCCATCAAATTGCGCAAGAGCGGCTACACATACCCGGAGATCGCCGAAGCCCTCGACCGCGATACCTCATCCATACAGCATCTAGTCAAGAGGCGCAAACGTGCAGAGACATCTACCGACACAAGCGGCGCGTGAAGAGATTGCGCGGGATATGGCCGAATACCTCAAGCGCGGGGGCAAGATTAAATCCTGCACGAGTGATGACAACGCATTTCAGGAGCAATACACCCTGTCCGGCACATGGCTCCGGCACAAAACCCCTCGCGGGCCTGAGCCGATGGCGATTCACCGATCCAGCAAATACCCGTGGCATATCGAGGTTGGCAAATCATTCTGGGTGCCCGGCAGAGAGCCAAAATTCATGACGGACAAGGCCCGAGAGCAGCACAGGCGGCATGCGCGGGTCTACGAGTGCAGAAGCGAGAACGGCGGAACACGGGTGACGAGGGTCAAATGACTGAAAACCGGCACGTAATCGACATTTTGGTGCGACATGGGCTGTCTGCTGGCACAGCAGCATTCATTGCTGAAATTCCGAAAGGCGGTGAGTTTAGTTCGAGCGGCATGCATGCTTCGGAATTTGCAATGTTGCGCGAAATACCAGACCGCGAGTATTCAATCCGCGAGGGCGCTGTGAGTTCAGGCGCGTCATCAGGAATGCACTCCTACGGCGTAATCGTGAGGCGCGTTAGATGAACCTCGACGCAGTGCCCAACGTGAAACACCCCGTAAAGTCTCGCGGACAAGAGGCACTACGACTGCAACTGATGGCGCTGAAAATTCCACACGAGATGGAATACCGATTCGATAAGGTGAGGCGCTGGCGATTTGATTTCGCGATACCGGAAAAGCGGATCGCGATTGAAGTAGAGGGCGGCACCTGGACAAACGGGCGACATAACAGGGGATCGGGAATGGCAAAAGACTTGGAGAAATACGACGCCGCAATGCGGCAGGGCTGGAGCGTATACCGGTGCAGCACCGAGATGGCGACCAGCGGGCATGCAATCGAAACGATTCAGATCATGCTGGGACTGAAATGATCGCACAGGCCATCGCAGCACAATTCCGCTGGCAGTCGCTCCCAATGCTGCAGACGCCGGTTTATCGCGATCCTTACAGCCCACGAGGCGGACGGCCACGCGCACACACACTGACCGACGCCGAGTGCATCCAGCTCATGATGTACTACGCCTATAGTCAGATTCTCGGAAACGGCATCAACTGGCGGATGATCTCAGATCACCTGAGCGTCGAGAAAAACAACCTCAGGCTCATCTGCATGCGGGCAGTCCATGCCATGCAGACCCGTGGAGAGGGCCAGCAACGGGCAAAGCGGCTCGGTGTGCTGACGATGGCGCAGCGGGATGACATCGCGAAAATCTGGATATTGCGCCATGCCATGAGCGGGCGGATGGGGGTCAATTGGCCGGAGATTCAACAAACGATTCTATCGACCACGGGCGCAAGCGCATCGGCTCCGTTTCGGATTGCGCAGTTCATTCGGGAGCATGCGAAGGCTCGTGGGTACTCGGTGGAGGCGGTCAAGCGATGAACAAGGCCATTTATGCCCTCTGTGCCATCGCATACGCCGCGATCCACGCGTGGGCATGGCATGGTGGCGGTGGTAGTGCAGAAGCCCGCCAAGCGCCTCCTATTGCGCCTCAGATGGACATAAGGCAAAAGGTCAAAAAGGTCAGCACCACGCGCGCGGTCGTCAATGAGCCGATCAAAACTGATTGGGAGCAATGGGGATGACATGGATAATCAGCAGGGCACTTTGCGAGAGCTTGCGCTTTTCGCCGGAGCGGGAGGGGGAATCCTCGGCGGGATACTCTCAGGATGGCGGACAGTCTGCGCCGTCGAAATCAACCCCTATGCCGCAGGCGTACTTGTCGCCAGACAAAACGACGGCATCCTTGCGCCTTTTCCTATATGGGATGACATCAGAACTTTTGACGGCAAGCTGTGGCGAGGAATTGTTGACGTTGTATCGGGCGGGTTTCCTTGTCAGGACATCAGTTCTGCCGGAAGAGGAGCCGGAATCGAAGGAGAGAAATCAGGACTGTGGAAAGAAATGGCCCGGATTATTGGCGAGGTACGACCACGCTACGTCTACGTGGAAAACAGCCCAGTTCTCACTTCTCGGGGACTCGGAGCCGTACTCGGAGACTTGGCCGCGATGGGGTATGACGCGCAATGGGGGGTTGTATCTGCAGCCGATACCGGCGCGCCTCATCTGCGCCAGAGAATCTGGATCAGGGCCGTTAATGGCAACACCAACGGCAACAGCGAATCAGTTATCACCCAGCATGATGAAACACCCTGGATGTCGAGCGTGGTGGCCGACTCCGCAAGCATCGGACAATCGAGATCGGGGGAACCTCTCATCGCCATGCATCGCAAGACGCAAGCAGAAGGGCAAGCAAATCATGTTGAGCCAGTCGGTTTCTATGGAAAATGGCCGGCTGAACCCGACGTGGGTCGAGTGGTTGATGAATTGGCCCTTAGGCTGGACTTCGCTGGAGCCGATGAAAAGTGAAAATTGGGAATACTGGAAGGAAAGCAGCGCAACGTACATTCAAAGTAACGGAATGCGTGAAATGTGGTTCGACAGAGACCCTTCAACGCCATCACAAGGACAGGAATCCGCTGAACAATACGCCAAACAACGTAGAGATTCTGTGCCAAATTTGCCACACAGCGGAGCATATGACGGACGGAACATGGGGATCGGGGAAAGTGGGCCCGGCGATCTGCAAAGTTTGCAGCTCAACGTTTCAGCCGGTCAGAACGAGACGTGCTTCGATATGCAGCAAAGGATGCCTATTGGAATGGGGGCGGATCAACGCTGCAAAACGATGGGATACACCCCGCGCGTTATAACTGGATTGATAGCTAGGGCGGACCGACTTACAGCCATTGGCAATGGACAAGTTCCGCGAGTGGCTGCGACAGCATGGGAAATGCTGAGTTGAACCCCGAAAAACTCGCCAAACTCACTCCCCACGGCGTGACAGACCTCATCGGCAAGGAAACCTCGCTCAATGTTGTGTCCGTCAGCGGTGGCAAAGATTCTACTGCAACACTGCTGCTCGCCATTGAACGCGACGTGCCGAATCTCAGGGCTGTCTTTGCCGATACAGGGAATGAGCATCCGGCGACATATGAGTACGTCGATTATCTAGAGCAGGCTGTTGGCGTCCCAATCCGCAGAGTGAGGGCGTCATTTAAAGCGCAGATTGCGAAAAAGCGTGAGTGGATTGTGGCCCGCTGGGCAAAGGATGGAGTGCCGCAGAATTGCATCGACCGCGCCCTTGAGCTGCTTGTACCGACCGGAAACCCTTTTTTGGATTTGTGTCTTTGGAAAGGTCGGTTTCCGAGTGTAAAGGGGAGATTCTGTACCGATGAGCTGAAAGTCTCCCCCATTTTGGAGCAGATTTTCATCCCCGCGATCAAAGACGGATATCAGGTCATCTCGTGGCAAGGTGTGCGAGCCGATGAATCTGCCAGTCGGTCCAAACTGCCGGAGTCCGATGTTGGCGATCTTGGCGAGATCAATTACAGGCCTATCCTGCGGTGGGCTGCAGAGAATTGTTTCGAGATGCACCGCAAGCATGGGGTCAAATGGAATCCGCTGTATGAGCAAGGCATGAGTCGAGTGGGCTGTATGCCCTGCATCATGGCGCGCAAGGGCGAACTGGCCGAAATCCAGCGACGATTCCCGGAGGAGTTAGACCGCGTCGAGCAATGGGAGTGGTTGGTGTCTGAGGTAAGCAAGAGAGGATCGCCAACATTTCTCGATGGTCGAATTCCAGCGGCATTGCTCGATGACGAAAACATCCACTACAGCACGCATGGCATGGGCTACATGCGCGAGTGGGCTTTAACGTCGCGTGGCGGGAGGCAGACCGATATTTTCGCCGATGACACTCCCATGTGCCTGTCCAGTTACGGGCTTTGCGAATGAACCCCGAAAAACTCGCCAAACTTACCCCCCACGGCGTAGACCCTGGCAAAGCTCCGGGCCGTGGAACGCCCGAGATCACCGCGCAGGACATTGCAGCGGCGATGGGTATGGCGAGGCTGTCGGAGCTTGAGTACCAGATACTTCTTGTTAAGTATGCGGGTCACGGTCGATTTATGATCCTCTTTGCCACAATCTGGGATTGGGTGTTGCACCAAAATTCGTGGAAAGAACCGAAAAAACGAAATCTTCAGATGTGCGCAGAGATCACGATGGCCGCCACATCTCGTTTTATGGGCAAGGATCGCTGCGAGGTATGCGAGGGCACAGGGGAGGACTGGTCAGTCGCACCGCCCATAACCTGCAAAGCATGTCACGGTCATGGCACAGTGCCGGACACGGGCAGGTTCGAGGGCGTGTGGCAGAGCAGGTACAGGATGCTGATCGCGATGCTTGAGGACGCAGAGGAGCGGGCATTGCGAAGGGTGAAGGCGTGATGCTGCTCGCAATCGAAAAACAGACTGAGGAGGTAATGCGATGAACCGCGAGGATTACCCCAAGCTGCAGGCGCACGCACGCATCGGGAATGTGATATTTGCTCCGGGCGTGTCGGAAAGAACCGTTGTCGAATACGCAATGGCTGCGGGAAGAGCAAATATGGAAGGATACAGATGGCTAAAATCATTCTATTCACAGGGATCACGTCATTAGACTTGCCCCCTGATCGTGTCTTGGAGCAGGCCATCGGGCAGCTCGAAGGCGTTGTCATCATGGGTTTCGACAAGGATGGTGGTGAGTATTTCGCATCATCCTATGCAGACGGAGGGACTGTTATCTGGCTTGCTGAGAGAATGAAAAGAGCGCTGCTTAATGTGGCGGCGGACTAAGCGTGGAGGCTTGACTCCCCTCCCGAAATCTGTATATTGACAAATCTAAGGGGACGTGTCTCCGCGGTTCCCTTGGCCGGTAGCGTAGCCATTGGGCGCTACAGGTAGCTGGTCCACCGTAGGTAGTGGGTAGCCAGTAAACGTGTCAAGTCCAACTTGGCATGATCAAGTCCGCAATGGCCGGCATCCGGGGACGCTCGGAGTATATGCAGGTGCGAGTCACCTGCTCACAGAACCCGCCGAAGCGGGTTTTGTCTTTTCTGTCCCCTGAAAATATCCAAGTGCGCATTATTCCATCCAGATACATGCGCCAAATTCATACCACCCGCCCAATCCATAACGGAAAGGAATACAACGAAAACTGCCGGGCTATCGTCGCGGCTGAGGACTCGCTATGGAAATACTAGACCCAGCGATGTCAGTCGTGGAACGGTGGGGAATTGTCGGCGTGCTCGCACTGGTGATCGCGGGGCTGATCATGACTGTGGTCAGGCTGGACGGACGCAACCAAAATCTCGTGGACCGGCACCTGGACGACAAGGTGAAGCAAATCGAGGGGGCAACAACTACCAACAACTTGCTCGGTCAGATACTCAAGCTGGTCGAGAGGATGGACAGATGAAGTGGCTCGACACGTTAATCAGTCCGTTTCGCGCGCCCAACGGCATCCACGATGAACGACTGGACAAACTCGAAGCGGAGTTGAGGGTGCACGAAGAGCGTCGAGACAAATCAATCAGGCAGATAGCCGCAGCAATAGCGCGGATCGAAAAAAGCGAGGCACAAGGAGAGGGCAAGCGTGCATGAAATTCTGTTGTCATGTGTCCTCGTGACTCAGGCTGTAATCCTGCTGGTCTCGTGGCTCAAGTACATGCACCAGCGGATGATTGATGAGCGCATCGGGCGGATGGAGCGCATTCTGGACATTGCCGAATCTGTCCTGTTCAACCAGCGGCGGTTCCTCCCGATGATGACTGCGATGGCCGACATGCACGAGGCGGTGTGTGGTCATTCGCAACTCTCTCAAGACCTGCGGAGTGAGGCGGTGGTGAAGGATTGGGCAGACGATGTGGACCGTTGAGCGGTTCGCGTACCTCCCACAGTGTGTGCTCGGCGAGTTGTTCATCCCTGATTGCCCGCGTATCTGGACAATCGAACGCCCGTGGCGTGACAACATCAAACAGCAGTCCTGCATCCCTGAAGGTGAATACGGACTTAAAGTACATACCGGACGGATTCAGCCGGCCATCCTGATCGACGGCGTACCGAATCGAACGGCGATCCTTTTTCACTCGGCGAACTACGCATCTGAACTCATGGGCTGCATCGCTCCAGGATTGCACTGGAGGACCGGCGAGCCTCCAGCAGTCCTTAACAGCAAGGCCGCAATGGCAACGCTCATGGAACGATTCAAGGCCGATAACGAGCGCGGTGTTTTGCGGATCACGACGAAGAGATCGTTGGTTGGGGGGAGCATGAAACTATTCATCGACTGCGAGTGGAACAGTTATCGGGGCGAACTGATTTCCATCGCTCTGGTGCCGCTGAAGGATGATAGGCCGGCGTTCTACGGCGCGATTCCTCCCCCGGAGAATCTTGACCCTTGGGCGGCTGAAAACGTGATGCCGGTCATTGGCGAGCCGACGGCATTCTCGGGCGAGGTCGAATTGGGGGCCAATGTTGCCCGCTATCTACAGCAGTTCCGAAAAGCACACATCATCGCCGATTGGCCCGAAGACATTGAACGGTTCTGTCGGCTGTTGATATGCGGGCCGGGTGAAAGATTCGACACACCGCCGCTCACGATGGAAGTGCTGCGAATCGACGCGAAGAGCAAAACACCGCACAACGCATTGGCCGATGCCGTGGCGTTGCGTGACGCCTACAAAACATCGCTTTAGCCCCGGACGGCACTGAACACCCCTCCTCCCCTTCGCCGTCCGTGGGCTTTTTATCACTGGAGACTGAAATGGGCGCAATCCTCGACTTCCTGAAAGAGCGCATCACCGAAAAGAGCACGTGGGCTGGACTCATCGTGCTGATCCTCGGCATTGTTGGCATCGAGGCCACTGCGGTACAGACCGAGACAATGGCCGGTGCAATCACTGCGCTGCTGGGCGTGATCCTCGGGCTGCTCCCCGAGAAAAAATGATCGAGCTGGCGCTTGTTGTCGTCATCCTCGGGTGCTTCGTAGGCGCTGTTGTCTGGCTGATGAACTGGTCCGGCAAAGCAGGCCAGAACAGAGAGATTGTCGATCAGCAGAAGCGTGATATTCAGGAGCTTCAGGAGGTTAACGAGAATGCACGCAGGCGTGAAGACCTTGAGCGCAGCATTCCTGTTGATGGCGCTTCTGAGCGGCTGCGCAAAGGACCGTTTGTCCGTGATTGACACATTCTGCAACGAATACGAGCCGATCATGGTGAGCCGGCTAGACGTGCTGACTGACGAAACAGCGAAGCAGATTGAAGTTCAGAATTGGTGGTGGGATCAGAAGTGCAACGGCGGCAAATTGACGGAGAGCATGCGTGGCGGAAAGTAACAAGGGCGCGATAGCTGCGGTGTTCGCTGCCGGTCTGGCTGCTGGCGGTGGCGGAACAGGTGTAGTCCAGCAACAGGAGATTGACGCAGCAAACCAACGCGCCGATGCCGCTGTTGCCATCGTTGACCAGCTCGATACCCACATGCCGACGATCAAGACCTACATCAGCAACGCCGCTGAGATGACCGTCACTGATGTCCTGGACGACAAGCTGCCGAAGGTTCGCGCTGATCAACTGCGCATGGTCGCAGACGACATTGATGCGGACATTACTACAGGCGAGAACGTCCCGTTGCGTGATCTGGCTGGAGCAGTTGCGGGCAAGCTGGAATCGAACTGGATGGATTGGTACTCGACGACATTTGGCAAGTACCTGCAAGAGCAGGTAGCAACGGGCACAGCCATCGGCAACCTGTCGTATGACCAGCTTGTCAGGCTCAAGGATGTGACCGACTCCATGAGGGCGGTATCCGTACTGCACACGCCGCCTGAGCCAGCGAGCAAGGCAGCAGAGGACGCGCAGACGCTGCAAGCACTCGAAGAAATCGCCGAAGAAGAAGCCGCGCTTTCCCTGCGAGGCAGGAACGATGGTTAAAGTTGCTGCGCTGCTCCTTGGCCTGCTCGTGCTGTGGGCGAATCCGTCGCATGCCGTGGTGATGGCCGCGTGCCCCGATGGCGCGCATTGGTACAACCCTGCTGATGGGGTCGAAACGTGCCCGAACTCGTTTACTATCACAGGGGCCGACGCATCAACGACAAGCGTTACGCTGACGGGCACGGTTGCTGAGAACAGCGGGACGGTTCATTCCGCGATACGCCTGTCATGCACACTTCTGCAATGGCGCAACACCACGGCGGGAATAGGCGCCGAAGCCGCCGTAGACGATACTGACGTGAGCAGTGGCTCGTTTTCGATCAACGTAACCGGCCTGGCAGAGAGCACGACGTACTGCGCACACATCGTGCAATACGCCGAAGACAAGGTGACGGTGCAACAAACAATCCAGTTCACCACGCTGGACAGTACACCATCAGAAGACGGCGACGAGATCACTGGCGGCGATGACTGGTTCTTTTGCCCCGATGGCAACAATGCCAATTCCGGTCTGGCTCACGCGCAGCGCAAGGCGTCGATACCCGCCACTGACACCACGCTCCTGAGCGCAGGTGATGACATGTGGTTGTGTGCGGGAGGGGTTTGGGAAAACTCGCACCACGACATCAACCGGCAGGGGTCGAGCGGAAACTGGAACGAGATCGGCACGTACTACATGGACGGCTCAACGCCGCGCAAGGCGCTTGATGGCATCCTCGGGCCTGAGACCACGCACACCAAGGCGGTCATAAAAGGGGCACTCACGGATGCGTGCTTGACCGCTGGAACGTGTATCTACCCCTCGACGGGGTTTCCGGTAAACGGATACACCTCAATCTACGATGGGTTGTGGATGATGTCCTCGACGGCGGACTACACCTCGATACTTAACGTCGCGTTTTCGCACTTCCAGTACAACAGCTTGACCGCAGCCGGGGACAACACTGAGGGTTCGCTCCACCATTTGATCTTTGATGGGATTGATCTTTATTACGGCGGCACAGGGTCACGGCTCACATTCATCAACGGCGTGACGGACTTTGTAGTGCGCAATGGCGACAGTTACGGCGCGAATTCGTGCGAGTGGATACGCAGGATGGGCACATCGTCCGACACGTCTGCATGCAGCCCCGGCGGCTGGTCTGGCACCGTGCTCACGGTCACGCGCAAATCGGGGCGCGGACTGGTCGAAGGGAACACGTCAAGGCGTGGATTCGGCGAGGGCTACAACTGCTACGCCACCACGCTCGGCAAGATGATTTATCGTCACAATTACGTGGTCAACAGTTGGTCGGGCGGATACTACCTCGACGCGTGCCCGTATTCGGTGATCGAATCCAACATGGCGCTGGGCGGCAACAGTCAGCAGCTCGGGGGCGTTGAAAACACAGGGCCAGCGTTTAGCGGGGTTGGTATAGGGAGCGAGTCAGCAAGTTACCCGAACGGTATTGGTAACGTAGTGCGCAACAATCTGTTTGTCGGCGCACGAATCGGGATCTGGCTGAACATGAACAACGCAGTCGCCGCAGCGGGTGATATTCTCGGCGCGAAGGTGTACGGGAACACTACTATAGGTGCCACGAACCTCGGCAAAGTGGGGGATGAGTGGGAGGTAGCCGTCTCGGAGGTCTCGGCTAATGTCGATGAGGCTCCCTTCGTAAATAACGCCCATTGGAACGACGACGAGACAACCGATAACTGCAATTCGACAAGCGCAATGGACCCGCTCGATAACCACTGGTCGCACAATCCGGCGGACAGTGATTGCGATGGCACTGGAGACACGTATGGCTCTCTCGGCCTGACGCTCTCGACGTATTCGAGTTGGGGGGCTCTTGCGAATGTCACGGGCGACCATCCGATGACGTGGCCGACATGGGCGCAAGCCACGCCTGCTGGGGGCAGCGCGTTGATTGGCAGCGGCACTGCGTTGACCTCTACCATCTTGGACAAAGACACCTACGGCTTCGCATGGGAGCAGATTGCCGAAGTGCTCGATGGCTCACTGACTGAGGCCGAGTGGGAGTGTGCGCTGTGTGTTGATGCAGAGGGCACGACTCGCGCTAACCCGCCCAGCAAAGGGGCGATTGAGTGACCATCCCAACTCCAGACTTCCAGGCCGATGTAAACACCCGTGGCCGCACTGACGACACGTTCTACGATCACGTCAACGATGCGGTCATGTCGGCAACAGGATCACCGACTGTCGCAGGCTCGGGCAATGACCAGTACCTGACATTCAACGGCAGTTCGCAGTATGTGCAGACTTCGATGCCGGCCAGCCTATCGGCCACGTTCGCGGATTCTCAGTACACGATTTCTGCACGGGTAAAATCTACGGGTGCGATAGCAGCGTATTCGCACATATTCGGCTTCAACAACGCCACAGATTCGCGCCGCGTAAACATTCTGTTTGATAACACAGCGGGGTATGCGCTCGCAGGGTTTGACACGCCCAGCGGGACGGATGTTTTCCTGAACTCGACCACACAGATTGACGACACGAATTTCCACGTAGTCACGATGCGCGCAGACGGCACTGACCTTTCTCTGTGGGTTGATGGTACTGAGGTCGACACCGATACGACCACACGCGGCACGATGGGGACGCTGAACGAGCTGTGTATTGCCCGGCGTGGCGGCACGGGCGACAACTGGCATCTCGCAGGTTCGGTGCAATGGGTTGCCGTGTGGGAATCGGCGCTCACTGATGCGCAGATCGGCGAACTGGATGACTTGTCGAATCCGTTTGCGTTAACAATTTCCGTCGATGATTCGACCATTGATCCGCACCCCGACACAGTGGTAACGATCACGAAGTCTGCTGTGTGGAACGGCACTGTTTCGGCGACGATTGAAGGATCAACGATCACGCTGACCGACATCGACACGACGCACAAGTCATTTACTCTTGATATTGACGACCTCTTGCCGGGCGGCGATTGGAATGCGATTAGACCTGTAACGGACGCAACACTTGCGGTTACTGATTCGGATGGCACATTTACGACCGAAGTGCAGATCGTGTTCTCGCCATCTGTCGCGGAGGACTACGTAAACAGTCCGGGCGTGAACGTCGGCACGTATCTCGCAGTGCCCGGCGCTGTGACGGGCGATCCACATTTTGCGTTCTGGCATATCGGCGGCGGAGTTCGCGACAAGACAATCAGCGGCACGACGGATGCGGGTACGGGTTATTTCGCGCCAATCACCCTGCCATCACAAGGCCGGCTGATTGCGTATGACGTGTCGGCGGGGGCATGGCTGGCTGCTGTTGATACGGAGCTATTTCAGCAGCCTGCGAGCGCCGAAGGGGGCAAGAAGGGTTACACCCTTTCCATAAAAATTTCGATTTCTTTGTGAGGCAGCATGAGTAACGAAGTACAAACCGAACCTGGTGGTAACGCTGAAGCGGTAACGCCAAGTGACGAGACAGAGATATACTCCAGAGGGATTTACGTCGGGACCGGTGGCGATATTGCCGTTGAAATGCTTGAGAACGCAGAGACGGTAACGTTTGTGTCGGTCGCTGCTGGGACGCTGCTGCCGATCAAGGTGAGCAAAGTTCTCGAAACCGGCACCACGGCAGAAGACATCTTACGCATATGGTGATGCAGCGTCTGTACGAAACCCCGGAGCAGTTGTATCGGGACGCGATGAAATACTTCGATGAGGAAGACCAGCCGACAATGGCCGGTCTCCAGTCGTTTCTATGCATGACGCGGGCGAAGTGGCACGCCTACAAGCTCAACGAAGAGTTTTCCGAAGTCGTACAGCAGATCAATCAGGAAATGGAATCCCGAATCGAAGCGATGCTGCTGTATTCAAAGAACCAGACGGGCTCGATCTTCTGGTTGAAGAATCACGCGCAATGGCGAGACACGCAACACACTGAAAACGTCAATCATCATCGCGTGGTTATCTCGGATACGCCGATGGACGAGGATGAATGGCAGAGGCAGAACAGCTAGAGACGCTGCTGTGGGCTCCGCAGAAGGGGCCACAAAAGGCGCTGATTGATTGCCCTGTTCCTGAGATTTTCTATGGTGGGGCGCGTGGTGGTGGCAAGACCGATGGCGTTATCGGCAAGTACGCACTCAAAGAGCAGCGGTACAAGAACCGATTCAACGCAATCATTTTCCGCAAAGAACTGCCGATGTTGGATGACCTCATCGAGCGGTCGAAAGAGATTTATACCCCACTTGGCGGCAGGTACATCGACTATCGCAAGCATTGGGAAATGCCAAACGGCGGGCGATTGCGATTCCGGCCCCTTGAGCGCGTGTCCGATGCGGACAAGTATCAAGGGCAGGGCATTACTGATGCGTGCGTTGAAGAGGCAGGACAGTTTGCTTCGCCCTCTGCGATAGATCGCCTCAACGGTATCTTGCGGAGTGCGTATGGTGTGCCGACGCAGTTACTCCTGACGGGGAACCCTGGCGGCGCTGGGCAACTCTGGATCAAGCAGCGGTATATCGACCCACATCCTGCGGGCATGAAGATACTGCGCAGGCCGCTACCGAACGGGAAGGAACATCGATATGTGTTCATCCCGTCGAAGCTGCAGAACAACCTGCGGCTGATGAACAGCGATCCGGAATACATCAACCGGCTGTATCTGGTAGGCAACAAAGAGCTGGTCAGGGCGTGGCTTGATGGCGACTGGAGCGCGGTTGAGGGCGCGTTCTTCGATGATTGGTCGCAAGACATGATCATTGATCCGTTCCTGATCCCTGAGCATTGGACGCGGCTTGTATCGTTCGACTGGGGCTATGCAAGGCCATTTTGTGTGCAGTGGTGGGCAGTGGCTTCGGAGTCGGTAAAGCGCAATCACGCACGTATCGAGCAGGGCGCGATGGTGTGTTATCGCGAGTGGTACGGCGCTGCGAAGTCGAGCACGGGCGATACGATTCCGAATACTGGCCTGAAGCTGACAGCGGAGCAGGTGGGCGAGGGCATACGCAATCGCACGGTTGAGCAGATACATGATTGGGTCGCTGATCCTGCGATCTTCAGCGAGGACGGCGGCCCGTCGATATTTGAGCGCATGCAAGTGCCATTCAGGCGTGCTGATAACAAGCGCGTTGGCACCATCGGGCAGATGGGCGGATGGGATGCGATGCGCCAGCGCATGCGGGCGGGGATGTTGTTTTACTTCCACACCTGCGTGGATTCGATCCGGACGATTCCGGTATTGCAGCATGATCAAACACGTACAGAGGACTTGGACACAGATGGCGAGGACCACGCAGCAGACACAACCCGTTACGCCTGTATGGCGCGACCGTGGGTCAGTGATGCGCCAATTGCGCCTGAGAGTGCGTTCAAATTCTCTGAACCGACCCTTGATGAACTTTTCAAGGGCCAGCGGATGGATGACATCAAACTGATATGAACTACGCCGACTGGATCAAAGAGATTGAGAACGAAGACCGCGTTCACAGCAAGTTTCGCGAGAAAGCGAAGCGCGTAGAGAAGCGCTATCGACTGCAGGAAAAGTCGAACTTCAATATCCTCTGGTCGAACGTCGAAATTCAACAGGCTGCGCTGTATTCGCAGACGCCAAAGCCTGATGTTCAGCGACGGCACAAAGAGCCCAACGATACCGCACGACAAGCGGCAGAGATCATGGAGCGGGCGCTGAACTTCTCGATTGATCAGTACGACTTTGATGGTGTCATCAACCCGGCGGTCAACAATCATCTTGTTTCTGGGCTGGGGCAGGTGAAGGTTGTCTATGACGCGGTGACTGAGCCCTTACCAGAAGAGCGGCTTCCCGTCGATACGGTTGCCAATGAAGACGGTGATGAATACTTCCTTGATGGCGAGAAGGTCGAGGCCAACCTTGATGAAGGTGGCGCATTCGTCTTGAGAAGCCCTGGGGAGGCGATCACCCGGCAGGACATATGGACGCGAGTGGTGCCGTGGGAGCGCTTCCTGTGGTCCCCTTCAAAAGACCATGAGGGTGTCTGGTGGCAGGGCGAAATCCTCTACATGACAGAGGAACAGGTGCGGTCGACGTATCTTGTTTCTGACAAGCTCACGATCCCTGTACAGCATGCCGAGAAGGGCGATAAAGACAGCGTGCGCGATACGGAAGGGAAACTCGCCAAAGTCTATGAACTGTGGAACAAGCGGGACCGGAAGCGCTGCGGGCTGATTGTCGGGCTCGATCAGGTGCTCTACTACCGGGCAGGTGATGAGCGCGCGCCGGATGATCCGTACCAGTTGCAGGACTTCTGGCCGTATCCGAAGCCATTGTTTGCAAACGCATCAGCCGGTGAGTGGTGCCCGATTCCTGACTACCTTTACTACCAAGATCAGGCGGCAGAGCTGGAGCGGGTGTCACAGCGTATCAATGCCCTCACCAAGGAACTGAAATGGCGCGGCGTGGCGGATGGTGCGTTTAAAGAGCTGGCCGACCTTGCTGCTTCACCGGATGGAAAGTTTGTCGCGGTTGCCAACTTCGCGGAACGATTCGCAGGGAAGGGCGGACTTGAAACCGTGTTCGCAGAAATGCCGCTGAACGGGCTTGTTCAGGCGCTCAAATTCCTTTACGAAACACGCGACCAGATCAAGCAAACGATCTTCGAGATTACCGGGCTGTCCGACATCGTGCGCGGGGCGACAAACCCCAACGAGACGCTTGGCGCACAGCAGATGAAGGGGCAGTTTGCCAACATCCGCACATCGAAGCGGCAGCGTCAGATTCAGCGGTTCATCAGAGACATTCTGCGCATCAAGGCGGAAATCATCGCGGAGCATTTCGAGCCTGAGCAGCTTTCTATGATGACGGGGATTCAGGTCACGCCAGAAATACAGCAACTGCTGAAATCGGACGTGCTCCGTAATTTCGCCATCGACATCGAAACGGATTCCACGATTCTTGCTGATCAATCTGTCGAGCAGAAGAACAGGGTTGAGGTTGTTCAGGCGATTACGCAGTTGGTGACATCGTGGGCTCCGCTTGCGGCACAAGCACCGCAGATGCTGGAAATCATCAAGGAAACCACTCTGTTCCTGTTGGGCGGATTCAAAGCGGGATCGGCACTTGAAACAACGTTCGCGAAGCTTAGTGACGGTACAACATCCAGCGTTGACAACATGGCTGGAGTCCCGCCTGGGGCCGGTGCCGCACCCCCTGACAACGTTAGCGCTCTTCGACGGTGACGAGATTCTGTGCGTAGTTGGCTTCTTCAACTACGACAAGATCAGCGTTGAGGGGGCGATAGCGTCGGATCGGCCTTGGGGGGATCGGCGATTCATTCGCAAGGTGTTTCACTACGTTTTCAATGAACTTGGCTGCAGGCGGTTCTATGTGCGCGTCGACGCGAGCAATACGCAGGCGCACGAGATGGATTTACGGCTTGGGTTCAGACATGAAGGCACGTTGAGAGAGGCGGCGCAGGATGGTGGTGATGTCCACGTCCTTGCAATGCTGAAGTCAGAGTATTTGGAGAGTAAATGGCATGGGAAAGAAAGCGCCAAAAGCGCCGGCAACGCCTGATCCCGTAGACGCTATTGATGCGCAGGCACGGGTCAATCGGGTTGATACGGTCACGCCGTATGGGTCAACGCGATACATCAGCAATCGACCGCTCGCGACCGGCACAAGCGCTGGCAAGAACGGTGGCGGGTTGAATGGTGGCTATGGGCTGTATGGCATCCCAGCGCCATCTTCTGGCTCCTATGGTGCGCCTATCAACCTCGGCAATGGCGCGTACACGGCTGGGGATGTTCGCCTGTCACCCGTCGAGGGTAATGGGCAGTTTGTTGGTGTGAGCCCTCAAACCTACGCTGATCCGTACTCAGCTGCCGACTACTCGCAGGTGACTCAACTGTCGCCAGAATTGCAGGCGGTGTTCAACAATGCCATTGGCCGCAGCCTGAACAATTCGCAAGTGCCGTTTGAGCAGCGGTTACTTCCCACTGAGCGTTTCAATGTGAATCTCGCATCCCCCGGCGCTCAGGGCGCAGACATCCCGCGCCCAACTGCGGGAACGTTTGCCAATGGCGCACTGGATACGGGGCGCTATGAAGATGCGCTGTTTAAGCGACAGACACGCCTGCTCGAACCTCAGTTGCAGCAGCGGGAAGGTCGGTTGCGTCAGAACCTCGCAGACCGTGGACTGGTTGAAGGCTCTGAGGCGTACACCGAAGCGCTGAACATGGAGATGGATCAGGCAAACCGATTGCGCCAGGACGCGGCGCTGTCATCGGTGCTTGCGGGTCAGGATGTTGCGGAGCGTGACCGGGCGTTTGATTTTGGTGTGTTCACTGATAACAGGAACTTCGGTCAGGACGCATTCCAGCAGGATCGGTTGATGGGCCTACAGGAAGATACGCTGAATCAGCAAGCGTTCCAGGCTGATCGCGATCTTGCACGCACACTCAACAATGATGACTTTGCCCGACGCTTCGACCTCGACAATGCCGACCGCAACTACTTCCTGCAGCGGCAGCAATTGGGTGTGCAATCGGATCAGGCGAAATTCCAGCAGCTCGCATCATTGCTTGGGCTATCACCGGCACAACCGATCACGCCGATTGATGTACAGGGCGCGATCAACAATTCGACCGATGCAGCCTTTGCCAGCTACAACGGCAAACTGAGCAACTATAACCAGCAGCAGCAGCGCATGGCATCGGATGCACAGACGGCAGCGACCATCACAACCATTGCGATGATGATGGCCTCTGACCGACGGCTGAAAACGAATATCCAGCGCATTGGCGAAACGGATCAGGGCCATAACCTGTATTCGTGGGACTGGAAAGACGGCAGCGGTTCGAGCGTGGGCGTGATGGCTGACGAAATGCCGGCGAGCCGGCTGCACATGCGTGCGGATGGATACCTGATGGTGAACTACGCGGGGATCACATGGTAATGCCCTACGATCAGGAGCGCGCCCAACTTGAGCGGCGCATGAGAATTGCGCAATTGCTGGGCGGGCAGGTTGCACAGCAGCCACCCGTTGGCGGGCTGGGTAGTGGGCTTGCGCGTGGCATTGCGCAGGCCATGTCGATGATGCTGCAAGACAAGCAAGGCAAGCGACTGGATGAGCTGGATGCCGGCCAGCGGCAGGCTGATATTGCTGCGTTGCAGGGCATGCAGACGCCTGATATTGCAACGCTAGCAAACATCCGCACACCAGAGATTCAGCAGCTTGCTGCGGCAATGGCTTCGCGCCAGCCACCAAAGCGCCAGATTGTCACAGGCCCGGACGGCAACAGCTACTTCGCGGACACGCAAGAGCCGGTATTGCCGAACGTCAAGCCCGATCCTGCAACCACCGTAACGCCTCGACAAACGTTCGAGCAGAAGCAACAGGAAATCAAACTTCGCGAAATGGAGGCAAATAATCGCCTCATGCTCGGGAAGAGCGCGGATGCCGACCGAGATGCCCGGCTGGAGTTCGATAAGAAAGAAGCAGATCGACAGAGAGGGAAGCTCTCCGCTGCGTCTGAAAAAGCGCTGATCGGCTATCAGGATGCGTATTTCGCTGCAGGGAAAAGCGCGGGCGAACTCGAAACGCTCGCAAGTGAATGGGAGCGCTCAAAACCGACGGCTGGTGTTGCGGGGACGTTTGAAGAATTCGTGAAGCGCATGACGGGCGAACAGAACGGCGACACACTGATCCGCAAGCGGTTCATTGGTGTGCGCAACAGCCAAGTGGTCAAGAACCTGCCCCCCGGCGTTGCATCGGATCGTGATATTCAGATCGCGATGGAAGGCTATCCGACCGATACGACAAACCCCGAAACGATGGCGGCGTTCCTGCGCGGCATGGCGAAACTTGAGCGCTACAACGAGGACTTCAACGACTTTGCCGCTGGGTATGTGGACAAGAACAACGGCACGCGGGGCATGGTCGATGCCTGGAAAGCGCGGTTTGGTCAGTCGGGCAGTGAAGCGGCAGCGCTGGAAAATATGTCTGACGATGATCTTATCAAGGCGCTGCAGTAATGCCGTCCAAACTTGAACTGCTCGCCGAAGCCGACAAGCGCGGATTGCTCACGGGCGAGAAAAAAGCGCTGTTCGATGAAGCTGTGCGCCGTGGCCTTGTAGGCCCGACGAAACTGCCAGTCCCAGACATCAAGGGCGCAAGTGATCGTGCCGTAGCGGGCGTAGCAACGGCTATGCCGGAGCTTGGCAGCTTTAACGATGTGGCGCGCAGATCGGGTGGCAATATCCCCGCAATGGCGGCTCAAGTGCTGTCTAACCCTGCGGTGCGTGTGGGCATGGGCTCGCAGCTCAACGACTACGGCGAGAACCTGCAACGACTTGGGCAACGTGCTGGCGAGATGGTTGGCGTACTCGGCCCGAATGACCGCGCAGTGATGGAGCAGCGGCTATCGGTCGATGATGCTGGCATGAAGGCCATGCGTGACAACCGGGCTGCTGAAACGTATCTGGGCAGGGGCATCACGGATACGGCGGCAATGGCTGCGGTTCCTGCAGGTGTTGGAACAGGCATGACTGTGCGCACGTTATCGGGTGCGTTGATTAATGGCCTTCAATTGGCTGCGGGCACGGGTGAAGGTGAAAGTCCGTGGTCCAACTTCATGATTGGCGCAACGGGCGGGGCGATAGGTCCGGTGCTTGCGCGTGGCGTTGGGGCGGTGGTCAATCGCTTGTCCACGAAGCCCATTCAAGTAATCCAGAACGGCAAGTTCACGCCAGAAGCAATCGATACGCTGGAACGGGCCAAGATTTCACCCGAGCAGTTTCACGACGAAGTGTCGAACAAGCTGCGCGAGTCTGGCGTGACCAAAGAGATGCTGGAGCGGTTCAACCTGTTCCGTGAGATGAACATCCAGCCAACGATGGCAAACATCACTGGCGCAAAGGACGACTGGGTTATCCAGCGAGAACTGCAAAAGCGGTCTGGCAAGGTAACGGAATTCGTCGAGCAGCAGGACATTGCGCTTGGCAAGCACATGGATGCGCTCATCCAGAATGCGGGTGGAAAAGCCACCGATAACATCGACGCCGGCAACCTGGTGGCGCGGACTGTCTTTGATCGGGTCAACGCTGTTGATTCTGCCATTGATGACGCCTACAAAGCCGCCAGAGCGACGGCGAACAAGGACATGCGGGTTAGCGTGCCTCGACTGGCTGCGCGCCTCAGAGCGCTTGCGCCGGAGAATACGGGCACCAAGGGCATGATTGACGCTGTTGTCGGCGATCTTGAGCGGCGCGGGTTGCTGGTCGATATGTCGGCCAAGGGCAGGCGCACGAATGTCGAGCACATCGAAGAAGCCCGTAAGTACATCAACGCACTGATCAGCGATAGCCCGCGTGAACGATCACGGGTTGGTCGGATGCTCAAGGATGCGCTTGATGATGATGTGGCTGCTGCGGTGGGGGATGATGTGTTCGCCCCAGCACGGAAAGCAAAGGCGGAGTTCGAGCGCAGTCTGGAGCGTGTGCGTATGACGCGCAGAGACGCAGGCAAGGACACGCTGCTGGAAATGCTGATCGACAATCGAGGCAACCCCGATCAGATCATTGACCAGATTCAGCGCAAGTCCACGCGCAGTGAGGATGTCGGCCATCTGCGGCGGTTTCTGGAATCTGGAAGCCCTGAGCAGGTTCAATCGGGACAACAGGCGGTGTCTGAAATCAAGTCTGCATTGCTGCGTGACATCTACATCAAAGCGACCGGAACCAGCGGAATCAATGAAACCGGAGCGCCTGTGTTCTCCGGAGTGAAGTTCAAGAAAGCACTGGATGCCATTGGCAATCAGAAACTGACGGCGCTGTTTTCCCCTGAAGAACTGTCGACGCTGGGTAGCCTTGCAAGGCTTGGCGAATTGCGTATCCCACCGGAAATGACAGCGCTCGGGGGTGGTCCTTCAAGTCTTGGCGCAATGGCTGCCGGCGGCAGAGATGTGATGTCACTGATCAATGCGGCGGATCCGCAGACAAACATGCTCATGGATTTGACGAATCGCGCCTTCCGCGTCGTTCAGCAAGGGCGCGCCGAAAAGCGGCTTCTGAACGTGGAGAGCCAATTGCGAAAAGCCACTCCAAGTCGAGTGCCGGCGGACGCGCTCTGAGGATGTCGAAGTCTTGCCACAGCACCCAGACCGCAAACGATGAGATGAGCGCGCCGGCCACGGCGGCTTGCCAGAAGTAGAAACCGAACAGGCCCCATACAGCCCACGTACCCATACACCAGACCACTGCCATAAACAGCAGTGTCAGGAGTTGCTTTGTCCGAAACCAGAGGTATCTGAACAGCCATGCCGTTATACGCATATCGGTGCGCCTGCGGAAATGAACGCCGCGAGTTTAACAGCATCGCCAACCGTCACGCTGGCCCGATCTGTTGCGGGAATGTGATGGAGAAGGTGATCGAAGCGCCACAGATACAGGCGCAGATTCTCGGCGGCGGGAATCTCCATGGCTACAAGTGCCCGATTACCGGGAAGTGGATCACCAGCCGTCGAGAGCGGCGCAACATCATGGCGGAGCACGGCGTAATTGAAGCCGGGGATTCGTCGAACAAGAGCCGGCATCGTGAACAGATGCTGGAAAACACCAACGGAAGCGGAGTCGCTAACTAATGAGTGAAATGCCGGTCAGCTTAGTCGAAAGCCTTGCGCAGCAGTATGACGCGCAACTGGAAAACGATCCTCAGCGCCCTGAAGTCACGCAAGAACCCGAAACCCCCATCGAAGAGCCGGTTCAAGTCGAAGAGCCTGCCCTTTCTGCCCCGCAACATTGGGCAAAGGAGCGGCAGGACATCTTCAGCCGTGCGCCACGCGATCTGCAGCAGGTGTGGCTGGATCGCGAGAAGGAGTTCGACCAGGGGATCACACAGAAATCACAGGAGGCGCGTGAATTCAAAGCGCGTCTTGAT
>Ga0208005_1000093_pt1 | contig 38391 bp, 56 predicted proteins | sample DEB19_08_DNA_3_FD_184530 | JGI IMG/M metagenome (GOLD analysis project Ga0208005, IMG submission 184530) | Aqueous microbial communities from the Delaware River and Bay under freshwater to marine salinity gradient to study organic matter... | ecosystem: Environmental > Aquatic > Marine > Coastal... | reverse complement strand
TAGAGGTTGGTAAACGGTCTGCGCCTAAATCTAGAAAACCAATTTCCCAGTATTGTGCGTTGATACTTTCGAGCCACTTCTCAGCGTCAGCAATTGAGGGGAAGTCCTTTTCTTCATCCTGAAACTTCCCATCCTTATCTGTGTATAGAATGTGCAGTTTGTCTAAGTATTTCATACCCCTACTTAGAGAGAGCTTTGATAATAAAATCGCGGTCTACATATACAGTATCTTCAACACCCTTACCAGTCAGAGCATAGACATGTTTGGTAAATGTCGGTGCGTTTGCTACCACCTCAACCATACGTGCTCGCTCAATCTCTACTCCATGTGCGTGTCCCAAGTCATACTGCTCTTTACAGTGTTTGTCGTGTAGTGCTTTTTGTTCAGCAAGGGCTTGGGTGGTGAAGTCCCAAATTGCTTTTTCAAGATGGGGGTATTCAACTGCCACACCAAATCTGACTAACAAATCAGCTAGTTTCATTTTCCACCCCTCAGTAGGTGGTGGAGTGGGTGTAGTAGCAGGGCAATCACGATAGTGTACCTTACCCCTTGGATATAGATTTTCGCAAATACATTTAACTTTCTCCCCCTCTACTAACGCGAGTAGGTCTCTAGCCAACTCATCGTACCCACAGGTAATTTCCCCATAGTTGTGACTATTTCTTAGCATCGCCTCAATCTTCTCCTGTAATGTTGGTTCGCTCACTGGTACTTTCAAGTCACACAAACAGCACTGGGTATGCTTATCAAGCGGGATACCACACGGTGATGGCTGATTGTCCCAACAGTGAGTGTGACTGACTCGTTCGTAGTTGCTCACTGGTGTATGGCAGGGACAGCCAGGGTAACAGCAGTCAGTATATTCCTCGCCTTTTATTTGGCGTGTCTGTTCGCACTTCTCACAGCATCTCTTTGGTTCTGTCATACCGTTAGACGATGATATTAATTCCTAATTGGTCTCTTATAGTATCTAACTGCTCTTGTGTTTTTTGGTGCACACTCCCATCTTTAGTCCACCAGTTTGTGTACTCTGCGACAATATCCCCCGACAACCTATCTCTTACAGCCCCCCCACTGGTATATTTTATGATTTCATATTTGCTATCTGTCTGAACTCCAATATAGGTCATACCGTTACTATAAGGTTGATAAAAACTGTTCGATGGTTTTGCCTTCGATTAGTGCCTGCATACAGGAATGCATATTACATTCCCAAATATCGAGGAGCATCACTGTCGCTCTATCTTGGTCGTGGTATGACCAACCACGCCCCGCAGGCATCTTTTCTTCCCACCCCTCCACCTTACCCACGGCTTGCCATGCGAGGGGGTCGAGGAGGATACCAGTTATAGGCATACTCCACTCCTGTGTGTCCTCAAAGTCGTAAGACTTGAAATAAGCCACATCAGTAGCCTCCAACTTGCCAAAGCCAACAAATCTACACTGCTCTCGCCACCCTCCCTTAATCGCTTTTTCTATAAACTCTTGTTTGTACATACCGTTACTTAGGAGCTAATAATGACATGGCTATAGACGCTAGCCCCATCAGTAGAAGAAATGAGGTCACACCGTTAATTCCAAACACTAACGTAAGTAGCGACCCGCTGACTAAGTATTGGGATGCGTTGATTGCGTGGTGTTCTTTTATGGTCATACCGTTACTTAGAGGGGGTTTAATTCGTCCCAAAAGAAGTCCCAAGTTGTAACATTACAATTACTTGCGTGACCGCATTTTGCAATGTTCTCTTTTGCTTTCTGAAACTCGGGACTTTTTCGTATTGCGTCGGTCTGGCTAATAAATGGTCCGTTTGGTCTGTATGACTGAACTACTGCAATTGGCTTCGGTGGTTCTGATGGCTGTGAAGCTGCACTAAAACCTGACCCAAATAAGTAGCCTGTTACATATACAGCTCCTGCGAGTAATGCTAATGGTCCCATACTATTTCCCCTCTGTAGTTAGTGCTGATAATTTTCTGCGTGCAACATCAATGTCTGTTTTCAACATATCTGCAATCTGGTACACACTTGACTCGAGTTCAAATTTAGCCCTTTCCTCTATATACCCAAGCCAGTATTTATCCCTTTCCTCCCTCCCCTCTTGTCTAGCCTGTGAGAGTGCGGAACGGAGTTTTTCGCAGAGAATACGCCAGTGGTGTGCCCCTATTCTCGCTCCAGCCTCGAAGTACATACCCTGTATTTCTTCGGCTATATTCTTTACTCTTTCCTCCAATCTATCTACGTTTGTGGTGGTCATACATCATTTCTTCTTACGGTGAGTAATGGGGAGGGAGTAGGTGATGGTGCAACGGGTTATACTGTTGCCGTTATGCAGGGTATTCTTCCAAGCTCGCGCCTCTTTCAGAGAAAAGAATATGGGATACTGCCACACATTGTCTACCAGATTAGGTGTAATCGAAGTACCCCAACAGGTAAGGTTTTTATCTTCCAAAACAGCCCATCCCTTAACCACCTTCCTTCGTACTGGTCTTTTAGTTGTCATGGTCATTTTAGTGAATAAACGAACAAAGCTGTTAAGATAACGAGGGCTAATTTAGTTCCAATTTCTATCTCCATACATTCCTATGTTAGTTAAGTTAGTAATATTAAATACAGCCCGCCAAACAGTAGTGGAAGCCCAAAGCTCCCACCCAGAGCAACACCTGGGTGCATATCGAAGTATTTGTCTGCAATCCACAGCCAAAGTCCGACCCATAAACCAATGGCTAAGAAAGCAAGCAACAACCACCCGAACTCAGACGGTGCAACAGGGTTTGACTCACAGTAGCGTTTCCCCGCTTCGATAATACAGTCCCTCACTTGAGGGCTACCTACTGGCATGATGATTGGAATTATTGCCATGTGTTAGTTAATAACTAATAAGAGGACTCCCCAGAGTGCAGCGGTCAAAACTGCAGAAACACCAAGAATTAAAATCCAGTCTTGATTCTTGGTAGCATACGCATGTATGAAGCATGCAATACCGAGCCACACCAACGGAGTAAGGAGGAGGTAGGGGAGGTAGGTCATAGTGTATCTGCAAACTGTCTAATAACTTCACTCTCTGTTACCTTTCTTTTTTTCGCCGCACGTTTTACCTTAGTATCGTGGTCTTTAGTTATGCGGTAGTAGCGGCCAATGAGTTTAGACATAGTTAGAAGTTAGGGTACATATCTTCTGGTTCGGGAGCGACGTTCTTCGGGTCTGATACAAGTGCTTTCACCATCTGGTAAATCTGTTCTACCTTAATTTCCACACGTAAGAGTCTGTCGCGGTCCTCGATACCATAACCTAGTGACTTTTGTCTCTCGGGCATCGAGAAGTTTAGGTACTCTCCTTTTTCTTCGACAGTGATGTCTACCTTGTCGCCCTCTTTCCATGAAGCGTTATCTTCTCTGGCAAAGCCCGAGAGCCACTTTGCACCATGTTCTTGTGTCTGAATACCAAGGCGTGTGTATGGCTTACCGTTTTTATTGATATATGCCGTTCCGTCTTTCTTATGGGTCTGCCTTGATACTTTTGTTAGTGTTACTTGCATATTTTTTTATTTCCAATTAGCTAACTGCCTATAAAGCTCTACGCATGCGAGGAAGGCTTTGGTGTCTCCCTCTGTGTCGAACGACCACTTGACATCTTCTAATGGGTCATGTGGGCGTTCCTTGGGAAGATTGAAGACTACATAGCCCGCTATTAGATTCCGAGTTTCTTGTCTTGATTCAATTCTTGCATGACTCCTACCTTCTTCTTCAGAAAAAAGTTTGTTATACCCTCGTTCGGAGTAGATTTTTTCTGCTAGCTTTTCTGCTTTCATTTCTTGATAAAGGTACGCATACCCCGCACACTGAAACATGGGCACCCTATCCCATAGCTTCTTGTACGTTTTCAAGTCTCCTATGTACTTCTTTCCGTCCTTTTCAAACAGGAAGTCCATTGTGCCTGCTACCCATAATGAGCGTGAATATACCTGTAGTTCAGAGGCGAGGAAGCGGATGTTTTCTTTTATCGCCCAAGCTATAAAGTCGGCTATAGGTAAGTACCTGTCCTCATCTATGTTTGAGGCCGCTCCACCTTTGTATTCGATACAAAACTCTACATACTCCTCCACCAAAGCATGTGTATCCGTTCCCTTGCTTGCCGCGTCCGTTTTCTTTTTTGCGTGTGCAACTTGGGCTTCCTTTAGCTTTTCTTCTGTAACTTCGTAATGTAATAGGTCTCCTTCAAACTTAATCTGAGTACAGTGTTCTCTAATGTAATCACACGCCATACGCGCCGCCCACGGTACAAGTGCTGGTTTTCCTAACACTCCGAGAATGGTAGTCATTCCCGTCATGGGCTTGCCGTCTAGTGTGTAGACGTGCGCCTTGGGGTCAAATGTGAAGTTAGTCGTCATTTTCTTGTTCTACTTCTGGTACTTCGGGGTTTCCGTACTCTTCTTCTGGCTGGCTAGGATTTGGTGATGACATAATTAAGGATAAATAAGTTTAGTAAAGACTGCCCACTGTTCGTTAGTACCCATCCACCCTCCATGCCCGTTTTCTTCTATGAGTGTGAGTCCAGCCTTACACGCTGCTTGTATCTCTTTTGCTGTTGTAGCGAATTTCATATAATCCCCACAAGTACATTAGCGATCACGTAGTACAAGAACATAAACACGTATAGTACAGGAACCGCGACGAGCGCGTAGCCTAACGGTTTAAGATAGTCCGAGAACTTTACTTCAGGAAGTCTTTTCATTCTTTGTGCGCGTGTGGTGAAGTCTTGCATGTTTTTCTTTTAGTTTGTAATGGGCTTCGGAGGGAGTGAGTTTCAGTTGTGCCACACTCCCCGTCGCCCTTTCTATCTCTACCCTGTAGAACTGGCGGTGGAGGAAGTGTGACCGAAGTCTGTACTGCCTCGCCGTTGCCCTACATAGGTATACTAGCACATAAAACGCTATCGCGCTATCTAATAAGAATGGGAGTGGATAACTTTTCTGCCTATAGAAATGCGCTATCGCGTATGGTATACTATGGGTATGAGAACAATAAAGTTTAGGGCGTGGGACGTTGTGGAGCGCGTAATGCGCTACGGACTAGAAATGGAAGATGTTAAGTGGAGTCTTGGGTATTGTTTACAGGAACCAGACTCTTATCATGTCATGCAATTCACTGGCCTCCTCGACAAGAACGGGAAGGAGATATATGAGGGGGATGTGGTTGTGAAGCCATACGTTGACCCACTGGGTGGGCTACACACAGAAACCGAGGACGGACGTTTTAAGGTTGGTTTTGAGCACGGGCAATTCGTCCTCTACAGAACCGAACCGCAGCCACTTGTTGGGTGGTGTGAGAAGGAAAAGGGCGAATACGTTTCGAACTATGGGAATCTCACTATCGTCAAAGACAAGACCGTTTTGGAAGTCATCGGCAACATATACGAGAACCCAGAACTCATATGAAAAGTGTAAGCCAACAACTCTTAGAGTACTTACAAGCTAACCCTGGTGTACATGCCAGCGGCACACTTCAGCGTTTGGAATGGCACAATAAAGACGGTACACTCGCCGTCCCCCGCACAATCGTTCGTAGGCTCCAAGAGTTGGCAGAGGAGGGAAAGATTCACGCAGAGATTCGTGCGGGTCATACTCACTACTCCGCTACGCCTATTGAAAAACCAAAAGCCCCCTCCCTTGTCTACGACCCCATTAACGATAGGATGGTGAGGGTATGAAGCCTATTTCTGATATATTCAACCGAACATACGTTATTGGTGGAAAGCCAATCGGCTCCTTGTTACCCAAAAAACTACGCAAGAAAGACTTTAAGATACTCAACGCCCCGTCACTTTTTGTAGACTGGTCAAACTTAAACCAAGGCTTGTGTCCGTTCTGTGGTCATACCCTGTACGTGATGAAAGAGGGTAAGTACTTTAGGTGCAAGAGTAAGACACATAGAAAGAGTTTCGTTATATCGTCAGAGAAGCTATTCGCGGCTAAGGCCCGGGGCCAGCACGAAAAAGATTTCCACAGCGCGATTGAGCGTGCAGATTAAAGGTGGGGTATAATTCCTGCATGGGCAAGTTCACAATCGAGTTTTCCGTGCGTAGCGTGGCGCGTGTTCTTGCCCAAGAATGCCGCGCTCCGCACAAAGTACTTGATACCCACGCATAAACAGCGTGGTTTTCTCGTATTTAGTTCTTAGACATCACAAGAAAAAGGTCATCTAGGGGGCACGACCAAAGAAAAACGCTCACTAAAGGCATACAGGCGCACCTCCCTTCCGAAAGGCAACTAATCATAGCTCGCTATTGCGTCGAACAATAATGTACGCTATGTCGATATTGGTTGCCCCTCGGAGGGCGAGAGCTTACATCTCGGAATGTAAGATACTGGATATTCTATGCTAACTACTGTTAATTATCTTGTGATTATAGAAACTACTAGCAACGATACGGTATATCGGAAGCGGGGACATACTTGGACAAAATATTTAAAAACAAATAAAGTAGATGAATAACCTCATACACGGAGACTGCCTCGAAGAACTAAAGAAGCTTGACGATAACAGCGTAGACTCTATCGTGACTGACCCTCCATATGGTCTTTCATTTATGGGAAAGAAGTGGGACTACGATGTACCAAGTGAAGAAGTCTGGCGTGAGTGTTTGCGTGTACTAAAACCAGGCGGGCACCTTCTCGCCTTTGCAGGAACCCGCACTCAACACCGCATGGCTGTACGCATCGAAGACGCAGGGTTTGAAATTAGGGATATGATTGCTTGGGTGTATGGTTCGGGGTTTCCTAAGTCTCTCAACATCGGCAAGGCTATCGACAAGGCGGCAGGGGCAGAAAGAGAAAAAGTAATGGTGCCAACCAAAGCTGGCAACCACCCCGACCAGGCTGGCGATATTGCTCTTGGTGCTAATGGTATGACCGACATTTCTAAACCAGTGACCGAAGCCGCCAAACAGTGGGAAGGCTGGGGAACCGCCCTCAAACCCGCACTAGAACCCATCACAGTAGCCCGTAAACCTCTAACAGGAACTGTAGCTGAAAACGTACTGACGCATGGTACTGGGGGGATAAATATAGATGGGTGTAGGGTGGAAACCTCTGATAACTTAAATGGGGGAGCATACTCTAAAGGTGAGTACGACACTGATGGAAAGGTACTAGAACTTGGCCTTAAAAGACAAGAGGGACTGTATGAACAACCAGCTGGCCGCTTCCCCGCCAACCTCATACACGACGGGAGTGAGGAGGTGGTGGGGTTGTTTCCTGAAAATAAAAGCAATCCAAAAGTAAACAGTAATACAAAACCTAATGCCTTTGTTGCTGGTGGGTCTATTTGGAATAGTGATAATACATACTCAGACTCAGGCTCCGCCGCCCGCTTTTTCTACTGTGCGAAGGCAAGCAAGAAGGATAGGGATGAGGGACTGGAGGGGTTTGAGGCAAAGCAAATTCGCCGTCACTCTGGCGGGGAATTTGCTCATAATTCGGGAAGTACTGAAAGTAGTAAGAACGGAGCAACTGTTAGAAATTCTCATCCAACAGTCAAACCCACCGACCTCATGCGCTACCTCTGTCGTCTAGTAACACCTAAAGGCGGGATAGTTTTAGACCCTTTCATGGGTTCAGGCTCAACAGGTAAAGCAGCGAAACTAGAAGGATTTAATTTCATAGGCATAGAACGTGAAGCAGAATATGTAGAGATAGCACGAGCGCGTATAGATGCAGTAGACAGCCCAATGTTCTAACATGCAAAGAACACAATCACAGAATAACGCCCTCCACCTGTACCTCTCCCAAGTAGCGGAAACCCTAGCTAGAGAAGGGCATACCATGCAAGACGTAACCAAGGCCATCCGTCGGGCAGAAATCCGACCCACCATGGCCGCGCTCAAAGAAGTAGTCTGGCGACCCTTAATGGAAATCATCCACGCCAAGAAATCTACCACCGAACTTTCCAAGCAAGACATTGACCCCGTATATGAAGCTATGAACAAATGGCTCGGGCAAGAGTTTCAAATACACATTCCCTGGCCTAGTGACCCAGACAAAATCCCCAACTATCATTCGCCAGATTTAAAAACTAAGGTATAATACATCTATGCAAGTGACTCGATGTGATTTTTGTAAGATGACATATGAAGATAACAGGGTACCAGCATGGGTTGAGATACGTTACGGTTACGGCCTTCTAAATAAAATCATGCACGCTTCTTCTGAAGAAAAAGATATTTGCCGAGACTGCTTCCAAAGGATGTGCGATTATATAACAAACATCGAAAGGTAGATTCTCTATGCTCGAAGCATTCCACGCTCTCGACCTAGACCTAAAGACCCTTTTTAATAACGTATTTGATACAGTCCAGTTTGAGGAGATGGCTTGGTTTAGTGGCCTATTTTGCGCTGACTTACAAGACATGGAAACCATCGGCGCGGCGTACCAGGCGTACGGCCCCGAAGCGTTTAATGGTGTACAAACCATAGGCTCATGCGCCACACTTCAAGACCAGTACCACGTAGATATAAAATACTTTGGAAAGATTTATACCTTTAACGGCCAGTCAATCCAAATAATCGGCTCTGTACCACATGGTACCAATGGCCCAATGGTGTACTCGTTTGTCAGGGTAAATCCGCTGTACACGTAGTATGGATAATATATCTTACGACCTAGCAAAGAGATTAAAGGATGCGGGCTTTCCTTATAAGCCTACGCGACTACACTTCGATGGAAGTGTAGAGACACCACCCACCCTCGAAGAACTCATAGATGCGTGTGGGGAAAGCTTTGATGCGTTGCTATTGCAGAAGACAGAACAGCAAAAGTTTGCCGATGGTAAGCAGTGGGTCGCCATGCAAAGCCGATTTGATGGCGGGGTTGAAGACTTACCGCGTGGCTCCACCCCACTCGAAGCCGTCGCTAACCTCTGGCTCGCACTAAACGAAAAATAACTCTATGTCCTACATCTGCGGCCAATGCCAGTCAGAAGTACACCAAGTAACTAAACCAGTAGGCTCCCGACTTTTCCTTTGTGAATCATGCCTAGAAGACTTTGAACCAGAGACAGAGGTATGAAGAAACAGTTTTTTGTTGTTAATCACGGTACATACCCGTTCGATATTCTTGTTGGTATAAATGTGACTGATAAAGAAACAATAGATTATTTAGAGAGAAAATTAAAACAGGTGCTAGATGATGAGTGTAGGGCCAAGCTTCCTATGAACGGAGTTGGACGAACATTGATGATGCCAAATGGGGCAACTGTGTTGCGAGTGAATCAATCTAAGTCTTTTTATGAAGACTTAGCCCATGAGGTGTTTCATGCAGTGGAGTTTCTTTTCGACCGCATTGGTCTTGTACATTCTATTGACGGCGGTGAAGCATGGGCGTACCAAATCCAACACATCACTAAGCAGATACTTCAGAAAATAAAATGAAGCGCAGCTGGTTAAAACGTAAGACACCATACAAAAAAGCACCTGTAAAGTTTTCGCGTATAAGCAAGAAACCACGCAAGAAGCCATCTGACTCAATATCCGTACTTAAAAAGCGTGCAGACGCAGTTTTTAGCCTCTGGGTGCGTGCTAGGGACTCGGGTGTGTGTTTTACGTGTGGTGTTCAGAAGCCAACATCACAGATGCAAAATGGTCATTACGTGAGTCGCGCACACAACTCTTTAAGATACGACGAACGAAACTGCCACTGTCAGTGCGTTTCGTGTAATGTGTTTCGTCATGGAAACATGGATGTATACGCGCTAAGGCTTCAAGAAAAGTACGGCCCCACCATTCTTCAAGACTTAGACCGCGAGAAAAAGAAGATCAAACAGCTCACCAAGGAAGAATTACATGCTATAATAAATAAATATGGGTAGGTCAACATACATGCCTGTAAAGGAAGCAGAGGGGAACATCAACAAATACATGCGTGCCCACGTAGACCGTAGTGAGTACGCAAGTTTAGTAGAGAACGAGTGTGCGTGGTGTGGTGATCCGCTTGATGGAGGGATAGAACGATACGAGATCAGAGGAAACTGTTGTATCACATGCCAAAACAAAGCTCGTACTTACCGTATGACTGAAGCTCAATTAGACAAAGCACTACGCGACCCCGCACAAGTCCTTGAAAAAGAAATCTTCAAAGACGACACAGACTACGCCTACCTTAAACGCTCCCTACGACTAGACATGCAAGCTAGTGATATAGAACAATCCATGTTGAGAGCAGAGCGTATTATACTTATTACCGAGTAGCTCTATGCCAACACTTTCTAAATCCTCACAAGAATATTTACACGAACTTGCTACAAAAATTAGCACATTTTGTGGTGAGCCGTACGAAAGGTGGACGGACGAACAAAAAGTATCGATTGAACAGTTTCTTACTGTTAGTACATCTGTAGAATATCAAAATAAAAATGCCAACCCTTAGGCAGAGAAAGCTTGCAAATGAAACAATCGACGGCATACCCCCCAAACTACCGAGATATTGTTGACCACCTCGGTGACGTATCAAAAGCCCGCCCGCTATTCTGTTACGGCAACACCATCTACAACCCATTTAAGCGTGAGATAACAAAAGACTTTGAACACCACGAATACATCCACAGCATCCAGCAAGGAGAAAACCCAGAAGTATGGTATTATAAATACCTACGAGACCCAGCGTTTCGTCTTCAACAGGAGCTAGAAGCATACGGTGAGCAGTATCGTTTAGCCATCCTAAACAAAGCCCCGCCGCAGATCAGAGACTGGTGCCTCGAAACCCTAGCTAGAGAACTCTCAAACGAAGCCTACGGAAACCTTGTCACCCTCAATGAAGCAAAGTCAAAGATACGAAACTACGTAAAATATAATGCAATAAAAACAGTCTAGTAGTCAATAATAATAATATCTATGGGAAAAGCAGGTAGACCATTTGGTAGCACATCACGTCCACAGCTAAGGAAGTACCTCACACATGACCAGATAGAGGACTTTGCGAAGTGGCTTATCAAGGAGTACAAGAAGAAGCCTGAACTTGCTAAGTGGTTAGGTGACCAGATATTTGGTAAGGCAGTGCAACCTATCGGTGGGGATGAGGAGAATCCTATCAAGGTACAAATCACTGGTATGAAGATTATCCAAGAAGATAAGGAAGACAAAACAAATGACCCAGCCTAATGACGTAGTGGCACACATAGTGCAGGTATCCTTTGCAAAGGCAATGTTTGAGATGCATGTAGACACGTATGTTGGCGCGACATTAGTCTCAGCAATGCAAGACGCACTTGAAAAAGAAATAACCAGGCTAAAGGAGGCAGGACTACTAAGCGATGGAACTAGAGTTCAAAACGAGGAACCAAAAGCAGATTGACGCCGCTACATTCTGGGTAGATGAATCTACCGAGGAGATACTATACGGCGGTGCTAAAGGAGGTGGTAAGTCATACCTCGGTGCATCCCTAATCTTTGGCGATGCTCTCATATACCCAGGCACTCACTACTTCATTGCTCGTAAAGAGCTCATAGACCTCCGTAAGTTCACTATTCCAACTGTCCATGAAGTGTTTAGTAACTGGGGACTAAAACTAGACGACTATGCTTCGTATAACGGACAGGATAACTGTTTCAACCTAACCAATGGCAGTAAGGTGTTTCTTATTGCGTGTAAAGAAGAACCGTCAGACCCACTGTTTGAACGCTTTGGTTCTATGCAAATGACACGTGGATGGATTGAAGAGGGAGGTGAGATCGCAGAGGCCGCCAAGTCTAACCTATGGCTTTCGATAGGACGATGGAAGAATGACATATACGGACTCAAAAAGAAACTGCTCATCACCGCAAACCCCAAGAAGGGTTGGATGAAACGAGACTTTGTAGACCCAGCAAAACGTGGCGTGTTGGCCCCAGGTCGCAAGTACGTACAGGCGTTTGCTACAGACAACACCTATCTACCCAGTGACTACGTGGAAACACTACGCTCAGAAAAAGACAATGTCCGCAGGCAACGTCTCTGGGAAGGGAACTGGGATTACGACGAGGACCAGGACAGCTTGATTACTTTCGACGCGCTCACTGACACGTTCTCGAACACCATTACCATCGAGCCTGCAAATTACTTAACTGTAGACGTAGCGCGACTTGGGGATGACAGCACAGTCTTTGCATCTTGGCATGGGCTAGAACTCTATGATGTTATTAAATACACAAAACTACCTACCGATAAGATTATCCAGCTACTCAAAGACCACGCTGCAAGTGAACGCATCCCCTACTCAAACATCCTGGTGGACGAGGATGGCATAGGTGGTGCGGTGGTAGACGGGCTGTGGGGCGTGAAAGGCTTTACTGCTAACTCGACTGCCATACCCACACTCCAACAGGTACGCGAGCGACAGTCCAAAGCCGACCACTTCCTTGTGCCCAAGACCACCTTCTCAAACGTCAAAGCCCAGTGCGGGTGGAAGCTAGCCGAACTCATCAACGAAAGGAGAATCGCATTTAAGGTACCTGACTACCGCGATGAGATAATCGAAGACCTCACCGCAATGCTGCGAGACCACCAACCAGACGGTGAAGGGAGAAAGCGTCTCAAGTCTAAGGAGGATGTGAAGATTACCATAGGCCACTCCCCAGACGTAGGCGACACCATTCTCATGCGCGTGTGGTTTGAGTTGGTTAAGGATGCTCATGGTATCTCAGACACCACGTCAAAACGCACTCAGGACGAGATGCACAGCTTGGTTTTGAGGAACCGTAATACACAGGGTCAAAATTCAGCAGAATAAACTGTGCTTGGTATAATGTGTGGTAATGCAGGATGAATCCATCGGCGAATTAGTCCGCCGTGTTGAAGACGATTATCTACGTGGCACTACACAAATCTCAAAGCATGTGTCTTTTCAGATGCACGAAACGCTTGAGAAGATAGACGCATACAGAAACTCTAAGCACATTACTGGTCAGAAGGACGCAAAGGACAGAAAGAAACCATTTTTCAATATATCAACTGCGGCAGTAAACGTTTGGTATAGAGCCACAGATATTGACCGAAAGCACATCAAGATTCGTGCGCTAAAGGCGAAGGACTGGATGGACTCATTCCTTGCTACCGTACACCTACGTGACTGGATGGTACGAGAGCGATTCGGACAGTTCCTCAATGAATGGGGACGTTACCTTGCGGCGTATGGCTCAGCAGTCGTTAAGTTCGTAGAGAACTCTAGCGGGCTACATATTTCAGTAGTGCCGTGGGGTGTTATTATCTGCGACCCTGTAGACTTTGACAACAATATCAAGGTAGAGATACTTGAGCTTACAGAAGCTCAGCTCTATTCGCGTATTGAGACACATGGCTATGACGCCGAGGCGGTAGAAGAACTCTGTGACAATCAGACTACCCGAGAGACACTAGACGGTCAGCGCAAGGACAACAAGACAGGTTACATCAAGCTGTACGAAGTACACGGTAAACTCCCACTTTCATTCATCACGCAAAAGGAAAGCGACGAAGATACATACGTTCAGCAAATGCACGTCATATCATTTGTCGGCCTTAAGAAAGGCAGGAAGACAGAGTATAAGGACTTCACCCTATTCTCAGGACGTGAGAAGTACGACCCTTACATGATTACGCACTTGATAAAAGAGCCTAATCGCACACTTGGTATCGGCGCAATAGAGCACTTGTTTGAGGCACAGTGGATGACCAACCACTCTATGAAAGCGGTTAAGGACTCACTCGACCTAGCAAGTAAGCTACTATTCCAGACGTCTGACCAAGCCTTCGCAGCTAAGAATGTACTACAGGACTTTGATACAGGTGATGTATTCTTCCACGCGCCTAATCAGCCATTAACTCAGGTAAACAACGCACCACACTCAGTAGTTGAGTGGCAGAACTACTCACAGCAGTGGAAGATGCTTGGTAATGAGATTGTGGGAGTGTCAGAAGCTATGCTTGGCGCACAACCTAAGTCTGGTACAGCATGGAGACAGACCGAAGCATTACTCCAAGAGTCATACTCACTATTTGAGGTAATGACTGAGAACAAAGGTCTACACATTGAGGACATGCTACGTGAGCGCATTATTCCGTACATCAAGCGTACTAAGCTCAATGGTGCAGATGAAATTGGCGCAACACTTGAACAGCACGAGATAGACAAGATTGACCCACGCTACATCAAGAACATGGCAGTGAAGAAGACTAACTCCTTAATGGTAGACCGTATCATCAACACTGACCTATTCGGTCCTAATCCAGAAAGAGGTATTGTACAACCAGAGGAACAGGCGCAGATGCTACAAGAGAACGCTGCGCAAGTGAAGGAAACACTTTCACCTCTTGGCAACCAGAGATTCTTTAGTCCTGACGAGGTAAACTGGAAAGAACAGTTTAAAGACCTTGAATGGGAAGTAGAAATCGACATCACAGGAGAGTCACATAACGCACAAGAAGCACTCACGACCCTTAATACCGCGCTTAAGTTGGTGGTTACACCAGGCTTTGAGCAGAATAAACGCGCCCAAGCGATTGTCGGGCGCATACTTGAATTGACGGGTACTATGTCACCAGTGGAATACTTCGCTATTCCCAGTGCGATGCCCGCCCCTGTTGATTCGACGGCAGGTGGTTTACAAGACCTAGTATTACCAAATGGCGGAACCACAAGAACAGCGGGTCAACCTTTCTGAAGAAGAAAAAGACCTGTTGCAAGTAACCTTCAAAGACAATGAGGGTTTTCTTCAGTCCATCCGCGCACTGTTTTTTGGGTTAGAAACAACCCCAGCAGAGCGCGAGCAGATTAGGACCGTGTTTCAGAACCCAGAGCTTCGGGCTATATTCTCCCGTCGCCTCGCCCCAGCACTTGACCGCACGTCAAAGATTGGGCAGGTGCAGGATGTATGGCTCGGTGCCGAGCAGATGGTGTTCTCTCAATCAAGAGACACTATCCAGCAAGCGTTAGAGTACAAAGAGCGTGCAGTCGAAATGACTCGCCACGCACTCGGCTTACTCGAAGACCCAGATAAACCTGCAATGCAGCTGGACTTCAAGCCAAGCCCACTCGACCCACTTGCTATCGGGCTCTTGGCACGAAACCAATTCATTCGTCATGTAGAACAGCAATTACTGTTCATTTGGGTTATCGCTAACACAGAAGTGGAAAAACCCACCGCACGTGCAGAGCGTATCCACAAGAACGAAGTTGAGTAGTTGTATTGTCCACATGGTATAATTCTTATTAACCGAGTAGCACTCTCTGACAAAAGTGCATAAACCTAGTTACGTCACTATGTCAACAGACGAAACAAACGAGCAAACCGAAGCTCAGACAACAAACGGTGAAGTCTCAGAGGTAACAGAAACTACTGAAACCGAAGAGCAGGCAGATGAACAGGAAGACTACCGTGGCAAATTAAACGCTACGAATAGATTTCTTGAGAAGGAGGGATACGTGTTTAAAGATGGACGATGGGTTAAGCCACAGGCTCCCGTAGTCCAGAGAAAGGAAGTTGTGCAGGCTAAACAGTCTGGCGATACACTTTCACTTAAAGACCAGTACGCTCTCACCTCTGCACAAGTGCACATTGACGACCTTGATGAAGTTGTAGAGGCAGCACGACTCCTAAAAATGCCTATTGCGGATGCCTTAAAGCACCCAGTAGTAAAAGGAATTCTCTCAGCTAAGGCTGATGAGCGAAAGACTGCTGAAGCAACCTCAACCAAGCCCGCCCGTCCTAGTCAGAAAAAGCCAGACCCTAATGAGATTCTTAGGAAAGCATCGCAAGGTGAGATTCCTGAAAAGGGTTCTCAGGAAGCAGAAGACTTATTCTGGGCCAAGCGCGGCGGGAAACGCTAGAAAAAACGACGGGGTAGACGGAATATAAACTTACTTACCCCTAATGGGAACTCAATCAACATACGGCGAGCGCGACAAGTATTTTCAGTCGCAGTACGACATTGTACTTCGTAACGCACTCGTTTGTGAGAAAATCTGCTCTGTAGACAATTCTGATACCAAGCGTATCCAGAATCCATACGGTGGTCAGCCAACGGCTACCATCCAGGCAGTTGCTGGTACTTACACAGTATCAGCATGGACCATCACTGATGACGCGCTTACAGTGACGGACGAAGTTATTTACGCAGAACACGTCCTTGCCCACGAAGAGTTCTTCGCGGTCTTTGACATCGCAGCTTCTCGCATCGATAACATGATGTACGCAGTTGCGTTCGGTATCGACAAGTTCGTGCTGAATAACCTCTGTGAAGATGCTACTGGCTCGTACACGACTCCAGCAGGAGGCTTTACGACATCAGCAAACATCAACGAAATCATGGCTAACCTCCTTTCAAAGGTGGCAGGCTATGAGGACACATACAAGGGCTTGTTCCTTGTTATCGAAAACACCGACCTTGTAGGCTTTGCAATCGCAGGTGCTACAAACGGATTCTCAATGTCAGACGCGACCCTCCGCAACGGTTTTATGAACCAGTGGATGGGTGTGGACATCTACGTTGTACGCTCTGGTACGTTCGTGTCTGCAACGCTTGGTACGACTACGGTTACGAACTCAGGTCACCGTGTATTCGGTGTCAAGGGTGTCGCTACCTACGCCTCACCACGCGGTATGCAGTACGAAGAGAAGGCAGTTACGCTCAAGACTGGTCGCGAAATCGTCGTGTACGGTCTCGTCGGCTTTAAGCTCTGGGCGCAGAAGGCTACTCTCGTAGTGGACATCACGCTCGCATAACTTATTAGACTCGCTTCGGCGGGTCTATGGGGCTCTGGTCTCCGTCGTACCAGCTCCCCACAGACTCGCTGACGCATCACAAACACAATGGCAAAGAAAGACGAGTTAAAAAAGGAGGAAGAGGTTGTAGAAACCGCTCCTGCTAGCAACATTATTGTTGAGGACCCACAGGTTCTTCGACCACGCGACCTTCCGTTGGTGATTAAACCAGCGTCAGGCTCATGGGCTAATGCTGCACAGGAGGAGTTTGCACGAACCTTGAATGGATACGCATACAAGAATCCTGAGAAGTGGGCAAAGAAGAAGGCAGTCTTGATCGCCCAGCTTGAGAATCTTGCACACGACCCAGAAGGTATCATCAAACTCCGTGGTGGTGACACAAACATCTCCTTCAACAATAAGCTTATAAAAAGCTAACCATGAATAAATTACTAACAGGTGCTATAGGAGTCGTCGCGGTGCTCGCACTTTTCTTGGCGGTACAGTCCCCTGCCCCGCAGGTGATTGATCGTCCAGTAGGTGCAGTCGCATCGCCAGACATACCTAGCCCTTGGATTCGCTTCGGTGGAGTCCAGACCTACGCACAGGCAACAAACAGCCTCACTCAAGGGTCTGCGACTGTCTGCTCACTCCAGTCTCCTAACGCTACATCGACACTTGTATCTGGCGGTATCCGCTTTACAACGGCCTCATCGACGCAGTGGTTAGTAGAGATTGGAAAGGCAACCACGAACAGCGCAACCACAACCCTCTTGGGTACAGGTATCATCACAGCTAACGGTCAAGGTACGATTCTCGCATCTTCAACCTTTGGCCTTGGTGTAGACCCAGTCCAGGTGTTTGCTCCTAGCACGTATTTCAACGTGAAGGTTCCAACAGCAGGTGGAGGTGCGCCAGTAGGACATTGTCACGCAGTCTGGGAGGTATACCAATAACTCCTAACCTAGTCCTAGTGGGCTAGGTGGTGGGTACGAAACTCGCACTCACTTTTAGCCCACTAATCATTAACATGCCCCCAGCAAAATATCTTAACGGGACGACCTCTCAGGCAGTACGCTCTGGGGCAGGTACGTTCTTCGGTTTAGTAGTCAACTCTCATACGTCAGGAACGGTGAAGTTTTGGGACAACACCGCAGGTTCAGGCACAGTTCTTTTAAACACCATCACGCTTGCCGCAGGCCCACAGACCATACTCATCCCAATGGGTGTGAGCTTCTACACAGGACTCTTCATTACTGTAGGCGGCACGATTGATTACACAGTTCTCTACACCTCAGCATAGGTATGGACCTCATCACGATACTAGTTGAACTAGGTTTTACACCACTCAACATACTCTTAGTCGTGATGTTGTATCTTGTATTAGCAAAGCAGGGAGTAGTGCCACAGTTGTGGAAAGGTGGAAGTACTGAGGATGTGCCTGGGTGGGCTCGGGAACTTCAGCAATATTTCAATCATGATACTACGGCTCAGCATGACCTTACGCACGCAAAACTTGACCGAATCGAGACAAAGATAGACCGACATAATGACCTAGAGCTTGGTAACTCAGGAAAGCTAGATGAAATCATAAGAACCGTAAGCAGATAACATGCAATTTAGCGACACTTCTAACAAGTCAGGAATCATACAGACCATAGAGTGGTGGTGTGGCATGGCAGACGCACAGATTAGTGGTGATACTACCGAACTCAAGCGTTTTACTGCTCGTGTAAACTCAGCATTTGACCGCATACTTCCTCTAGTCCTATCGAATACTCACAATGTTAAGTGGGATGACATCAATCATCCAGACTTTCCTATTGCCACGTTTAACTTGGTATCTGGTCAGGCAGACTACACACTTTCTGAGGACGACAATAGCCTCGATGTACTCAATATCCTCAAGGTACGCATACTAAACTCATCTTCTGCGACTCAGTACACAGACATAGACATCATCACACTCGATGACGACAAGGCTTTTGACGCACTTTCACCTAATTCGCAAGACACTGGTATCCCTACACGCGCCCTTATTAAGGGAAACTCAGTATTCTTTAACCCAAAGCCTAACTATTCTGCTACTAGTGGAGTAAAAGTGTTCTTTGAGCGTGAGCCATCATACTTCACCTCGTCAGACACGACCAAAGAGCCTGGTATTCCTAAGTACTCACATGAACTCCTAGCACTATACCCAGCGCATGACTGGCTTTTGGTCTTTAAACCAGAAAACACATCGCTTATCTCTCGTATTGAGGCACAGATTGCACGCCGTGAGAATGAGTTGAGAGACATGAATGACCAGAGACACCGTACACACCGCGTTATGAAGCCTAACGTAGAGAGTTGCGAATAATATGGCTACACTTTCAAACCAAGCAAAGAACGCCACGACGATAACGAATCAGGACTATGCTCTTGCTGGTAGAACGTGGGACGAAACAGTTACCTCATGGGACACTACACCTGGTACATGGGAGGGAAAGTTTGAAGGCGTAACTAATCAAGCGAAAAACTAATGAAACACCTATTTACATTCTGCTGGACGCTCCTTGCACCACTTGTGGTGACGTTGGTTATTTGGAACTATGTACCCGCAGACTGGCTTGACCTTACCGCACAGAACCTCGGCTCCACGATCACTACTATTAACGGGAGTGACACAATCGCAGCGTCACGCTCAGTCATAAACACAAACTTTTCTAACCTAAACACAGATAAATTGGAAAGTGGGTCTACGGCTGCCGCGCTCACTATTACATCCAGTACCATCGGTACCCTTGCACTCGGCACTGACCTAGGTGTCGCGTATGGAGGTACAGGGGTTTCGACATTTGGTGGTACGAATCGTATCCTTTACACCAGTGCCGCAGATACCCTTGTCTCTGAGGCAGCGTTCCTCTATGACCAATCGCTCAATAAACTCACGGTAGACTACGCCTCAACCACACAAGCCTCATTCTCAAGTCGTCTCTATATCCCATTAAACGTGGTGATAGGTACTGACGGTGAGATTACCGCAGACGATACATCTGGTCAGTTTCGCTTTGACTCAGGTTCAGCAGAGCGTGTCATACCATCCTTGCTCACGCTGGGGTTCAGCTTTGCATCGACATCACTCCATACTTCGACTACGACTCTGTATTTGGGACCAGCCCGTGGACAGATTACCTTTGTAGACGCACTGTGTGATTTCTCTAAGCACATGGGAGTATCACTCTACGACGGCACAAACCGCGCAAACTTCATCATCGCCTCGTCTACAATCGGTACCACCACCTTTTCTACAAACAATTCTTTCAACATGGGTGAATCAATCCGCGTGGATGTGGGTACTACGACAAGCGCAAATATAAATGTTGCTGGGGGGTGTAGATTCTCATATCGCTATGCAGCTGATTAAGTACTCAATTCCATCACTTATAGCGGCAATTATTGCCATCACTGCGTCTACTGTGTTTGGTGGAAAGCTAGACACACGTCCACCTGAACTTAAAACAGAAGTAGTACCCATTAAAGAGGACGGCTCATATACTCAGTATGCAAAAGATGAGTGGAAGCCTAATACGCGCGTGATTGAGTACAAAACAGACAAAGAAGCTGGCTATCAAGTTTTAGAGTATGACCTACGAGTAGACGGGACATACATGCGCTCATACGGTGAAGGACCAGAGGCAGTAGAGCGTTCTTTTGACTGGATAAAGATTAGTGACTTTGCAACATCGACACCATGAAAAAAATACTCGCAGTACTTGGAATAGTTGCAGTGCTCTCGCCATACGTAGCGTTTGCCTTTCCTACTACACAATCAGTTCAACTAACAAGAGCTTCTAGTCAGTATCTTTCTAAGTCTGACGATGCTCTCCTAGAACCAGGCGCAGCGTTTACTGTCGAGTGCCACATCAAACTCACAAGTGTTATTGGTGGAGGTGCGGCGGCGTATGTTATAGCCTCAAAAGGTACATCTACGGGAGCACAGCGTTCTTTCGTGTTCAAAATCAGCAACGATGGCGCAAATAATATTACACTCTCAACACAGACAAGCTCAGCAGGATCACTCTATGACGGTGGGACATCGGTCTCATGGTCAGCTACCCCATCAAACGATACATGGTATCACGTTGCATGGGTAATGAGTGGCTCTACTGAGCAGTATTTTGTCGATGGTGTGCAGATGGGCGCAAACCAAACCTCAGCTATTTCCTCACTCTTTAACTCAACAAGTGCTATAGGTTTCGGCGCAGAGAATATCTCTGGCACTCCTGGCGATTTCTTTAGTGGACGAATGGCACTCTGTAGAGTATGGCAGGTAGCACGTACAGAAGCACAGATTGCAGCTAATCGCTTTTGTGTACTTGGAGCAACTACAAACCTCACAGGTGAGTGGACACTTGATAACGTACTTACAGACAACTCAGGCAACGGCTTTACACTCGCAAATAACGGCTCAGCTACATTCGGTGCAGACGTACCAACTGGCGATTGTCCAGGGAGTGGCGGTTCGGCAGGTGAGACTTTTTACCTAATGCTAGAAAGCTAACATGCAGAAAATCTTTGAACTAAAATCGCAGGACTGGATGAAGGGTATTGCTATTTCTAGTCAGTACCCATCTACAGGTATCTTTGCAGAAGCGTCTGGCATAAACCCGTTCCTCCTACCATTTACAAGTAGCAATGAGTTCGGGCTTCTACAGACATCGGCAGCTGCGACTAACCGCACGGGTGGAGTGGTTACAGGGGCGATACTGGGCGGTACACTACTCGGCTCAGCATATACTGCATACCTTATAGACGATGACGGGCATATATATTCTGTAGATACTACCAGTGGCACTCCTACGAACTTGCGCTCTGGGAACGCTATTGCTACTCCAGGTGAAGGCATGACTATCTACCAAGTACCAGGTGGTACTAAGTATATGTACTACGCGCGTGAGGCTTTCATTGGTAGATGGGATTTAACTGGTGTCTTCGGTGTCCCAAATGTTAATAGTGATGGATGGGAAGATACATTTGCTGGTTCTGCTGGGTCAGGGTTTGCTATAGTACTCCAGTCAACAACTATTCGGAACTTCCACCACTTTGTGGGGAATGTATATTTTACCGACAAGTCATACATTGGAGGAATTATTGACGATGATGGAGGAGCTGGAGTAGAGCCTAGTATACAGTCACAACTCCTTGACCTACCAGAGACAATGACCGCAGTAGACATAGACGATGACGGTTTTTACCTCGTTATTGCGGCAACTGAGAACCAGATTACTGGCAATAGACAGATAAACACGCTCAATAAGATATACTTTTGGGACACTGCGTCCAACTCATGGGCTCGTGAGTGGACTATCAATACTCCATTTATTTCGTCTATCCATAAGATGGGTGGCATTATGTACGCGCTCTGCGCTGATGGACTGTATGCGTTCTCGTTCAACACCCCACCTACCCTACTCATCCCTCTTGCTAATGCAGACGGTCCAGCTCGTACTGGTGGTGTAAACCCTACATCCCACCTCGCTACTGTTAAAGATGGTGTTCTCTACTGGCTTTCTGCTGGTGTACCAGGTAACGCAGACGTATGTGCGTATGGCTCACCACTTCCAGGCATGCAACCACGCTTCTTCAAGCCATTTAAGGCTATGAACGGTGGCGCGTCGTCTACTCCAACCTTTATTATGTCAGTGGGTAAGTTTATTACCTATGTCGCAGATGGTGACAAGTTCGGCGAACTCTCTAACATATCAGGTGGTCAGACAGGACTCACGGCAGAGACTATCTACATCCCACTTGAGCGGAAGTACAACATTCTAAAGATAGAAGTCACTCTCGGTGAACCATTAGCGTCAGGTGACTCTTTAAACATTGACCTACAGTCAGACGAGGACACGAGCGCGTCAGACTTCGGCACTATGGCGTACTCAGCACTTGGTGCGAAACGCACAATGGTTATGACAAACCGCTACACCGCAGAAAACCTAAAGATGATTTTCAACTTTAACGGTGGCAATGTGAAGATTAAGAAAATATCAGTCTACGGAGAGCCCGTGACTATCTAATATGGCAGATGAAACACCAGTCAAAGTAGAGAACGATAAGTCGGCTATAATAGTACAGTACGCTGATACTAAGCCTACAGAAGACACAGGTGTTCACCTTATAGACCTTGACGGTGTGTTTGAGACTGTTAGTGCTACCCCCACAGGCTCACCACGAGACGTATATGGACAGGTGAAGATAAACAGTGCTGATGGCAGTATTTGCTTCTACGACACCGCGAATAGTGTCTGGAGGTGTATTCGTAACGGGTATGCTGGTGCGTTTGACTCAGCAGGAAACACTGGCACTCCATTCCCTACAGGGTGGTCATTAAATAAGACTGGTACTGGTTCATATGTCATTACGCACAATTTAGGCACAGCGTCCTACTCGGTTGTGGCTACTCCATTAGGAGCGTATAACATTGTGCAAGTAGCGTCGCGGGGTTCCACATCTTTTGAACTTTTGGCAGTAGACAGAGCCACTGGCGCACTTGCAAACACAGGTATGAACTTTATATTAACCCTCAGTTAAGTGGTATAATTATAACAAAATGGCGCTCCCCACAGCAGATATTTCAGGGTTTACAGACGAGCAAAAGCGTCTTTTTTCACAAGCAGCTTCACTTGGTAGTGGTGTACAGGTAACGAACAATGGTCAGACGCAGACCGTTGCAGCACCTACCGCCATTACTCCATCCTCTCTCACAGGCACACAGAGTCCATACCAAGTCCCTACCTACACTCCACCTCCAACACCTGATACTACAGGCTACGATAAGCTCATTTCTGACTTAATGGCGGGTAGTCCTGAACAGACCAAGGCACAAGAGGCTCAGAAGTCTACGTTGCAGTCTATTCAGGAAACGATGACAAAACTCTTTAGTGAGGGAGCTAAAAAGGCAGAGCTAGAGACAGCATCAGGACTCCCAGACATACAGAAGCAACTTAATGAGACACTTGGACAGATTCGCCAGAATAACGCGGGTGCTTTTAGTGCAACACAGACACAGGAGGACAGACTTGCTCCTACATTTGCTATTCAAGGCACTCAGGCTCAGATTGAACGTCAGAGAGCAGTAAAGAACTACGGACTCGCGGCAGTAGCAGAAACCCTACAGGGTAACATTGCACTTGCACAGGACAACATACAACGCGCACTCGATGCAGAGTTCAAACCTTTAGAGAAGGTACTTGAGTTTCAAAAACTCTTTTTAGACCAGAATAGAGCAGACCTTGAGCGTGCAGATAAGAAAACTGCGGATAAGTTGAGTGTGGTTATAGCGGAAAGGGAGAGGATTTTGACTGAAAGACGCGAAGATAAACAAGCAATATATGCACTTGTAGGTGCGGCGGCACAAAACTCAGCAAATCCACCTCCTCAGTCAGTCATAAACTCAGCACTCGCTTCTGGTGATATAAACCAGGCATATTCTATATTGTCTAAGTATCTGTCAGACCCTAATGCGGCACAAGCTGCGGTTTACGAACTAGAAAATAAGAGGCTTGCTAACAAAAAATTACAGGCAGACATCAATAAGATTGCGTCTGAGACAGGTGCTACAACAGTAAATGTTGCGAACCTGACACCTCCAGGGCAGTCCATTATGCAGACTGTAAAAAATCTACGTTTCAGTTCAAACGACGAGGCAAAGAGAATAATAAATAACGTTGCCCAAAGGGTACAGGCTGGAGATATACAGGGGGCAGAGGATACGCTTAAACAGTTTGGATACCAGAAAATGGGTGCATCTCAACAGGCGGACTTTGACCTCTATTCTTCCGCGCAATCAGCACTTGAAAGTGCGGCGAATCAAATTAAGGTGCAGAACCTTTCTGCTGGTCCGTACAAGGCTTTACTTGAAAAGTCAAAGCCCTGGCTTGCTATTCAGAATGACAGAAACTTTATAGACCTGCGCTCTACTGTAGAACTTGGACAAGCACAACTTAGAAAAGCGTTCTACGGTACTGCGGTTACTGGGACAGAAGCAGGAAATGCCCGAAACTTCCTTATTACAGAAAATGACCCGATAGACGTAATTGCATGGAAGACAGAGAATGGTTCAAACTTCCTTAGGTTTGTAAACGACGCTAATGTTGCAAACACCGTTGGACTACCCAAGCCAAACATAGACGACTACCTAACGTACAGAGTGAAACAGAAATCATCAGGACAGATTGGTACAGTACCGCGTTCAGAATACAATGCAAACGACTACGAAATAGTTTCTTCTATCTCAAGTACTGGTGGCTCCAATGATTCGTACCTTAGAAGTATAGGAGTAATACCATAACATGCCATTTAAACCAGATACAGCACAGACAGAAGTACCGCCAGCTAATATTTTTAAGCCGTCTAGGTTTGCTGTAGAGCCGAGTCCGATAGACAAACTCCAGGCACTTACAGAAAAGCCCTCTCTTAGTAGGCGCGTTGATACAAGTATCCAGAAACGCGGAGAAGATGTCTACTCTGCTATAACTGACAGTACAAAGTCACCAATAACGCGAGGCTTTCAAGCAACTGCATCTGCGTTTGGTGGCATAGGTGATGTTTTAACAGAGACAGCAAAATCAATCCCAATAGTTAAGGACATTTATGGTGCAGTAGAGGGTGGTATCAAGAAAGGCTCATCCGCACTCATCGATAGGCTTTCAAAAACACCGCTCTTTATGGAGGCTTCACAGAATCCAGAAGGCACTAAGAAGTTAGAGGAGGTATTGAGTATACTTTCTTCTTCGGGTGAAATATCAGGAAACATACTTGCTGCTGAGGGTGTAAAGACTGGCGTACAAAAAGCAGTCGATGCGTCGCCAAAATTAGTTTCAAAACTTACTACGCAATCAGAGGACTCTATCAGAAACGCTTTAGTTAAAAGTTTTGAGAAGGGAATTAAGCCTGGGCTTTTTGGTAAAAAGACGCTCTCTAAACTTGAAGACTACCGTGATGACGTAGTAGATGCTGTAAAGACTATTAAGGCAAACAAACAAAATCTAAACTTTGCCGACGATGCTTCAGATGATGTAATAGAGTCTATATCAGGACAGACACCCAAGACACTTCAGCAACTTGCAGAGTCTATAGAACAGACTAAGCGTAAGGTTTTCACCGAATACGATACAATGGCAAAAACAGCTGGTGAAGCTGGTGCGAAAGTTAAGCCATCAAGTATTGCAGACGAACTGGAGACAGTCGTAAACAGCAAAGCGCTTCGATTAAGTAATCCTGAGGCTATACGTTTTGCACAGGACTGGCAAGAAAGACTGCGTGGTATTGACGAGCTTAGCACTGTGGACGCGCAGGAAGTGGTACAAAACCTTAACAAGTCGCTTGAGGCGTTCTACCGAAACCCATCCTACGATGCCGCATCAAAAGCAGCCATCGAAGCGTTGGTCGCTAACAAACTCCGTACATCACTTGACGATGTAATCACATCCCTACAGGGTGAGGGGTATAATACGCTACGAAAACAATACGGCTCACTGAAAGCAATAGAGAACGACGTACTCCGCGCAACCCTGAGACAGTCCCGAGCAAACGTGAAGGGCCTGATTGATTACACAGATATCTTCTCTGGTGGTCAGGTTGTTAGTGGACTTCTTACACTTAACCCACAACTTATTGCTACAGGTGCAGCGCAAAAGGCTATAGCTTCATTCTTTAAGTACCTAAACAGCCCGAACCGTGCGATTCAGGATGTATTCAAGCTAGCAGATAAACTACCTGACTAATAACTAAACGTAACGTCAGGGACTGTGATTCTTACCCCATCACTACCCACTATGAGGCTTTCAGAGCCGACAAATGTAGCACTTATTTGTGGTGGGTTATCACGTCCAGTCTGGCATACACGAAGCGTCTTTAGTTTCTCTGCTTTGTCAGTACGAGAATATGTAAACCCAAGTTGCGTCTTTACCATGTCTCCCCCCTTATCGGTAAAAGAACCAAGTGCTTCTGTATGTAATGCAAACCTTTCAAGGAAAAATGGTTTATCTGACGCAAAAGTAAAGGTAGGACAACGATCACCAGGCAAGTTTATATATGATACTGAAACAGTTTGTGGTGTCACTACAGGAGCAACGGGCGCGACTGGTACTGGTGTTACTTGCCCTAGTATTGGCTGTGTAGGCTCTGGTGTAGGTACTTGTTGACTAGGTATCACGGGTGTACATGATGGGCGAGATTCAAGCTCTGCAACACGGGCAGATAGGAACGTTATGCGGTCCTGTAGTAGTCCAATAATCGTCTGTACTAGAGGAGTTAAGAACTCCACACCTGGATTCACAGCAGCGTGGCTAGAAAATGGTATAATGAGTAGTAGAAACCCCGTAACAATGGCTTTTTTCATGTACAAAGACTCTAGCATAAAAATGACCAAAAAGCAATGAACGAAATAGACAAACTACTTGCACTTGCTCAGGAAATGGACAAGGGGCGTGCTACTACGAAAGACTTTGAGGAGTTTGCTACTGCTTTAATGGCAGTGGTTAAGACCTTTATAGACGCTTCTAAGGAGGAAAAGGAGGCTTTTATTAGCCGTACAGAGAAGAAGATAACAGACCGACTAGATCGCATTAAAGATGGTGAGAATGGGAAAGATGGTAAGGACGGGCGGGACGGCAAGGATGGGAGTGATGGTGTCGATGGCTTAAATGGCAAAGACGCAGACCCAGACGAAATCGCCGCACTGGTTCTCTCTATGCTCCCAGAACCTAAAGAATACTACGGTGAGGATTTTAGGAACGGACTAGAAGCCTTACCAGAGGGTGACAAGCTCTCTATATCAGCTATTGAGGGACTAGAGGAAGAACTAAAGAAGATACGCAAGACTAGTGGTCAGGTATACGGAGCGTCACCATCGGCTATGTTAAACACTATGCGTCACGAAGAGTTTAGTATGGACGGCGCAACAACTGTTGTTACGTTACAGCACGGTGTTGCAGCACAAGGTCATGCCGTAGTAGCGCTACGCTATCAAGGTCAGACGCTAGACTTTGGTACACAATACACAGTAAACGGCAACCAAATCACACTCGTCGATATGCCCGAAAATGGTACAATTATCTCAGTCACTTACTTCTCGTAATGGAAACTATCGGCTCAGTATTACTCGCCGCATATCTCACCCTAGCAGGGTTTTTAGGCTTTCCATCTGAGCCCGCACAACCACTTGGTACGTTAAGTGTCTTAAAAGCCTCACAAGGAGGTACGGGCGTTGGAACTGCAGCACCATCAGACGTTGGTAAAGTCCTTAAAGTATCCGACGACTCACCATTCACCTACACCCTACAGGACGACAACACAGGAGCGGGCGGGTCTTTTCCATTTACTCCTACCTCATGGGGTAACTCTACATCTACTGTGCTTGGTAACACACTTGGCTTCTTTGCTAACGGTTCTTCAACTTTCAATATTCTACGCGCACAACATGCCACTAGTACTAACCTTGATGTTACTGGTCTTCTTACTTTTAACGGTGTAACAGGAAGTACATGGGCTTCATTCTGTACGACTATTACTGGTTCAGCTTCATTATGCGACGGTAACGACGCTACAGGTGCAGGCGGTGGTGGTTCTGGCAACGTAGCTACCTCATCAGCAGAAACGTCAGGACGTGTACCATTCTGGACATCTACCGCAGGAACTCCCGCGCAGTTATCAGGTGGTGTAGCAGGTTTCGCGTGGAACGATACATTTAAGCGTCTCACCACTACCTACTCATCATCTACAGCACTTACAGCAACTAACATTTACGGCACACTTACAGGTAACGCAGACACAGCTACCGCACTCGCCGCAGACCCAGCTAATTGTTCATCAGGTAACGCACCACTTGGTATTGTCGCGTCAGGGGCCGTCGAGGGTTGTTTTGACGTATGGACTGAGGCAGAGAATACTTCGGCAGCGTACGTCCCCGGCACTCGCGCTCTTACGGTCGCAGGTACAGCTAACCAGATAACTTCGTCGGCAGGCTTGCAAAACCTTACTGCTGACCGTACGTGGACGCTCTCACTCCCTTCACACGTCATATTCCCCAACTCATACCAGGCATCCTACGGCACGACTACCTATGCTTCATCGACTGGGCTTACTGCTGCGACCGCATGGCTCACTGACCTCTTTATAGGCGTAGACACTCTTGCTGAGTACATCTCAGACACCGCAGGAGCTATGGTTTCAGGAAACACAGAGTCAGGGATAGTTGTAACGTACCAAGACGCTGACAACACTATCGACTTTACGGTAGATGACGTGACCGCAGCCATGCTTGTCTCAGGCGACTTTGGTGATTTCACGTGTAACGGTACGACCTGCTCACTTGATGCAGACACCGTAGCGGAGTCAGAGCTTGACCTCACCGCAGTCACACTTGCAGACTTCACAAACGACGCTGGCTTTACTACCTTTGCCTATCCGTTCACAAACTTTACCTCTTGGTTTTCCACCTCGACTATCTCGCTTAACACGGCTGGCATCATGTCCACCGCGTCCTCTACGCTGCACATTCTTAGAAATACTTATCTTACAAACTCATACGCATCGTCCTCTTACGCAACCATTGATACAGCTACCACTTCGTTATTCTTCGGCGCGATGCTTCGTAACTGTACGTCGAATAATGTCCTCACATGGTCAAATGGTACGTTCGGCTGTGAGGCTGACGACACAAGTGGTGCTTCATTTGGTAAGGCATGGGAGCTTCTGACTAACCAGAACTTCCTTGCTCCAACTACCACCGCCTCAGTATTGATTGGAACTACAACATCTGGTTCATTCTCTGCTGACCCATCGCCTATTGTTTTAGGCATAACTGGTACATCTTCGGTTTTTGAGTGGCTTGCTTATGGACGTGATGAAAATGGTATTGCGTCGTTTGGTGTCTCAGACAATGGGTACATGTACCTAGAAGATGAAGCGCCTGCCTATGATTTATACGAAAGAGACGCGGCTGAGTATGGCGGTATAAATATGAACAATGGAGACCTATTTATTTATGCTGGTGCTGGAGACCAAATTATTTTGGAAGATGAACTGCAACTTGGAGGAAAGTTAATAATGAATGCCAACTCAATAAATGGGGGTCTCGTCCCCGATTCGCTCGGTGGTTATGATTTAGGTTCAAATAGCTTTAGTTGGAATAACCTATATCTATACACAAGCAACTGTATTTACTTCAACAATAAATGCTTAATTGGTGGAGAATTAAGCGACCACCTTGCACTACAAGACCCCACAGTTGGAGGTTCGGGACGTGTGGGTATCACAACCATTACCCCACGATGGGCGTTAGAAATTGCGACTTCTACAAAACCACAACTTGCATTATCACAAAGTGCTTCAAGTAATGCATGGACATTCCGCTCAATTTCAGATTCTCTTTATATTGCAACTTCTACAAGTGTTGCAACGTCAACTATCGCTGCAATAACCATTGACCCTAATGGTCAGGTGTCTTTCGGTAATAAACTTGCCACCTGTATCGCTCTTACGGGTTCATCTGAACTCTGCGACGGCACAGATGCAACGGGCGGCGGCGGTTCGACTGATAACGTCTTATGGGCGAACGCTTCAACGTCCCCGTGGTCAGTACTTAGCCTATCAGCATTAAGCTCTTCTACCATAGCGTTCCTCGACATGGTGCGCTCGACCTCTACTGACTCAATTACCATAAACGCCACGTCGTCTATTACCTCAATCACGACCCATCTACGCTCACAAGGTAGTACTAGACTCGACAACATGACCTCGGCCTTACTCTTAACAGGTACTACGGGGCTTGTAGCAGAATATGCGGGGTCTTCTTGTACTAATCAAGCCGTTACGTCTATTTCTGCTCTTGGCGCAGCTGGCTGTAATACTATTACATCTGCATACGTTGACTCATCTATCGCTACATTTAGTTTCCCATTTACCCCCGCAACTTCTTGGACGGCTACCTCTACACTCATGCTCAACACAGGTGGGTACATGAGTGTTGCGTCGTCTACATTCTCACTCCTTAACACGGATAATATATCCATTTCATCAACTGGCTCACTCCTACTCCCCACTAACGCAGACCCAGTAGTTAATGTGGCGGGCGAAATTGCACTTGATACCACTTCAGGTAACATTATTTTTGCTACCTCAACCGCGCAGGAACTGGTACTAGGAGGTGCAACCACTACTCTTTATGCGATGGTTATAGCCTCAACCTCCCCAGACTTTGCATCTGGTGGGGTGATTCCACTCCCGACGCACTTCCTTAAACAGCAAGCCGTTGGTATAATTTGTGAAGTAGATGGCGGCACATCACAGCAAATCTTCCTCTCAGACGCGGCAAGTACCAACGATACCAACACCATCACGTGCAGTACTACTGAGACGCAGTACAACTTCACCACAAATAACATATGGACCGCATACGAGCCTATACAACTAGAGTTTGGGACAAAATCAGGAGCACCAGACTATGTAACTATTCGTATCGTTGGGTTCAGAACATCGGACTAATGAAAAAGATTATTGCAGGTATACTCGCAACACTTACCCTTACAGGAGGTGGTGTGTACTATGCAGCGCAACCACCTAAAGTAAAAGTACAAGACCCGCTCACCCTTAAATGGGAGCGTCCTACAACTGACGCAGAGTGGAACGAGGACGTAAAGAAAGAGTATGTAGATATTCGCGGCACAAAGGTACTAGAAGAAATGCTAGCTGGTCAAAAGTCTAAACTAGAGAAAAATCAAAACAATTTTGAGAGGCATAATACTGTTCGTGCTTTGGGGCTAGACCCAGTGCAAGTTATGGCTTTGGATTTGTTTAAGCAATTTAAAGAGGCACAGCATCCAGTATCAGATGAGGAGCTTATGATGGAAGCGCGTAACGAAGCAGAGAGGAGGTATGCTCAGGAAGTATGGGAGATAGAAAAGAATAGACAGTCTATTGAACGTATAGAAAAGGAATTAGAAATGCGCAAAAGTGGATTTGTAAAGATAAAGGGTGAGCCGTCTGGTTTATTTGGAGCAGAAGTCCCACCAGAGAGAATAAGAGAACCCATAGACTAACTATGAAAAAACTATTTTTTGTTGCATTACTTGCCGTCTCGCTTATCCCATCGACAGGCTATGCAGCACGTTTTTATATAGATGGTACGTGTGCAACACCAGGCAACGGCACTTCAGCTACTTGTTCGGGCGCAAACGCTCCGCTTGGTACACTCCGCTCCTTTACAGACGTCGCACGTGCCGCTGGAGATGTTGCCATTATTCGCCGTACAGCTACTACAACCGCTATGGGCGTTGCTATTTCTGTCACTACTGACGGTACACTAAACGCTCCTATAACTGTTCAGGCTGATAAAGATAACGCATTCGGTGACTTTGCTACCTCATCACAGACCTTCACCGCGCAAATAGGTAGTGTGTTTATGGCTTCATCAGCTTCTACCACAGACGCATTCCCTGGCAAATGGATATACGTTGCAGGGGATTGCTACGAAAACCCAACATCGGTTAGACCAAATGGTTGTGATTACCATTATCAAATCCGAAACGCTTCGACTACTGGTATTGAGCTATATTTCCCGTATAAAGGAACTAATGCTGGCTCTGGTAAGTCTTTACGGGTGATGCCGTCTGGTACTCAAATGAGTATTACTACAAACACGCTGGCTGTTATTTCACTAGCTAACGATGACTTTTGGAATTGGGATGGGTTAGACATGCAATCGTCTGCAACAGGTGGCACGTTTGTGAACTCATCCATGGGTACTACCTTAAAAGATATTGTCATACAGACCGATGGTACAACAGCGACACCCTTTGGTACGGGTATGGACAATGCGACTTGGGTCTATAAAACAAGGACGTTCAGAAACTCTGGCAACATAGTTTCTCCAACCGGCGGCGTATGGGAGGATTTTATTGGGGATTGTAACGCCGTTGCGTCAACAAATGGTTTTGGCTTAACTAACTCTGGTGTGGACCTGGTACTAAAAAACGTCACTATTCGTGGCTGTACAAACGATTTCCTCGGTGGTGTTAACGGTTCATTAAATGTACGCGGCATAAATGTAGTGCGAGAAAAAAACTTGTATTCAACTATGTCTGCAAACTCCCGCGCCCGCTTCTACTTCGATGATGACCTGGGCACCGTAGGGAAAGTAACAGCAGTATCTAACCAAGCTGCGGCAAACACAAACGCTACAACAACAGAATCAAGCTCATCAAACCTACGCTCAGGGGGTGGACCAGTAAACTTGTTAGTCTATCCTCCATCGGGTACTGGTTCAACTGGATTGTCAGACATGAACTTCCCGCACTCGTATATTCAACTGTTTGAGTACCCTATATACACAGATACAACATCACGTACCTATACGATGTACTTTAACTCAACTTCTACCGCAAGTTGGAGCGCCGACCCAACTACCTCAGCGACGTCACTTGCAAGTTCAACCCCAGAACTATTTATCGAGTGTGAATACCTTGCAGAAACTTCAGGTGTAGACCGTGTTACACGACGCAGTAACACAACAAACGATGTCGACTTTAATGGTTCAACTGCTTGGCAGGACATTAGTATTACATGCCAGCCTTCACAGTCAGGCATTCTGTATCTTCGTGGGTGGTATGGAAAGAAAAAAGAAGCAGCGTCTGCGACTAACCTATTCTTTATGGACTTAACACCAGTCATATCACCATGAGGTACTTACTACTCGTAGCTGTACTTCTTTTCCCACTCACCTCAGAGGCTATAACTGGCCCATCGTCGCGCTTTGATTTTGCTTACGGCAGTCCTGCCGTAACTGCTAATCAGACCTCTACTTGTAATGGTGAGGCGACAGCACGCTTTGGCTTTGCTATGGGGCAACCAGCAGTCGTACATTACGCAGGTGTGACGTGTACTGTAGCGGCAGGTGGCTATGTTGCACCAGTGAACTCTATTATTTGGATAAGCGAAGACTAGTATGCAAAACACAGGGCTAGACCTAGAAAAAGAGAAAGCAGAACTTAAAGGAGACGAATGGGTATTTGGCGCACTTTCACCTAAGTGTATATTTTCAGTACCAGAAGATGACCGCGAAAACCACTTACCTTTAGGCGAGCTACAAAATATAGGCGAGGAAAAGTCTGGCTGTGTCTCTCGTGCCTACGTCAATATCCTTGAAACAAAGTTCAACTACGCGCTCACTAAAGGACTTATCAAGCCAGAGAATAAGAAGTGGCTAGAGGACAACGGCTACCTAGAGAACGGCAAGATTACCTTTAGCGATGCGTTTGTGGAGATACTTTCGGGCACTACAAAGGCTGGTAACTCAATGAAAGCCCCAGTAGATACCATTTACCGTAACGGACTTGTGCCTAAAAAGATGCTCCCTCAACTAGAGTCTTTTGAGGGCCATTATAATCCTCTTAGAATCACCCACGAACACAAGGTACTAGGTCAAGAGTTCCTTAAACGCTTTAAACTCAACTACGAGCAGGTCTTTACGGCGGACATGTCTTCGCTCTTGAAACACGATTCTGCCGCCGTAGCTGTATACGCATGGCCGATGCCTGAAGATGGCGAATACCCACGTAAACCTGAGTTTCCCTATAACCACTGTGTAGTGGCCTACGCACTCCCAAAGACGTACATCTTCGACAACTACATCGACTCCTCGGATGGCGACTTTATCAAGAAATTAAAGGAGGACTACGACTTCTACGACTACGCATACCGTGTCTACGTGTCAGCACAGAACGTACCATCGGCTCTAGAGTCTGTACCTGAGTGGCAAAAAATCCCGCTCTTCACATGGCTAACTAAAATGCTTGCGTGGATATTTACTAAAAATGGCCCTATGCCTGAAATACCAAAAGAGATATTGCCTGAGAAGCCAGTCGAGCCTAAGAAGCCTGACACCGTACCAGTAAAGGAAAGCAAGCTGACACTCTGGGCAGACGCTCATATGGAGTTTGAGGACTACGTACCACCAGGGGGTAAGTACAGAGACGGAACAATAGCCCCGCATGGCAGTGCTTCATATCGACGTAAAAACCCAGGCAATATAAAAAGTGTTGCGGGTAACTTTATAGAATATGCAACACACGAGGCAGGATACGCAGCACTCTGTAACTATCTTATCCGCGCAGCGACTAACGAACATCAGGCATACGTAGCGAAAGCGGCACAGCTAAAAAAGAAGTCGTCGGGACACCTCACCATACGAGAATACATAAGTGTGTACGCACCAGACGGACCAGAAATAATCGAAAACTACGCAAAGTATATTGCCACAAAGTGTGGCGTTACCCCCGATACTGAGATTCGGGAACTTCTATGACTCTCTTTAAGGGGCTTGGTTGCCATAAAACCATGACTTAGGTTCCCCACAGCCCCTTTTTAGAGAGTACTTATTATTTGGTATAATACCCATATGAGCGACATCTTTAAGCTCAATACAAATGACTTTGTACGCAGTGCTATTTCTGCTGCTTTTGTAGCAGTTGTTGTGGCATTTGCAGGTATCGTCGGCCCAGACTTTGATCTCTTTACAGCAGACTGGATCGCGATTGGCAAGCTAGTAATAAATACAGCCGTCGTCACATTCATCGGCCGCATAGCAGAGAAGTTCGTCACCGCAGGTAACGGCAAGGTCTTTGGCAGAATCGGCTAGCCCCACCGCCCGATTAGTCGTCGGGAAGCGATTTAATTCCTATATTGCGCCATGTGTGGGTAGAGATACGGAAGCACGACCCTAATTACGCAATCTGTTAGCAACAATCCTGGGTTTCTTTATTGAACCCACTACACAGTTAGTCTTAGAACCTGTCCACACGGCACAGGCGTATTACGCGCCGCACATAGAAAGCCAAGAGGAGATAGTAGACCGCGTTTCGCGTGAAACTAACTTCGACCCGCAAATAGTCCGTAACGTCATAGACGCTGAAACAGGCGGCACGTGGGACTGCTCACTTAAAGGTAAGGATGGCGAAATAGGATGTTTACAAATTATCCCTAAGTTCCACCCCGAAGTAGACCCGACTGATCTTGAAGCGTCTGTGCGGTACTTCATTAGTGAGTACCAAGCAGGGAGGGGATGGCAGTGGACAGGGTGCAACTGCTACGCATACGCCACACTGTTCGTAAAACTGCCCGCTACACCTAAAATACTGCCCAACAGTACGCCTTTAGTAGGCACAGTAGCCATTCTGCAGTATAGAGAAAAACACTACGCTGTCGTTGAAAAATTGACTGAGGAGGGTTTTTGGGTTAAAGAAGCAAACTATACTCCCTGTAAGATCGAGAGGAGATTTATCAAGTGGAACGACCCTGCCATACAGGGGTTTTTTGCTACGACATCGTATTAAGAAGGCGTACTAAGTAGCACTCAGTTACCAATTAAAACTGGTAATGCACAACTGCATGAGAAGCCACGCTTGGAGAACGTGGCTTTTTATGTCTTACGCTCGTCTGCAATTAAAGCACTCAAAATAGCAGAATAGTTTGAGAGATCTTGAAGTGTGTCATGTATGCTTTCATCTGACACTGCGGCTTCCTGTTTTAACAAATTAGCTATGCGGGACATTTTATCTGCCATGCGTACGAGTAGGGCGGTTTTTGCGTCTGTGATACCTATATGCTCGCTGACGTAGAAGTTTCTAAATGGATTGTCAGTCCCCGCGTAGTCTGTATTCTTCCTACGTATGAGGTTACTCCCCATAGCAAAGAACGTATCTATGTATCTAAAGAACTCATCTGTGGTCATTTGTATGTTTCAACTTTATCTATTAACTCTAGCTTGGTGTAAGCCCTAGTCCCACAATCATTACATACCCATGCCTGATACTTTCCAGTGCGATTAAACTTATAACCATCTCTCTTCAAATGTCTACTTAAACACGTAGGGCACTCTGCATTAGACCTAGTGAGCAGAGATAAGTTAGGGTGCTGCTTATACCAACCTTTCATCCGATGGTATACACCTGCAAGGCACTCCACGTCTTTGTTGTTGTAGTAAATCATTCGCTTCCAAGCTTCTGGTCTTCCATCCATACAGTCAAACCATGTCTTTTTACTTCCTGGGTCCGCTTTACGTTCAATCTTTAGAAACCTACACAGATGATCGAGGTTATTAAAGGTCATTCTGAAATACCTCTTTGCGATAAGCAGCGTGTCCACGTCTTTATGTTCACTAGGTGGTGGTAGGCCGTGAGCGAGGAATCTTGTGTTCGCCACCTTAATATCAAAACGGTTTCCATTCTGTGCAACAATAACATCAGCCTCATTAAACAAGGCCCATAGCTTTTCAACTACAGGCCAATCGTCGAGCTTAAATCTATTTAGCTTCTTTTTAAACTGCCAAATAGAAACATTATGTATTTTTTTCTCACCTAACCACTGATACGAGAAGCAAAGTATCCTAGAGTCCTGTTCTACTTCTAGGAGGGTGGTTTCCCATCCATCCCAGGCCCACCCTAATATGGGTGATGTCTCCAAGTCCACCAACAATATCCGCGGCTCTTTGCCTTCCCTTAAAATAGCAATAGTCTTTTCAGTTATTGAAAGTGAGGCCACTAAAGTAGTTTAGCTAGGGTTAATAATGTTTCCGCGTACTCTTTTACACACTGGGCGTGGAATCTTTTACCACCATGTATCTTTCTAAAGGTCTTAGGTTTTACTGGGTCAATGATGTAGTCAAGGTGCGAGTCTAAACTTGAAAAGACAGTTCTCACCGCCTTTATGATCTCGGCCTTCTGACTGGCCTTCATGTCTGTATTATACCACCCCACTAGCTATCGCTTGATGTTTCTGTGGATAGTTTTTGAAGGTAGCACTTAAAGCACATATTCGGGTTGGCTTGTCCGTGCGGGCAGCGTGGATAATCCAGGTTTTCAACATCTCCTATCGTTTCGGACATGGTGGAAGAGGGTGGGTTGTGCCGCAATTAGTACACTCAACAAAAATAACCTTTTCAGGGTCAGGTGCGGAAAAGTTACTTTCTAGGCTACTCATGTTGTTTATGACCTAGTAAGCACGCCGCATACGCCAGTGGATTCCTGGGATGTTGTGACGCGCAGTATTCAGTACAGTAACAAGTGGAAAGTTCAGGCTGTGCGTCAAGTGAACTTTCAAGTGTCATATTACGGCGTGTATGTTACCGTTTGATAAATCGCACCTCCAAGTAACGCCATTAAAACAACCATTACACTAATGTCGCGGATGTCTTTCCAGGTTTCGTTAGTCATCTGCTAGTAGTAAATACTCCCGTTTTAAATACTGCACATCTAAAATGTGTTCGCGGAAATCCTTGTCTTTTGGATAAAAATCAGAGAAGTTCATTTCTTTTGCAGATCTGCCCAGAGAAACCCTGCACAGATTCCTACTATACATGATATCACAGCTATGAGGGTGAGCATGGCCTTATTCACACTTATAAGTGCTTTGAGCAAGGTAGGACATCTCCCACACCGTGTATTCATACCAAGAACACCCTGCTCAAAGAACTCTACTGTAGGGGGCTGGTGGGGAAGGGACTAGAATCCCTCCCCGTCTATCGGTGGGGCGCGGATCAGCTATGACGCGTTACTCCCCCATCAACCCCCTACCTATCATTTCAATGTGCCTACCTACCTAATAATACCACGTCCTACTCTTTCGCAGGGGGATTATCCACCTTCTC
>Ga0208005_1000092_pt1 | contig 38564 bp, 52 predicted proteins | sample DEB19_08_DNA_3_FD_184530 | JGI IMG/M metagenome (GOLD analysis project Ga0208005, IMG submission 184530) | Aqueous microbial communities from the Delaware River and Bay under freshwater to marine salinity gradient to study organic matter... | ecosystem: Environmental > Aquatic > Marine > Coastal... | reverse complement strand
TTAAGATTGGACGCATTCGTAATAGTTTTTCGGTCTACATGGACCCTTTGATTCAAGACCCGACCGGTGCTGACGCCCGTTGGTGTTTTATCACAGAGGACATGACCAAAGTTGAATATGAGCGTTTATACCCTAACGCGGCCCCGATCAATACCCTTATGTCATTGGGTGTTGGCGATCAGTCCATAAGTCAGTGGATTAGTGAGAACACTGTTCGCATCGCTGAGTATTTTTACATCGAGTATGAAAAAGCAACGCTAAACCTATATCCGGGAAATGTGACCGCTTTTAATGGCACTCCTGAAGATAAATCGTTGCGGTCCATGTTTGGCAAGCCATTACGTTCCCGCATATCGGATCGTAAAAAGGTCAAATGGTGCAAGATTAACGGCTACGAGGTTCTTGAGGAACGTGATTGGGCAGGCTCGTATATCCCCGTGGTGCGGGTAGTTGGTAACGAATTTGAAGTTGACGGTCGAGTCTATGTGAGCGGTCTGGTGCGAAATGCCAAAGACGCGCAGCGTATGTACAACTACTGGGTGTCGCAAGAAGCTGAAATGCTGGCATTGGCACCCAAAGCTCCGTTTATCGGATACGGCGGGCAGTTTGAGGGCTATGAGCAACAGTGGAAGACTGCAAATACTCAAAATTGGCCGTATCTTGAAGTTAATCCCGACGTTACAGATGGTCAAGGTAATACTCTACCGTTACCGCAGCGAGCGCAACCGCCAATGGCTTCTAGTGGGCTGTTGCAGGCAAAAGCAGGAGCATCCGAAGATATAAAATCAGCAACCGGTCAATATAATGCATCCTTGGGGATGACAAGTAATGAACGGTCCGGCAAAGCAATCCTTGCGCGTCAACGCGAGGGAGACGTAGGAACTTATCATTATGTGGATAATTTGGCCCGCGCTATTCGCCATGTTGGTCGTCAACTGGTGGATTTGATTCCTAAGATTTACGACACCGAACGCATTGCTCGCATCATTGGTGAAGACGGCGAACCGTCAACCGTCAAGATGAACCCGATGCAAGAGGAACCGGTCAAGAAGATCGTGAATCAAGAAGGTGTCGTCATTGACAAAATTTATAACCCGTCAGTCGGTAAATACGACGTGCGCGTTATTACTGGTCCCGGTTACGCAACCAAGCGTCAAGAAGCATTGGAATCAATGGCTCAACTGTTGCAAGGTAATCCGCAACTATGGCAAGTGGCTGGCGATTTGTTTGTCAAGAACATGGACTGGCCCGGCGCGCAAGACCTTGCCAAACGGTTCCAGAAAACCCTTGACCCCAAAGTTCTAGCCGACGAAGATAATCCGGCTTTGGTTGCTGCAAATCAACAAATGCAAGCAATGCAAGCTGAAATGCAGAACATGTTCCAGATGCTTCAGAACGTCAACAAGAGCATGGAAGCCCGTGATCTGGACATCAAGGAATATGAGGCAGAGGTTAAAGCGTATCAGGCTGAAACACAGCGCATTAGTGCAGTGCAGGCCAGCATGACGCCCGAACAGATTCAAGATATTGTGATGGGTACAATCGCAGCCGCTGTTGACACGGGTGATTTAATTGCAAGTGCGCCCGAAATGCGTGAAACTCCGCAAATGGAATCAATGGGACAGATGGGTGGAATGCCCGAGCAAGGAGAGATGAATGAAATGCGCTGATTTCGTGGGCACGTTGTTTCTGGCACGGGATGTCGCGCATTCCGTTCATCTAAACACCCGCAGTTTTGCTAAACATTCTGCTCTAAATTCGTTTTATGATGAAATTGTGGATTTAGCTGATAAGTTTGCTGAAGCATACCAAGGTCGTCATGGTTTAATTGGTCCGATTAGCTTGATGTCGGCTAAAAAAACAACCAACATTGTCGAGTTTCTTGAAGATTCAATGGCCGATATCGAGAAGATGCGGTTTGATGTTTGTGAAAAAACCGATACCCCGCTTCAAAACATTATTGATGAGATCGTTGGACTTTATCTGTCCACTCTTTACAAATTAAAGTTTTTAGCATAGGAAATTTAAATGACGGTCAATCTTTCCGCACTTGCAGGAGCAGGGCAACAGTTTTTTGACAACGTTGGTAATACGTTATCTGGTGGAAAACTGTGGTCGTATCAAGCTGGCACAACGACTCCGCAGACAACTTATACAACGTCTGCCGGAAATGTTGCGCACACTAATCCGATTATTTTGGATTCGGCTGGTCGTGTTCCGGGTGGAGAAATTTGGCTAACTGCCGGTGCCAGTTATAAATTTGTGTTGATGACCAGCGCTGATGTTACGTTGGGAACTTGGGACAACATTACCGGAATCAACGGAACCGGTATTGCCACCAACGCATCTGCGGTTCAGTATGACCCTGCTGGCACAGGAGCGGTTGCCACGACTGTTCAGGCTAAGTTACGCCAGACTGTTAGCGTTAAAGATTTTGGTGCTGTTGGGGATGGGGTAACGGATGATACGGCGGCAATTCAGGCTGCGATTAATACGGAATCTGCGTTATTTTTCCCAAATGGAATTTATTTAATTTCAAATATTACACTGCCTTCGACGGTATTTTTATATGCGAATGATGCAACAATTAAAAAGAAGAATGCAACTGCTGGAAGCATGTTTTCTGGATCAACCGCTAATTCAAGCTGGCAATTTGAAAATGTGGTTTTTGACGGAAATTGGCAAAATCAAACAGCATTACAAAGCGCAAATATTATTTATTGCAGCGGCACGCAATCAAAAATAAACATTTTGAATTGTGAATTTAAAAACCAAGAATTTGCGGCTATCCGAGTCGATTCTAGTACGGTGGCCACCGAACTATCTTACGTAACCGTGGCTAACTCCCGCTTTTTTGGCGGTCAAGAAGGAACCGCCGCTTTCGCGCCAAGGTATATTTCTTTGGGCGGCGCGTCTCAATGTTTGATTGATGCCAATCAATTCGATCTTCAAAGAAGCCCCGTAGCGGCAGGCATCTGCGGCATTGCAACTGTGCTAATAGGCACACCAAACTCAACATCACTCATCATATCTAACAACTTTTTTACTGATGTCGGGCGATGCGCATCCAATCGACTTGGCGCGATTGAGGTATACGCCGGCGCAGGACGGGTAGTCGTTACTGGCAACAGAATAGTGCGCGCTTATGGGAGAGGAATATCCACTAAGGCGAATATTAATTCGTGCGTTGTGTCTGGAAACATTGTAGACGAAACAGTAACTGATGGCGTGTATGACGCGCACGGAATAACAATGAGCGGAACGTCTGACGATGTAACAATCGGTAGCGGCTTTGTTTGCGCAAATAACGTCGTGAGGGACGCTGATGGGATTGGATTTAATTTGATTGGTGATACATTGGCTCCGGGCTACTTAAAAGAAGCCAGTATTACCGGGAACATCTGTCGAAACAGCGCCATCTATAACTACAACATTCAGGGTTACCATAATGTTGTGTTTTCCAATAACATCTCCTTTAATAGCGGCGACATAGCAATTAGGGTTGCAGATGTGACCGGGGAATTTATTTTTTCTGGCAACCTAGTAGACACTGTTTTGGCAAACAGTGGGCTCTCAGTTTTTGATGACAATTTCACCGCTTTAAGTGCCTCAATTACTGGAAACGTATTTAAAAATATTCCTCTTTATGGAATTGTCGCCTCGACAAGCGGCGCGGTTGGAATTGCGGGATTTACGATTGCCAATAATAGATTTGAAAACGTGACATCTTCCGCCGTGCGTTTCGGTGGGCAGACAAAAGCATCGTTTATTACCGACAATGCGTTTGTATCATGTCCGGTCCCGTTCTCCAGTGTGGCAGCGAGCAATTTTATAACATCGGCTCGCAATTACTACACATTGACGAATCCGCCTTCGCTAACAATTGCGAGTGATGCAATTACAGTGTGGAATGATGTTCATACAGTTGCAACTGAAGGAGGCGCGGCCTCGGACGATTTAAGCACAATTGATGGTGGCTACAACGGACGAGTGCTGACTCTTGTTGCGGCAAGCAATAGCAATGATGTGGTTTTGAAAGATGGCGTCGGAAATCTTCGGCTGGCTGGAGATTTTACTTTGACGCATGTTGATGACACTATCACGTTGATGTTTATGGGCACAACATGGCGAGAAATATCTCGCAGTGATAACACAGCATAATTTTTACACCAGTATCGGATGTAATTTGCGCTGGTGGTATATGTGTTCAATAGTACAATTTAGACAGGATTAAATACACCGATGTCGGTAACACGAACCGGGACCGATGCTGACGGTCGAGTCATCACGGAACCAGTAAGGGAAAGTTTAAATGGCTGATCGTTATTGGGTAGGCGGCGCAGGTACGTGGAACTCTGCAAACACGGCGAATTGGTCAGACACATCCGGCGGTGCTGGCGGATTTTCTGTTCCCACCATTAACGATGATGTGTACTTCGACTTATTGTCAAGCGCAGTCGGGTACATTGTTACAACACCCAGCGATACGACAAGCATGCTTTGCCGTAGCTTGAATGTAGCAGGGCCAGCAACCGGAACGCTGACATTTTCTAATACAAACAGTACAGTTAGAATTTCAGGAAATCTAACTCACGCTGCCGCTGGTGTAGTTTGGGGGTCGAGCGTTGGTTTAGTGTTTGTGTCAACTACAACAGGAAACACCATCACAACGAATGGATTTCTTTTCCAGAACAGTCATGTGTTTAACGGCGTCGGTGGCGAGTGGACGCTCCAAGATTCGGTTACCGTCGCATCGAATAGGGCGTTGACACTCACCAACGGGAGTTTAAATTTAAACGGCAACACATTTACCTGCGGGCTTTTCAGCTCCAACGTCAACACCACTCGAACACTGGCTTTTGGTACAGGAAAGATTGTCTTAACTGGAAACAACACGAGCGTGCTTAGTCTGTCTGCCGTTAATTTGACAGTATCGGGTTCTCGGCGTATTGAGTTGAATTATGCGGGTGCAGTTGGCACTCGTACTCTCGGTCTTGTGGCTAGTGTGACTGAGGATACTGCTTTTGATTTTTACGTTCTCGCTGGCACAGACATTGTCACAACCACGGGAAACGCTCGTGGCGCTCGTGACTTAGATTTCACGGGTTTTGCTGGAACTTATACGATGAATCCCGGCACCACAGTTGGCATCTTTGGTAACTTGAAGTTTAGTGCTGGCATGACTTTAAGTGCCGCAACCATTGGGCTTGAGTTCCGTGGCTCTACGGGCACTCAAACCGTGACAGCCGACGGTAAGACGTTTGACTTCCCGGTTGGCGTTGCATCTACAGGTTCGATTGTTAAATTTGTTGAGGCATTGACACTTGGCGCGACCCGAACCCTTACGCTTACTTCTGGCACAGTTGAATTTTTGGCAGGCTCAACCAACACAGCAGGCACGTTTATTATTGCGGGTAGTCCATCGATCACACTGCAAAGCTCTATTCCCGGAACTCAATACACACTGTCGCAGGCATCAAACACGGTCGACGCTACCAACATGACAGTAAGCGACTCAAACGCCGCAGGTGGTGCAATGTGGAACGCATATGTCGATCAAGGTAACACCGATGCAGGCAACAACAATGGATGGGATTTCGGGGCTTCCCCGCAAGCATCGTATGAAATAACATACCGACTTCGATCTTTTAGCACCCCAAGGAGATTTTAATGGCAAATAATTTGCTCAAAGTTGTCACAACCTGCTTAGGCTATCAGCAAATTACTAGCCTGAATGCGTCTACTGGTCTTACACTACCGTCAACTGACCCCAACGGGTTAAACTGCACTCCTGCTTTTGCATTGATTATTGCTGAAACGCAGGGTGTTCGCTGGCGTGACGATGGAGTAGCGCCTACTGCGTCCGTCGGTATGCCACTCGCTACAGGCATTCCATTGCAATATGATGGCGATTTGAGCAAAATCCGTTTTATTGAACAAGTTGCCGGTGCTAAACTGAATATCAGTTATTATCGGTAATAGATGAAGCAAACTGTACCGGTCCAGCAGACCGGGGTTCCAGTGGAACATGCAATGAACGATGAAGTCCAAAACCTAGCGGAAGTTGACTCCGCGCTAGCCCCTGCAACGACGGCCGTTGCGGATCAGGCACATGACGCGCCGGAAGTCGCGAATCAAAGTGTCGAGACAGCGGAAGAGAAAAAATTTACTCAAGCTGAACTCGATGCGATGATTGGCAAACGCCTCGCAAGAGAGCAACGCAAGTGGGAACGTGAACAGCAAGCCAAGCAAGCAGAGATGCAAGTGAGGCAATCGGTGCCAGCGGAACTTCCGTCGGCGGATCAGTTTGAGTCTCCCGAGGCTTATGCGGAAGTATTGGCCGTAAAGAAAGCCGAAGAACTGATTGCGCAACGCGAGATTCAAAAGCAACGTGCTCAGGTTGAAGACGCCTACGCTGAACGTGAAGAAGAAGCTCGTAATAAGTATGACGACTTTGAACAAGTCGCTTACAACCCGCAGCTTCGAGTCACTGATGTAATGGCTGAAACAATTAAAGCATCTGATCTTGGACCTGATCTGGCTTATTGGCTAGGCAGCAATCCTAAAGAAGCTGAACGCATTTCGCGCTTGTCGCCACTTTTGCAAGCACGTGAAATTGGGAAGATTGAAGCCAAACTTGGCGCCGAGCCTCCCCAGAAGAAAACAACGTCTGCGCCTGAACCGATTCGTCCAGTAAGCGCCCGTGCTGTAAATCCCGGTGTTATTGACACTACCGATCCTCGGTCTATCAAGACCATGAGTGATTCGGAATGGATTGCCGCCGAGCGTCAACGACAAATTGCAAAGATGCAGGCACTCCGCAATCGTTAAATAGGACTCTCAATCATGGCAAATAGCCTTCTTACCATTGACATGATCACACGTAAAGCTCTGGAAATCCTAGAGAATAATCTTGTGATCACCCGCAACGTAAACCGCCAATACGATGACAGCTTTGCTGTTGAAGGCGCGAAAATTGGTTCCACTCTGCGTATTCGCCTGCCCGATCGCGCTCTGGTGACTGACGGTGCTGCTCTGCAAGCTCAAGACGACAACGAACAGTTCACCACTTTGACTGTTGCGTCGCAAAAGCATGTCGGCATCAATTTCACATCTGCCGAACTGACAATGCAGTTGGACGATTTTGCAGAGCGTGTCTTGAAGCCACGTATCAGTCAGTTGGCCTCCACTGTGGACGCTGATGTTGCCAACGCATTCAGGCAAATCGGTAACTCGGTTGGTACTCCTGCTGCTGCTCCTAGCACTGCCTTGGTTTTGCTGCAAGCCCAGCAGAAACTGAACGAAAACGCAGCAACTATGTCGCCGCGCTACGCTACCGTGAACCCTGCCGCTAACGCTGCGCTGGTTAACGGCTTGTCTGGTTTCTTCAATCCTCAAGATGTAATCTCCCGCCAGTTTAAAAATGGCATGATGGGTGAGAACGTATTGGGCTACGAAGAAGTCAACATGAGCCAGTCGATCAAGTCCTTCACTGTTGGCTCGCGTACCGCTACCGGTGGAAGCACTTCGGCTGCGGTAACTGCTGAAGGTGCTGCCACTATCGCAATTACCGGTGCTGGTGCTGGTGCTACTGTTAAAGCTGGTGACGTGTTCACCGTGGCTGATTGCTTTGCGGCTAACCCGCAAACCCGTGAATCCACAGGCTCGCTGTTCCAGTTTGTTGCTCTGGCTGATGTAACTTTGGGCGGCAGCGGCGAAGGTAACATTACTGTTGCTCCGATCTATTCGGCAGGCAACGCTCTTGCTACCGTGGTAAGCCTGCCGGGTAACAGCAAAGCCGTGACCTTTATTGGTGCTGCTTCTGGCACTTACGCTCAAAATCTCGTGTATCACCGTGACGCTATTGCGTTTGCAACTGCCGACTTGCTTCTGCCGCAAGGTGTGGACATGGCAAGCCGTGCTGTTCACAACGGTATCAGCCTGCGTGTGGTTCGTCAGTACGACATCAACAACGACCGTATGCCGTGCCGTGTTGACGTTCTGTACGGTTACAACACGATCCGTCCGCAAATGGCTTGCCGTATCTGGGGCTAATCTGAAACGCTCCCGGGAAACCGGGAGCATTCTGAATTGAATACTGAAAGGAAATTATCATGGCTCTTCCTAATGGTGGTGGTGGTTATCAAGTCGGCGCGGGCAATCCGTCCGAGGCTCAACTGATTGTTCAAGCTGCTCCGACTGATGTGACAGGTGATGTAACTCTAACTGGTGCCCAACTAGCCACTGGTCTGTTTGTTGTTGACACCGGCGCTGATGCTACAGCTACGCTACCCACGGTCGCTCTGACCGAAGCTGCTATCCCAAACGCCGAAAAAGCAAATGCCGCTTTTGACTTCTCGGTCTGCAACAAAGACGCCGCTTATCAAGTGACGATTGCTGTGGGCACCGGCTGGACTTTGGTCGGCAACATGGTTGTTCTGGAAAACACATCTGCCACGTTCCGCGCCCGTAAAACCGGTGCTGGTGCTTGGTCGCTGTACCGCATCGCAGGTTAATCTAGCGGTTCTCGAAACGGGGCCTCGGCCCCGTTTTTACATGGAGATTTGAATGAACATTGTTCTTGTGCACCCTATTCATGGTGCCAAAGTCGCAATCAATGAACTGGAAATAGAACAAGATGTCAAAAACGGGTGGGCGGAGTACAATCCTGATACGCCAGTCGAACCTTCGACAGTAGCGGCACCTGAGCCGGTTGCTGAAGCGCCCAAGCGCAAGTACACCCGCAAAGTGACCCAACAACCCATCGAACAGCCCAACGAAGTCCCCGATTTTCTGACTTCGGTAAGCGACGAATCCGAAGGAAACTGATATGGCAACGACCGCTGGCGATCAAATTAATCGGGCTTTGCGTATGCTCGGTGTATTAGCCGAAGGGGAAACTCCGTCAGCGGCAACCAGTCAAGACGCTCTTTTGGCGATGAACCAAATGATCGACTCGTGGAACACCGAGCGGTTGTCTGTTTACGCCACTCAAGACCAAGTATTTAGTTGGCCCGCAGGCGAGATTCGTCGCACCCTTGGCCCCACTGGTGACTTTGTGGGCAACCGCCCCGTGTTGCTTGATGATGCCACGTACTACCGCGCCCCCAGTGGTGTGTCGTACGGCATTAAGTTCATCAATCAAGACCAGTACAACGGCATCGCGGTTAAAACAGCAACGTCTACTTTTCCGCAAGTCATTTTTGTCAATGAGACATTTCCCGATGTCGAGATGTTTGTTTACCCCAAGCCCACACAGGTTTTGGAGTGGCATTTCATTTCAGTGCAAGAATTGACGCAGCCTGCTACGTTATCAACTGAATTGCATTTTCCACCCGGGTACATGCGGGCTTTTGCTTATAACTTGGCAATGGAGATTGCGCCCGAGTTTGGTGTGGAGCCTTCACCGCAAGTGCGGCGTATTGCTATGACAAGTAAGCGCAATCTCAAACGCATCAATAATCCTAACGACGTAATGAGTTTACCGTACGGTGTTGTGGCAAATAAACAACGATTTAACATTTACGCCGGAAACTTCTGATGAAGACTCCGATTCTCGGTTCCGCATACGTGGCTCGCAGCGTCAACGCTGCCGATGCCCGCATGATCAATTTGTTTCCTGAACTCGTTCCCGAGGGCGGTAAAGAACCTGCGTTTTTAAATCGTGCGCCCGGTCTTAAGTTGAAGATATCTGTAGGATCTGGACCAATTCGCGGAATGTGGGTGTTTGGTGGCAACTTGTACGTGGTTAGCCGTAACAAGCTGTACAAAGTAGACTCTAATTACGTTGTGACGGAATTGGGTACTGTATCGGGCACCAGCGGACCCGTAAGCATGGTTGACAACGGTATTCAGTTATTTATTGCTTGCGATGGCCCGTCCTACATCTACAATTCGCAAACCAACGTGTTTGCTCAAATCACAGATGGTGACTTCCCCGGTGCCGTCACAGTGGCGTATCTTGATGGATATTTCGTATTCAACGAGCCGAATAGTCAAAAAATTTGGGTAACTGGATTGCTGGATGGTACGAGCATAGACCCGTTGGATTTTGCTTCAGCCGAAGGATCGCCTGACGGTGTAGTTGGCATTATTGCCGACCATCGAGAAATTTGGGTTTTTGGCACCAATTCCGTTGAGGTGTGGTATGACAGCGGTAACGCGGATTTTCCTCTTTCTCGCATTCAGGGCGCTTTTAATGAGATAGGTTGCGCCGCTCCGTATTCGATTGCCAAAATGGACAATGGTCTTTTCTGGTTGGGTAAAGACGCTCGGGGTCAAGGAATTGTCTATCGGGCTAATGGTTATACCGGTCAACGCATTTCAACTCATGCCGTTGAATGGCAAATTCAGCAGTATGAAGACATGTCGGACGCAATTGGGTACACGTACCAACAAGACGGCCACAGTTTCTACGTACTGATATTCCCCCAAGCTGATACGACTTGGGTATATGACGTGGCGACGCAAGCATGGCATGAGCGAGCCGGATTCGACAATGGTGACTTTACTCGTCATCGCAGTAACTGTCAGGCATTCTTTCAAGGCGATGTATTAGTCGGGGACTACGAAAACGCAAATGTGTATTCGTTTGATTTAAACGATTTCTCGGACAACGGTGGTGTTCAAAAATGGTTACGATCATGGAGAGCATTGCCAACGAGTCAGAATAATCTTAAACGTAGCGCGCAACACAGTCTTCAACTTGATCTAGAAACCGGTGTTGGTCTAAATCTTGGTCAAGGTAGCGATCCACAAGTTGTACTTCGTTGGAGTGACGACGGTGGGCACACATGGTCCAACGAGCATTGGATTAGTATTGGCAAGATTGGTGAATTTTATCGTCGTGCTATCTGGCGACGTTTAGGTATGACCATGAAAATTCGTGACAGGGTGTACGAAGTAAGTGGTACGGACCCGGTGAAAATTGCAATCATTGGTGCGGAATTAACTGTGAGTCCGACAAATGCCTAATCCGTTAAATGTTCCGATTACGCCTCCCCGAGTTGCGTTTATTGACCCGCGTACAGGAAATGTGTCACGCCACTGGTACATGTTCTTTTTGTCGTTGTTCCAGACCCAAGGCGGTAGCAGCATATCGCTTGACGATGTACAAAAAGGACCGCCGACCTTAACAATTGACGATGTGTTAAAGAGTCAGTGTTGTGATGATGAAAAACTGACACCTTCGCAAAACGATTCGTTATCTGAAATTGCCGAATTACAGAAGCAGATTGAAGGATTAGCTCAACAACCGAATGATGTTTTAAATCAAATTGCGGAATTGCAGAAGCAACTTGACGCTTTTGCGGTTCAGCCTATTTTTACACCACAGGTGCCGCATTTTATTTACGGTTCGTTTTATAGTACCGCTAATCAACCAGATGGTTCTACGACTACAGCATACCCGTTGCTGTATGACACCACGCAATTCAGTAACGGCGTGACACTAGAAAATCGCACAGCGATTTTTACGGCGTCAATTGCCACAACTGTCATGACTGTGACAGCGATTACATCCGGGCCAATTTACCCGGGAATGGTGATTACAGGTACGGGTGTTACAGCAGGGACTCGAATTGTTTCGCAGCTTACTGGTACAGACGGTAGCACGGGTACTTATGAAATCAGCGTGTCGCAAACGGTTGCATCAACTACCATCACTGGCACATGCTCTTCTAAAATTAGGTGTGAAACAGTCGGCACGTACAATGTGCAATTCAGTGTTCAAATGGTTAACACGGATTCTAATGTTCACGATATTGATATTTGGATGCGCAAAAATGGAACTGACGTGCCTGACAGCAACAGTCAATTCTCAATACCAAGTAGACATGGTTCGATAGACGGTCACTTAATCGGCGCGTTAAATCTGTTTATTGACTTGGCGGAAAATGAGTATGTCGAACTAATGTGGGCGACAACAGACGCCTCGACTACAATTCAGTACATCGGGGCGCAAACAAGCCCTGTTCGACCCGCCACACCATCTGTGATCTTAACTGTGTCGATGGTTTCTGTTCCGACAATTCAAGGAGTTCAATAAATGACAGTTCTCGTTAAAAACCTTGTTCCCGGCAAGACCGTTGAAAATGTGCAGACTACTCAATACACGGCGACCAATGTAACGACTATTATTGATAAGTTTACGGCAACCAACTATAGCGCTACAGCAGCAACGATTTCGGTAAACCTTGTCACGACTGCCGGGTCCGCTGGTGACATCAACTTGATCACCAAAACCAAAACACTTCAGCCGTCCGAGGTCTACACGTTCCCCGAACTGGTGGGGCAAGTTTTGAACCCCGGCGACTTTATTAGTACAATTGCCGGAACCGCTAGTGCTATCAACATGCGTGTCAGTGGTCGTGAGGTGACTCAGTGATTGTACGCAAAGCCACCGAATCTGATTTGCCAAACTATCTTGTATTGGCAAAAGCGTTTCACGCGGCATCGCCAATGCACGGCTTAATTGAGTTTGACATTCCCGGGTATTCGGAATTTTATTTGTCGTCATTGCAAAACGATAGCTTGGGCGTTTGGTTAGCTGAAATTAATGAACAAATGGTTGGTATTTGCGCGGCAATAGCTTATCCGTTGTATTTCAACCCGTCGGCTCTTGTTGTGCAGGAATTATGGTGGTGGTTGACTCCGGCTGCTCGTGGTAGCGGCGCAGGTAAAGAAATGTTCAAGCAAATTGAACAATGGTCGAAAGAAAAAAACGCCACAGCATTATTTATGATTGCTTTAGAAGATGAGCGATCAAAAAAGATGGAAAATCTTTATGTCCGCGCAGGTTTTAAACCAATGGAGCGTACATTTATTAAAGAGGTCAAGTCATGGCAATAGGAACCGGAACCGCAATTTTGGCAGGTGCCGTCGGAGCAGCAGCGCTTGGTTCTAGTGCATCCAAAAAAGCGGCATCAACTCAAGCAGGTGCTGCGGATCGTGCGTCCGCTTTGCAAATGGAACAGTTCGAGCGGCAAGTCGAGTTGCAAGAACCGTGGCGCAAAGCCGGTGAACAAGCTCTTAATAAATTAATTCCATTGACTGACTATCGGCAGTTCGGGATGCAACAGTTCCAGCAAGACCCGGGTTATGGTTTTCGCATGTCCGAGGGGATGAAAGCACTAGAACGATCGGCTGCTGCCCGAGGGGGTCTGATGTCTGGTGCTGCAATGAAAGGTATTCAACGATTCGGTCAAGACATTGCATCTCAAGAATACCAAAATGCTTTCAATCGGTATCAGGCTGAACGTCAAGCTCGATTAGGACCATTGCAGTCTCTCGCCGGGGTTGGTCAAACTACAGCCCAACAACTCGGTCAAGCTGGTATGCAAATGGCGTCCAATGTGGGCGACACTCAAATGAGCAGCGCTGCTGCTCGCGCTTCGGGATACGTAGGAGGCGCTAACGCACTTACTCAAGGTTTAGGTACTTATCTGAATTACCAACAAGGTCAGAACATGCTGAACGCGATGCAGCAGAATCCGACATTTAATGTTGGTCAAGGTGCAGACGGGTACAATTACACCTACCGAAACCCCTCAGAAGTTGGCCCGTTCCAGTCTTAGGAAATCAATATGCCTATCAATCCCGCAATTGCTCTTGGTGTTAAAGGCATTGAACTTCAAGACCCGTTGACTCAGTACGGCCGTGTGGCTGCAATTCAACAAGCCCGACAGCAAAATGCTTTGGCTCAAATGCAAATGCAGCAAGCCGAGCGTGAAATTGAAGAACGTAATCGGTTGCGTGAATTTATACCCGGCATGACCGCTCAAAATCGTAATCAATTGCTTGGTTACGGTGCTGCTGGTCGTCAAGTCTATGAATCATTACTAAAGGGTGAAAAGGAATCCCGCGAGGGTGAAAAAGCGGCATCTGATGTTGCGGCTGCTCGAATGAAACAATCCCGTGATTTACTACCTTCCGTAAATTCACCCGAGTCGTATGCAAATTGGCGCAACTATACTTTGCAAAATCTGCCGGGTTTGGTAAATGTAATTCCTGAACAGTATTCACCCGAAGTCGCACGTAACTTAATGTTAGAGGCCGACAAGGCCTTAGAGCAACATTTTGTTAGTCAAAACCTTGGAGGCGCGACACGAGTAGTCGCTATGCCAAAATTCGGGCAAGGTCCCGCTCGTACGGTAGAAGGTACAGAAGCCCGTATGACAATGGCTCCCGGTGAAGCCGAGCGCATTCGGAACGAAGGATTACGAATTGGACTCGAGGGTCGTCGTGTTGCTGTGATGGAAGAAAACGCCCGTCGGGATGCCGATCCTGTATTTCAGCAGCGCATGGGTGCAGCCCGAGCCACAGGTGAAGCAATGGCGAAGGGTGATGTGCAGGCTATGCAGGCATTGCCGAAGGTGCTCAGTCGTGCTGAAGAAGGCATTCGCTTAATTGATGAATTGATAGGTAAACGCGATTCTAAGGGTCGTTTGATTGAAGGCTCCAAGCCTCACCCCGGCTTTGAGAGTGCCGTGGGCGCTACTTGGATGCCGGGTGCTCGACTTGTCCCGGGTACGGACGCTGCGGGCTTCATGGCTCGTGTTGATCAAATCAAAGGTGCTTCGTTCCTTGAAGCATTTGAAGCCCTCAAGGGTGGTGGCGCTATTTCCGAAAAAGAAGGCACTAAAGGTACAGACGCTTTTAACCGAATGTCGATAGCGACGGACGAAAAAGAATTTATCCGCGCCGCGATGGACCTACAAGATGTAGTTCGCAAAGGTGTTGAAAACGCACAGAAACGCGCTGCCCGAGCCGGTGGTGCAGCACTTGCCGCTCCAACATCGGGTGGTGTAATTGACTTTGGGAGCCTGAAATAATGGATGTTCGTCTACCCGATGGCACAATCATCAAAGGAGTGCCCGATGGTATGAGCAAGGCCGATTTGACGGCTAAGCTGCAAGCCAATGGGTATGACGTAAGTAAACTTACAGCATCCGCAGTACCGCAACTGCCCGAATCCTTGCGTCCGCGTATTGCCGCCCCTGAAGGCATTCCGGCAGCTCGGCAAGAAGCTGATTTGTATTCTAAAGTACGCCCATACGTTGCTCCGGTTGTTGAGGCATTGGGTGCTGGTGGTGGCGCATTGCTTGGTGGTGCTGCTGGCGGCATATCGGGCAGTGTCATTCCGTTTGCCGGAACCGCTGCCGGTGCGGCGACAGGTGGTGTTATTGGTGCTGGTCTTGGCTATAGTGCAGCTAAAGAGGTTCTTGAATTGGCCGATGTGTATTTGGGGGGTAAATCTCCACGCCAAGGCGCTGCTCAAATTACTGAACCGGTGCGTAACGTGCTTGAAGGTGCTACGTTTGAAGTTGGTGGTCGGGTGGCTGGTCCGATTATCGCGAAGGGTGTCGGCAAGTTAGCCGATCTGCGTCGAATTCCCAAAAATAAAGCTGCTGACATCGCCCGAAATGCCCTCGGCCCGGATCTACCCGAAGCACTCAATGCACTCAAGGCGTCGCAAGGTAAGGGTGTCAGTGCCGCACAGGCCACTGCCGACATCAATAGTCCAACATGGCAGGCTCTAATTGACCGAGCCACGGCCCGCGACCCGCGATTCCTGTCGGCGTTGGAAAAATCCCAAGGTGATGTTTCTCTAAATGCTTTGTCTAAATTGGCAGGTGGTACTACTGCTGCCGAAGCCCGAGGCACTACGGAAGCCGCAAAAGAAGCCGCCCGCACTATCACTAGCCCGACGCGTGAAGCTGCGCTTGACCGCGCAAATCTGGGCAAAGAAGTCGCTCGTCTGGAAGGGTTATCCGCAGAACTCGGTGAACAGGCAGCTACGAAGGTGCAAGAAGTTCGCCGTCTTATGGAACTGGGTGATCTAGCGAAGGCCAGTGCTCGCTTAAATCTAATCAAACGTGGTTTGCCGGTTGGTCTGACTAAATACACTTATAGCGGAGAATTGGCCGAAAAAGCATTCAATGAGTGGTCAAATAAAGCAGCGCAAGCATCGCTTGATTTAGGTCAAGGTGCTCGATTTGCCGATCAAGCCGCTGGTGCTTTGCGGGCACAAGGCATTAAGCCTCTTGAAGGTGAGCCGTTGGTGCGCAGTCTTAGAACTGTAGCAAATAACCCCGAGTTTGCGGGCAACGACGTGCTGCTAGGTGCCTTGCGCAACGTCAGTGATGATATTGCTAAATGGACGAGCAGCGGTGGAATTATTGACGCTCGTGCTCTTGACGCAATTCGTAAAAACTCCGTGAACGCTGCGATTCAGCAACTTCGTCCGGGCATGGATGCCACCAGTCAACGAAATCTTGCCGCTGGTGTTCTAAGTCGTGTCAAGCCCGCAATCGACGATGCGATTGAAACAGCAGGTGGCGCAGGATACCGTGAATACCTCAAGGAACACGCAAAACTGTCCCAAAAAATTGCCGAAAAACAATTGACCGGTGAGGCATTGCAGTTGTGGAAAACCGACAAGAATGCGTTTGTGCGCCTCGTGCAGAACGAGTCTCCCGAAGCCGTGGAAAAGATTCTTGGTCCGGGTAAGTACAACATCGCTGTAGAGTTAGCCGAAGACACATTAAGTACCCTACAGTCCGAAGCAAGCAAGGTAATCCGCAATGCTAATATCAAATCTCAAGTTGAGGGTGGTCAAACAGCACTTAAAGAACTACTGCTCCAAGGTATGAGCAAGTTTCGTCTACCTTCCTATTTGAGCGCTGTGACCGCAACGACTAATAAGGCGTTGAACATTTTGGAAAACAAAATCGGTCAGAAAACAATGGTAACACTTACTGAGGCGCTTAAAACACCCAGTGGGGCGGCAAATCTGTTAGAGTCATTACCTGCGGCTGAACGCAATCGCGTTTTGCAAATTATTGCTGACCCAACAAAATGGAGCGCGCCATCCCGAGCGACAGTAACAGGCGGTACCGCTGCTGCTGTCAATATGCTGGCCCCTGAACGAAATGTTGAGAATGAATTCATTAGGTGAGAAAGACAGAATGGAGTCCCATAGCGCTGAAATTAATCTCGTTGAATACGGGGTTTTATGGCAAAAGGTGCATGACATGAATAGAAAAGTAGACAAGATGGAGCGTCAACTTGAGCAACTTTTGGAACTTGCCAATAAATCAAAAGGAGGGCTTTGGTTCGGCATGAGTGTCATTTCGTGTTTTTCCGCCGTTCTTGGGTTTGTTCTCAGCAATTGGAAAATTTACTGATCATGCACGAACTGAGTCAACGCTGCGATCTGCGACTGAAAGGTGTTCATCCTCATTTAGTTAATGTAGTCAGGCGCGCTATTCAAATTACGACAGTTAATTTTCGAGTGCTCGAAGGAGTGCGATCATTAGAACGTCAAAAAGCACTAATGGCAATTGGGGCTAGTCAAACGTTAAATTCGCGCCATATCCCCGGACCCGATCGTCTAGCTAAAGCCGTTGACCTTGGGGCTTACGTAGGAGACGAAGTTCGGTGGGATTGGCCGCTGTATTACAAAATTGCCGCAGCAATGAAAGAAGCGGCGAATGAACTCAGTGTTCCGATTGAATGGGGCGGCGATTGGAAAATTTTTCGAGATGGTCCGCATTTTCAATTACCGCGTAAAGAATATCCATGATGGACCCGTTGACCATACTCGCTGCATTGGGACCGCTGGCTGTAGATTTGGGAAAATCTTTAATCGGTCGGTTTATTCAGACGGACACTTACAAGCCGGTCAACGTAGACGAGTATGTCAAAATGCGGCAGCTTGATTTAGACATGTTCAAAACAATGAACGACGCCGGAGGAACTAACCCGTCATACCCGTGGGTTGAAGCTGCCGTGCGTCTTATGCGTCCTGTTGTCGCCATGACGGTATTGGGTACATGGGCTGCGTTAAAATTGAACGGTCAACCTAGTGACGCGGTTGATAATTTTGCGGCTGCGGTTGGGTTCTATTTGTTTGGCGACCGTACACTGTTTTACGCACGCAAGGGTAAATAAAACACACCCTAGTTCAATATCTCCGGCACGGATGGCAATTTCATCGTGTTTCTATCATGAGTAATTTTGCGATGGGCGATCGTTAACGCTTTTTCAATGTCGCGTATTGTCACAATGTTCATTTGTGCATCGTGCAATTCTATAAGTGAATTAAGCATGTGAATCTCTGGACCGGTGGGTGTAAAACGACCATGTTTCACGGCTCGCTGTACAATGCTGAAAATAGCAAAACGCCCATCTGTGCAGATGTTGTGATGTTCTTTACCGAATCCCATTTCATGCAGCACTTCAGTCATGTTTGACATATTGACCAACGTGTCAATATTGGCTTTTGTCGCTTTCCCGCTTATCAATGAACACATTGCCTCACTGTTTTTTATTTTGAGGTCTACAAGATAGCTTTCATAGTGAGCTACCGGAATCATTGATTCAATGACATACCCGAGTGGATTTGCCAATACTCGCTTTGGTCGATATTTACTACGCTTGCGCATGACCATCTCCGGCTGACAAGTGGATTAACTCAATAGATTTTTGTTTTTGTCGCCACCTAGCATGTCGTTCTGCACCTGTTAGCTTTTTCGGCTTGGCGTCTTTTCCGCGTCCGATTTTAAAAATTCTTAACGTGGTGTTTCCTCTTTTGTCTTTCGCCCATCCACAAATATGCGCCGCCTCTGCGCGATGCAGTTCTCGGCAATAATGCAGGACCGTCGAGTAGTATAGGCCGGTGATATCACACAACTCCGCGCATGTATAAACACCGTCTAGCATCGCCTCGATTAGCTTTGCCTGCGTAATGGCGTTTATTTTTATGATGCGCCGCCCTTTGTTTTTAGGTGGTGGCGTCATGATTACAACTCCGTCGCATTGTGCAAATACGATGTGAGACGTTTAATCTTTACATCATAGTAATTACACATAGAAGTCGCATATTCACGACCGCTCTGTGCTTCTAACAATTTGCGTCTTGCGTCTTCTAATTCTCGTAAGGCAATCGTTTCGGCACTTGGGGACAAATATGCATTTTTTAACCAGTTGTATAAATTACGAATCATTACAGTTACTCCTTTAAATTCAGTGTGACACAACTGCATCACACTTCTTTAATAAATACACCTTCTTTTGTCAGATGACCTTTACGGTCTTTAATCTCACCATATGCGTCCTTTAAGCAAGACACTAAATTAACATCCAGCACAGCGCACACCATGATCAACGTGACCACAATGTCACCAATAGCGTCTTTCACCTCGCTAAGATTCTTTTTGTTGATTGCGTCCAGTAATTCAGTGGTTTCCTCAAGTGTCTTAATAGCTTGTGACATTGCGGTAGCGTTCTGCACAATGCCACGGGCTTCTCCCCACTGTACTATTTTCATTTCAATTTCCGCGTAACTCATTTCAAACTCCTTTAGATTGACGATATTGTTTGACTGCATTGCGCAGTCCTGCTTGAGTTGTAGCTTTCTCATCGAGTGCCATCGCTTGTGCCTGATCTAGTGTGTTCTGCATCAGAATGCGATGACAAATTACGGGTGCCCCTTGCCCTTGTCGGCGCACTCGGGCATTGAACTGCTCGTACAAGTCCAGCGACCAGTTGAGGCCATACCACACAAGGATGTGACCGTTCTTCTGTAAGCCGTCGATGCCGTGACCCATGCTTGCAGGGTGGCCGATCATCAGCGAACAGTCGCCCGTCTTCCATCGGTGCATTGCGTTAGTTAAAGACGATTCACTCTTACATTCGGTTAGGTTAATCGGGCGCAGCGCTTTAAACCGTTCCATGATGCGCTCGGCGTCACTGCGGTAAGCGTAGGCGCACAGGATTGGCGAGCCTTGGGCCTCGTCAATGATGTCCTCCAGCGCGTTCAGCTTCATGTCATGCACTGGTTCCCACAACGGCATCCCGGCAATTGGGTACATTGCGCCATTGGAGAATTGAAGACATTTATTAGTCAAGGCCGCTTGGTTGAAGGCTTCGACCTCCTTACCACTATCAAGCACGAGGAAGAATTCTTTCTCCAGCCTATCGTATTTAGCCCGCAGATCATCGGGCATTTCGATCTCTACGTTATTCACAATTAAATCAGGCAACGGATTATAGTCCTCGGCACTCATCTCCAAAGTGATGTCACCAATCAGCTTTTTAATAGTGTCCTCGGTGTCCTCGTACGGCACTTCCTTGTAAGGTCCGACCTTTTTGTAAAACCGGGTCTTAAATTGCGTCTTGCTGGTGCCCAATCGCTCACCCTTGTCCACCACAAGAAACTGACCGTGCAGGTCTTTGTAGCCGTTGCTGGCAGGGGTGCCGGTCAATCCCGTGGTCCAATCGAACTGATCAGCGATTTTGCGAAACGCCTTTACCCGGTTTGTGGCACTGTTTTTCATCTTGCTGATTTCGTCCCAGATGATTCCATTGAAAGGCATCGGCTTGCCCTTCTTCACAAAGTACGTCTGCAAGGTTTCAGCAAGCCACCCAAGGTTCTCGTAGTTGATCATGTACACGTCAGCGGGGCGCAGCAAAGCGCGGGTGCGCTGGTCCTTGGTGCCCGCCACCATACTGAACCGCAGGTGCTTGGTGTGCTCCCACTTCGCAGCCTCCTGCCGCCACACCAGCCGAATGACCCGGATGGGAGCCACAATAATCACACCGCGAAGGAAGCCGGTCTTGATCAGATGCGCGAGGCTGGTCAGTGTGATCACGGTCTTACCTAGACCCATGTCCAGCCACAGCATCGAGTGATGGTGCGTGGACTGGAAGTTAACCGCCTTTTTTTGGTAGTCGTGGAGTAAGTCAGGTGTCAGCATCCCATCACCATCATATCTACCATCGCCTTACCGTCTTCTACGTTGTCCACCACGAAAACCGACACTTTGCACTGACGCAACCTATGATGCTCGCGCTCCTGCGCTTCAGTGGGCTTTTGACCCCCGCGCTTGAACTCGCAAAACCACATACGACCATCGGGCCGAATGAACAAACGATCAGGGACCGCAGCACGAGCGGGACTGGTGAACTTGTAAACTAGTACGTTTTTGGTCTTAGCATAATCGCAGACCTTGGCTTCGATTTGTTTCTCAAGCATCACGAAATCCGGTATCAAGTTGATGTTTAAGATCATCATCGCGTTCTTGCAACACTTCGGCTAACTTTTGCATGTAATGCGCACCTTTGCGGATCTCTTGAACGTTTTCGTCTTTAGTTCCCATGCGCATTAGATACTTAAGCGCACCGCCACGATAAAACCCAATACGTTGCTCAATGGACCATGTGTCAACTACATCCCAAGGTTCAACTCCCATGTTCTTGTAATGGTCACCGCCGATTTGAATGTCCCGTGCTTTCATGCTAACCCCAAACAAAGTTTTTCGATTTCGCGAACGTAGTAATCAAAATCTACAGGTAACTTGCCCGCGTCTTTAATGTCATTACATGGCTGAACATTCCACCCACTCTCGACACCAATTTTTCGCCACTCGGTTTTACCTTTCAAGGGTGGCATGTACTTGAACAGGCGTCCGCCGTTTTCAGCGATGTAATATCTCGTGATGTTCTGCAACTGCTGCGGGGCTTGCCCGTCCCACTCGATTGCCAGATAACTGCTGCGCGGCACCTTGGTGCGAAGCATGAAGTCCATGATATCGGGCCACTGCTGCACAGTCTCACGGATCGGCGCACCCTCGACCAGCACCTTCTCGGCGACCTTGGCAATCACAAGACCCCCGGCGTTCTGGTGCCAGCCCATCTTCCACTCATAGGCACCCTTGCGCTTGACAGTCGGGTCACCGGGTTTCGCAAACGCAGGATCGAACACACCAATGTAGTTGTTCACATCGCGGATCATCATGGCCTTGTAGATGGCTTCTTCAAGGTTCAAGCCAGTGCGCTCCTGCCACGCCATTCGGGCCAGATCGACCAACACCTTCATGTTCCGGGGCACCCGCACGGTCAGACCGTCCGTGTTCACTTGAATGAGTTGCAGCCCGGGGATCGTCATCAACCCTTCGGCCAGCAGGCACAGCAGCAGTTGACCGTTGAGCGTGATGGTCATGGTGTACAGCGGGTCGTAGAACACGCTGAACTGGTTGTTGGAGTCGCCGTACACCCCATTGAGTGCCAGCTTCAGCATCGCGGATTCTGCGGACTTCTTGGGGTACTGCTTGCGCTGCTCGAACAGGTGCTTGTAGATGCTGACAAACTCTTTGCCAAGATGGGCCGGGTGGAACCCGTTGACGATGGCAAGGTTCGGGTAGTACGAGGTGACATCGAGGTCCACGATGACATGTTCATCATCGGACTCAATGACCTCCGATTCGACGGAGCCATGGATGCCGCCGAGGCCAAAGACAAAAGTGAACCCGTTGACCGTGGCCGTCAGGTCAGTGAAGACGCCTTTGGTTTCTGTGATTGATTGCGCCTTGAGCCAGTCCAGCACTCGATTAAATTCGGGCTGCTCAAAGCTGATCCACGGCAGGATGGCATCCTTGAGGTGGATCACTGGACGCTTGGTCTGCCGAGGTGTGCGACCCTTGGGGCCGAAGTCGTAGCAGGCCACACCGGCTTCTTCTAGCTTCATGACGAAGTAGTCTTTGCCGATCTTGGTGTCGTTGTGGTTCATGAAGTCCCGGGCGTACTTGCGCGTCAGTTCTTCACGGAAGTGGATCATGTCGATGCTCTTGTGATAGAACGCCTTGGTCTGCACCACGTCATGCTGGTTGTACTGCTTGAGCACTTTAATCTGCTCACGAGTTAGGCTGGTGCCCACCTTGAACGGTAAGTCCTCAATGGTGTCGGATCGCATATTAAACTCCAACACCTTGAGACTAGTGGCGCGTGCCTTGTTGTCAAAGTGGTGAATCTTAAACAAATCAATTTGAGGAACAAATTGATCAGACGGTTTAACAAGATGCATCCACTTGCTACCGTCTTCATCCTGCGACCCGATGATTGATTGCGCCTTTTGATACAACGTATCGGCGTCACTGTGACCCATGCGGATCAGGGTGTGCAGGACGGGGTAGTCAAACCCTAAATTATTAAAGCCGACCATGCGAGCATTGGTCTGTTTAAGGTAAGTCAAAAACTCAACAATCTCGCGGGAGTCGTTACGCCAGTCGCTGATCTCAAACATCCAGCGCAGCGGGGCGTCCGCATGTTCCACTGCCAGCGTGAACACGTTTGGATAGGTTTCGATGTCGAAGACATAGTCGTTACTCATTACATTTACTCGCAAACAGGGGGCCGAAGCCCCCGGTTGATCACTGACCCATCATGAACGGTGGCAGACCCATAGCCGCAGCCGGAGCAGCGGTAGAACCAAACATGCCAGCGGGGGCACCAGCTACGGCACCGAACAGGTTCGATGCATCCACTGCACCCTCACCGAACGGTGTGTCGTCAGCAAAGAATTGCACAGCAATTAGATCGCAACGGATGCCACGACCGTGTTTGTTTTCTTGAAGCCACGGCTTGACGGCAGCGTTCACCCGGCAACCGCCGTACATCTTGCGGGCCAGTTGTTGATATGCCATCGTGTTACCAGCGTCCACAGGCTTACCGTCAGCTTGGATCATCTGTGGCTGCGAGTCACGACCGGCTGTAATGAAAGTATGACCAGCATACCCATCGTAAGGTTGAAAGGTCTTCTTGTTGACCTTCTCTTCACCACGACCGAAGCAGCGCAGCTTACGATCATTCTGAATCATGCCCATAACGGTCTGAGCGTGTTCCTTCCACTTCTCCAACGCCATAGCGCCATATTTCTGCATGAATTGCTGAAAGCCTTGATGATCTTGCGGCATGATGAACTCGCAGTTATACGACACGCGCTCTTTACCCGTTTGTTCGTTGACTTGTCGCTGTGGTTCAGCAAGATGAGGAAAGGACAGACGAACATTGCTCAGAAAAATAATATCGGACATTACATTTACTCCAGTTAAAAATAAAGGTGACGGGTGTGGGATTGATTACCCACCTGTGAGCATTTCTACATAATTGGTCATTTCGCAGTTTCGTGTACCCCATCATAAGATGTGTGAGTCGTCACCGTACACCACGCTTTAAGCGTCGCCCGCACTGGCTGTAATCCTGTTACTTTTTCCAATTAAGTAGCTCACCGTATGGTTGCCGTCCAAGTGCTCTTGGCAGACCCATCGTTAAGTTAAGAAAGCCACGAGGGCAGGGATTCGGCAGCAGGTGCTGCCTCGACTGCGTTAAACATCGGCGCAGCGTTATTTATAACAGCGGGGCGATTGTCTGATTCCGGAACTACGGTCAACCTACCCGCCAACTTAACAACATACTCATTTTCCATCGTCTTGAGTTGGCGGTCTGACAGTTGCATCTTTGTTCCGTCACGCTTTTCCCATGTCAACTTCTCAGCCTTGGCGGGTGTGACGAGTTTGGTTTCGTAGACAGCAGACTTCGGGATGCCCATCTTGACCAGCTTCTCGGCCATCTCATCTTCCGACAGTAACCAAACACGAGAACCGCGACCATGAACTAATTTAATACCGGGAATGCTTTGACCTGCCTCCAAACGACGCAGCGCTTCCTTCTCTACACCCTCAAGCAGTTGGCGCATGAGCGGAGCAGCCTCCATGATTTGACGAATCTGTTGGTCGTCCATCGTGGTAGGGTCTTTATCTGCGCTTTGCTGTGCGACATCGAGGGGTTGCGTTACGGTTGGTTGAAACATGATTCCCACCTCCTTCATTACGTTACTGGCAAGGGCGGCGCATGAGCCTTTAGCCTTGCAGAATTTACATTGACTTTCACCCGGCACAAGTGGTGCATCTGGTGCGTCAGTTGCAGCAGCTTGTATGATGATTGCACCCGCACCTATGAGCATTTCGTACACATCCCGCTCACAGGAAGCAACAGCCTTCATTCCCTTAAGCGCTAGCTTTGGTTGAACGATGGTCATGATGATACGTTTAGCCGGGTAATCGGCGTTAATCGGCAGTTTGTAGCCAGCCAATACACCATACGCATATTGCTCAAGCTGCATGTTGCCTTCGGCGCTCACCACACCCATTCCGTCTTTGTAGTCGATCAACTCAATCCAATCAGGACCGATGATTTGACAGTCAACGGTACCCGACAGATCGCTGCGCCCGAGCAGATACTCGGGGTCAACGCGCTCTTCAGAGATCACCTTAAACATGCCGTTCATCGACCGTTCACGAATGTAATCAACGGCAACCTTAACCCGAGATGCCCGATCAGCATCAACCACAAAACTACCATCGTGGTCGACCATCTCAACACCTACCAGTGAAACAGGATCGACGAGTTCCGCTTTGATGCAGTGTTCTAACAGCATATGACTATGGGTTCCGTCTACGGCAGCAGGACCGCTCCGCTGATCGGGAAACTTCGCCTCTTCGCGAATGCTACCGGGGCACAATGCCCAACGGTGCCGTTTAGAGGGCGACAATTGAGCATGTGCAGTCATTACGCTACTTTCAATTGTTCAACACCGGCAAACAAAACACCATAGTGTTCAGGCTTCACATCGTTGATGTTTTGGTAACCTAAACCCGTCAAGACGTTTTGAATCTGCGCGCCTTTTTGTGGACCCATTGTTTTATATGCGCTCATGACGTAATCAATTAGACCTTTTCCGTCAGTGAAAGGCGCACCCGATGCTATCGGTGCCGCAGCAGGAGTGACAAAACTAGGCGGTAATGGCATAACTGGTGCAGGTGCAACAACTGGCGCAGGTACGGGCGCAGGTGCAGGTGCAACAACTGGTGCAGGTGCAGGTGCAACAACTGGTGCAGGTACATGTGCAACAACTGGTGCAGGTGCAACAGGGGTTTCGTTAGCAGATTGCAGTTGTGCAGTTAGAGCCTGAACGGCTTGTGTCAATGCTTCGATCTTAGCTTCGAGGGACATATAGTTTTTCCTTGGGGTTACTGATTACAGGTGGGTTAATGGTGACGCGATCTTCAATAAAGGCGTCGATGAGTTCACGTAAGATTTCGCTCGGTGTCCCGAACTTTCTTGCCTTCTCGTGAAATTTGGCTCGCGTAAGGTCTGCCACTCGGACAGTCAGATGCGATGCTTTGTTAGTGGATGTCATGGCAATCAAATTTTATGTGCTGATGGGTGTATTGTATCACGTTTGTAGCACAATGCAACCGACAAGCATGAAAATTTTCACATCATTCATCCGTGTTAATTTCAAACCATTCAGGATTGAGCGACAAAACATGCGCTTTACCGTCTTTGCTAACGATCTTGTCGATCGCGATTAAACCGGGATGACCCTGCATCATGATGGTATTGCGCTCCGTCTCCGCTTGATAATGCAGCGCAGTCGGAATCTTGCAAACGGAATACTTAGTTGAGAATTGATTGATTGCTTGAAGACCTGCGGCGTTTAATACGTATGTTTGCAGTTTCACGTTTTTCTCCAAGTGATGACGCTTGTAAGTGTATCACAAGCGTAGTACAATGCAACACATGGACGTAAGATTTCTTCAAGCTCTAAAAGAAAAACCCCGGGGTCTTGTGAACCCCGGGGCAACCCGTGAAGAGACTTTGGAGACGGAGATGGCAACCTTGATTACCAACGAGAATAGTATATGACAGCATTTCAGACAGTGCAATCTCACCCCGCGTCTGTCGACGCTTACATTCGGCATGGTTGGTCACTTGTCCCGATTCCTCCCAACACTAAGGGGCCACGTACTCCGGGTTGGAACCTTCGAGAAAATGCGCTTCAATCGCAAGCCGATTTATCGTCGGGATTTGGTATCGGATTGGCGCACGCTTACAGCGGCACAATGGCACTTGATATTGATAACTGGATTATTGCCGCCAGTCTGCTAGACCAGCACGGAATTGATTTGCAATCGTTATATAACGCACCCGACGCTGTTGTTATCAACTCCGGCAAGCCGGGACACGGTAAATTACTGTACGCAATGCCTTTCGGTGCAGCATTGCCGTCAAAAAAGATCATCCACAGCGGCATCACGATTTACGAACTACGGTGTGCCACTGCGGGTGGATTAACGGTGCAGGATGTTTTACCTCCGTCAATTCATCCCGAAACACGTCAACCCTATCATTGGGCAGGCAGCGGGCATTGGACTCGTTTACCAATCATTCCACAGGCGCTGCTTGATCTATGGAATGCGATGTTGTCGCAAGACAAAGAGCGCACGATCAGTACAGAGGGTGCAGTGGATGCGTCGTGGGACGAAATTCGTTCTGCCTTGGAGCACATCAGCCCCGACGTTAGCCGTGACGAGTGGATCAACGTCGGAATGGCTTTACATTGGGCGGGCACTCAGACAGACCAGCTTGATCAAGCATTGCAGTTGTGGGATGAGTGGTCAATGCCTTCCGCTAAGTACCCCGCTCGGGGCGGCATCTTCAGTCAGTGGAACAGTTTTAAAACCGATAAAGCGTCTGCGGTCAAAATCGGAACGCTATTTCATATTGCCAAGCAGCACGGGTGGCAACGGCCCCTGCCCGATGCGTCCGAGTTGTTCAGCAAGATCGAGATGCCAGTTATGGAACCGTTGGACGTGGTGGACGGCCTGCGTCCTAAGCCGCCCGAGATGGACCTGACGATCTGGCCCGGTATCCTACGCCAGCGGTCACAGGAAATATCAGAAAGCGTGGGTTGTGACCCTTTGGTCCCTTTGTTCGCTGGATTGGCTGCTGTTTGCGGAGTCGTTGACGCCCGCATCCGGCTTGAACTTATGCCCGGATTCCGTGTGCCGCCTGTGCTTTGGCTCATGACTCTTGGTGATCCAGCGGACAAGAAGTCCCCCGGTTCCCGACCGATGTTGTCACCATTAAAAAACATCGAAGCGGAGGATCGACCCCGATACAGTAAAGAATTGTTAGACTGGGAAGGTAAAGAAGCGGCATACGCCAGTGCCAAGAAAGCCTTTCTCGAATTCTCAGCCAGCCCCGAGGCAATGTTAGGCGCGGATCAAGCCCCGCAAGTACCCGAGATGCCCCCGCAGCCCGTGCCGCTTAAGATCACGGTGTCCGATATCACGAGTCAGAAGCTGGTACGCCAAGCAGCCGACCGTCCCCGTGGCATGTTGTGCCACCTCGACGAGATGAACTCGTGGGTGCGCAAGTTGACCGACAAGACTAGCGGCGAGGATCGCTCGGCATGGGTTGTCAGTTATGAATCGGAGCATTACGAAATGGACCGAGTAGGCGCTGGCTCGATCTATTGCGAAAATTTGGCGGTTTCGATTTATGGAAATATCCAACCCACCGTGTTCAGACAAAACTTAGCAGCCCTTGCAGCAGATGGACTATTGCAACGATTCATTCCCGCAGTTTTGCGCGGAAGTAAAACGAAATTAGGTCACCCAATCCCCGAGTTCATGACGAGTGCGGCAGCATGGGAAAATACTCTGCGCTTGACCTACGCGCTGCCGCCTCAAACGTATCATTTATCTACTGAAGCGTTCACCACGTTTCGTGAGTTTCAATCATGGTATGAAGCAGCAAAACAAGACGAGCGTGTACTCGATAGTGGCACCGAGTACATGACGGCATTCGGTAAGCTGGAGGGCCTAGCTGGTCGTTTGATCCTGTTGTTCCACATCATCGAGTCCCCATTCGCCCCACAAGTGCAGGCCGATGTTGTCCACAGGGTCATAAGTTTAATTCGTGGCTATGTGATCCCGGCGTATCGTTATTCACTAGGCGAAGTGGGTGGCGCAATCACCAACGACTTCGATCAATGGGTTATTGATTACATTATTCAAATTAGCTCAGACGTTCAAACAATCGACTTGCGCACTTTGAAAAAATCGGCAAGGCGTCCGCTAGAAGGCAAGACCGATTGGCAGAAGGACCAAGCGGTCATGGACGCGATGTTAGTGCTGGAGCAAGCGGGATGGGTGGTGCAGGTTGAGAGTGAACTACACAAGAAAAAGGTCACATGGGCGATCAATCCCGGCTTGTCTGGCATGTTCAAAGACTACCGCGAGAAAGTCATTAAGGCAAAGCAGAGACATGCTGATTACATTTACCGACATGCGTACGAGAAAGGGTACGAGCGAAAGCTGGTAAAGGGGTACGATCCTGCCGAAATGGATGACGAGTAAACAAAAAGCCCGGAATTACCGGGCTTTTACTTATGATCAACCTTTTCCTATCGGATTTTTTGACATGAAAAGGTTTAAAAGTGCTTCTTCCCCCCGTCATACGGTTTAGCTAGTTCTGCCTCTAATAGTGCATCGCTCAGGTTCCGCCCGTCTGGCAGCGTAATCTCGGCGAGGTAGTAACCCCACTTGCTAGTTTTTTCCGTCTTAACCAAAACCGTTTTATTCAGAACTGCCCACGTTACACAATCACGCGCTTGCGCATACCCATCTTGCCCACGCTCTGGCGTATCAATGCGAGCCAGTCTAAGGCGCTGGCGAATGTTTGTTTTAAAACCCACATCAATCACTGCGTCAACTGAGTCACCGTCGACAACGTGCTCAATTTTTGCCTTGTATTCGTACATGTTCAATTTTCCCCCGTGGCCTTATTCACTGCATCTCGCGCTTTGGCGATGAGCATGGCGGCGTTTGCCTCGTCTGGACCGTCGAAAATGCCTCTTAGCAGTCCCTGCAGTGCTGCCAGTAGATCAGGTGCTGCGGCGATTAGGCGGGCGTCTTCGTCAACATTATTTGTCATCGCTCCTGCGGTTCTAACTGCTTGTGCCACTACAGTTGCTTCAACACCCTCACCGGCCCATACATTCCTGTACGGTTCGTCTGTATGTGCGTCGTAACTCCCTAGATTGCCGATGCGCCACGGTCCCGGCGTGTGTTTGTTCATTCTTTTTCCCCTGTTGCTTTTGCGATGACGGCTCTGGCGAATTCAGTCACTTCGTCTGGCGATATATACATGGCACGGCATTCTTGCCTATCGCCGTGAGAGATGTTGTGTCCTGTTACGTGCTCCCACTCATCTGCTATCTCCTCATCAGTTAGCTGCTTGCGCTGTGGTTGGGCGGTGTAAAGTGGTTCGATTATGTAGCCGCTAGTTCGTTTGCAGGAAATGTAATACCCGTCATCTGAAATAGACCACGGCTTGTTCTTTGTCTCCTTGAATCGCCACGCCACCGGCTCCTGCTCCGGCTGTGCCAGCCTCTCGCGCAAGGCTTCGACCGCTTCCAACCCTCGAAGCCATGTGCCCCACGACACAGCCACATGTAGCGCATCGAGCGCCTGCTCTAATAGTTCTCGGTCAGTCATCTCTCCCCTTTCTTGTTTAGTCTCTCACTAACTATCTCGGCACACTGCTCAACGAACAGACTAGCGTTGTCCCATGCTTCCTCTGGTGTTTTGAATTTGAACCCGGCATCGGTAGCGACTCCACCGCCGTAGACTGTGCCTATCCAATAGGTTTGCAGTTTGCCGTTTTCGACAACCTGAAATCGCTCGGTGTTGATGTCGCTTTGCAGTGCCATTGCATACGCGGAAATTCGGTCAGTCATATTGCCCCTCACATTCGCATGGACTGCATTCGCACATCGTGCACCAGCCCTGTTTAACTAAAACCTGCTTTAGGTGGAAATGGCACTCTGGAGAGTCGTTATCCAGCGCCATGAATGCGGCTTGAACAAGATCTTCGTACTGTTTAACATGCCTTTCCCACGCTTTATTTGAACTCGCCTCTTTGGCTTTCAGTAGGTCAATTTCGTCCTGCTTTTCTTTCAGGATGCGCTCGAAAATTTTGTCAATCATTTTTCACTCCCTTGCTCTGATGGCTGCTAAAAAATCTTGCCCGTCGAATTTTTTTTCAATGTCATCGCGCATTTTCTTACGAGCCTCACGCTCGGCAGCTGCGACTAGGGCGGCGAAGCGTTTAAGGCATCCCAAAGCCGCATTACATGTGCAGTCTCGTATGCCAGCCTCCCGCGCCATGCGGATAATGTCATCTCTGGTCATTGCTTCTTCCCCATTGCTTTGTCAATCGCAGCTTCAAACTCAAATCCGATATAGCCAGTACCAAAGGCTGCAAAACCACTAATTGTTTCTTTGTCATATTTCGACGGGTTCCACGAAAAACTAGCGTTGTTATCCCTTAACCATCTATAACGATCTGCGTCTTTTTTATCGGCTTCTGCAACGAGGGCGGCGAAACGTCCAATGCCTTCCGTGGTGCAATCCCAATATTGGTCTGAGAGGTTAACGAATCCAGCTTCCCGCGCCATACGGATAATGTCATCTCTGGTCATTGCTTCTCGTCTCCACGTAATCGGATTTTTCGGTTTGGATTAATTCTGCACTACTTGCCGACCCCGTTTGCGCGGAGTTGGTTGTTCAACTGGCGGTAAAAACGATTCATGAAGAGCGGGAGCCAGTGCCTCGATCATACCTAGCACGTCGAGTAAGCGAAACGCCACGGCACTCGGTTCACGTTGACCTTTGCACCACTTGCGAAGAGTGAACACGGGAACTCCGAAGTAGTCTGCAGCGCGTGCCTCATTAAGGTTCAGTCTGTGCATTGTCTCAAGCAGTCGCGCAGCGAAGCTATTTGAAACGGGGTTTTGTGCGTTATTCATAAGTCTAGAAAATCGGAAATTATTGGGAGGATTATTAGCCCGAGCAGGGCAATGCATGCGGCAGCTATCATTTTTCATCAATCCTTCGCAGTGCTTGGCGCAGTAGCGCGCCGCCTTCGCATGGTTCTTCGAGTGCTGCAAGCGCCGCTGTTTTAAGTGCCTCGAATTGTTTTGCTGCGTCTAGCAACTCCTCGGGGGAAAAGAGCCCACCGCCAATGTGAACGCTTTCATGGTTGCGTGCCGCGTGCTTCATGTTTGCAATAAGTGTTTTCATGTCTTTTTCCTTTGGTTAGTTTCAAATTGTTCCCGATGGTCTGCGCTGTTATGGGTAGCAATAAAGTCTTCCTCGTCAATAGTTGGATCGCACCAGCAACTCGGCAGGAGGACATGCTCGTATAGGTCATCAATAGGTACTATGTGTTGTACAAGGTAGCCCATATCAGATACAAAACTTTCTACTTTCCAAGTCATATCTTTTTACTGCGTCTCTCGCTTTTCGCCACGCTCTATAGCATCGAAAATTTGCTGCTTGTCGTGATCGGATGCGATCGATGGATAGAAGTGCCGATCCGACAATCGGTCGAAGCACGCATTGAAAAATTCTCTGTAATCGTCCGCCGTGTATCGCAAAACGTCCACCTGATCGAGTAGTGATTCTCGCTCGGCTTCAAGTTTCGCGATTCGCGCGAATAATTCCGCAGCCATTGTGAAACCTTCGGAATATGCGATTCGCTCGGCTTCATCGGCTTTCAGTTTAAGCAGGTCAATCATAGTCAAACCTTCGATAATTTAAACAAGGGTTATATTCAATACGCGGTAACCGTCGCGGGTTCAAATTTTGAGTACCCGCTCGATTTGCCGTAGGTTTTTAAGTGTTGCTCGGGGGTAATGTAAATTGGATCTATGTTGCCGGTCCACCGTGGCGCATTGGCTTTTATGTATTTTTCGGCTTGCTCTTGCGTGATGTCGGATTGTTCTCTTGCGATGCCCCACCCAGTACCGGATGTTTTAGTCGGTGCATAGTTGCCCGAGAAGTCGACGAAAAAGTTCCAATGTCCACCAAAAGAAACGACCCGTTTCCCGTCGGTATAGAAGCCGTGCCGCTTGTCATTGCTTAAATAAACGTCGTACCCGAAGGAACGGATCTTTTCTGCTATTTGATTGATAAGCTGGGTCTTCATAATTAAGCCTTTACGGGTTACAGAGAAAAAAGAACAAAACGAGTGCCGTTGCTAGTGTTCTGATAATTTAAACAATGGTTACCTTCAATACGCGGTAGCCCGCGCGGATCAAGCTGTCAAGTTCGTACTGCCCGCGCCATGCTTCACACTCGGTCGATCCACTGCCCGTCGGGTTATCGACTTCCCACGTGATGCTGATTAATTGAAGAGGACTTCTGATAATCCCCGCGACGCGAAAAACATTATTTACGGGTTCGATGGTATGAAGGTCCGATCCTTCGACGGGCAGATATCGGTTCATGGCTTCACCCTTGCAATAGTGGGCGGAAGCGCTACATCGCCGGTTTTCTCGCAATACCGCATGCATTCTTCGGCCGTTAAAAACCGCATTACAGAAAGGTGCCCCCGAGGATTGTATGCCGTCCACAAAGTAGCGTGATACAACACCGGCATACCGGCTTTTTCTTGATGCCAACTTGACATAATTAATCCTTTACGGGTTACAGAGAAAAAAGAACAAAAAAGAAAAAGTACAAAACAAGCGCCGTTGCTAGTGTTCCGATAATTTGAGTGATAACGGGTGGCCCGGGTTCCGTGTTCGATTCGCGCCACCCTTGCGAGTGTTTATTCATAGTGTTGGTTCCTTTACTTTTCAGGTGGCCAGCTTTTTAATTCGTCACTTGCCCACCATAACGCGGCGTCGGGCGTTTTAAATACGGGTGAACCTGACATGGGGAACCATTGTTTTAATGTTTCCACCCATATATTTGCGACCCACCCTTCAAGCGGGATTTTCGAGGCGCTTATCTTTGGTATCGGCATAATGGTTCCTTTACTGATTAATCAGAGCACGGCAGATAGCGTCCGCTTCAGTGGCATCAATTGCGGTTTTGAAGCATTCGAGATATTGCTCGAATTGAGGATGATCGGGGCAAAGTCGGACACCCCCGTTCTTTTTGGTAGATTGGACAATTAATCCAGCGACGGGATGAACGCATGCTGAATATCGACCAGAGGTGTGGATAGTTTGGGTTTTCATAGTGTTGGGTCCTTTAATGTCACTTTTACGTTTTGTGCTGCCATGTGAAGAAGTATATCCCACTGGGTTCAAATGTCAAGGGTTATTTTAACCCATTGGGAAAAATCCCTAGTTTGTAAGCAAAAACGGCTGCGTCCCGTTCTTCTCGGGTTGCAAAGTAGCCAATGTGTATCAGCCCGCCAGTGGTGCGCACGCGGGCGCGGTATCGAGTGGGTGCAGGCACTCGCTTCACCCATTCGCCAGTTTGTAAAAAGTGTTTTAGTCGGGACGCTGCAACGGTGCGCCCGTCATAGCTAACCCGATCTCCGCATGCAGTCACATATTCGCGCACGGCGTCTCCGGCTTCGTTCGATGTGCGCCAGTGTTCAACATAAACCAACACACCGTCGCGCAATTCATAACCCGCGCCAATTTTTGACCAAACTACGCCGGTTTTCTGTTTGCGCGGGCGTCCTAATTTCTGATCATTTATCGCAACCGGGTCTTTACGTTTCCCTTGTCGTACTTCCAAAAGCCATTCGAGTTTGTCCGTATCCATACGCTCAATTTCGGACATATCCATCGCGGGGAATGCGTCGTAAACGGCATCTTCAATTGCTTGTCGGTTTCTCATTGTTTCTTCTTTCTTCAGTGTGTCTGTGTTCCCGCAGTTTAACAGAACGGTGACAACAAGCCTAGAAGATAAGGGCATGCGATTAAAAGATTCTCGGATTAAAAGACTGTTTAAAAATCGTATTGAGTCAAGGGTTCGCGCGCGCGGGAAAGGCTTTTATGTCGCTGTCTCCCGTTTCATTGGGAACATGAGCACGTTTGACCCAAAAGCACGGGAACAATGGGTGACTATTAACCCATTGTGTCTAGTCCACTGGGTTCCAATGACCCATTGAACCCAGATACTCAAAATCTAATCAAACCCATTGGTTCTACTGTTTATCGCCTACCCATCGGGTTTTTGACTCACTGGGTTTTGTGATTCTTGGGGTTGATGGGGGTGGGGTAGGGCCCGCTGGGTCGCTGGTTCGGCTACGTAAGCACCACGAGAATTCTGAAAATTTTTTCAAAAGTAAAAACCCAGTGGGGTCATGTAATCAATCAATCCTTGTATTCCACAAATTTAACAACCGTGCTAACATCGACAGCACTATGGAGCAAGGAAACTCTCAGCCTGTAGGCACGGTTGTCGCCAGTGATCAATCTCTTCCAAACTGGCTGTCGTGCCCAGACCCCAAACCCCCAAGGCTCCCTGCGGAGTCCAAAGCCCTTCGCCATGTCGAATATGAGCAAATATTCGAGCGGGTAATTGAAGACGTTTACCGGGGCCGATCCCTGCAATCCCTCATCGAAGACGACCATCGACTTGTGTCGTACGAGGATTTTTTGCGCTGGATTAAACGTGACCCGATTCGCCATGAACGGTTCAAAGAAGCGCAGGAGATGCGCACTGAGTTCTTGGCCGGGGAGATCCTTGAGATTGCTGATGGGATAGGCGCGATTGATCCAACATCGAATGACACAGTTAACCGAGACAAGTTGCGCATTGATACGCGAAAGTGGCTTATGGGCGCACACAATCGTAAGCGGTACGGGGAAACTAGGCAGATTGAAGTGGGTGGAACAATCTCGATTACCGAGGCTCTTGCGCAGGCGCAGGCTAGGGTGATTGAAGCTGAAGTGGTGGATGTGACCCCGAGATTGACGGACGAGGGAGAGTGACTTGCAGAAAATGAGATACAGTCCCGAGGAGGAGCAACTGCTGATGTCACAGTTGTGGTCACCTGCGATCAAGGACGATCCTGAAGCGTTCGTGTTGTTTGCGTTTCCGTGGGGGCAGAAGAACACCCCACTTGAGCATTTCAAAGCCCCTAGATCATGGCAGCGTAGGACGCTGCGGCGCATCCGAGACTTCATCAAGGAGAATCGGGGTAAGTTGACCGAGGGTGACCTGATTGAAGCGCTGCGCAGGGCTGTTTCGTCTGGTCGAGGGGTTGGTAAGTCCGCACTGGTTAGTTGGCTGATCCTGTGGATGCTGACTACTCGGATAGGTAGTTCTGTCATCGTATCGGCCAACAGTGAGAACCAGTTGCGGAAAGTGACGTGGGGTGAGTTGACTAAATGGGTGACAATGGCGATCAATGCTCACTGGTGGGAACCCACGGCTACAAGCCTGAACCCGGCCAACTGGTTGACCGAACTGGTCGAGCGTGACCTTAAGAAAGGTACTCGATATTGGGGTGCCGAGGGGAAGCTGTGGAGTGAAGAAAACCCAGATGCTTATGCTGGTGTCCATAATATGGACGGCATGATGGTGATCTTCGACGAGGCCAGCGGTATCCCCGATGGTATTTGGTCAGTTGCAGCGGGCTTCTTTACTGAAAACATTCTCGATAGGTATTGGTTTGCGTTTTCCAACGGACGACGGAACACAGGCTATTTTTATGAAGCTGTGGACGGTAATAAACGCGATTTTTGGGAATCTGAAAAAATTGACGCCAGAACCGTTGAAGGTACTGATAAGTCGATTTACGAGCAGATCATTGCGGAGTACGGTGAAGACTCGGACGAAGCTCGGGTTGAAGTTTATGGGGATTTCCCCAAGAGCGGACAAGACCAGTTTATCAGTCCTCACATCGTCGATGACGCCATGAAGCGTCCGCAGTACAAGGACATGACTGCGCCTGTGATTGTGGGGGTTGACCCCGCTCGGGGCGGCATGGACAGCACAGTAATTGCTGTGCGTCGAGGGCGTGACATTGTTGCCATTAAACGGTTTCGTGGTGACGATACCATGACTACAGTCGGACACGTTATTGATGCCATTGAAGAGTATCGACCAGCTTTGACCGTGATTGATGAAGGCGGGCTTGGGTATGGCATCCTTGACAGACTAACCGAGCAGAAGTATAAAGTTCGCGGGGTGAACTTTGGTTGGAAAGCCAAGAACCCTGTGATGTGGGGCAATAAACGCGCTGAGATTTGGGGAGCCCTGCGTGATTGGCTTAAGTCGGCTAGTTTGCCGCAGGATAGACTTTTAAAAGCGGATTTGGTCGGTCCAATGAAGAAGCCCAACTCGGCGGGAACTATCTTCTTGGAAGGTAAAAAGGAAATGAAGGCGCGCGGGTTAGCTTCACCAGATGCCGCTGACGCAATTGCCGTAACTTTTGCTTTTCCTGTTGCGCATCGCGAGTACAATGAGCGAACGAATCAACGGCGTAATGCGCAGAATGGAGCCGTTTCAACATCTTGGATGGGTGCTTGATGGCAACGAAGAAAAATAGGAGCAAATAATGCCACTTGTCAAAAGTCCCTCGAAAGAAGCATTCAGAAAAAACGTGGCGGCTGAGGCTAAAACAAAGCCCATTAAGCAAGCAGTTGCCATTGCGTACAGCGTCAAGCGCGAGGCCGCTAAAAAATCCCCGATGAAAAGTAAAAAATGAGACTTCAAGCCACACAAGACTGCCTTATTGTTCGTCCTGATATGGAGAAACATGACCTTTTTGTTCTTTTGCGACAAAAGCAAACTGGTACTGGTGTAGTTGTCTCTGCTGGTCCTGCCGCCAAGGATGTAAAAGTGGGCAATCGTGTGCTATTTGGAGATTCTATCGGTCAGGACTTACAATGGGAAGGCGAAGACCTTCTCGTAATGCGAGAGGCGCACACCCTCGGAGTATTTGACGCATGAAAGACACTATCGGAATCGTAGCCGCATCAAATGTGGCAAAAAACGGACCGCATCCGTCAAAAGGCGGCTCTGAAGACATTCTTACCGTCGCCCGCTCACGTATGACGATGGCGATTTCAGCGTTTTCTGAAACGCGGGAAAGTGAACTTGACGATCTGCGGTTCTACGCAGGCTCTCCTGATAATCAGTGGCAGTGGCCCGCTGATGTGCTTCAAACTCGTGGTGCGGTTCAGGGTCAGACTATTAACGCTCGTCCTTGCTTGACCATTAACAAATTACCACAGCACGTCAAGCAGATCACCAATGAACAGCGCATGAATCGTCCGGGAATTAAAGTAATTCCTGCGGATGATAAGTCAGATGTAGACATGGCTGAAGTCTACAACGGTGTAATTCGCCACATTGAATACATCTCTGACGCCGATGTTGCGTACGACACATCGTGCGAAAATCAAGTTGCTTACGGTGAAGGTTATATTCGTCTGTTGACCGAGTATTGCGACGAAGAAACCTTTGATCAAGATATTAAGATTGGACGCATTCGTAATAGTTTTTCGGTCTACATGGACCCTTTGATTCAAGACCCGACCGGTGCTGACGCCCGTTGGTGTTTTATCACAGAGGACATGACCAAAGTTGAATACGAGCGTCTATATCCCAACGCGGCTCCGATCAACACCCTTATGTCACTGGGTGTTGGCGATCAGTCTATAAGTCAGTGGATCAGTGAGAACACTGTTCGCATCGCTGAGTATTTTTACATCGAGTATGAAAAAGCAACACTGAACCTATACCCGGGAAATGTGACCGCTTTTAATGGCACTCCTGAAGATAAATCGTTGCGCGCCATGTTTGGCAAGCCGTTGCGTTCCCGCATGTCGGATCGTAAAAAGGTCAAATGGTGCAAGATTAATGGCTACGAGGTTCTTGAGGAACGTGATTGGGCAGGCTCGTATATTCCTGTGGTGCGGGTAGTCGGTAACGAATTTGAAGTCGACGGTCGAGTATATGTGAGCGGTCTGGTGCGAAATGCTAAAGACGCGCAACGTATGTACAACTACTGGGTGTCGCAAGAAGCTGAAATGCTGGCATTGGCACCCAAAGCTCCGTTTATCGGATACGGCGGGCAGTTTGAGGGCTATGAGCAACAGTGGAAGACTGCAAATA
>Ga0208005_1000090_pt1 | contig 38807 bp, 50 predicted proteins | sample DEB19_08_DNA_3_FD_184530 | JGI IMG/M metagenome (GOLD analysis project Ga0208005, IMG submission 184530) | Aqueous microbial communities from the Delaware River and Bay under freshwater to marine salinity gradient to study organic matter... | ecosystem: Environmental > Aquatic > Marine > Coastal... | reverse complement strand
CTTAAGTGTTGAGCTTGTCGCAGAAGCAGAAGTGGTCGCAAAATTGATACGCGAAGGAATGGAAGTAGTAGCAACTGTCCCGGCTACTTGGGCAGAAATATATGCCCCTGAATTGAACGTTGGAGATGCATCATTATCTGCGCCATTAAACTGAATAGCCCCAAGGTTATCTCCATCAGCTACCGCAGTAAGGGTTCCAACTGTTCCGCTTTTGCTCTTGTTAATAACAAAAGAACCACAGAATGTGGCGGTATTATTCCAGTTAAAAATCTGAGAAGAGCTGGTCGCCGCAGTCGTTCCGTTAACTTGAGAAGAAGGAGTTACTGCCGTTGTAAAAACCTTACTGGAAATAGCGGTTGTATGCCCCTGAACTAACTGCCCCGCATTATTAACAATAAAAGGAGTGGAGTCAGGGTTGGTGCTGTCCTCAATCTCTAGTGAGTTGCCCGTGCCAAGCTGTGTGACGCGCAGAGCAGCGTTAGTATTGTCGGTTACGTTGATTACTGTGCTGCCGCCGAAATAATTAGGCGCATCCCCTGCGGCATAGAATTGATACCGACTAGTGCCAGAAGCAGCAATATTCGAGTAAAAACCGTAATTATTCGTGGCCTGAGTAAAGGCCAGAAGCCCTCCTGCATAAAATCCATATTGATTCGTAATGGAGCCTGCCGTAACGGTAATTCCGGCCGTAGAAAAACTTGATGCTCCAGTAAGTCCAACAGGGGTGCTATAAGTCCGGTTATCGTAAAAACCACTTGTAGTTAGCCCCATGTCCCCAGTTGTATGAAACTTTGAGGCTTCAAGCCCGGCGCTTACAGTCATTAGCCCAGTGCTGTTCGCGATGGTCGCCGAAGCAGTGCCGTCTTTGGCTTTGATGTTCGTAACTTCCAGCGTCGTGATATCAATCGCAGGAATAGCGGAAGCATTTAGAAGCTGGAACTGAGTCCCGTCGTAGACCACCGTATACATGAGTCCGGAGACGATTTCTCCGCCCACCAAGGCCGCCCCATTGAACTGAACATCCTTAGCCCCCAAAGAGTCCACGTTAATAGTGGTGGCCCCGGTGTTCGTTCCGCCCGCCTTGAACGTGTATAGGTCGCCCTGGGCATAAGCCGTCATTGTTCGGCTTGCAGCCAGCGTAATCGTGTTGGTTCCTGCCGAGGTATTTACCCCGTCCGTGTCAGAGCGATACCGGCTAATAGCCGCCATAACTTCTCGGGCAGCATCATTAACGGTCGAAGGGGCCATGCCCTCCGGGAATCCATTTGGCGGAGAGGCATTATTGGAGGCGGCAGTGTTCGACCAAGTCTGAATGTCACTCATAGAATTTTCTCTGAAGCTGGATGGAGAGAGGCCCCTGCGACTGGTGGCCACGCAGATACTCAGCCGAGGCAAGCGCCGCAGCTTCCTTATACTGATTCGCCCACAATGCTGCTTCGTCCTCGGCCATCAGGTATCTGTTCGCCCAGAACATCGAGGCGGACAGGTAAACGTCGGGGAATTTGGTCAAAAGCCAATTTGTGGTGTTGGTATTGCTCAATGCCGACACGCCGGGGAAGTAGACTATTTCGTAGGCGTAAGAGTCGTCAGGCGCTACGTCAAACTCGAAAACATCCGACATTGCGAAGAAGGCAGGCTTGCCGGTGCCCGAGCGTTGATACTGCCTCAGTTGCTCATCTGAGACGTAGGTCAGGACAGCCGCAGGGTCCGCTGTCAGGGTAAAAGAGGTCAATTCTTGGAAGTCAGCCGGAAAGGCTAGGCTGTTCGTGCCGGCGGTCAGGCTTCCGGTCGTGCGGGTCTTGTTTCCCCGGACTCCGCCCATGTTCCCGGCAGTGCGCGGCAGGGGAGGGCGCTTGAACATCGATTCCGCCAACTGGATGAAGTTAGCGGTCTGGGCTGTCGTCAGGCTGGAGCGCGCAAGCCAGTCTGTTATGGCGCTTTGTAGGTCCGAATAAGTAGAGATTGCCATCTCGGCCCCCTTTTGGTAGGGCTAGATTATACCTTTTTTTTCCTCGCAGTAACTCGCATGTCCCTAGCGGCTATGTGGGTCTTAGGCTCCTCTACCGCAATCAGTTCAAATCCCAATTCCTCCAGAACGTCGGTTAGTTCAACCATGGACCAAGCCCATTTGTGGGTCATTTCCTCGCTTTCATAGTTTGGGTCTCCGTACATGGCCCACATAGTCATCCGGGCCTCGAATTGCTCTCCGCTCTGAACCCTGTCGAACATATATCCCAGAATCTTATCGAGACAGGGCATCTCCAAGACAATCTTCCCGCCAGGTTTCAGCACCCGCATCCAGTCTTTCAGGATTCCTTCGACCTTCCAACGGTGGAAATGCTCTAGGACATGGTAGGCATGGACCTCGTCTGCGTAGTCATCTTCAAACGGCAAGGGCTCGCTGATGTCAGCCTCGAAATCTGGCCTAATTCCCGACCAGTTGCTAGGAAGGTCCACATTGATGAACCCCGACATCAACTTGTGCCCGCAGCCTAAATTAAGCCTGACAAGACCTTGTTCCATTTTTCCCCCACTGTTTTAGGGCTGAATCTTTCCCGGACGTATGCCTGCGCTTCTGCAATGCGGTCTGTAACGTCCAGCGTCATGGCCATTTCCAAGCCTTGGGCGATGTTCCCGACCCAGATTCCGGGAATCTCCCGATAAGCTGGAAGTTCTCCGCAGACAGGGAACCTTCCCGCCCTGATGGCTGTCACGGCTCGGTTGGCGCTCTTGCACTGCCTGCGCCCCGTAGGAAGCAGCACAGCGCGACATCTGCCTAGCTCCCTTACTAGGGCGTCAGGGCTCCACATCTCGCACCACGGGGCTTCTATGTTCGTCAGAATGCGTAGCGGGTAACGGATGTCTTTATGTACGTTGTACAGGTCTGGCAGGTTGATTCTGTGCCCAAACCATAAAACCCCTTCACCCATGCCCGGCGGACTCTCGGGGTGTTCATAGGGGTCATCAATGACCACCGCATCCCTGCCTGTTTTGTCATGTATTAGTAGACGCATCGTCTCGCTATTACAGGTGACGACATCTGCTTTTTCGCAGGCTTCTAGGTAGTGCGGGCCTTTGTGTGGGTCGTCGAACCAGTCATCGCAGACATCAAAGACTACCTTTCGGTATTGATACCGCACGGCAGCATTCCAGCGCCAGTTGTGCTTCGAGCAGACAAGGATATCTGTCCCTTGCTTCCATCCGAACTTGGAAAGTTCCCTGAATGGGATGATGTTTCTTAGCCTTGTCGAGGCAATGGTTTCGTCGGTCTGTTGGAATGTGACGTTCACATAACCCCCAGCTTTTTTAGCACTCCCTCCGCATGAACAGACTTGCCCATCAGCTCGATCCATGAGCAGGAGGCGTTCATGGACTTAAATTCTTCCTGCCATTCCTCGGCGTAGTCGCATCCTCGGACCTCAGCAAAATGAGGGACGCCCTGGGTGAAATGCACTAGCTTTGCTGGCGCTTTCTCCTCGTATCCAACACAGAAGTTCCACTCTTGCGGGATGTCTCCGACGTTCTCGGCCCACTCGAAAGTGCTGGGTTTAGTGTTCTCGTCGTCGATGTATTCAGGGGTTAGTTTCTGGCAGAGGGCGTTATCAAAGACCATCAGAGAAGGCCATTCGAAACGCTGTTGGTGCTTTGCAACATAGACCTCGTGGTTACCGTCTACCAACCTCCCGAGTTCGTGAACATCTCCGAGGACCAGCATGTCGGAGTCCATGAATACGGAGATTCCTCGGTAATTACAGAGGAACGGGGGAAGGTATCGGGAGAAGGTGAAGTCTGTCAGCCCCCGCCTAGAGATGGGGAGCTGAGGAAGGACAAGGGGGATAATCTGAACGGGCTTAGAGGCTCGCCTGATTATCGACCACTGGAGGACGTTGTAGGAGACCGGAGAGCGCGGATCGATTCCGATGAAGATACGCATTTCCTCAACCTTTCAATGATGTCGTTTATATAGTTATCGTGCCGGTTCAAGAACTGGACACTCTTATACCAAGGGGTCTGTTCGTGCCAGTGGGGCGTAGAATGCACCGCAACAATGGCAGGAACCCCCAGCGCACCGGCGGCATGGTAAGCCGTTGTCGGCACGCAGACCACCGCATCCAGACAATCAATCAAGGCTATCGTGTCCTCATAGTTGTCTGTCTGGGTTCCCCACGGGAAGTCATGAATCGGGAAGCCCTCGGTGTCGCGCTCTTTATATTCCAAGCTGATGAAGTCCGCATCTACCGATTCAAAGATAGGCCGCCAGTCCTCAAGCTGGACATTCCGGCTGAACCATCCATGAGCCCCTGGCGTTCCTCCAGTCCATGCAATCCCTACCTTCGGGCGCTTCCCTAAACTCCTCAGCAGAGCCGCCCACTGGAACCGTTTAGCAGGGTGAGGGGTAAGGTAAGGGGTTCCCGGAAAGTCTTTAACAGAACGCCTGTAGAACCGCTGTAGTTCGCTCATCGAGCATTGATAGTCGGCCTCTACCTTCCACTCGATTTCCTTCTGGAACTGCCCTCCGTAGACCTCAATTCTGGGAAAGGCTGCTTTAAATACACTTTCCAGCTTGGGGTGACAGACAAGCTGTTTGACGTTGGCATTCTTCAGGGTCGTGCAGAAGGCAATCTGGTCGCCTAAGCCCTGTTCTGCATAAACCAGAAGCCTGCCTTTCTGTCCCTCCCAATCTGGGAGGCCATAGTTCTGTTTCTCTCGAAACGCCTGATGTCCCATTCCTCGGGCGTAAGCATCCCAGCCTTCTCCGTATCGCTGGGTATGCAGACAAGCAAAGCCAAGAGCCACATGGCCCTGCGGGTGCTCCTCCAAAGGAATTGCCTTGCGTGCATATTCCTCGGCCTCCTTAAATCGATAGTTCACCGCATGGGCAAACGCAATCGAACGCAGGACAGACGGATTGTCAGGCGCTAGCTCTTCTGCCCTCAGCATAGAATCTACTGGGGCCTTGTCAATCAGGGAGGCTTCGCACGTTCCTCGGACCAGCCAGCAACGCCAGTCATCAGGGGCTAGGGCTGTGAGTTTCTCGGCTACCGCTAGAGCAAGAGGGCTCTTCTCGGTATCAATAAGGATTTTCGACATGAGGAGCAATGCCTCAATGTCGTAGGGGTTCCGGGCCAACAGTTGCATAACCGTATGGCCGGAGAGTTGATAGTCCCCCCGGCCATAGGCTTTTTCCGCAACTTGTAGGTCTAGACTCGTCCCGTTCCCGTTCTCAGGTATCGCCATTCTGGGTCGTTCAAAAGTCGTTTAATACCGGGGGTGTGGTCTTTGTTAAAGACATCTACCCCGTAATCCTTTTTCCATTTCAGAATGACAGAGTTGGGGATTCTGGCGACATGCCACCACCCCTCCTTTATCCCTTTACGGGAATATTCGTTCAGGCCACCACCGCCCCCAACGTCATGCGTCTGGGTGCGTTTGTTGCCTTCCAGATAATCCGCAACGTCCTGTATCTCTTCGATGACCGTCTCTTTCGTCAGGTCATCGTAGTGATGAAATACAGAAGTACGGGTTAGCGGGTCGTAATCAAGAAGCCTTTTTGCCACGCTTTTGACATCCCTGGCCGTCAACTGGAACCATTTTAGACGCTTTATACGTCTTGGTGATTCCCTTTTTGCTGGCGGAGTTCCACTTAACCATCTTCTTCGCTTTTTCGTATGCCATGTTGGCCTCCAAAAGGGGCGGGGGACGAACCCCCGCCAAGGTTGAGGTCCTTACGACGTGGTAACCGCGTAGACCTTCGCAGAGGCGCTCGGGTTATCAGCCACGAGGGTGCACTCGGCCAGAATCATGGAACGGTCGGAGTCGCCGGTCTTGGCAAGCTCGACATTCTGAATCGGTCGCAGGTAAGCGACAGACCAGTACTCGAGGTCAAGAGCGTAGACCTGGTTGGCAGGCATGAAGCGGTCCGCAACAATCTGGTGCTGGCCGAAGTCAGACACATAGATGTCGGCAGAGCCGATGATGGTCGCAGGCCCGGTCTGCTGATTGTCACGATACTGGGTCGCAATACCCGCAAACGCCGAGGCAATCTGCTTATTGAACGAACCAGTGAAAATGACATTCGGCGAACCGCCATTGTCCCAGCACTGCTTAATCGCAGACTTCAGCATTGCTTCGCTGAAGGTCGCCGCAGTACCGGAAGTCGGGGCAGTACCCGGAGCGCCGGAGGTGATGGTGGTGGTGGTCGCAGCGGTGCCGTTCTTCACCTGATTAGTGAAGAGCCATGCAGCAACGCCAGCCATGACGCGCGCGGAGGCAGCAGCGCCAGCGGTCGCGGCCTGCGTCCCGAGGAACGTCGCTTCCATGTCGCGCTTCAGCTCACGACCGCGCTTGGCAATCTGGTAGCTGAGTTCGTCACGGCGGCCAGCGGTGTCAGAAGCACGCAGGGTGCCCGAGACACGCGGAACCTTGGTCAGAATCTGCGTATAGTTACCGAAGCGGCTGGTAGCCGTCGCGGTGTTCGTATTCGCATCGTCGCCTTCAACCTGCGCGTTGGTCGCAACAGCCGAATCAAGGCTGTCCGTCTGCCACTCGTGGAAGGTTGAGGTCGCCTTCTTACGGGTGACGTTGGACATAAAGGGGGTGTCCATTGGCGAGATATCATAGATGATATCTTCCAAGTCCTCGCGCATACCAACAGCGGCGTACCGCTGGAATGTGCCTGTCGGAACTGCCATTTCTCTGTCTCCTTACCCGATCATTCGGGAAATTAGTGCTGCTGCGTCTTTCATGTTTCCGCTCTTTGAGAGCTTGCCACGCAGTGCACGGGTCGTTTCTGTAGCCTGCTCATTCCTGGCTCCGCGAGCCCCCGGTGTGAGGGTCTTTTTGCCAAGTTTGAACACCTTGTTTTTTGCAACGGTAGTCTGCGATTTCGCAAGTCGCATGGCATCCCTCGCCAGAAGGACCTCCCTATGCGCTTTGATGTTCGCGACGTACTGCGGGCTATACCCGCGAGACAAGAGGAACTGTGCAATCTCGGCCTTTTCGCGTGCCGCGACCTGCTGGTCCCTCCATTCCGGGATGGCTCTGTACAGTAATTCAGCCTCTCTACCCAGAAGCTCCCGCTCCTGAGAGGCCATGATTTGCGCCTGCTCCCGCTGCGCGTTTTCATACCGTACTGCCGCCTGCGCCCGTAGGTTCGCCAGTTCACTCTGACGTTCCTGATACTGCATTCTCAATGCAGCAAATTCTGCCGGATTGTTCTGTCGCAGCCAATCCCAGTTAATCTGGCCCATCTCCTGAAAGAACTGGTTCTCCACATATCCAAGCAGCTCTGCCGCTTGGTGTTCTTTCTGCTGAAGGGCTTGTGCAGCTTGCGTCCACTGCTGCTGAAGCTGTTGGCGTGCGTGCTCTACCTTGACCGATTCCGCTCGGAGCTTTTCCTGCTCTTTGTAAGCGTCCTTCAGCTGCTCAATGGTCGCCTGCTTCGGGCCATCTGGGGTATCCAGATTGACCTTCAGGGCGTATAGGTCAGAGGGGTCTGCATCGAGGTATTCAGCAAGCTGGTTCCACTCGTCGATGGTCATCTCATCGGCGGGCTCTTCCGATGCTTCCTGAGGAGCTTCCTGCGGGGCTTCCTGTGGGGCTTCGTAAGATGCTTCTACAGGCGCTTCCGAGGACGCCTCAATAGGCGCTTCCTCTCTCGGGCGCTCAGACTCAGGGGTTAGGTAGGCCGCAATTCGAGCCTCTGGGGTCGCTTGCTGTTCGCTCATTTGTTCAACTCCTCAACTTGTTTTGATGCCATCTTGCCCGTCACCATGACTGACTCAATGTGGTTCTTAATCTTCTGACAGACCTGAAACGCAAGCCAAAGGGTCTCACGTTGTTCCTGTTCTTTGGCTCCGCTGGCTCGCCATGCGGCCATCAGCTTATCTTCGTAGGATGACCATGCCTCAGACCACAGAGGAGAGCGCAGGATGCGCTCCGCCTCATGTCCTCTGGCTATCTCTTTATCAAGACTTGGCAACGCGGCGCTCCACGATTTCCTTAATCAAGCCGTCCTTGTCCCGGACCACTTCTTTTCGGACTTCGCTGTTGTTAATTTGGTTTTGCAGGGAAGCAATCTGGTCGGCCATCTTTGCCAGAAGCTCGTCCCGCTTATCCTCTTCCTCGGACATATCCTTTTCTTCTGAATCATCTTTTTCCGAGTCGTCTTCCTCCATGTCCTTTTCTTCCATGCCCTTGGAATTTTGCATCTCTGGCATAACAGCGAGGATTTCGGTTACCTGAGGCTCTCCTACGAGGATTCCGCCAGGGAGGATGTCCTTCATCTCCTGCATAGATAGCTTGGCCGCGTCCAGACCCGCCTTCTGGTCGGCAATGTACTTGTCGAGCGCTCGGTCTTTGGACTTGCTCATCTCCGCAATCTGAATCTGGAGCAGCTTGAGGTCGTTCTCGGTCTGGCGTCGCTTCATTTCGACTTCCATCGACAGGAGCTTGGCGTTGGAATCTGCCGAGTCCTTCATTCCCTTGAGTTCGTTCTGCAAGGTGGAGATTTCGCGCTTGAGACGCTGCTCCTCAATCTTGAGCATCATCTCGGCTTGCATCATCCGCTCTTCTGCAGCCACCTTCTGGGCGTCAACCTGAGCCCTTGCCATCTTGGACTGAGCGTCCAGCATCATCGCCTCTGCCTGTACCTGAGCCGCCATTGCGGCTGGGTCTGGCTGCGGCGGCGGCGGGGGCGGGGCCATTTTGGGGTCCATGAAGAACAGCTCAGGCGTGAGGCCCATCGCGCTGACCAGTTCTTTGTTGGCCATCCACATTTGTTCCGGCGCTACTAGCGACCCCATCGCTCCCGCCGCCGCGTACTTTTGCTGAAGGTCAATAATCTGCATCATCCCCATTACGCGACGCTCGCGGCTCTGGTTGCCCATGCCGACGCGCACCGTAATGTTCTCGCGCTCTCGCCACTCTCCGGGGTTTACGGGAACCCAACGATTGCGGAGCTTCAGGACCATTTCCCGGTCTTGGTTCTTGCTCAGGATTTCGTGGATATCCTTAAACAGCGGGACAAAGCCAACCTCGGCCATGATTCGGGCAATCATCTCAATCTTCATACGGGCCGCGTCGTAGGCCAGCGCGGCCACCCCGGTGTTCACGTTGCTGAGGGCGTTCTTATCAAGGCCAGCAACCTCGTCGCCAACGCCTGTGCGCTGCTTGATTTGCTGGTCCATGTACTCCATTAGCGGGAAGGTTTCCTGCGGCAGCGGAGAGGCAGGGAGCGGGGTCACATAAGCCCCAACGCCTTGGTCACCACGCACGCGGATAACCCCGCCAGGGCGGCTCGTCAGCAAGTCGTCCATGTTCACGAACTCATCGTTCACGATAGTCCGCGAGTTGTTGGCTAGGTAAGTGTTGTCTAAGACCTGACGCAACAGCGTGGACTTGATGTGCTGGATATCCATCGTCAAATCTGCGATGGAGAGTCCATAGAACTTGTGGGTCAGGATAACCGGGGTTGCTGTAGCAAACGGGATACGGTCGACCTCTTCCACGTCCAGCAGGGTCGCCGAGCCACCGCCATCAGGGTCGCCCGCGTAGGTCACCTTCAGTAGCTCGTCTATCCCGTCGTCATTCTTGTCGAGGTAGAGATAGCACTCGGTAATCCAGTAAACATCCCGGTTATAGACTGTCGCCAGACCTTCGTCGTCTAGGCGGTCTCGGGCAATCTTCTCGGGGGTATCTACGTCGTCAGAAGTCGGGAGGCTCTCGACAAGTTTGCGGTCGTACCCTGCTTCAATAAGCTCGCTCTTCGACTTCTGGACCCGCATATAGCAGGACCGCGCATCCTTGGCGTATGGGCTGGAGGCATCCCGGCTAATCCCAAAATCCTCAGGAGCTACGGGCTCAATGCGGACTCGGCCTTTGTTCTTAGTAACCTTGAAAGCCGCCGACATAGACCCATCTTCCTCTACAGTGACCTCAATAGGTTCACGGGTCACGGTAGCGTCAGACATAAGCTGAAGAATGCTCAACTCATCAAGGCCGGTGTACTCCTCCCGCTCCTCGATTTCGGCATCTTCCCACCAGATTTTCAGAATGCCGTTCTTCGATAATAGGGCGTCCTTCAGAAAGGTATAGGTGTTATAGAACCCTTTGTTCTGCTTCCAGTAGACGTAGTTGACCACGTCCGTTTCCTGCTCGGCCTGCTCTTCGTCCTCTGGCCCGACAGCGTCAAACTGAACCATATTGTCAGCATCGCAGAAGATGCGGACCAAGCTCGGCAGAATCCACTCGACAGTCTCCATGACTTCCCGAGTGATGACCTGACTCCTGCCCTCTGCCTCGTCTCCGTACTGCTCGCCTAGATAGTAGTCCAGCGCGGCAGCACGCTCATTGGAGATTTCAGAACCCCAACGCCCGATGGTGGAGGTGACCTCCATCTGGGCCTTGGCGAGAATCTGCGAGTCAGTCAGCTTGGGCATTTTTTTTCCGCCTGGTTTCGACAGAATCAAGTCTGGCTTCCAGCGCCTCTATCGCGGCTTTGACCGCTGTCAGTTCAGCACTCAATTCTGAAATTCGTTTTATCAAGTAAGCGGTATTCACAAGATGCCTTTATTTGAATAACTAATCGGTTCCCACCGCTTCTCGGTCCGGCCCTTGTGCATTGCGCCAACCCTGAACGCATCAGAACCGTGCGAAGCCCAGTCGTGGACAGGTCTCAGCCGGTAGGTTCTTCGCACCTCGTCATACTCCGCCCGATAGTGCCTAAGCGCGTTCAATCCTGCTGCACAGTGTAACGCATCGAACCAGCAATTCGGGAGCATTTTTCTGACTGCTTCTATGCCGTCCTCAATCCGGTGCTGAGGCTGGACAACCGGCCTTTGCCCCATCAGGTCGCTGAGGGTGTCCACTCGGGCTTTCCCGGTATCCAGACTTCGCTGCTTAGCGTCATGAGGCAGGACAATATCCCCCAGCGTCCACTTGTTATCTCTAGACCTCCCAAGGACTACCTGAGCGTAATGGCTTAGGGGTTCTGAGTTGTTTTCGTAGTAGTCCAGAAGTCGTATTTCCGGTCCGACCCTTTGGGCGAACCAGATAGCGGTAGAGTCTCCAATACCAAGGTCCCACCAAGTTTCAACAGGGTATCCTGGGTCTGCATTGATGTTACGAAATCTTCCTGACTTTTCTGCATCTTCAAGCAAACGCCCGTAATAAGCGCCGACAATGGCAGCGGTCCAGCTGCACTCGAACTCTTGGGAGTATCTCTCTTCACTCAGTTGTTTCCTCTGGTCCTCAAGTTCATCCTCGTCCACATACCCTGTTTCACTAGCCCGGTGCACCACCACATACCAATCCGGGTGTTCTCGGTACTTGTCATAGAGGTGATAGAAGGCATTGTGGCCCATGGGGGTGCCGATGAAGGTTGCTCGTCCCTTCCGGTCTGCCAAGGCTGGACGGATGATTTCCTCCCAAGTTCTTTCTGACATCTGGGCATATTCGTCCAAGGCCACAGCATCCAGATAGATACCTCGCAGGCTATCAGGACTGTCCGCCCCATACAGACTGATGCGGCCTCCATTCGGGAAGTCCGCCCTCAGTTCCGCTTGGTTATACGTCATCCCCGGAATAGCTCTGGTGAACTCTTGGAGGTAGTCCCAAGCCACCGCCTTAGCCTGCCGGTACAGGGGCGCAATGTAAGCGCCTCTTGGCCTTGGCTTCTGGCAGGTAATGATGTCCCGGACTAAATCGTTCAGCACCATCACCGTCTTGCCGAACCTTCGATGGCAGACCGCTATTGCCCATCGTTCCTTCCGGTTGTGGTAGTCGAGCTGAAGCGGTCTGGGGGCGTAGTTTATTTCGATACGCTGTCGGACCATGTAATGACAAGCTCAATCGGCCCATCTTCTCCGGCAATAGTCTGGCTGACCTTCCCCTCGAGGCGGTCCCCGATTTCCTTCAATGCCGCAATGTCTCCACCTTCAGCAGCGGTGATAATGGCATTCGCTAAGGAATCGAGCTTCTTACCCTGCATGACAGCGCGCCTGATGGCGTCGCTCCATACCTTTGTTTTGGTAGCGTTTTTATTTCCGAGAGGGGCTCCGCCGGGCACGTTATGTTAACTCCTTAATTTTTGACGCCTCGGGATTTTGTCACTTTTGGACTATTTGTACAATCCTACCACTTGACCTTGTCCGACCAATAGGCAGCAGAGGACTTCCCCTTAGCGATATTCTTGGCATGGCGAGCTTTGAATGATTTGCGTTTCTGTTTCATCTTGTCGCTTTCCCCTGCCTTGGGCTTGCCTGCGGTCTTGGCTCCCTGTTCCCCAAACCTGATGAGCTTCTCGGTCCCGTCGTAACAGGCTTTGACCATATGACTCTTGGTAGGGTGTCCTGGGGTGCGCCTTGGCTTGTTGCAGGGCAGCGTGTCTTTGTCGAGGAGTCCGGCCATTTAAGCACTCAACAGTAGGAGGATTTCTTCATCGTCTCGCAGCAGGCGTGCAAGTCGGCTTTCCTGAGCCTGCACCCTTGTTTCAATTTTGACAGCGGCTTTCTTAATCCGCTTGGCTAGGACTTCATCTCCAAGACCCTTCGCGATAGCGGCTTGGTCGTCTGCTTGCTGCTGGAGCTGCCGTAGCAACTCGATTTCTTCTGCCCTTGACCGGACAACAAAGACTCGGCCATTGACCGAAACCCGTTTCGGATATTTCGATTTCTTCCCTGATGCACCGCCTTTGGGGACAACAACAGGAACCCCGCCAATCTGGAAGGCGGAGTCCTGAAACGCATTCTGTTGAAATGCTTTAGCCATTCATCCAGGGCAGTTCTACGGCTCTTGGAGTCGGTAGCTTTTGCCCCTCAATCTGAGCCCTCACCATTTCTTCGTAGACTTTTGCTCTATCTCCGAGTGCAGCCAAGGTCCAGCCAATAGCCTCGTCAGAAGTAACGTTGTCCAAAGGAATAAAATTGCCGGGGTCAGGAGGAAGCAGACGAACATCGCTTGAAGCATTGCCTTTAAGCCCATTCTCTTCTCCAAGGCATTCAAAGTAACTGATTACTGCAACATTGGAGAGCGGGCCCTCATCGATAACCTCAAACTTCGTGACTTTCCAAGTGTAGTTAATCATTTTTCTTCACCTGAGCTTCTGCTTGGTCTTTGATTTTCAGAACCAAAGGCCAGGCCCCCGAAGATGTAGGGAGGTTTCCCAAGGTCTGAAGAATTGCATTTACTTCCTCAACCGTCAGTTCTAGTTTTATCATGGGATTGTGCTCGCTAAGAGATAGTAAACAGTTCCATTGAAACGAACCGCAATGGTTCTATTTGCGGTCGGAGTCCCTGTTCCAACGTTCGTGCCTTCTGTATAGAAACTCGGAATTGTGTTTCCTGCGCTTAGGTCAGTGCTGTAAAGCTGAATTGTGTCAGCGGGACCAGTCGTAGGCGCAGTTCCAGTTAAAATTGCAAGCGTGTTCGTTGCACTAGTTCCGAATGTGCTCGACCCAATTCCGAGGTTCCCGTTAAAATAATTTGATGCAGTGCCTGCGGAGTAAAAATTCCATCTTCCAGAAGCCGCTGCAATGTTGCTGTAAAACCCGAAGTTGTTCGTTGCGTCGGTGACTGAGCTTTCTGCAACAAAACCATACTGATTTGTGATTGTTGAGCTTGCGCCCTTGGCTTGCGGATTGACATAAAAATGAATCAGACTGCTAAGTGTGAAAGTCGCATTCTGAGTGATTGGTCTACTCATTATTCCGCGAAAACTGCTTGTTACTGAGCTTCCAATGGTAGCGTCAATAATTTGAGCATTAGAAAACGCGGAATGATTTATGGTCCCTGCAATCCTAAACGGGTCTCCGGTAGTCGTTGCGCCTATTCCAAGCGGCCCCGCAAAGTAATTCGGCGCAGAACCAGTTGCGTAAAAGTTCCATCTAGTAGAGCCAGAAGCGGCTATTTGCGAGAAAAACCCAACATTACTACTTGTCGCAACAGTTAAAGTCGTTTGTGCATTGTAACCATAAAGATTGGTTACTGAAGAACTTGCGCCAAGCGTCGTAAAGCCAGCTGCATAATTTGATATTGACCCGGCAGTGAATGCCGTCGCTTCTGTGGAAACTCGACTGCTTATACCAAACGATGCCCCTGTCGCATTTGATGGCATCGTTACATTTGACCACAACCCGTAAGCAACACCCGAACCTGTGGTCGGAAGAGTTCCGATAAGAGACACTTCCGCGCCTGCAATAGCTGAAGCAATGGCGCCGTTAAATACGGCAACCCCCGTTGCGTTTAAATTCGTAAATGAACCAGCCGCAGGAGTGGTTCCGCCAATTGGAACGTTGTCTAACCCATCCACCACAACTGTGTGATTAGCGTTCCAGTCACTTGGGACAACTTCCCCCGCCGCAACTGAGGCCGGGTCATCCGGGATTGCCGATACTTTTGGATGGGTGACGGTGATTGCCATTCTTAAGCCCAGACGCGCACTGGGTTCGGGGGATAGACTCGATACTGGTCAAGCTCTGGAGCTTCCTCGGTGTTCCTGACATTGGCGTGATAGCCAGGATAAGGAACAGGCGGGAGGTCCGGGTCTACTTGGTCTTCGTAGATAGTTCCGATGAGGTCTACAGCCGTGTACTTAGGGACGAAGTAAGTCTGGCCGTCAAACGTTTCTTCAGTCCCGAGGACGGCTTTGCATTCCGCCTCGGTAGGAAAGTTGAGCATGTAGTCGTAGTACATAGGGGTTCCTTAAGTGGTAATGCCCTGAAGTTCAGAGCCCGAAAGGCGACGCGGATAATAGGTAATTCGCCGAAGATATCCTCCAAGAAACTCTGACGTACCAGAACCAGAACCAAGAAGAACAACACTAAGCCCGGTAGGAACTGCTCCGGCTGTGTCCGTCACTGGAGTTTGCCCCGCGGAAGTAAAAGCAAAATCATTTACTTTATATGCAATCGCGCTTTTTCTGGTTGCAGTTGTTGGGGAAGCAGATGTCAACGTAGCAACGGTTGATGATGCCGAACGGATTACGCATTGATCTGCGGAACCTGTAGTAAATGCTCTAAAAATAATCCGATTATTTGTTGATCCATCATTTGCATCAAAACCAGCAGCGCCTCTTGCACTTGTGCTCGCTAATTGAGTTTCTGCAAAAAAAGTCCCCTCACTCGCATTAAACCAAGGGCTCAGCGTATTAACGCTTGCGACGTCTGCGCTTCGGGTTGCAGATGCGGTGGTTGTAGCAATGTAGCTAGTGGGGAAGGCCCCGGCTTCTAGTTGAGCGCCCCAGATGTAAACTCCAGAAGTTCCATCGCCGGTATATATTGTATTGCTTGCAGAATCGCACAAATAAACAAACGGATTAATATTTGCGGTTGATGTTGCTGCAACGCTTACGGAAACTCGATACCATCCGTTTCCTATATTGCTAATCGATTTTGCTGCCGGAGAGCCTACATCGGCAATTATTGCTCCAGTACTCAGATTTACATCGACCCCAATATCAGAGCCAATTCCGCTTCCGCCAATCACAAACCTTATAAAGGTTCGTTCGCCTTGTTTAAGAAATGCGCTCCATGTATACGTTGTGCCAGAAGTCGCCGCTACCACCCCATTGAGTCTATGAGTATTTGAAGCGGTCGAATCTTCAACAAATTTGTCTGCTGTTGTCGTTCCATCTGGGCTTGCAAGGGCATTTGCAGTTATTGTTGCGCGTGTTTTGCTCCAAGCCGCATTGTCAAACTCAGCACTATATGTCACGAGATTCGTCCGCTGCTCCTCCACCAAGAACCCACGGGCAGCAAGGGTGCTGGGGTCATAGTCAAAGCGCGCAGCATTCGTCGTGGCGGTCTGAAGCGTGCCAGTGGAATCAAAATACGTTGCGTTACTGGCGCGAGTAAAGGTAATCCTGGAATCCAAACTGGAAGTGCCAATAAAATTTATCCTCAGCGTTGGATTTCTTATGGGCGAACCTCCAGGAGCGCCCAGCCCGAATCGGTTTAACTGCCACATTTATTCGCACTCGGTGACGTAAAGCGTTCCGGCAGTGGCGTTCTTGATTGCGGCAATCTTCTGTCCTGGCGCAATCTTGAAGTACTCAACGCCATAAACCGGCAGGAAGGTCGAGCTAGTCGTCGCCGTCGGATTCGAGCCAATCGCCACATGGCAGTCGGTTGTCGAAACCACTCGGATGATGTAAGTATTGATGCCCACCGCAGTCGACTGCACAGAGGCGTCGTAGGCTACGGTCTGGGCAGCGCCTAGGCCGACGCATTGCGCAATCTGGCCGTCCTTATCGCGGGCAATCTTGGTCATGTCATTTCCTTTTCTTTGACTTTCCGGCCACGCTCAGGGCGATGGCGACGGCTTGTTTTTGCGGGTAACCCTTTTTCATCTCCGTCTTGATGTTCTTGGAGATTGTTTTCTGGCTTGAGCCCTTCTTCAGCGGCATAAAATTCCTCGCAAAACTGTTTGGCTTCTCGGGCGGTTTTCCACTTACCTAGTATAACGGGAAAATCCCATTGTAGGACGCTGGGTTTCCAAAAATTCCTAATAACCACCCAATGTTTTCCTCTCCAGACCGCCATAAGGCGATGCTGACCGGGTTGGACAATCTGTGTCCATCGGTCATGCTCCTTTTTCCATATCATCGCCAAGGGCTATTCTCCAGTCTCCGATGCCTAAACAGTCCAGCGCAGACTGGTCCGTGGTCACAATGTGGACCTCGGCTTTCTGCCTCGCTATCCACTCCTCTTGGGGTTTTGTTAGCTTTCTGGCCGAAGGAGGTTTGTCCGGGTCCTTGACCTCCATCAGGAACCATTTCCCCCAAAAGCTCACCAGAAGGTCCGGGACGCCTTGGCCTACTTTATGCAGAGAAGTCACTTCGGCCCCAGCATCCCGGAGCACCTTCATAATCCGGGCATGGTTAGCGTCAGTTTTTGTTACTCTCATTCAGAAGTTCCCATTGAGTCTTGAAGATAGCCAACATGAACTTGACCGCTCGGGCGTCTGTATTCCCGTCGGCGTATTTGTCCATGCTCTCGTGGCAGTTATGACACAGCGCAGCAACGCAGTGGTCAGAGGACTTTTGCCCCATGCCTTTTCCAAGTTGCTGACTGTATATTCCAGAATAATGCGCTGGAACGATTGTGCCGTCGTCTACGCCACAAAGCTGGCATGGTAGATGTCTGATACGGTCTAGGTACTTTCTGCTCCTCCAGGGCCTCATGAGCGCCTCTGAGAGGCTTCTAGCGTTCTCCAGACATCTATTAGGACTAGCGCGGTTGCGCGTCTGGCTTTCAGTAGCTCCTTCTGGTAGACCTTCTTCTCTAGCTCCGCGTTCGCTTCTAAAGCTTCCGGGGTCTGATTAGCCCTAGCGGCTCGTTCTGCCTGAGTCCCGGTCGCCTCAAGAAAGGCTACTTCCCGGACCTGTTTTACTCGGAGTTCCGCAGCCTCCAACTGGGCGGCGGCTCTGGCATATGGCTCGTCGGAATCGCATAGAAAATTGAGGGCCTTTCCGACCCTTTCTGAATCTGGGAGGCCCATTTTTTCGCCTTCTCTGGGCAGTCAAAGACCGCCCGTATTTCTTTGTTTTCGGTCAGTGTGTATCTAGGTTGCCCGTCGACTAGGGCTTTGCACAGCTTCATAGGAGGGTTCTCGAGGAACCACTCGCCTTTCCTCGTCCACATGAGCCCACCTTCCCCGGTTAATGACCTTGTCCACCGTGTTAGGGTGGAGTTTGTACTTGACGGAGAGTGCATCGTTCGTGAGGTTCTCGGCAAGGTATTTGTACAGCTCTTCCCGCTTTTTTCTTGCATCCTGAATCTCGGGAATCAAGTCTCGGTAGGTCCACAGGGTTCTGCGATGCAGTCCTAGTCGAGTACACAGGGCCTCGTCTGAGAGATTGTCCCGAATCCATCCCCGTATCTGCGCTCGCTTCTGCCCTGCCTGCCTAAGCTCTTTAACGACGGTTTCTGTCAGGACAGCCCTCGGATGGCGCTCCCCCCTCTGAGCAAACTCATGGGCTCTTGAAAGGTATTCTTCGCGGTTCATCGGATGACCCTCAGTTTACCCATAGCTTCTTTGACAGCGGCCCTGGCGGCCTCTCTGTCGATTTCTGGGGTTTCCGGGATTTCTGCAATGCGGTGGGCTTGGGGTCGACTTTCTTTCTGTTCTGGCCAGACATCTTGCCAGCCATTGACGATGCTGCGCTCCAGCATAGCGTCCACGTTCATACCTTGTTCGAGGAATCTAGAAAGCCGGGAGAGCATTCGCTTTTCGGCTGTCTGGGTTAATGGTTTCTTGATGTCTTTGCGATGTTGGACGAAGTCCGCCCACAGTTCTGGATCTATCATTTAACACCTCAACGATTGCAGCTTCTTCTGATTGTTCCCGAGTAAGACCGCCATCGTATTGCATAATGGCTGCTCGCTCTTCCCATCTTTCCCTGAGGTTTTTATCCCTCAGGATTTCTAGTCTCAATGCTTTTAATTGTGGATTAATCATATTTTAAAGACACCCCACCCATTTTCCGGTGACAGGTCTTAAGGCTTATTTCTCCTAGCCTTACTGTCGAACAAAGCTAAAAAGCTCTGCCGGTAATCGTTCCGTATCGGGCAAGCCTGGGGTACTGGCTCGTCACCGTCGTGGCGGTCAGGGTGGGACCGTGCTCCACTCTATTTTGGTTTGCTTGCTTTACTTCCGAGCTGCGACAAGCGCGCACCTGCTAACGTGCGGAGTACGAGTCGGGGTTTGGCTGGCCCTGACTAGAGACCAACGACTAAGAAGGGAATCGGCCAGGAGGGTAGTCGAGGTCCTCTCTTCGCCAGCTAAGCTAGGCCGATGTTCAGAATATTACTGGTTCAAGCGATGTGCAACCAGTATTTTGAAACTCTCGCATTTCCTTTCTGGACAAGCTCAGAGCGGATGTCGTGTCCTGCCTTACGGAGAGCGTGTATATGGCTCCCAAGGCGCAGGCCCATACCTCGGTTAATGGCTTCCAAGGGAGTAAGCTTCTGGCCCCTCAGAAGGGCTTTCAGGACCTTTTCCCGCTGGGTCATAGCGCAGCCCCTATCGTGATGATAAGGCCCCAAAGGATTAATCCAATGACGGTTCCCATGATGATGCCCTCCAGCTCAGGATGTGCGTTTTTCATGTTTCTGAAGTTTCTCCACGAAGGCCGCCGAGGGGTTCTTGATTACCCCCTGGGCGAACTTGCATATCCAGTGGTAACTAAGCCCGGTCTCCGAACAGAGTCTAGGCCACTCTCCCCGCAGGGAGTGAACGTACTTTCTAGCTTTTTCGGTCATGCTCATGGGTGCTTTATAGCAGCATCCTACCATCTGGTCAATAGCAGGGACGCTGAGGGACGGACTTTGCTTTATAGACGTACACATGTGCACGCGCGTATACGCCGATAAGTGAAGATGCGTCCCTTGCCGTCCCTGTTTCACGGGTTAGCGAACCCGTGATTGTCGGCACAAGAAGTAATTACTTCCTGTCCCTCTGCTCAAGTTGTCACCATTGGAACAGAAATAGGGCTTGACGCAGGGTCTCGTGCTGGTAGGATAGTCCCACCAAACAGGTGAGGTTGAAATGAAAACAGTCCTAAAGTTCTTGGCGGAACTCATTTTCGCCGTGATTGTCGTGGGGTCGTTTCTTTGGGTAGGGCTGACTACCAGCCCAATCTACGGAGGTTGATATGTGGGAAGCAATGGCACGCAAGGTTCAGAAAGAAGGACGTGGAAACTGGGACCGCCTGACCCGTGACGAACAGGCGAAGCTCATTAGTGACTGGGTAGACGAAGAGGGCCGCATCGAGCTCCTTGCAGACAGCCCTGCCGACATCATCGGCATGGTTGCTGCGATGTACGCCTGTCACCCGGACGATAAAAAAACCGCGATGGCCGAACTAGGGAAGATGGTGTGTGCAACCTTGGCCGTGGCCGCGCGTCGATCAATCGAAAACAAGTGGAAAAGAAGCGAGTAATCTCATGCACGCTTTGAATTATTTACGCAAAGCAACTGCAGACTTAAAAAGTAGATTTATCCCAGGTCTTCGTTTATTTGGATTTCATTATGATGCTGATGCGTGCGAAAGCGTTATAGATTGCGCGAATCAAGCTGTTAAGTTTGTATTGCCTGATGGCGGAAGAATTTTGAATGACGAGTTAAAAGGACTTCCTGAGATTTTGCGCCTCCCTTATCCGAACGTGGTTATAGAGTATACATCCAACGAAAATGGCGGAGGCGGATTAGTAGAAAAAGAATTTGGAAAAGGCAAAACAACTCCAGCTCCAAAAAGAATTGCTGTTGCGAAAGAAGTAGACGGCTGGATAGAAATTTATTCGATTGTCATGGCTAAAATTCCTGCTGGAGATTGTTGGAGTATGATTCCATTTGCTTGCAGGGTAAGGAAAAGCGACAACCAAAGAACTAAAACTTTCCCCCTAAAAAACATCACAAACGGAAAAGCTTTAGACATTGGGGTGGTTTTGAAACCTACAGGAAGCGCAGGAATATCGCAATTTGGTAGTGAATGGGAGCGTTATGCGTATTGTGATTTGCATGATGAAATGATGGCGGTCCTTGAGTTGATTGAGGCTTTATCTTGCAAAAACATAGACCACGAACCAATGGAAGTTCGCAAGATTAACAGGGGCGCTAAAAATCGCGGGGCCATCCCGTTTGATGAATATAGGGTTCTTGTACTTAGGGAAAGCCGAAACGAAAAAAAAAATAACATTGAAAGCGGGCATCGTTCTCCGCGCGAACATTTGCGACGCGGGCACATTCGCAGGCTACAAAGCGGAGATAAAGTGTGGGTTAATTCAACGATAGTAAATGCAGGAGCAGATGGTAAAATAATATCGTTTTATGACACACGAAAAATTGCATCAATTTAAAATATGTAAATGAATATCAAAGGGATAATGTATGAGCGTGTTTAAGAAATTGTCAGAAGCAAGAGTTGAGTTTCACAGTCGGGAACTTAAGAAGTCAGGTGAGAACAAGTTCGCGGGCTATAAGTATTTCGAGCTGGCCGACTTCATCAAGCCAGCCATAGACATCTTCCACAAGCATGGGCTCTGCGCGTTTGTTTCGTTTGGCGCTGAAGCAACCATGACCATCGTGGACGTTGAGAACCCAACAGACAGGATTGTGATTTCAAGTCCGCTGGCTGAGGCCCAGCTTAAGGGCTGTCATCCTGTCCAGAACCTTGGGGCCTCGCAGACTTATCTTCGACGGTATCTGTGGGTCGCTGCGCTGGAGATTATTGAGCATGACGCCGTAGACTCCTCGTCTGGGTCGAAGGAAACCCCAGAGACTAAAGAAGGGGTGGACAATCAGAGCAGGCTCGGAGAGGTCGTCAGGGCGCTGGAAGAAGGCAATGGCTTTGCCTTGCTTGCTATATCCAAGGCTGACGATCAAGGCTACCGTTTCGCTTTTGGCCGACTGAACTCTAAGCAGAAGGCGCTGGGCCGGGAGCTTGAGCAGAAAGCCGCCATGCTTAGGATGGATTACGTCCAACAGCTTGCGGAGGCTAAGGACGCCCAGGACGAGCTTGCCTGCAATCAACTCTTCGACGAGCTGAACGTGGAAGGCAAGAAGCTGGTTTATGAAATGTGCGATGACTCAACCAAAACCTTTATCAAGGCAGTGAGGAAGAAATGAACGAAATAAGGAATGAGCGCGACAATAGTGGAGTTCTTTATAAGAATGACCGGAAGGAGCAGGACAACCACCCTGACTACCGTGGCGCGGTAACCGTTGGCGGAAAGGAGTTCTGGCTGTCCGCCTGGATACGCACCTCCAAGAAGGACGGCAAGAAGTTTATGAGCTTGGCCCTTCAAGGAAAGACAGAATCAGGGAACCGGGCTATCTCTGAATCCAGAAAGATTGTCAAAGATGAGTTTACGGATGATATTCCGTTTTAGTATTCTACTTGGTATTATCCTGCTTACGTTTGATTCAGTGAGGTGACATATGGAATTCGAAATGAGCTTTCGCGGTAAGGATGTGATTATCAACGTCCTGTGGTTTCAGCCAGCGACTAAGGGCAAAGACAGCGGACACCCGGATACTTGGTATCCGGCCGAACCCGAAGATTTTGAGTGGGAGTTCTTAGATGATGAAGGTTCCCAGATTTACTTTGATGACATGACCAGAGAGGAGGAGCGGGAAATCGAAGAAGAAATCATGCGCGTGTTCTCAGAAATGATTGATGAAGGGTACGGATATTAAAAGAGGCATTAACAACACCCCGATTGGCGAAAACCACCCGAGCGTCAAGATGACAGAAAAAGACGTTCGGGAACTTCGCAGACTCGTGGCGATGGATGTCTGCGTGAACTGTGCGGTCAAGGTTTTGGGGCTAAAGGTATCTCAGACTACCGCATGGGAAGCCGCAAACTTTATGACCTGGAGACATGTTCATGACTAATCGAGTAATAAATGAATGAGCTGGCTCTTTTCGCAGGCGCTGGTGGAGGAATACTCGGCGGACACTTGCTCGGATGGCGAACCGTCTGCGCTGTCGAGTGGGAGCCATATCCAGCAAGCATACTTGTTGCCAGACAAAATGACGGCATTCTCCCGCCTTTCCCGATTTGGGATGACGTTCAAGCCTTTGACGGAAAACCGTGGCGCGGAATTGTTGACGTTGTATCTGGAGGCTTTCCCTGTCAGGACATTTCAGCAGCCGGGCGAGGCGCTGGCATCGAAGGAACACGATCGGGAATGTGGCGAGAAATGGCGCGGGTGGTTAGCGAAGTTCGACCCCGGTTCGTGTTTGTGGAAAACAGCCCAATGCTCACTACTAGAGGAGGAGCCCGAGTCATTGCAGACCTTGCCTCGCTCGGGTATGACGCGCAGTGGGATGTTATGGGAGCGGCAGACGTTGGTGCCCCGCATCAGCGAGACAGAATCTGGATCGTGGCATACTCCAACGGTATGCGGGAACTACAACCGGAAAGGCTTGAGCAAGACCAGCGGAGATGGGTTGGCGACTGCGGTAACGAAGTGGCCGACACCTCAAGCCAGCGACAACAGGGACAGGGGCAATCTGTCCAGCGGAGCAGTTCAGCGCAGAATGGAGAAAGGGAAACAAATCTCTTTAAGCCAGTCTGTGTCGGAGAGTTCTGGCGCGTTGAACCCAACGTGGGTCGAGTGGCTGATGGGGTGGCCGCTCGGGTGGACAGACTTAAAGCCATTGGGAACGGACAAGTTCCAGCAGTGGCAGCAACAGCATTTAAGATGTTAGGCGTGGCATAATTAGGTAAACAAAAAGGGGACTACCATGATTGCGCTGACCCAATTCCAGAAGGACGTTAAATACTTCTTTGACACTATCTACCGCCCCATGCTGGCTAAGGTGACCGGGGGAACAGCAAGTCAGGGATATCGTTTCCCGACCCGCAAAGAAGCCGACGCAGAGGCCCTAGAGTGCGCCAAGCTACACGCCGGACTTCTCCGTGGACGCATGAAAGTTGTAGATACGCCCCCGGACCCTTGGAAAGAATGGCGGGGTAAAAAGACAGACCCTAACGCCGGCGTTCGCAAGCAGGCTTCTGTAGGTACTTATGTGGTTGACGAGAACGGGGCGGTCTATGACCACCGGATTAGGTACTTCATCCCTGAGCCTTTCGCGACTCAGTTAGGATTCACGAATGCTCGCTGGGCGGCGAATCTTTCAAAAGATTGGTAACAATGTCGGCAGCCATGGCACCGCAGTTGCAGCATGTCACGCGACTGTCGGTCCATAGCGCCCACATTTCGAAGCCGCATTCACCACATGCGTAGGAGCCGAATTCCTTTTTCTTTCGGCGCCTATCCTCCATATTAATTACGTCCATGAATCGACCTCCCCATAAACCTGGGATTCTTGCGAGAGCAGTCGATAAGCTCTATATGCGGCTCTCCGTCCTCCACCTCCAGAACACAGAAGCCTTCGCACCAATTCTGTGGATTGTTCTCACCATAGGAGAACTGTGGCCCGTAACGGTCAGCTAGGAAGCCGGTCTCTACACCATAAGCTACCCCGTTATAAGCGGCGTATCGGGTCAACTGGAGTCGGTGCGTGTCTCCGGTGACCATCGCAGCAGTATGTGACCGAACAGCGTTGTTGTATGCAGCGTGAACCCCAGCGTGCCACCGGTGCTTGATTACAATCCTGTCGGTGATATTGGCAGACATGGAAATCACGAAATCTGGGAAGATATCCTCTAGCTTTGTTCCTGGCAGTCCTTCAACTGCTGGGGCGTTATGCAAGAGATAACTCTCAAGCCTCCAGTCGTGATTCCCTCGGATAAGATGGCGCGTGAGCTTTTTGTTCTTTGAAGCCTTGACGTACTCACGCACCCGTTTTTGGGCATTAGACACTTCATCAACAATATGCGGGATATCCTCCGCCATCCGTTTTCCGTACCTTGAGACCGCAGGGCCGTCAAGTACGTCACCGTTCAGAATCAGTCCGTCAAAGTGATTGGAGGAAAGGACCTTGACGAAAGCCTCTTCGGCTCTGGAGTGAACATTCGGCCAGAGATGCAGGTCTGAAGCGATGATGTACCGCCCGACCGGGATTTGCTGGTGGTCAAGGTTTGGAATGTTCTTGTTGTTTCCAAGAGACGGCAATCCATCTCCGAAGAACTTTTCACAGTCCCGGCGCTTCTGGAAGGTCTGGCGCAATGTAATTCCGAACCTTGCCGCAAGTTGCTCGGTATTCCATCCCCTTTTCTTTGCCTCTAGCCACTCTTTGCGAAAGTGATTTAGGCCGTCGTAATTAGCTGGCCTCACGGAACTGCAAAGGGCCTGTTAACGGTATACATCGTCCTATCACTCGGGAGCTGAGGGCGCGTCGGAGCGCCAGGTCTAATAGTTCCCATAGGTACGTCAGAGCGAATAATGGGAGCTGGGAAATAGCTCTGACCATCCGAGCGAACAATCGGAGCTGGGAAATAATTCTGAGGAGCCGCTCCCGGCCTAACTACGCGAGGCATCGGAGGCGCGTATTGCCCCATATTCGTGGGCATCATTCCGGGCATATTAGGCTGCATCATTCCAGGACGCATCATCCCCTGCGGAGGCATCATTCCTCCAGGGCGAACAACCCGCGGCATAGGCGGAGCATATTGGCCCATATTCGTAGGCGGAGCAAAGTTAGGCATTCCGGGATTAGGCTGCATCTGAGAGCGCGCCTGCTGTAGATACGCCATCAAGCGAGGGTCGAGTAGTCCGAGGTTATTCATTTCTTTCCCTTCTCATAGGTTCGTGCTGTTGTGTAGCCAAGATACCCGGCGCTAAACGTCCACCATAGAGCTTCCGGGATTGCCTCAAAGCCCAGCTTCACATTCAGGAAAAATTCCCGCATGGCGTCAGGGCGCATGATTCCGATTGCTGGGGCAAGGATAACCAAGCCCAGCAGGATGAAGTAAAAGACGTAAAGGAAAGAAGGGCGGGCTCTAGAGGTCCAAGGGTCGGAGCTTCCCGCCTCGGCCTTAATAGCGCCTATGGCTATCTCTAGTTCCCGGAAAGCGCCGTCCTGCTTGAGGCGTTCAAGTTCAGCAGCAACCTGGGCCTTCTGGATAGGGTCAGGGAAGGCTTTGTCCAGAACCTTCCCAAACACAGCAGCGATGGTATCTGCAATCAATGGAACTGCGCCAGTTTTGCAATGGCCGCTCCTACTGCGCCAGCGGCCCCACCCAACAGCATCATTGTGCGCCAGCCGCCACGGGCTTCGTTCAGGATTTTGCTGATTTGCTTTATCTCTTGTCGAAGTTCAGCAATCTCTTTTTGGAGGGCTTCAATCTCGGCATCGTGCCGACCTATGTCTCTCGATAACTCCATACCGTCCTCACGCAGCGTTCACGCGGTTGAGCCATCCAATCAGAAAGCGCTCTTGGTCTGGCTTTTTTGCCAGCGTGTAATAGTGCGCTTTCTGAAGGGCCTTGAAATCCTCAACTACCTTTGACGTTGCCGACTCTCTGTCAGCCTCGTAAATCGCGTGCAGGGTATGGTTCCCTGCTTTGCCATCTTCTTTCAGGTTGGCCCCGTTAGCGTTTAGCGCCTTCTGAAGCCACTTGACTGCTGTACTCACGCCACAGTTTACCGCAGCTTGATAAACCAAAGTAGCTAGCTTTTGTGAGGGGTACTGGTCTCCCAGAATAGGCCCCCAATAGCTCATGCGGTAGAGCTTCTCGGCGTCCCTCTTGAGGGCTTCCGAGTCTCTATCCCCAGCGTCCACCATCTTCCAGCCCGCCCAGTGAGGGTGTGCCCTACGGGATATCCCGAAGATAGTCTCTCCGCCTCGGTCTGCGGGGTCGTTGACGTAACCCCCTTCCCATTTGGAGACGAACGAATGAGCTTTGTGGAACTCGGCCATCACGGGTTATATGCGCCCAAAGCGCTAGAGGTAAATGCCGGCGTGATGTAATCAAGCAGCCCCATTCTCCCGCCTTGCGCTGGGGCAATTTGATTGTATGCAGCCAGTGCTCTTGCGGGGTCTGTCATCTGCCTTGTTAGCTCCTCTTGCACTCGCTTTTCAAGGCCAAGAGCCTGAAGCCCTTTGCCATAGACAGTTGCCGCGCCTTGCAGGGAAGGGAGGATGTTTTGCTCAAGCATTGTTTGAGGAAATCCAATCGGCCCAAGGGTCCTTCGCAAGATGTTTTCCGTTGCTAGGTTTTGCGCTGTAGGGGAGCCTGGGGCAGCGCCCAGAATCCTTGCCTGCTCTCGTCTTGCTAGGGCCTGCCGGGTTGCCTCAATCGTATTCATCTGCTCCGGCGTCATGACGTTTGCAGCGCGAATTCCGCGCGGGCCTTTCCTTGCTGCTCTTGCAATTTCGTCTAAGTTTCCGACAGTACGAGCGAATGCGGCGGGCGTCAGTCTTTGCAGTTCAGTGCCTTGAGCGAGCGGAGGAACTAAGCTCTCGTAAAGCTGCTGCCCGATTTGCATTTGATTAACAGGAGTGCTTGCTTGAGCAAAAACCTTCTCGGCCTGACCAAACTCAGGAACAGCTTTTGCTATTTGCCTTTCTAAAGACTTTTGCACAGTTCCGAGTTCTCGCCTGATGTATTTGTTTTCCTGAGTCGCTGCCAATTCTTGAATCTGTGCGGCGGCGTCCATCAGTTGCTGCGGCCCCTGCTGGATTACATAGTCAGGGGTTTTCAATATGTCTTTTGCCAGAGACAGCGCGTCGCTAAAATCAGCGCGTTTTGGCTTTAGGCCTTTAAGCTGGGACAAAGCGTCGTCAGCCGTGATTTTCCCGTCCCGCACCCTGCCTACGATTGTGCGAACGGTTTTAATTTCAGAAGAGCCGGGCGCCGCCGCGTTCCTTCCGGCAAGCGCATCATTTAATACCTTGTAAGCATCCCTCGCCCTGTCCTCTGGCGCGTATTGAATAAACAAGGATTCTCGGATGTTCTTAAGTTTTGGTCCAAGCGTTGAGGGGTTGGCTTTCGACAACCTATCAATGAGGTTTACCGTCCTTGTGGTATCTACAGGGGTTTGACTTTTGCGTGCCGCCGTATAGAGAGGGGTTGCGGCTTTTGATCGAGCCGATATAGCAGCTTCAAGTTGTTGCGGAGTCTGGGCAATATCCTGAATCCCGCGCACCGCCGCGTTGATGTTCGCTTCCTCGGCAAGCGCAAGTCCTCCGGGTTCCGGTAGCCCTCTTTGCAGTTGGGCTATTCCGGGGTCTAGCGTGGCCTCCGCAAGTGGTGGCTGGTATCCTGGAATGCCGGGCTGATACTGTGTTGCTCTTGTGACAGCGGTCGGGTCTGTTGCCATGCGTTGAATGGTTCTTGCCGCAATGCGTTCTGGCCCTCTTGGCAAAAGCGGCTCGACAGCGCTTCGCGCAAACTGGCTAACACCTCTAGCAACCCTGCCCCCAATCTCTGCCGCAGGACCAGCAACTCCGCCAATTGCCGCACCAGTCGCCCGCTCTTTAAGTCCGCCCGGAGTTGAAAGGCCGCCTATTAACGCGCCGCCCGCAGCAGCCCCCGGAATTGTGGCAGGCGCAGCCATTGCGAACGGGAGAAGCGCTGCTGTCTCTCCAACGAAAGAGCCAAACTTTCCGGCGGTTGTTCCCATCAAGGGCGCATTGAGTCGCTCATATTCATCAATGTCTGCCTGAGAAACAGCCGGGGTAAGCTGTCCGGCCGCAAGTACAGGGCGCTTCATTCCAGCTCCAATACCCGCCACAAACCGCTCCATTTGCGACATTCCCTCAACGGGAGACGCATATTCTGATTCGGCCGGCTGTTGCATTTCGACAAGCCGCTCAGCAAACATTCTGGCGCTTTCAGCATCTCCAGCGGCGTCTGCTGCAATGAATGCTTTCTTTAGGTCGTCATAAGAGTATTCAGCCATTAGCGTGCGCCTGGAACGTATTTGCGAAGTCGCTCTTGGAAGTCTGCTTCATTTCTTACCGGAGCGCTTTGATTAATAGTGGGTTGTCGCCCTTGCGCGGCCCTTCCCGCGTTTAATCGCATTGACTCTATGGCTAGCTGCCTTGCTTGCCGTTTTCTTTCAATATTTTTCGGGCCATCGCCGGGCTGCGGAAAATACTTCTTAAATTCTCGCTCTGTCTCTTCTTTCCCTAAAGCTGCGCCTGATTCTTTTCTTAGGTTTGCAGTGACAAAATCTAGCATCAGATTATTTGCAACCTGATATGCGTCGCTAGCTGTGTAATTTCCAATTAAAGGAACGTCTGCCCTTGCTTTTTCAATTCCAGAAGCCAAAATTCCTTCTAGATTTTGGTCCATTTGTGCATTGGCTTCTGCCATTCGCGAGTAGAACCCCGTAGATACTGACTGAGTATCGGTCGGTGGAGGTTGCCGTACTTTATAGCCTGCTTGCCGAGCCTGCTCTGGAGTAATTCCAATTGGCGGAGCCTCTCCTCCAGGACCTTCTAGTCTTGCAAGGTCGCTAGGTGAAAACGGCTTTTCAGGCGCCCCAAACTGAATTTGAGGCTTCGTGAGTATTGCTCTTGCGGCATTTTCAAACTCAGGAGTGCCAGGCTTATACCCGGCAACAATAAGGTTCCGCTCTAGATTTGTCTGCTGCGGCGGCTTCATGGAGTTTTCGAGCTGCATCTTCAAATAAGCAGAAGGCCCAATAACTTGCGCCATAGCTCTCTGGTCTGGGGTTAGATTGGCGGCATAAGCATTAAAAGCGTCTTGCCTTTCCCTTTCGCGAGCCTTCTCTTCTTCGTACTTCAGCTTCTTTCGGTTGTATTCCTCGATAGCAAGCCTGTACTCCTCAGCCTTTCTTTTATCTTCCTGCTGAGTCCGCTTGTTCTGAATGCCCATCTGCATTCCTCGGGCCGCATACTCCATGGGATTGATTGGCTCAAAACTTCCGCTCGGCTGAGACAAAAGCCCTAGTCCAGCCATTCCCAAGGGGCTTGTGGAAAGCCTTTCGAAACTTTGATTTAGCGTATTCAAAATATTAGCCATTATTAACCTCCAGGAAGAAGCCCGGCCAAAAGACCAAGCAATCCCAAAACTTGTGACGAAGTAGACGGTTCAAAATAAGGTTGCTGGCTTGTGGTCTGCCCGCCGTAAGACCCTGAGACGTTTCTCATGTAGTTCGCGATGGCTTCCCCTGGGGCTTTCTGCAAGAAGTTAAAGCGATTAACCCTATCTGTAAGTTCTCGCTGAGCCTGTTCGTCTCTAAGCTGCTGGGCTTCAAGTCCGGCACCATACATTCCTGTGCGAGCCTGCAAGAGTTCTGGCGCGAATCTAGCCATCTCCTGCTGGCGCTGACGCTCGTTCTCGTACGCAGAGCCGTAGAGGTTTGTGGCAATGTCTGCCACGCCTCTTCCATATCCAGCAGCAGCGGAGTTATAGGCATTCATCATGCCGGGGCTTCCAGTTCTGCCGGACATCCCGAATCTTGAGCTAAGGCCCGGAATTGTCTGCGTTGTGAACTGCTCATTAGCCGCGCGGCTGGCAGCTGTCACCATGTCCGCAAGATATGGGTTTTGAGCGGTAGTCAGGTAATTCCCGCCGATTGCCGCCCGAGCATATTCTTCTGCCGGGTTCAGGATGTTGGGATTATTCGCAAGGTCCGTAATGTTTTGAATCTGAGAGCTGACCCCAGCGCCCATCGGATTTACGGTCGAGGTGCTTCCGGTTGTTGGGTCGGTATACCACTGAAGCCCTCGGCCTTCGTATCCACCACCCGCTGCGGGTTGCAGAAACTGATTCTGCGCGGCCTGAAATCCAGCAGTTAGGTACGGCTGTTGCGCGGCCCATGGGGCGGTTGTTCCAGTAGTTGTAATGACATCAGCCATTGCGTCTAGCTCCTGCAATCTGAACGGTTATCCCGCGTTTTTTCTTCTTGGGCGTCTTGGGGTATTTTGCTTCAAAACCACCCATTTTGCCTCCATAAATTCCTGAGCCGGTTGCTTCTCCGAGCCCCCCTGGCGTTCCGCCTGTGAGCATGGAAAGGTCTGGGAGACCAAAATCAAACGGGTTGTTTGTAGGCTGAACCGCTTGGTCAACAATCGGGGCGGTATCCGTAAGCAGGCCGCCTGCGCCAGGGCCAGTGCCAGCCCCCATTCCCGGTCCAGTGCTATCGCCGGTCCCAATACCTGACCCAGTGGCATCTCCGAAACCAGCCCCAAACTCAGTGCCCGGAGTGGTTCCTGTATCAAGTCCTATGCCTCCTCCGCCCGCAACTCCTGGGGTTACAAAGTCTTGGGGTGTGCCAGTTCCGCTAAAGGCCCAGCCATTAACTGAATTAAGCAAATCAGCACTTTCACCCAAATTAATAGCGTTGCCAGCGGTTCCGGCAAGGATTGCGTTAATCAATTCTTGAGAACTAAGCTCAGTAGGCGTCGGCGGCGGGGTCACAAAGTTTGGAGGAGTTCTAGTTCCGCTGAAGGCCCATCCATTAACCGGATTAACAGGAACTTCTGGCTGTGGAGTTACAAAGTTCTGGACCTGCCCAAGTCCAGAGTTTGCCCATCCATTAACCGCATTAAGAGGCATTTCTGGAAAAGGCTGTGGAGTTACAAAATTCTGAATTTGCCCAAGTCCAGAATTAGCCCATGAGTTAACAGACATTTCTGGGAAAGTCGGAGTTGTGGTTGCTTGGGTAGCAAGAACCTGATTCAGCCACTCCTGAGAGCCACGCCGAGGAGGTTCAGGAACTTCTGGCTGTGGAGTTACAAAGTTCTGAACCTGACCAAGCCCAGAGTTTGCCCATGAGTTAACTGGGTTAACAGGCAACTCCATTGGTGACGTTGTCGTTTGAGTCGCAAGAATCTGGTTCAGCCATTCTTGAGAGCCGACTTGAACTGGAGTTGGTTCTTGCGGAGAAGCCTCGCCTCCGGTAACGCCTCCAGGCGTTCCGCCAGTAACTCCACCAGTAACTCCCCCAGTCGTTCCCCCAGTCGTTCCGCCGGTTACTGCCCCAGTTGCTCCTCCCGTCGATCCAGTGCCTCCAGTGGCGGTTTGATCAACAGGCGTCACGTTTTGGTCTAGCAAGCCCGCCCCGCTGGTTGTTGAGCCGCCGCCTACAGGAACAGACCCAGTAGTCCCGCCAGTGGAAGGGTCAAGAAGCCCAGTGACAGCCCCAGTGCCAGCGCCAACAGCAGCGCCCCCGCCTGTTTGAGTTCCAGAAGTTCCTGTCTGTCCAGTTGAGGCAGACCCAGTTGACGCTTGAGTTCCCGCGTCTGTTTGTCCTGTCGATGGTTCTGGCTGATTGACTGGCGCTCCAGCTACGGTATCCGGGGGAATGCTAATTGGAGGTCTAATATTTACGTCTGTGCTACTAGGGTCAAACCATCCAGCAAGATTTCCATTTGCATCCGCGTAATAGGTAATATTATTGCGTACTGGAATTCCTGCATTGACTAGAGTACTTGCAAGCCATGCTCCCGTGCTCAGGGTATCATCAGGCATTACTGCAGTAACAAGTACGCTTTCAGTAGGAACTATCGGCCCTGTAACCGGAGGAGTATTAGCAGCCAGAGAGCCGGGTCCGACTTGAGCAGCAGAGCCCATGTCGTCCAGAAGAAGGCCACCAACCCCACCGCCAACAGTCCCAGCGCCAACGTCAAAAGCGCCAGCTAAAGCATCAAGAGGGTTTTGGATAAACTCGCCAACGCCTCCAGCGTAATCAATGCCAGACCCGATAGCAGAGCCTAGGCCGCCAGTAATTGCCCCTTGAAGACCTCCCTGCGCTCCGCCGATTCCTGCGCTCGCAAGGGCCGATGCAATGTTGCCGATTGCGGTGCTGTTTGTAAGACCTCCGATAATGGTTCCGAGGCCGCCAGTAAATGCGCTGACAAGGCCGCCAACAATAAGGTTGCCAACCATGGAATCCATAATCCCGCGCTTCGGGAGGTCCATCTTTGTGGCTTCTTGCCGAAACCAATGGTCTGCATCAGTAAGAAACTGAAGAGCGTCTTCAGCGGTTCCTTTTGTCCAAGCCCCTGACTCGTTTTTTTGTGGCTTGTATTTGTCCCAAACAGGGCCTCGATTTGCTCCGAAATAATCGTAAAGTTTTTGCAAAACGAAGGGGTCATTGGGGTCAAAGCCAGCCGCCCATAATCCAGCGCCGGGAGTTTTGTAATCTCCGGGGTTTTCGTTTGTTTTCCCTAGTCCAGAATTAAAAAGAACTCCACCAGGCCCTGATTTTCCGACTGGAGCAGAATACCCTTCGGATGATGCGTTGTAGTAAAACGGGGTGAATCGTCCGCGAACATCTCTAACAATTCTGTTTTTTTCTTCTAGATTTGCAGCAGCGTCGCTTGATGAGCCAAACCCCAAAACCGGGTAGATATCAAGCATCCCAGAAGGAGACTGAACAGACGTCGGGTAATCACCAAAGCCGACACCCCTATCGTAATACCCTAGGATGTCGTAAGTGTTTATTGGGTTTGTGCCGCCAGTCATCACTTGAGGGATGTTTCCCCCGTAAGCCAACTGGTTCATCATCCGATTCTGCCAATCAAGGCCGTAATCAGTTGTCGGCAGTCGTTGGAGCTGGGTCGTCCTAGCTAAGTTTTCGTATGCTTGCCGAGCCGTTTGGCGCTCTTGCGCAAGCCGCTCTTGCTCCGCCCTGTTAGCAGCTTGAAAAGCCTCGTTTATTCGCTGCTCTTCAATTCTTTGAGCGGCTAAATCTTCAGTGGCTTGCCCGCCGCGCGATAGATTCAAAAGCTGCTGAGTGCCTGCGTTCATTGCCATGGTTAGCGTACTTTCTGGACGATGCCGTAAGCGGTGAAATTAAGATGGTTTCCAGCAGAAGCAGAAACACCTAAGGAGCCATTCTTCTGAACAGTAATCCCAGAGCCCTGACTTGCTGCTTCGATAACCTCAACAGAGTAACCATTGATTGTCTTGTTATAGACCAAAGCATTCGCAGTAGCGTAAGTCGCAGCAGTATCGTTGTGGTATAGGTGATACTGAACGTTATTGTTGGTGATGTTGCAGATTTGAATGCGCGTGATTTCGGTAGTTGCAAGCGCAGTAAACAACGTCTGGGCAGTAGTCGTCGCAGGCAATACCTGCCCCAACTTACCACCAAACAGTTCCGACCTATCGCTGACCATTTATCTTTGCCCTCAGGTCTACACCAAAAGCCTTCTCGAATCCTCCCGCAATGGTCACCCGGACCCTGTGGAAGCGGGCGCTTCTGCGAATGTCGAAAGCCCCATCGTTGTTCATCGAGACCGAGGCATCGTAGGAAACCTCGTCCCTCTGGTTAGCTCGATAGCCGTGCTCCACCGTAATCGTGGAAGTAGGTCCTTCGATGATTGGGCGGGTCTGGTCAACGTAAGCAACACGCCCTGGTTGAGCGTCGAACTCCTTGGACTCCAGAACCGCTGTAAGGGGCGTTCCTTCAAACACGCCGGAGTTATTGGAGGAGTTAAAAGCCCCGATATTGATTCTGCCCGGAGCCCACACAGGGTCGTCCAGAGAAGCAGTGAGCGCGTCTAGACTTCCCGTAATCGCGTCCAGCCCGTCTAGTGTGTACCCAGGGCCCACATAAGCGTGCAGGGCGTTTGTTTCAATCTCCGCAATAGAGAAAGTTCCAGAAGGCCAGTGGTAAACCAGAATCTTATTGGGCTGCGGAACTTGAGCGTCCGCTCCTACATAAGACCAAAGGATAAGCGAGCGCCGGAGGTCTGCCGCGCTGCTCATGCGGTAATAGTAGTTCGGGTCTGCATCATTAAAGAACCAGCGCGCCACCTTCCCAGAACCAAGATTCTGCGACTGCTCTCCATCAAAGATGTAAATGTCATCGTTGGAGATATAGAACATGACGTTCCCAGCATCACACACAGAGCCAAAGGAAACAGCCCCACGCTTACGCTCTGCCGGATAAAAGCCAAAGGTTGTTGGAGGGCCTTCGCGCTCCATCCTGACAATGCCGCGCTCGAAGAATACGTTCCCTCTGTCTCCACCAAGGATGCGGACAATAGAGCCATAGTTTCCAGCAATCTGCTGGTAATCTGATTGCGTCGTTGGGCTTGGCGTCCATGCAGTTTCGTCGCCAAACCCAGACCATCGAACCGTTGTATCCGAATCTTCCGTATTCGCCAAAACCACGAAGTCACCAACTACCGCAATAGATGTAGCTTTAGTCGGGCTCCCTGAAAGATTGTCAAAGTTTGTTCCGCCCATCGTAATAACTTGGACTTCATCAACGCTGTTGGTCGCGATAACCTTATCGCCGAACTTGGCAAAGTCCCAGACAGTCTGAGCGCCTGAAGTATATGCACTTGCGGTTCTGGATACGTTCGTCCACCCAGTTCCGGAGAGGTTATAGAGCTTTGTCGCATCTCCCGCGTAGATATACTCGTTGCCTGCGGTATCGGTGACGCTGATTGCTCCTCTAGCGTAGGCGCTTAGAGCTGTGTTTGAAGTCGTCTGAAGGCCATAGAAAGGCAAGAACAAGTCTCCATTAGGAACCACGTTCTTAGCCGTAATGGAACCAGGATTAGCCAGACTTCTTTCATCTGGCAACCAAGCCCCGAAAGGAAGTCTCTGCGAGGGCATTAGGCAGCCACCGCCTTGATAACCGCGAAGTTAAACACCGGCTGCTCTGTCGTTGTTCCGCCAGTTGTAGCAAATGAGATACGGAACGAGCCCGCAGCTACCGCCGTGACGTGCATCATGTACAGGTCCGTCCCGCTCTTCTGGCTGAGGACAACCACGTCAGTTGCGGCCACCGTGCTATTGGTTACGGTAAAGCTTTGCCAAGTCGCAGTGCCTGCCGCAGAGACCAGCGTAATCGCGCCGTTCGTCTTGTTCAGCGTGACGCCTGTCGTTCTGCTGGTGGCCTGAGTAACTGCGCCACCCGTCCCTGTCCCGTAGCCAAGCCCGGCGGTGTCCTTGGTCATTGTGAATCCGGTATCGGCAACTCGGCAGACTTCGGCAGCAGTTGCCGCGTTGGCCGCAGCGCCGAATCGAATCGTTCCGCCTCCTGCTGTACCAACAGCAGAGCCTAAGATGTAAGCGCCAACTGCGGCGTTATCAAGGTCTGGACTGTAGAACTCGATTTTACCCATCGGCTGATTAGCCGCCGTCGTAGTATCCGCATCCGTAAATCGAATGACGTTTAGCGGAGCATCTCCAGTCAGCCCATTGTTGTTTGCTCGGATATCAAGCATTTGCTGAGGCGTCGTAAACGAAGTCCCGAGCGCAAGATACCCTTCTGGAGAAAGGGACATCTTAAGTGTTGAGCTTGTCGCAGAAGCAGAAGTGGTCGCAAAATTGATACGCGAAGGAATGGAAGTAGTAGCAACTGTCCCGGCTACTTGGGCAGAAATATATGCCCCTGAATTGAACGTTGGAGAGGCGTCATTGTCTGCGCCATTAAACTGAATAATCCCGAGATTATCTCCATCAGCTACCGCAGTAAGGGTTCCGACTGTTCCGCTTTTGCTCTTGTTAATAACGAAAGAGCCACAAAATGTGGCGGTATTATTCCAGTTAAAAATCTGAGAAGAGCTGGTCGCCGCAGTAGTTCCGTTAATTTGAGAAGAAGGAGTTACTGCCGTTGTAAAAACCTTACTGGAAATAGCGGTTGTATGCCCCTGAACTAACTGCCCCGCATTATTAACAATAAAAGGAGTGGAGTCAGGATTGGTGCTGTCCTCAATCTCTAGCGAGTTACCCGTGCCAAGCTGCGTGACGCGCAGAGCAGCGTTAGTGTTGTCGGTGACGCTGATTACTGTGCTGCCGCCAAAGTAATTAGGCGCATCTCCTGCGGCATAGAATTGATACCGACTAGTGCCAGAAGCAGCAATATTCGAGTAAAAACCGTAGTTATTCGTGGCCTGAGTAAAGGCGAGAAGCCCTCCTGCATAAAATCCATATTGATTCGTAATGGAGCCTGCCGTAACGGTAATTCCGGCTGTAGAAAAACTTGATGCTCCAGTAAGTCCAACAGGGGTGCTATAAGTCCGGTTATCGTAAAAACCACTTGTAGTTAGCCCCATGTCCCCGGTTGTATGGAACTTTGAGGATTCAAGTCCGGCGCTTACGGTCATTAGCCCAGTGCTGTTCGCAATGGTCGCAGAAGCAGTCCCGTCCTTGGCTTTTATGTTTGTGACTTCCAGCGTCGTGATATCGATCGCAGGAATAGCGGAAGCATTTAAAAGCTGGAACTGAGTCCCGTCGTAGACCACCGTATACATGAGTCCGGAGACAATTTCTCCGCCCGTCAAAGCCGCTCCGTTAAACTGAACAGCCTTGGCCCCAAGAGAATCCACGTTAATCGTGGTGGCCCCGGTGTTCGTTCCGCCCGCCTTGAACGTGTATAGGTCGCCCTGGGCATAGGCTGTCATCGTTCGGCTTGCGGCCAAGGTAATCGTGTTGGTTCCTGCCGAGGTATTCACCCCGTCCGTGTCAGAGCGATACCGGCTGATAGCCGCCATGACCTCTCGGGCAGCATCATTGACGGTCGAAGGGGCCATGCCCTCCGGGAATCCGTTCGGCGGAGAGGCGTTATTGGAAGCGGCGGTATTCGACCAAGTTTGGATGTCACTCATAGAATTTTCTCTGAAGCTGGATGGAGAGAGGCCCCTGCGACTGGTGGCCACGCAAATACTCAGCCGAGGCAAGCGCCGCAGCTTCCTTATACTGATTCGCCCACAATGCTGCTTCGTCCTCGGCCATCAGGTATCTGTTCGCCCAGAACATTGAGGCGGACAGGTAAACGTCGGGGAATTTGGTCAAAAGCCAATTTGTGGTGTTGGTATTGCTCAATGCCGACACGCCGGGGAAGTAGACTATTTCGTAGGCGTAAGAGTCGTCAGGTGCTACGTCAAACTCGAAAACATCCGACATTGCGAAGAAGGCAGGCTTGCCGGTGCCCGAGCGTTGATACTGCCTCAGTTGCTCATCTGAGACATAGGTCAGGACAGCCGCAGGGTCCGCTGTCAGGGTAAAAGAGGTCAATTCTTGGAAGTCAGCCGGAAAGGCTAGGCTGTTCGTGCCGGAGGTTAGGCTTCCGGTCGTGCGGGTCTTGTTTCCCCGGACTCCGCCCATGTTCCCGGCGGTGCGCGGTAGGGGAGGGCGCTTAAACATCGATTCCGCCAACTGGATGAAGTTAGCGGTCTGGGCTGTCGTCAGACTGGAGCGCGCAAGCCAGTCTGTTATGGCGCTTTGTAAGTCCGAATAAGTAGAGATTGCCATCTCGGCCCCCTTTTGGTAGGCCTAGATTATACCTTTTTTTTCCTCGCAGTAACTCGCATGTCCCTAGCGGCTATGTGGGTCTTGGGCTCCTCTACCGCAATCAGCTCAAAGCCCAATTCCTCCAGAACGTCGGTTAGCTCAACCATGGACCAAGCCCATTTGTGGGTCATTTCCTCGCTTTCATAGTTAGGGTCTCCGTACATGGCCCACATAGTCATCCGGGCGTCGAATTGCTCTCCGTTCTGAACCCTGTCGAACATATATCCCAGAATCTTATCGAAGCAGGGCATTTCTAAGACAATCTTCCCGCCAGGTTTCAGCACCCGCATCCAGTCTTTCAGGATTCCCTCTACCTTCCAGCGGTGGAAATGCTCTAGGACATGATAGGCATGGACCTCGTCTGCGTAGTCGTTTTCAAACGGCAGGCGCTCGCTGATGTCAGCCTCGAAATCTGGCCTAATCCCTGACCAGTTGCTGGGAAGGTCCACATTGATGAAACCCGGCATCAACTTATGCCCGCAACCTAAATTAAGCCTGATAAGACCTTGTTCCATTTTTCCCCCACTGTTTTAGGGCTGAATCGCTCTCGGACGTATGCCTGCGCCTCTGCAATGCGGTCTGTAACGTCCAGCGTCATGGCCATTTCCAAGCCCTGAGCGATGTTCCCAACCCAGATTCCGGGAATCTCTCGATAGGCTGGAAGTTCGCCGCAAACAGGGAACCTTCCCGCCCGGATTGCTGTCACGGCTCGGTTGGCGCTCTTGCACTGCCTACGTCCTGTAGGAAGCAGCACAGCGCGACATCTACCTAGCTCCCTTACTAGGGCGTCAGGGCTCCACATTTCGCACCACGGAGCTTCTATGTTCGTCAGAATGCGTAGCGGGTAACGGATGTCTTTATGTACGTTGTACAGGTCTGGCAGGTTGATTCGGTGGCCGAACCATAAAACCCCTTCACCCATGCCCGGCGGGCTCTCTGGGTGTTCGTAGGGGTCATCAATAACTATTGCATCCCTGCCTGTTTTGTCATGTATTAGGAGACGCATCGTCTCGCTATTACAGGTAACGACATCTGCCTTCTCGCAGGCTTCTAGGTAGTGCGGGCCTTTGTGTGGGTCGTCGAACCAGTCATCGCAGACATCAAAGACTACCTTTCGGTATTGATACCGCACGGCAGCATTCCAGCGCCAGTTGTGCTTCGAGCAGA